>Ga0299906_10001238_pt1 | contig 22018 bp, 14 predicted proteins | sample RVTome_14_FD_200259 | JGI IMG/M metagenome (GOLD analysis project Ga0299906, IMG submission 200259) | Soil microbial communities from uranium-contaminated site in the Upper Colorado River Basin, Wyoming, United States - RVT145D125 (version 2) ...
CAGCGCCAACCGGCGCAGGCTGCGCGCCGAGGACGGAGCTCGGCCAGCTCTCGCCCGGTGCCCGCTGCGAAGGAGAGCTCGAAATAAGCGACGAGGAATACAAGTTGGTCCGGATCCTCCTCCGAACTCTCAAGCGGAAACAGCCGGCGCTTCCGTGGCAAAGCTGGATGGACGGCTTTCTCGAGCATCTCGCGGCCAGTCACGGCCACGTGTCGACGGCCATCGAGCTGTGTGAGATGTCCCGAGATACTGTCTACAGGTACCGACGCCGCTGCGAGCAGTTCGCTCGGCGTTGGGACGCGATCATCGAGGCCGTCCAGGAAGAGAAGCGAACGTCGCGGCGGCGAGGCCGCGCAGCGGAGAGGGCGGCTCTTACGGATCCGCCTCAGCGTCCGCCGGAGGGGAAATGGAAGTGAAGGTCATGTTCGTTGCTGGCCATGATCCTCGGAGAAGCGTTTTGCCGCGTTTAAGGAGGGGGAGCGGCATCGGAGGATCTTACGCCCGAGAGCGCGACCCCATGTGGCAGCCCCGGCGCAATCGCGAGATGATCGTCACAGCGCTTGAGGAGAAGCCGATCCTGACCGGGTACCCACTTCCCGACGTCCCTTTCCTGCGGCTCCGCTTCGCCCTGGAAAGCCAGGACGACGCCTGGCTGCCGCCCTACAAAGGCTCGCTGCTCCGCGGCGCCTTCGGCCATGCTCTGCGCCGTGCCGTGTGCTCCATGGGACCGCGGCAGCCCTGCGAGACTTGCTCGCTCAATCGCGCCTGCGTCTACACGCGTCTGTTCGAGGCCCTCGCGTGGCCCGAACCGCCGCCCTATCTGCACGGCCAGCCGGCGGCACCCCGGCCGTTCGTCTCGAGCCGCTCGACGAGCGCCGCGACTTCTCCCCCGGTGACCACCTGCAATTCGACATTCTCCTCTTCGGCGAGGCGGTAGCGCTGCAGGCGTTCGCCGTGCTCGCCGTCGAGCGCATGGCGGAGGCCGGCCTCGGCGTCCGGCGGTTCCCTTTCCGCCTCACCCGCGCCAGCCACCAGGACGCCGATGGACGCTGGCACGTCGGCTACGAGCAAGGCGGACGCCAGTGGAGCGAGGTCGCCGCCGTCAACCGCCGCGACGCACTCCCGCTGGACGATGAAAGGCTGCGCCTCACCTCGTGACTCCGCTGCGGATCAAGGAAAAGGGCCGCTTCGTCAACCAGCTCACCTTCGCCACCCTGGCCTTCCGCATGCTGCGACGCGCCCTCGAGGTCGCACACTTCCACGTCCCGGGCGCGGCGGTCGACTGGAACGTCGACGCCTACCTCGAGCCACGCCAGCGCCGGACGGTCGACCCGCCGGCGGACGTCCTCGCGCAGCGGCGGCGGCAGCGCCAGGTAGGCGAGGAGGGCGGCGGCGGGGTCGTCGTCGAAGCGCGCGACGACCGCGGCGACGCGCTCTCGCGTCTCGCGTTCGCGTTCGCGGCGCCGGGCCTCCTCGACGCGTTCGGCGAGGCCGGCGCGTTCGCTTCCCAGGTCCAGGGCTTTGCGGAAGTGCAGCACGACGTCGGCGAAGCGTTCCTCGGCCCAGGCGCGTTCGCCGAGCTCGACGTGCTCGTCGATCTCGGAGCGCCGCCGCGTCTCGGCGGCCTCGTGGACGATACGGCGGGCGAGCTTGCTCTCCGGCCAGCGGTCGAGGAGCCGGCGGGCCGCCTCCGCCGTCGCCGCGGCTCCTTCCTGCCGGTAGCGCTCGCCGAGCGCGTCCTCGAGGGGACGGAAGTCCTCGGCCTGGAGGTGGGCCACGGCGTCGGCCAGACGGGGCAGGTCCGGATGGGCCGGATCGCGCCGCCGAGCCTTCTCGAGGTGGCGGACCGCGGCCTGCCGATCGCCGGCGCGCGCCGCCGCGTCGGCGAGCGCCACGTGGACCTCGGCGGCGCCCTGGGAGTCGATCCCCTTCACCAGCTCGCGCGCCCGCGCGGCCTCGCCGGCGCGGGCGGCGGCGAGCGCCAGGTGCGTGCGCACCGCGGGATGGACGCGGGCGTCGGCGTCGAGGCGCGGCTCGAGCTCCAGGGCCTGGCGGTCGAGCCCCAGGCTCTCCACCCAGAGCTCGAGCAGCGGCAGGGCCACCGTCGTGGCGCCGCCGCTCGCCGCGAACGCCCGCGTCAGGTCGCGTTCGGCGGCCTCGTAGTCGTACTCCTGCACCGCCCGCCGGGCGCGTCCGACGAGCGCTTCCACGGACGGCTCCCCCGTGGCCGTCGCGCGGCCGTCCGTCGTCCCGGCGTCGTCCTCGACCGCCGGCGACGCCGCGAGGTCGAGCCGGAGCCGGACCCAGGAGCGGGCGTCGGGCTCGAGCTCGTCGACGACGGCGTGGCAGGCGTCGCGGCTGCCCGAGCGGTGGTCGAGGCTGACGGTGCCGTCGTCGCCGGGACGGACGATCAGGTGCTCGTCGCCGAAGCGACGTACCAGGAGGCTCCGGAGCCGGTTCTTGAGCTGGTAGCGTCGCGTCGCCTCGGCGCGGGGGAGGTCGCGTCCGGTGGGGTTGACCTCGTGGATGAGGTCGAAGAGCTGCCCGGGGCGCACGTCGAGGCGTCCGTCGGCGCCGGCTTCGGGGTCGAGCGGCTGGTCGCGGTTCTTGTGCTTGCGGCGTCGCGCCATGGCGGGACGAATTTACGACTTTTCCGGGGCGCGCACCACCGCGTCCGCCACTGGTGCTGCCTCTTCGCTTGGGCTCGGTCAGCCCGTTGGTGTCGTGGCTTGCCAAAGCACTCTGCATCGACTAGCATCTTCGCACTTCCCATGCTCGTCGGCCCGGACGACCGCGAGGACTACGGTGAGGACCGATGGATTGGCATCGGGCTACTGCGGGGACGGATCGTCGTCGTAGTCTACACCGAGTCAGAGGACGAAACGGTACGGATCATCTCTCTCAGGAAAGCCTTGAGCCATGAGCGACGCGACTTCGAAGAAGAGCTCCGAAACCGACTGGGCACGGGTGGATTCGATGACGGATGAGACGATAGATACCTCGGACGTCCCTGCGCTGCCACGGTCGTTCTTCTCGCGCGCCCGGTTGCGCATGCCTCGAGCGTCGGTTCCAGTCAGGGTACACGTCGATCCGGATACCTATTCCTGGTACCAGGCTTTGGGAGACGAATGCGAGGGGCGCATGCAAGCTGCCTTGCGAATCTACGCAGAGTCCCACAAGGTCAAGACCACTGGCGCGTAGCGGTTTCACCGCCCCCCGTGGCCGCCGCGCGGCCGTCCTCCCGGCGCGCCGGGCGACGCCGCGAGGTCGAGCCGGAGCCGGACCCAGGAGCGGGCGTCGGGCTGAGCTCCTCGACGATGGCGTGGCAGGCGTCGCGGCTGCCCGAGCGGTGGTCGAGGCTGACGGTGCCGTCGTCGCCGGGACGGACGATCAGGTGCTCGTCGCCGAAGCGCCGTACCAGGAGGCTCTGGAGCCGGTTCTTGAGCTGGTATCGTCGCGTCGTCTCGGCGCGGGGGAGACCGGTCCCGGTCGTGGAGGTTGGAGGGAGGGGGAGGTCCGGGTCACCGGACCACCCCACGTGACGTTCCACGGCCAGTTGGCATCCGGCTGGTCCGGCCACCGCCGGCAGGTTGCTGACTCACCCCGCACATAGATGGCCAGATCGGGACGCAGCCGGCCAGCGTCCATGGGAGAGGTGTCCCTTGCCCGCATGAGAGCGACCGCCTTCGTCGCCGCCGGGGTCGATTCTCCCCCTCGATACGCCCCTATCCCGCCCTGGACCCTCCTACGCCGAGCCGCCGGACGAGAGCTCGCCGATCGGCGAGTCGCCGCGGCGTGCGTAAGTGGCTGAATCTGGGGAAGTTATAAGTGTCTGTGAAGACGATGGGGCGGCGATCCTGAGCCAGGACCCGCACCAGGTGCCGACCCGGCGACCGAAACGGCCGGCGCGTCCGGTCTTCCACTTCCATTCGCAGGAAGCGAGGGAGAGCCTGTGGGGTGAGCTGAAGGCGTTCATTGAGGAGTACCGGTCCGCCGCGGACGCGCTGCTGGCGGAGGAGATGGATGCCATCGATCGGTTCCCGGAGGGCAGCTACCGTCCGCAGTTGCCGTTCCTGGGCATGCCGGCGCCGCCACGGCCGCCCTCGCCGCCGACGAGACCTCTGGAGATCGAGGAGTCCGACGACGTCAAGCGGATCGTCGGTCGGGGACCGGTCCCGGTCGTGGGAGTTGGAGGGAGGATGAGGTCCGGGTCACCGGACCATCCCACGTGACGCGCCACGGCTAGTTGAGCTTCCGGCTGGCCCGGCCGTCGCCGGCAGGATGCTGACTCACCCCCGCTCGGAGATGGCCTGATCGGGACGCTGCCGGCCAGCGTCCATGGGAGAGGTGTCCCTTGTCCGCATGAGATCGACCGCCTTCGTCGCTGCCTGGCCGATTCCGGCCCCCGATACGCCCCAATCCTGCCCTGGATTCTCCAACACGGACCCATCTGACGAGAGCTCGCCGGTCGGCGAGGCGCCGCGGCGGGCGTAAGTCGCTGAATCTGGGGAAGTTATAAGTGTCTGTGACGACTATCCGGGGGGAGTGGTCCATCATCGGCGCCGCGCTCAAGGGACGCTGGATGCCGCGCGGGCTCTTCGATGGGATGGCCGGCGTCATGGCGTCGTCATCATACAGCCTGAGATAGATTCGGATCATGCCGCCGAAAAAGCCCGACCCCTGGCCTCCGCCTGAGGAGACGATGCCAGGCAGAGGACTACGTCGACCGTCCACAGCCCCTGGCGGCGGCGCTTGCGGCCCTGATGCGCTCGCGGTCGTGGGACCGGGTGGAGAGGAAGCTGCGTTGCCTGAGGGCGATCAGCCGGGCCGAGGGGCTGGACGTCAGCCGCCGGTACGTGCTGGCTAGAATCGTCTATACTTATGTAGGGTTGACCGAAGGCGAGGAAGAGCGCTTCGCCGCCGAGCTCGACCGGGAATCCAACAAGGAGGTCCACGAGATGGTCATTACCTGGGAGCAAGCGTTGGCAGCCAGCAGGGCCGAAGGCAGAAGTGAGGGAAAGGCGGAAGCTGCGCGCACGGCGATCATGCGCTTGGCGAAGCGCTGCCTCCGCGACGTTGCCTCCGACTTCGAGGAAAAGCTCCGTGCCATTGAGGACCTCGATCGGCTCTACGAGATCCTGGAGCGGGTGCCTGAGGTTTCCTCGACTGAAGAGCTAGGCCTCGACTGAAGCCCCCACTTGCCGGAGGGCTGTGATGAACCCATATGCCGGCAGTGCTTTCGACGGCTTTCTCGAAGAGGTCTCGGTCCGTGCCCGGAAGAGGCGGTTACAGACGCCACGGCGGCGACGAAGCGGGTCATGACTTCGTAGCAGCCGAGGTCGTCCACGCCGATGCCGTGCTTCACGTTAACGGCAGGGGCGCGACGGCATGGTGTTGGCGGCGGCTACCAGCTCGGGCTCGGCCATCAGGTAGGCGCTCAAGGAAGAAGGCGACGAGATGAAGGTTGAAAACCTGCGTTTGGAGTTCGTTGGGGAAGAAAGGGGGCGCTGTGCGAAATGCAAGAAGACCGGGAAGACACATGTCTATAAGGTCATCGAATTGATGGAGGGATACGTCAAATCCGAGGTAGGTAGCGTTGCATATTGCCCTGTGTGCGATATGGACAGATGCGTTGGGGGCGCGGTCGAGGTTCCTGGCCCGTGGCCGGGGACTTGGCCTTAGCTTAGCTTGTTCCGCCCTCTCAAGGCAGCTCGACCGGAGGCGAATGGGGTTGGGTCGTGGCGGCGCCAGGACCCAGGACGGCGCTGAGTCCCAGGACGGCGCTGAATCCCAGGACGGCGGCGGCGGCGGCGCGGTTGTGTCGAGCGCGTGGTTGACGGGAAGCTCGGACTCGGCTATACTTGGCGGTAACGAAACGCGAGCGACCGTCCATCCCACGAGAGGAGGTGCGAAGACGCCCGAGGGAAACCTCCCTCGAGCTCGCATGACGACGACAACTACCCAAACAAGATGGCCCGAGCGAGTTGCGACCTCGCCCGGACCTGACCAGGCAAAGGAGACTACCCTATGCCCGATCACGAGTATCCTACCCCCGCCAACGCCTTCGACCCCGCCTACCTCGACCAGCTTGCCCAGCACGACGACCCCGTGACCGCCGGAGAGGCGGTGACCGGCGGGTTCTGGCGCGTCGTCCCCCCCTTGGGCGACGAGCGCTACGGCCTATTCCGGCTCTGGGAGAGCCCGGAGCACGGCGACGAGCCCTTCGGCGTCCTCACCGACCGCGACACGGCGCTGCTCGCCGCCGCCTTCCTGCCGCTCGTCGACCGAGCGCGCAACTTCTCAGTCGACCCGGAGGACGGCAGGGCCACCGTCGTGGCGCCGCCGCTCGCCGCGAACGCCTGCGTCAGGTCGCGTTCGGCGGCCTCGTAGTCGTACTCCTGCACCGCCCGACGAGCGCGGCCGACGAGCGCTTCCACGGACTGCTCGCCGGTGGCTGCCGCGCTGCCGTCGGTCGTCCTTCCGGCGGCGTTCCTCGACCGCCGGCGACGCCGCGAGGTCGAGCCGGAGCCGGACCCAGGAGCGGGCGTCGGGCTGAGCTCCTCGACGACGGCGTGGCAGGCGTCGCGGCTGCCCGAGCGGTGGTCGAGGCTGACGGTGCCGTCGTCGCCGGGACGGACGATCAGGTGCTCGTCGCCGAAGCGCCGTACCAGGGGGCTCTGGAGCCGGTTCTTGAGCTGGTAGCGTCGAGTCGTCTCGGCGCGGGGGAGACTGGTCCCGGTCGTGGAGGTTGGGGGGAGGGGGAGGTCCGGGTCACCGGACCACCCCACGTGACGTTCCACGGCCAGTTGGGCATCCGGCTGGTCCGGCCACCGCCGGCAGGTTGCTGACTCACCCCGCACATAGATGGCCAGATCTGGACGCTGCCGGCCAGCGTCCATGGGAGAGGTGTCCCTTGCCCGCATGAGATCGACCGCCTTCGTCGCCGCCGGGGTCGATTCTCCCCCTCGATACGCCCCTATCCCGCCCTGGACCCTCCTACGCCGAGCCGCCGGACGAGAGCTCGCCGATCGGCGAGTCGCCGCGGCGTGCGTAAGTGGCTGAATCTGGGGAAGTTATAAGTGTCTGTGAAGACGATGGGGCGGCTACTACGACTTCGCCACCAAGTACCAGGTCCACCTCTCGCCGTTGCCGGCGTTCCGCGATCGCTCGCCCGACGAGTACCGCCAGACGGTGGCGGACCTGATCGGCGAGATCGAGGAGGAAGGCAGGCGGAAGCGGGAAGGCGATACGGTCGCCGGCGTCGAGGCGATCCTGAGCCAGGACCCGCACCAGGTGCCGACCCGGCGACCGAAACGGTCGGCGCGTCCGGTCTTCCACTTCCATTCGCAGGAAGCGAGGGAGAGCCTGTGGGGTGAGCTGAAGGCGTTCATCAAGGAGTACCGGTCCGCCGCGGATGCGCTGCTGGCGGGGGAGATGGATGCCATCGATCGGTTCCCGGAGGGCAGCTACCGTCCGCAGTTGCCGTTCCTGGGCATGCCGGCGCCGCCGCGTCCGCCGTCGCCGCCAACTCGGCCGATCGAGATCGAGGAGCTTGAGGACGTCAAGCGGATCGTCGGTCGGGGACCGGTCCCGGTCGTGGGAGTTGGAGGGAGGATGAGGTCCGGGTCACCGGACCATCCCACGTGACGGTCCACGGTTCGTTGAGCTTCCGGCTGGCCCGGCCGTCGCCGGCAGGATGCTGACTCACCCCCGCTCGTAGATGGCCAGATCGGGACGCTGCCGGCCAGCGTCCATGGGATGGGTGTCCCTTGTCCGCATGAGATCGACCGCCTTCGTCGCTGCCTGAGCCCATTTCGGCCCCGATACGCCCCAATCCTGCCCTGGATCCTCCAACACGAACCCTCTTGACGAGAGCTCGCCGGTCGGCGAGGCGCCGCGGCGACCGTAAGTACCTGAATATGAAGAGGTTATAGGTGTCTGCGACGACTATCCGGAGGGCGACGACATCCGGAGACCCATCTGACGAGAGCTCGCCGGTCGGCGAGGCGCCTTGACGGGCGTAAGTCGCTGAATCTGGGGAAGTTATAAGTGTCTGTGAAGACTATCTCTGGGGGCGACTATCTGGAGGGCGAGCCGCGTGTCGGGCGGAAGTGGTTGATTCTACTCCTGGCCCCCCTTGACCAAGCGCGGAACTGTGCTATAATCATGACAGTGCGGGCTAAGAGCTGCACTGGTGTGTCGCAAATGCGACACCAGCATTCTGAGAGATTCTCTCATCGAGGCGAAAGATGACTTGATTTACGCCTGTAGCCAAATGCGCATATGCGAAGAAAAGACTTTTACACTAATCTTGACAAGCTGATTTCGAGCGATAATTGCAGGGCCCATTGTCGTGAGCTTGGTGTCAGCTTCAGTGCTAGGCCATCGCCCGACTTCCCTCTGCCTAACCTAGAGGTGTACTTCCGCATCTTAGCTGTTGCATACTGCGAACGAAGTTCTCACCCAGACGATCTAGCTTCGATCATGGACGATTCGCTCGCTGTCCAAGAGTTCCTAGATGACGGGAAGGAGGCCGAACTTTCCGTCCAAGAGATCGAACGCGCCCGGAAAGCTGTCTCACTCGAACTACACATATCAATGCTCAAAATACTCCACTCACTCACTGAGTCCGATCAAGTCGGGAGATCGCTTCCCTTTCTACATAAAGTTTTCCTTACTAGTTGGATTGATAGTGAAATTGTCGACGACTCCCAGAAGAGCGAAAGGTCCATTGGCGCCACCTTGGAGGCGCAAGACGATCAAAAAACGGCAGAGAAGTCATACGACCCTTCTCAGAGTATAGACGACAACAGCACCCAACAGCCCTCGGTCAAGCTGGATAGCTCACGCGCACGAACTCCGGAACGTCCTTCGGAGGGCTCGAGCAAGCAAGCCGCGTCGGCCGCACTATCTTCTGGAGCTCCTCCAGATGGAACATCAAGCACGATTTTACAGTCGGCTGCGGTAGCAGCAGGTCTAACAATAGGCGCGCGTCTTCGGGGTTTGTTAAGAAAAGTTGACGACTTTCTGCCTCAGCCAGAGGGGCCATGCGAAAGCATGGGACCCTCTAAACTAGTAGTATCTAGAATCGTTGTCCCCTCAGGCATATTGGCGGGCTTGGCAAGTCTTTTCCTTCTTCTGCGGCTAGATTTTCTTTCAACCGTTGTCCAGCTACCGAAGGCAGCTTCAGTCTCTCCACGTCAGGTTGCTAGAGAGGTTGGCGGTCAAGTTGGCAGCGAGGATGGCGTTACCAGTATCCCTGATGTCGGTGGACCTGAGCAGCTTGGCGAGCATAGACTCTCGATCTCCGATATACAGATCTCCGTTGTAGAGGTCAAATCGGGTGCAGAGTGCATCATGCCCAAGTGTTGGGCAATGAGACAAGAGAGAAACCTCCTGGTTAACTTCTGGGGTTCATGGTGTGCGCCATGCATTCCCGAACTTCCTTGGCTCCAGGATCTCGCTGATTCACTAGGATCTCAGGCCGTTGTTGTGGGCATTGCGTACGAGCAGGATGAGCGAACGCCCATGGAGAGAGTAAGGAGTGTCCTAGATAAGCAAAATGTGACTTATCCAAACTATCTGATTCAGAATAGTTCTATCTATTCAATGGTGTTCCCGGAGTACACCGAGAAATACCCTGCCTTTGCTGTTTTCGGAAAAGACGGTTCTCTTCGGTCTCGTTTTGTTGGCGCTCTTAGTGGCCCAGAGCAGATTCCAATATTGCGAACTCTACTTACAAGCCCCAAAGGGTTGGAGCCGAAAGGACTGGGCGCACTCTCAACGGATTGCTTACAGTCAGTGCTCTTTACAGCGGAAGAATTGGATTGGAGTATCGCTGATATCGGGGAATCGACGATTGCTCCTTATGTGCTGATCTCGCGGAACTTGAATGTCACATTAGAATTGCTTCTGAAAAAAGTCGCGTTGGGATATGAGAGAAGAAGGAATAGCCTTGCTCAGTTCACAGAGGCTCTCGATTCCTTGACTCGCCTATCCAGAAGTACGGTGCGCATCTCGAATCAGCTTAGGCACGAGGAACCCGCCTTGGCAGTAGGTAACAATTCTTTATCTCCGCTCTCAAGTTCGTTTCAAGATGTCGAACCCCTCTATCTGTATATAGACCCTACTTGTTCCTCCTGCGTGGAGAATCTACGTATCATCCAAGAGACGGAGGCCGTATGTTATGGCGCTCTACCGCCTATATATATTCGCTATACTTCGGCTGCCAATAGCAGCATTGCGGAGATGATGGCAGCCCTGCAGTTTTTAGATCCCGAGAATCATTCTCTCACAGCGGTCGAGTTGATACATCTTGCCACGTCGATACCTTCAGATTTCAATGATGGCTTACGGCAGATTGTTGGGTTCGACTACTCAGAGACTACTCAACGCGATCGGAACCGCGCAAGGGCAGAGGTTAATGAGAACGCCCGGAAGATTCTGGCGAGCGGCTGCGAGCCACCTCTGCTCGTTTACAGGGACAGACCCATCGAGATCGAAAGGTCTGCTGGGAGACATAGTACACCCTACAACCCCTTCAAGAGTCCGGAGAATCTCTATCTGGCACTGCTTGCCATTGAATCTGCGTCTGGTAGTGGTCATCTCTAACAACTTCCCCACTTTAGGAATCTATCATGAAGGTGCTAAAACAAACCATGAGCGTGACAGTCACTTCTCTCTTAGCTTATCTAATCATACCACAATATGCCACAGCACAGAGTCCTGCCTGTTCAAACCAGGCACTTCTTGAGGCCCTGAGAATAATTGATAGAGCCTGCAAGGGAGGGCAGTGTGATTTTGATGAACTACGCGCGCTTGATGACAGAGTCGGAAAACGTGAGTTCCTGGGTGCCCTAAAGAATCCTGAACTGTGGGCAACCCACGTCTTCTTCCCAGCAAACGATTTTAGATTGGAAGACAGTTTCGACTGGCATAGCTTTAAACGTGATCAAGTCGCGAGCCTGGCGCTCATGAATAAGCCAGAATCTACGGCAATCTTCATTCTTGGACAAGCGAGTACTACCGCTCCTGAGGGTTCGATCAACGGAGAGGGTGACGATTTTAATCGAAGGAAGTCTTGGAATCGAATGCAAAGTATGCTCAGCTTTCTTAGAGACGATCTTAAACTCCCATGTAAGGACTTTCGGGTAGGCTGGTTTGGTCGTGAGATAATGCAACTAGAAGTGGGAGATGCAGCATGGCTCGGTATTCCCGGGCAAGACTATCGAAGCGATAGGAATGTTCTAAATCAGGCCGTCCACGTGTTTGCCTTTCCGTGCAAGGAGCTACTCGACTAAGGAGGTTCACATGGCACTTGAGAGAGCTACGAAGAGCGATATCCCAAAGAGCCGTAGGTGGCACAGAGATGCCGTCTTTGAGGTTGAGCGAGCGCGCGTTGTGAACTTCATTGCAGCAGCGGCGAGAGAGAATCTGAGAAAGCCTGAGCCAACTAAGGAAAAGGCCGCGGCATCGGCGCCTGTGCTTGTCGCTGAGATCGGCGGTCTGATGGCGCCAAGTCATGACATACGGGACCCCGATATTATCAAGTCCGTGTCAAATGGCGTCTATGAGCGCGCGGCCCCTTCCCTTACATCTATTTGGTTTTTCAGATTTCTTACAGTAGTTGCTGCTACCGTGGAGATAGGAATATTTGCGGCACAGTGGTTGTCTGGGGATGCACATCCAGCAGTACTGATTCTAGGAACAATGTTGGCACTCTCGGGCTACTTGATTGGACTTGGAATCGGTCGCATGTCCCGGCGTCGAGATCTGGATGAAGAGCAGGAAGGACAGACTCTCAACAAGGTATTTATTGTAACGGGTTTGATCGGAATCGCTTTATCCGTATATATTAGGGTCGCGGGTTCGCCCGATGGTGCTGTGCTTGCGATCGCATTGACGGTTTTGGTGGCACTGCTTGTGGCCGTCTTCGAGGCTCTTTATGAATACACATCTCATAGGTATCAATCCTTATGGCAAAAGCAGTATCAAGGACAGCAGTGGATTGCCGAGAAACATCATCTCGGCGATATGAATCGTGGCTTTTGGAAACTGAAGTACCTCGAGTGTGTCGGCGATATTGCGACAAATACTTATCCTGAGAGACAGCAAAAAGACGATGACAAGACACCCGACTTAAAATCGATAGACCCCCCGAATGTTCCAGCGTGAACGGAATGGATGTGCCCGTATGAATGGAATCGAGAAAGCTGTCGTGCTTGTCGGTATGGTTGGCGTTCATCTCTGCTATTCCTCTGCCGTGCACGCTACTCAGTCATGTGGTCATAGGGAGGTAATGACGGCACTGGGATGTACTCCACTCAACCTATGCCCAGATGGAAGCCCCTGGGAAGGAACGAGGTGTCCAGGTGTACAAGTAGTACCTCTGCCCGGGGAGAGTCCAGGACAGCCTGTTCAGCTCTGCCCTGACGGTACTCCGATGCTACCTGGTCGCCCTTGCAGGTCTTTACGCTGCCCGCCGGGAGTGCGATTCTTTGAAGAGAGCTCGCCTTCTCACCCCGAAGGAAGACGGGTCATCCTCTCTGGAGAGGAGAAGGTCAGCCTACTCTTCGAGCGGTACCTTCACCGCGCTAAATTGGACGATGTGAAAATCGACTTGTCGTCTCTCGAAGTCATATTTCGTGAAGGTGATTCAGAAACGCGAATCTTGGCAGGAGTGCACTTGAAAATGGGTTGGATGGAGCCATTTGCTGGGATGACCTGGGAGAAGAAGTGGCTTCGTGAGCTTGGAAAGAAGGAGGCTGAGGTAATTCCGGACGCTGTTGAGAAGACTGTCGAGTTGAAAGCAGATATCGTCTGCGAAGATTAGAACTTAGCTCGCTGCGCTCGCGAACGGTGATATCCTTGCTCTGCGCAACAAGCGGAGCTCCGTGTAGGGCAGGCTCCGCCTGCCGATTCACGCGATCCGTGGCAGAATCGTCAGGCGCAGCCTGACCTACACGTAAGACGTCTATTTTCAGATAGTTGTGCAGTTTCCGAGACGTGAGGTTAGGAGACCGGCCTTTCGGGCTCGTCCGAGACTAGGAGGAGAGTTCGGATGACAGCGACGAACCGTTGGGCTCGCCCACGGATAAGGTGACAGACGTTTCTTGGCCATCCCCTGATCTCTACTCTGGCGGACGCGGAAGGGCCGTGAGGTGCGCCCAGCGGCCGGGGTGAAAGACTCCAAACGCCTGATTCAGAGGCACTTAGACGCCACCCGCTCCAGATCGTGCAGCGTTCGGGGCCATGATCGAGTCGGCCCTCACATTTGACAGGATTCGCTGAATTGACAACAATCGCTGTCAAATGGAGACCGCCCCCGATCGCGAAGAGGCATCGACGGCTTCTCGCGACTTCGTCCGGGAGCTTTCTGAGGAGATGGCGCGTCTGGTCGCCAAGTACCACGACGAGACGGCGTCGACGGCGGATGTCCCTCTTCCCGTTGAAAGTCGACGGTGATCGTAGGCAGCGCCATCGAGCGACGCTTCTTGGTCATCCCCTGATCTCTACTCTAGCGGACACGGAAGGGCCTGGGTCCTGGAAGCGAGACTCTAAGCAGTTGATTCAGCAGCACTTAGCCGCCAACCGCCATCAGGTCTTCCAGCTTGCCGACGGCCTGGCGCGCTCGCCGGCGTCGATCGCCAGCTTCCAGGCGGCGCGGCGGCGCTGGAGCTGGCCGACTGCGGAGGACGAGCCTTGATATGTCGCTCGACCATTCCCGTGAGCGGTGCGTTGGCAAGTGTTCTGTTTTCAGCGGTTAAGGAAGTCTGTGCCAAAATGGCGGAGGGCAAACTTGTCCTTCAGAGGTCCGACTTGATGGGCCACTGCTCGGTTTCGAGCAAGCGGACGCTCCCAAAGTAGGATTGCAGTCTCTGCAAGGCACTTCCGGCAATTGGCAGAGGTGCGTTGCAGGCCCTGCAATGCTACTTCCTCAATTGGCGAAGGTGCGTTGCAGCCTCTGCAAGGCACTTTCGGGAATTGGCAGAAGTGCGTTGCAGGCCCCGTAATGCTACTTCCTCAATTGGCGAAGGTGCGTTGCAGACCCTGCAGGGCACTTTCGGGAATTGGCAGAGGTGCGTTGCAGGCCCTGCAATGTACTTCCGGCAATTCGCGGAACTGCCCTGCAGAGGCTGCAACGCACCTTTGCCAATTCACGAAACCGCGTTGCAGCGGCTGCAATCGCCCCGTCAAACCCGGCGGCGGCGCCACGAGGGAGGCCGGCTCGAGGATCGCCGGCGTCGATCGCCAGCTTCCTGGAGGCGGCAGGCGCGGCGGCGCTGGAGCTGGCCGGCAAGATCCTGGTGCGGCGGCCCTGAGCGCCGCTCCGGCTCCCTCCTGCTCCCCCTCCTTTAGTGAAAGGAGGGGGCCGGGGGGAGGATTTGGACGGCGTCAGCCGTCCGGAAATCCCCCCTCGGTCCCCCCTTTTTCAAAGGGGGGAAGGGGACTCCTCGCTGGCGCCTCGGCCGCGGCACGCCCCTACCAGACTGTCCTGACGTCCTGGGCGGACACGGGGTCCGCTCCAACGGCGGAGGGGTGAGGGGAGAGCTCGCGATATGAGATGAGGTCATCTCGAATCGGCCGCTCTGGGGCAAGCCCCCTGTTTTCAACACTTGGCGGCCAGAGCACCGAGAGGTCGGGGTCGGTTGCCTCCTTCCGAGTGTTTCGGCTAACCGGCTCTCGGTCTGTTCCGGTTAGACGGAGTTTTCCGAACAGCGCCGCAGACCCGGAAAAGCTCTTCCTTCGTCAGCAGAGTGGCGCGGCAAGGCTTGCTGTCGTGTTCCCGGAATTACCGGAACTGCGCTGCAAGGCCTGCAATGCTATTCTCTCAATTGGCAAAACGGCGAAGCAAGCCCTGCACCGCTACTCAGGAAATCCGCGCTTGACCGGTTCAGAGGCTGGACCGGTTAGATATCCCCCAAAGCCCGCACCACCGCGTCCGCCACCGCCGGACGAACCTCGCGGATGAGCTGGTTCTCCCGCGTCGGATGGACGCGATTGGTCAGCAGGATCACGAAGAGCTCCCGCTCCGGGTCGATCCAGATCGACGTCCCCGTGAAGCCGGTGTGCCCGAAGGACGACGGCGAGAAGAGCGTGCCCGCCGACGACCCCTCCGCCGACTTCGTGTCCCAGCCCAGCGCCCGCGTCGACTCGGGGATGCCCGCGCGCCGCGTGAACGCTCCCACCGTCCACCGCGACACGACCCGCCGGTGCTCGAGGACGCCGCCGTTGACGATCATGCGGGCGAAGCGCGCCAGGTCCGGCGCCGTCGAGAACAGGCCCGCGTGCGGCGCCACGCCGCCGAGGGCGTAGGCGTTCTCGTCGTGGACCTCGCCGCGCAGCACGCGTCCGCGCCACGGGTCGTCCTCCGTGGGGGCGATGCGCTCGCGCAGGTCCTCGCCGGGGCGGTAGAGGGTGTCGTCCATGCCCAGGGGGGCGAAGACGCGCTCGCGCGCGAAGACGTCGAGCGGCCGGCCCGCCGCGCGCTCCAGGACCTCGCCGAGCAGGATCAGCCCCAGGTCGCTGTAGAGCGAGCGCGTGCCCGGCTCGTAGGCCAGGTCCATGGCCTGGATCCGCTCCAGGTACGCCGCCTTGCCCGCCACCTCCTCGTAGAGCGGCGCCCACCAGTCGACGCCCGACGAGTGCGTCAGGAGCTGGCGCACCGTCACCGCGTCCTTGCCCGGCCCCTGGAACCGCGGCAGGAAATCCCGGACCGGCGCGTCGAGGTCGAGGCGCTCCTCGTCGACCAGGATCATCGCCATGGTCGTGGTGGCGACGACCTTGGTCAGGCTGGCGACGTCGTAGATCGTGTCGACGGTCACCGCCGGCGCGTCCGGGTCGTAGGTGAGACGGCCGAAGGCCCGCAAGTGGACGAGCGCGTCGCCCCGGCCCACCGCCAGCACGCCGCCCGGGAACGCCCGCCGCTCGACGTAGGCGTCGAGAAGCTGGTCCACCTCGTCGAAGCCGTCCGCCGGCGCGTGTCGCAGCGTCATCTCTCTCCTCGGAATCGCGATCCCGTGGCCGTAGGGGTACAGCCCCGGCAGGGTCACGGGAAGCCTACCGCGCACGGCGACCTCGCCGAAGAGCGCTTCCGCCGCCGCTTGCCGGCTCGACGCGGCCCGCCCGTAGGCGCAGACGTAGACCGGCACCTCCGGCACCTCGGCGAGCACGTACGGGCTGCCGAAGGAGATGAGGACGACGGGTGGATCCGTAGCGGTCTCTCGACGTAATAGGGTCAAGCGACGCAACAGGCGCTCCTGCGAGGGCGACAGCCGGCCGGGGCGGACGTCGGCGGACACCACGACGTGGGTGAAGCCCGGCGCCGCGGCGACGATCGCGTCCTCGGTCTCGGGCGACACCTCCGGCCCCAGGGAGCGGCTGGCGTAGTCGACGCGGCGGGCGTCGAGCTCCTCCTCGGGCAGCCCGGTCTCCTCCGGAGCGCGAGGGGGATGGGAGAGCGTCAGGACGAGCAGGCGCAGCGGATCCTCGGCGACGAGCGGCAGGACGCCGCCCTCGTTGCGGACCACGGTGACGGCGGCGCGCGCGGCCTCGAGGGCACGCGCGGCGTCCTCCGGGCTCGCCATGTGGCGCAGGACGTCGGCGTCCGTCCGCCGCCGGCGATGGAGGCCGAGCCGCGCCTTGGCCTCGAGGATCCGCCGCACCGACGCGTCGAGCCGCGCCTCGCTGAGCTCGCCTTCCGCCACCGCCCGCACCAGCGACTGCACGGCGACCCGGGAGTCCGGGGGCAGCATGACGACGTCGGAGCCGGCCTGGACGGCGCGCACCGCCGCGGCCCCGGCCCACACGCCGCCGACGCCGGCCATCTCCATGGCGTCGGTGGCCACCAGTCCGCCGAAGCCCATGTCCCGGCGCAGCAGGCCGTCGACGATTGCGGGCGACAGCGTCGCCGGCGCCGCCGACGGGTCGAGCGCCGGCACCGCCAGGTGCCCGATCATCACCGAGTCGACGCCGGCGGCGATGGCGCGCCGGAACGGCGCCAGCTCCACCTCCTCGAGCCGCTGCCGGTCCACGGCGAGCACGGGCAACGCGAAATGGCTGTCGACGGCGGAGTCGCCGTGGCCGGGGAAGTGCTTGGCCGTCGTCATCAGGCCGCCGGCGCGGGCGCCGTCGACGAAGGCCGCGGCGAGCCGCGCCACCAGCTCCGGGTCCTCGCCGTAGGAGCGCAAGTGGATGACCGGGTTGTGGGGATCGACGTTGACGTCGACGACCGGAGCCAGGGCCCAGTGGACGCCCAGGGCGCGTCCCTGGCGCGCCGCGACCTCGCCCGTCCACCGCGCGAGCTCCGCGGACCGCGTGGCGCCGATGGCCATGGCGAACGGGATCTCCACGGCCCCCCGGCGGACGCGGAAGGCCATGCCGCGTTCCATGTCCGCCGCCACCAGCAGCGGCACCGCCGCCGTCTCCTGGAGCCGGTCGAGGAGCCGCGGCAGCGACTCGACCTCCGAGTCGAAGGCCACGAGCCCGCCGACTCCGAGGTCCCGCACCTCTTCGAGGAGCGTCAAGTACTCCGGCGATTCCGGATGGTAGGGATAGCCGTGGACGCGGACCATGACGATCTGCGCCGCCTTCTCGCGCAGGTCGAGGGAGGCGAGGGTGGACTCGACCCATCGCGTCGCGTCGGGGTCGACGGCGACGGGGCGGGGCGGGGCGGGCGAGACCGGGGGACGGCAGGCGAGGAGCGCGAACGCCAGCGCCGTTGCGGATAGGAAGTTGGGTTTCATCGTCGCGTAGTGTAATCCGTCCCCAGAATGCCGATCCGCGGCTACGCCGCGGATCGGCAGGCGCAGCCTGCCCTACGGCATCGACGCCGCAAGCTGCGCGTCGAGGACCCGCGCGATCCGCGCCGCCGACTCCTCGAAGTGCGCCGCGCTGACGGCGTCGAGACCCTCGCGGCGCCCCAGCGCCCCGCCGAGCCGCTCGCCGAGGTCGACGAGCGCGGCCCGCGCCACGGCGCGCGCGTCGGCCGGCGTCCTCTCCGGCGGCTTCAGCAGGAGCACCGCCAGCCGGTCGAGCCAGGCGCGCTGAAGGTCGCGGCGCAGGGCCGTCGGGTCGACGGCCGGCGGCGTCCACGCTTCCTCCCAGATCGCCGCCGTCAACGTCGCCATCAGCTCCGGCAGCGTCAGCACGTCTTCGCCGCCGAGCCCCTCGGCGTCGCGGATGCGCGCCAGGCGGTAGGGGTCCGTCAAGCCCTCCAGGAGACGGGTCAGGCCCTCGAGGACGCGGTCGTGGAGCGGCGGGTCGATGCGGCCGTCGTAGGTGGGCTCGTGGCCCCAGTGGTCCCAATGACGGGCGCCGAGCCGTCCCTCGACTTCCGGCGGCAGCGCGAAGCTCTCCGGCGCGAACGCCTCCTGCGTCAGCAGCGCCAGCGCCTCGAGCTGCCTGCCGCGCGGCACCGGGACGAACGGCGGACGCCCTCCGGGGTCTCCCACGTGGTCGCGGTGGACGTACTGGCCGCCGATCCAGCGCACGGCGCCGCGCACCGCGCCGAAGCGCGCGTCGTAGAGGACGTCCACGGCGTCGGTCAGGTCGCCGTAGCGCGCGCCGTCCGTGAGCACGATCTCCGGCAGGCGCGGCAGCAACTGGCGGACGAGCTCCAGGCGCCGGCGTCCCCAGGCCAGGGGATCGGCGCTCAGGTCCCACGCGTGGGTCAGGGGATCGAGGGCCCCCGGCGCGTAGAGGTCGACGTCGGTGCCGAAGGTGTGGGAGGGGTCCGCCGACCGGCGGGCGAGCTGCGCGGCCCGCCCCGCATCGGGGGTGTAGAGGTAGGCGATCGCCCAGCGGTCGTAGGGGCCCACGGCCCGCATGTAGCGCTCGCCTTCGGGCTCCCCGAGGGGCGCCAGGTTGACCGGCAGGTAGTCCATCACCGACGCCGAGATGCCGTGCTCGGCGGTCCATCGCGGATCGCCCAGCTTGTCGAGCGGCGTCGCCGACGAGGCCCGGAAGTTGTGGTCGAGGCCGATCGTGTGGCCGACCTCGTGCATGGTCAACTCGGTGATGTACTCGCCCACGAATTCGAGCGCGCGGGGATCGGCGCCGCCTGCCGGCTCGCCGCGGGCCGCCAGGGCGAGACGCCCGAGGCCGGCTTCGGCGGCCAGGCGCAGGCCGTAGCCGTCGCGCAGGTGGTCCGGCCTGCCGTCCCCCGGACGGGCGGCGGCGCCGGGCGCCACCAGGCTGCGCCACTGGTGGTGGAGCGACTCGATGAAGCCGGCGTCGACCACGACGTCGGCGTCGAGCATCTCGCCGGTGCGCGGATCGGCGATCTCGTTGCCGAAGGCGCCGAAGGGCTCCATCGAGGCCGTCCAGGTCACGGTGTGGTAGCGCACGTCGGCGGGATCGGCGCCGTCGGGCAGCGGCTCGGCCCGGATCGCCTCGTGGAAGCCCGCCGCGGCGAACGCCGCGTTCCACGCCTCGACGCCGGCCTTGACGAACGGCCGGTAGGCCTCGGGGATGGTGGCGTCGAGGTAGTAGACGATGGGCTCTTGCGGACGGTGGAGGTCCCCCACCTGCTCGCCGGGCTCGAGCCGCCAGCGGTCGGCGATGCGCTCGAAGAAGCTCGAATCGCCCGTGCGCGAGTAGTTCTTGCGCGCGTTCACCAGCAGGCCGATGCGGTCGTCCGCGAGGCGCGGCGTCATCGGCTCGGCGGGGAGAGCGATGAAGGAGAATCGCAAGCCGAGCGACAGGAAACGGTTGTCGGGCACCGAGTCGAGCTCGGGCGACTCGCTGGGGCGGAAGGTCAGGCGCGAGCTGAGCTCCAGGTTGCGCGGGAACGCCTTCACCTCCTCGAGATAGCTGCGGCCGGCGTCGAGCGACACGCCCCGGCTCTTGCCGGGCTCGGAGATCGCCTGCTTCACGAAGCTCTCGGCGTCGACGAGGTCGCCGACGACCCAGCCGTAGACGTCGATCACGGCGGCGCCGTCGCCGCGCTCGGCCTCGACCTTGGCCGCCGCCAGCACCGAGGGGCTGTAGCCGCGCTCCACGGCCACGGCGGCGGGCGTGTCCGGCGCGGCGGTAAAGCGGTGCGGCAGCTCGAGCAGGAACACGCGCTCGCCGCGGCGCTCGAGGGTCACCACGCTCGCTTCGAGGCGCGTGTACATCGTGTTGGCGTAGAGCCCGCGGTCGCCGATGCCGCGGCGGATCCGCGGCACCAGCAGGAGCTCCTCGCCGAGGCGCTCGCGGGGGACCGCCAGGTAGAGGTGGTCGCCTTTCTCGTAGGTGTCGAAGAGACCGGGCCGCGCCGTGGCGCCGGCCACCAGCTCGTCGAACCCCTTCTTCTCCGCCTCGTCCGCCGCGAGCGGCGGGCAGGCCAGCGCGATGCTCAGGACGCAGATGGCACGACGCGTCATGTCCGTCTCCTTTCCGGTTCAGGAGAGCATACGCGGGCGGCGCGGCAGGGTTCAGGTTTCAGAGGACCAGCCCGCTCGCGGCCCGCCCTGCTGCCGTCACTCCTCGTCCCTTCGGGACGCCCGCGTATAGCTCCGGGTTTCAACCCGGTGCTGCCGGCACGGCCGCCGAGCACGGCGCCCGACGCAGGGTTCAAACCCTGCGCTATATGCGGTCGTCCCTTCGGGACGAAGAGGGACGGCCTGCGGCGATTCACGAGGACGCTTCGCGGCCCTTCCCAGGAACAAATCGTTTCACCGTCCTGCTGCCGTCACTCCTCGTCCCACAGGGACGGTGGAGAGGTAGCCAGTGACTTCAGTCACTGGCGGGCGGGGCCGGAGGCAAGACAGGTCGGATTCAGGGATCGGCCCCCCCGTTTCGAGGCCAGCTTCGAGACGTGGCTCTTCCAGATCGTCAGGTCCGTATGGAAGAACGCCCTGCGCGCTCAGGGGACCCTGAAGCGGCAGGCTGAGCAGGTTTCGCTGGACGAGCTGATGAACCCCGACGCCGAGGAACCGCGAGATCGCCGCCGTGCTGCAAGTCTCGATAGCCACCGTGAAGTCCCAGCTCAGCATGGCCTATCAACGCTTGAAGCCGATCCTGGAGCCCCACTTCGGCGACTTCGAGCTTTGAGACAACCAACGAGGCGCGAGCCCATGAACGAAGATCTGAAAGCGTCCGTGCAGGCCCTCCTGGCCGCGTCGCGGACCTCCGACGCCCATCCGACGCCGGACGAGCTGGTGGGCTATCACGCCCGCGAGCTCGCCGCCGCCGATCACGAGCGGGTGCGCGCGCACCTGATCGCCTGCGCGGACTGTGCCCGGGTCGTCATCGACCTGGCGAGCTTTCCCGCGGCCGAGCCGCTCGACCCCCGCGACCGCGTGACGCCCGCGGACGTCTCCCGGAGCTGGCGGCGCTTCCGCGAGCGCCTGCCCGACGCGCAGCGGCGCCCGTCCCGTCCCTCGTGGCTCGCGTTCCTCGCCGCGTCGCCGCGCCTGGGCTGGGCCACGGCCGCCGTCTTCCTGGCGACGTCGATCGCCCTGACGGGGGCGCTCATGACGCCTCCGCCGGACGGCGACGCCGCGCGTCCCCGCGTCAACTTCGAGATCGCCGAGCTGTCGCCGGACGACGACCTCGTCCGCGCGGCGGGCGGCCGCACGGTGCGCGTGCCGGCGACGGCGGCCGGCGTCGTCCTGGCGCTGGCCCTGGCCGAGACGCGGACGTTCGAGGAATACGAGCTGCAGATCCGGACGCAGGACGCGACACCGGACGCCCCATCGCTGTGGACGACGTCCGAGCTGCGGCCGTCCGAGCTGGGGTTGTTCACGGTGGAGATCCCGCGTGGCTTCCTACCCGCGGGGAGGTACCGGATCGTGGTGGACGGACGGGAGGAGGACCAGCGCGTCACCCTGGGGACGTATGGGGTGGAATTGCTTTATGAGTAGGAACCCTCCCCCCAGGCGCCTCTCCCAGGAGGAGAGGGGAGTCCGGAACCCTCACCCCCGGCCCCTCTCCCAGGGGGAGAGGGGAGTCCGGAACCCTCACCCCCGGCCCCTCTCCCAGGGGGAGAGGGGAGTCCGGAACCCTCACCCCCGGCCCCTCTCCCAGGGGGAGA
>Ga0299906_10001239_pt1 | contig 22015 bp, 24 predicted proteins | sample RVTome_14_FD_200259 | JGI IMG/M metagenome (GOLD analysis project Ga0299906, IMG submission 200259) | Soil microbial communities from uranium-contaminated site in the Upper Colorado River Basin, Wyoming, United States - RVT145D125 (version 2) ...
GCCTCCTCGGACGACCCGTGGCGGACGATCGTCGGCGTGGCCGCCGACACGGTCAACAGCAACCTCGCCGACCCTCCCGTCCCGACCGCCTACGTCCCCTTCGACCAGAGCCCCGCCCGGGCCGTGGTGGTGCTGGCGAAGTCCGGCGACGCGAGCGCCGTGGCCCGGATCGCCCGGGCCCGGGTCGCGGTCCTCGATCCGTCGCAGCCGATCTACGACGTCTCCACCATCGAGCAGATCGTCTACCGGGACACCGACGGGACCCGGGTGATCACGTCCCTGTTCGGGCTGTTCGCGGTGGTCGCCGTGTCCCTGGCGGCGATCGGGCTGTACGGCGTCATCTCCTACGCCGTCAGCCGCCGCACCCAGGAGATCGGCGTGCGCATCGCCCTGGGCGCCCGCAGCTCCGAGGTACTGAGCATGGTGGTGGCGCAGGGTGCGAAGCTGATCGGGCTCGGCCTCGCGCTCGGGCTCCTGGGGGGCTACACCCTGGCCCGGATCATGTCGTCGCAGCTCTTCGGGGTCAGCCCGAACGACCCGTTGACCTATGCGTGCGTCACGATCTCGCTGCTGGTCGCGGCACTGGCCGCGACGGTCCTCCCCGCGCGGCGCGCGAGCCGCGTGGATCCCATCGAGGCACTTCGGGTCGAGTAGGCTTCACTCGTCGCCGGGGTGGTTCCAGAGCAGCTCCACCGTCACGCCGCCGATCGATGTCGCATCGGCGTAGGCGAACCGCCCCGAGCCCGGCCGGCCCGACTTCCCCCAACCGCCGGACTGCACGATGGGGAAGCCCGCCGCGGTCCACGCCCGCGCGGCCGCATCCATGTCCGGCACGTCGAAGGCCAGATGGTGGAAGCCCTCTCCCCGGTGCGTCTCGAGGAAGTCCTCGTACACCGTCGGTCCGGCGAGCGGCATGATCCACTCCCAGGTCACCGTCCCGTGGCGATGCCACCCGAGCTTCTGGTCGAAGCTCCCGGGTTGGCCGTGGTAGAGCAGGTCGGTCAGCTCGGGATGCGTCACCTCCATCGCCGCGAACCCCAGCGTCTCCCAGTACCCCGAGACTGCGTCCATGTCGCGGACGACCAGCGCATACTGCGAAAGCCGCGGTCCGAACGAGGACGGTGGCGTGCTCCCGGCCGGCGTCGCCAGCTCCCCGATCGTCAGGCCGAGCGTGTACTTCCCCCCGCCCGCGGTATCCATGTGAGCGATTCGGAGCGGGCCCCGGCCCGCGTCCAGCTCCGTGGTCTGGAGCACGACGACGCCGAGCCCCTCCAGGCGCGCGACCTCCGCGTCCAGCGCCTCGACGGACGGGGCCGTGTGGTCGACGCTCATCACGCCGTCGCCGTGGGCCTCGAGGAAGTCGGCCCAGGCGCTCGGGCCCGAGATGGGCTGGAACCAGAGGACCGGCACCCCGGCGAAGCTCGACTGCGCGATCCGAACGACGGCCCTCCCGGGCTCGCCGCGGTAGGTCACGGGGAGCGTCAGCCGCCCCAGGTCCCGCACCAGCGGGAAGCCGAGCTCGCTCCAGGCGGTCGCCACCCGGTCCACGTCCGCCACGACCCAGTTGACACTGGTGACGTTGCGGTAGAGCTGCGGCGGCTCCGCGAACGCGGGTGACGCGATCATGAGGCACGAGACCAGCGCTGGACCCCTCATGGCGACCTCCCGACGTGCTGCGCCATCATACGAGCATCCGGGCGACGTCGAGCCCCTTCGGAGAGCGGGGAAGGGCGGCAGCGGATTCCGTTTCCGGGAAGACTGCGGTAGCCTGCGCTGGGGCTGCAACCGACCCGGGAGGGCCACGTGTGTGACGAGCTGACGAAGGAAGACGCCGAAGAGTACCTGCGGAACCGTGGTCTGACGCGCCGTGACTTCAACAAGCTGGGAACATCCGCCGCCGTCGCCTTCCTCCTGCCCGCCGTGGCGAACGCCGTGGACGTGGTCGAGGAAGAGGTCCAGGTGGAGACGCCCGACGGAATGGCGGACTGCTACTTCGTGCATCCGGCCGAAGGGAAGCACGCCGCCGTCATCGTCTGGCCCGACATCGTCGGAATCCGCCCCGCCTTTCGCGCCATGGGCAAACGCCTCGCCGAGTCGGGCTACTCCGTGCTCGTGGTGAACCCGTACTACCGCACCGCGAAGGGCCAGGTCGTCCCGGAGGGGAAGACGTTCCGCGATCCCGGCGTCCGCGACCTGCTCATGCCCCACGCGCAGTCGCTGTCGCCGGAGACCTGCGTCACCGACGGTCGCGCCCTGGTGAAGTTCCTGGACGGCCAGCCCTCCGTCGACACCAGCCGCAGGATCGGCGTGACGGGCTACTGCATGACCGGCTCGTACACCATGCGCCTGGCGGCGGCCATTCCGGACCGGATCGGCGCCGGCGCCTCGTTCCACGGGGGCGGCCTGGCCACCGACGAGGCGGAGAGCCCGCACTTGCTGGCGCCACAGATGAAGGCCGGGTTCCTGATCGCCATCGCGGCCAACGACGACGAGCGCCGGCCCGAGGAGAAGACGCGCCTCCGGGAGGCCTTCGACGCCGCGGGGGTCGAGGCGGAGATCGAGGTGTACGAGGGGACCCAGCACGGCTGGTGTCCGCCGGACTCCGCCGTCCACGACGAGGTGCAGGCCGAGCGTGCCTGGGAGCGACTGCTCGCGCTGCTCGAACGCGATCTCGCATAGCGGGCCACCTCGCGGGCGGGCGCGAGCCGGCTCGCCCGCGACTACCAGCTTCCGTGGACGTGGGTCCGGATCCGCTCGTCGTAGACGCTCCGGACCGCGTCCAGCGTCGCCCCGTCGAGGGCCGCCAGGTCCGCCGCGGCCGCGTTGGCGCGAGCCTGGTCCTCGTTGCGGGCACCCGGGATGGCGCAGCTGACGGCGTCGAAGCTCAGGATCCAGCGCAGCGCGAACTGAGCCAGGGTCGCCGCCGGGGGCACCAGCGGTCGTAGCGCTTCCACGGCCGCGAGCCCGACGTCGTAGGGCACGCCGGAGAAGGTCTCGCCCTTGTCGAAGGCCTTCCCCTCGCGGTTGAAGGCCCGGTGGTCGTCGTCGGCGAAGCGCGACTCCCGGGAGAGCTTGCCGGTCAGCAGCCCGCTGGCCAGAGGCACCCGGGCGAGGATCCCGACGTCCGCCTTCAGCGTCGCGGGGAACAGCTCCTCGGCGGGCTTGAGCCGGAGCATGTTGAAGATGACCTGGACCGTCTTCACGCCGGGTTGCCGGATCCCCCGCAGCGCCTCGCCCACCGTCTCCACGCTGATGCCGAAGTGGCGGATCCTGCCCGCGCTCACCATCTCCTCGAGGATCCCGAAGACCTCGGGATTGTCGTACACGTCGGGGTGGGGGCAGTGGAGCTGGAGCAGGTCGACGGCGTCCATCTCCAGGTTCTTCAGGCTGCGGTCGACCCAGGCGTTCAGGTTGTCGCGGCTGTAGCCTTCGGGAGTCTGCCTGGGGAGGCGCCGGCCGGCCTTCGTGGCCACGTGGATCGTCTCGCCGGGCCGCTCCCGTCGCAGCCGCGCCACCAGGCGCTCGCTGCGCCCGTCGCCGTAGACGTCTGCCGTGTCGATGAAGTTGACGCCCGCGTCGATCGCGGCGTGGAGCGCCCTCATCGACTCCTCGTCGTTCACGGGTCCCCAGGTGCCCCCGATCGCCCAGGCGCCGAAGCTCACCCCCGAGACGCGCATGTCCGTGGTTCCCAGCTGTCGGTACTCCATCGGCGCCCTCCCTGGATCCAGACCCGAGCGATCGCCCCCGCTCCGGTCAGCCATCCGACGGGGCGGGGGCTACCTCTCCGCTCGTCGGCAGCGTGAAGCAGAAAGTACACCCGCGACCCGGCCCATCGGACTCCACCCAGATGCTCCCGCCGAACTGCTCGATCACCCGCTTCGCCAGGGCCAGACCGATGCCGGTGCCCTGGACCGAGTGGTCGAGCCGCTCGAAGAGGTCGAAGATCTTCTCGCGGTACTCGGGCGCGATGCCGATCCCGTTGTCGCGGACCATGAACACCGGCCCGCGCTCCCCCTCCCTCATCCCGATGCGGATCGAGGGGCTCGGCTGGTCGCCCATGAACTTGATGGCGTTCCCGACCAGGTTGAGGAAGACGTCCCGCATCCGCTGGCGGTCGACGAGAACCACGGGGAGGCCCTTCTCGATGGACACCGAGCAGCCGGCGATGCGGATCTCTCCGACGAGCAGCTCGATGGCCTCCTCGGCCACGGCGGCAAGGGGAACGTGGGTCGACCTCCCGACCACCCGCCCCACCCTGGACAGCTCGAGCAGGCCGTCGAGGAGCTCGTGCATGGTGGCCGCGGCGCCGCTGATTCGATCGAGAGCCCTGGAGTGCTCGTCCAGCCGGCCCTTCTCGACCTCCTGGCGCAGCACGCCCACGAAGCCGCTGATCGTGAAGAGAGGGCTCTTGAGATCGTGGGACACCGTGTAGGTGAACCGCTCCATCTCGGCGTTCTGCGCCTCGAGCTTCGCGACGGTCCGCGCCAGCTCCTGAGCCGAGTGCTCTGCCTTCGACTGTGCTTCCCGGCGCAGCTCCACCTCCTGCTCGAGAATCCGGTTGCGCTCCTCGGCGGCCCGCTCGGCCTGCTCCCGCAGCTCGTCGGCCATCTTCTGGAGCGAGCGCGCCAGCTCTCCCAGCTCGCCGCTGCCGACGCCGTCCGTCTCGAGGGAGTACTCGCCCGCGCTGATCCGCTCCGTGGCTTCGGCGAGCCGGCGCACGGGCTTGGTCAGCGATCTCGCCAGGGAGACCGCGAGCGCGGTGGCCACGGCGATCAGCACTACCCCCTGCCACAGGTGCCGGAGCACGACGCCCCGGATGGTCTGCCCCACCGCGGAGGAGTCCAGAACGATGCGCACGCCGCCCAGCACCTCGGCGCCGACGAGTATCGGACGCACCGTGTCGAGCCGGTCGTCGTCCTGGCGCCATCGCGGCGGGGAGCCTTCGTACGCCCGCTCCAGGATCGAGGCCTCAACCTGCCCGGTGGTCCACTTCTCGCTCTCCGAGCTCACCAGCCGCCGGCCGTCGGCGCGGAAGATCTCGAACTCGACGACCTGCGCCTGTGCCCGCAACAGCGCGGCCTGGTGCCGCAGGCGCTCGATGTCCCCCACGTAGAGGGCGTCGGCGAGGACGTCGGCGGCCGTGTTCGCGAGCACCCCGGCCAGGCCCTCGAGCTGCCGACGGTGCAGGGCGCGCTCGCCGACGGAGTCGACCACGGTCAGTGCCAGCACCGACAGCGCGGCCACGCCGACGATGCTGAGGACGAGCAACGTGCCGATGCGCCACCCGCGCTGACCTCCCCGCAGCCTCGCCATCTGGTCAGTCTCCGATGGCCAGCGCCATCCTCGACTCGAGAGCCTCGAGCTGCAGCCGCTCTTCGTCGCCGAGGTCGTCGAACTTCCAGCTCCAGGCCCCCTCGCCGCCGACCACTTCCAGGCGCGCGTTGGTCTCCGCGTCGATCTCCAGGAGGGCGGCCCGCAGTCCTTCGACGAGCGCCGGGTCGAGATCCGAGCGCACCGACACCAAGGCGCGGCTGGTCCAGGGTGTCCAGTGCACCACCCGGAGGCTTTCGCGAAGCTCCTCCGGCAGCTCCTTGTCGAGGATCTGGCTGGAGAGCACGCCAGCCGCCACGGCGCCACGGAGCACCATCTCCACCGTGTTCTCCTCGTCGCGGCTGAAGAGGTAGCCCACCTCACCGGGGGCCACCGCCGCCGCCGGGGTCTCGACCTCGCGCAGCTCGAAGCCGTGGTCGATCAGCTCGAGGGCCGGAAGCAGGAACCCGGAGGTGGAGTACCGCTCCTGCATTGCGATGATCCCGCCTTCGAGGTCCGGGATGGAGCCGACCGCGGCGTCGGCCCTGGCGACGATTGCGCTCCTGTACTCCGGCTCGCCGAGCACCCATCGCCGGAGCAGGATCCGGGAGCCCGCGAGCTGGCGGACCCGGAGCGACGGAAAGGCGCTGTCCACGTAGTAGTCGACCGCCCCGTTGCGCAGCAAGGTGGCCATCTCCTCGATGTCGGTGGCGATCCTGACCCGGCCTGCGACCACGCCCCTGGAGGCGAGCCTGTGCGCCACGTGGTCGGCGAGGGGCTGAAGCAGTCGGATTCTGCGAGTCGGTGTGTCGGGGTCGATGTCGCCGACGGTGAGCACGACGCCGAGGCGGCGCGCCTCGCCCGCCGACGGGGCATCCCGGGATGGCGGCTCGCCGCAGGACGTCAGGCTCCCGGCGAGAAGCAGGGAGGCCAGCCGGGAAACGTGTGTGCCGGCCGTGTGGTTCCGGCCCGTCATGGCCGCGCGGAGCCGAGCTCCCGCCACTCGCACGACCGCCACGGAGATCATGGAGGATCATAGCGGATCGCGCGGGTGGATCGCCCGCGGGAAGCGCAGGGGCAGGGGCTCTTCGCGCGCTTGCCAGGGCGGGGGGATCACGGTACACCATCCTGCGGTCGCGGGCCTCGAGGCCGCGAGATAGGAGGCCCTGGATGCGAGCTGCAAAGCGCCCCGTCGGAGCAACGGCCGCTCTCGCCCTCGCGCCCGTCGCGACTCTCTTCGCCGTGCACCTCGCGGCGGCCGGCGCGTCGCCCGTCTCGCCCGAGCCCCCGCCGCGTGAGCGCGCGTCCATCGACTACGGCTGGCGATTCCAGAAGGGGGATCCGGCGGGAAGCTCGGCGAGCCTTTCCTACGACGTGCGCCCGGTGACGGAGGAGTCTGGCGGGAGCGGGGCGCCGGACCGCTCGGCCCAGGCCGTGCTGAAGCCGTGGATCCTGCCCACCGGAAACCGCTTCATCCAGGATCCCGCTCGCAGGTTCGAGCGCCCCGAGGGGAACCCCGGCGGCGACGTCGCGTACGTCCAGCTCGACTTCGACGACTCCTCCTGGCGGCTCGTCGACCTGCCCCACGACTGGGCCATCGAGGGTCCGTTCCAGCCGACCGGCCCGGGCGGCGGCATGGGTCGCCTCCCCAGCGCCGGGGTCGGGTGGTACCGCAGGAAGCTGGAGATCCCCGCCGAGGACGCAGGCCGGTCGATCTTCCTCGACGTGGACGGCGCGATGTCCTACGCGGCGGTGTGGCTGAACGGCCGGCTCGTCGGCGGCTGGCCCTTCGGGTACGCCTCGTGGCGGGTCGACCTGACGCCCCACGTGCGCCCCGGTGAGACGAACCAGCTCGCGATCCGCCTGGACAACCCTCCCGACTCGTCCCGCTGGTACCCGGGAGGGGGGCTCTACCGCCACGTCTGGCTCACGAAGACCGGGCCCGTCCACGTGGCGCAGTGGGGGACGTACCTGCGGACGCGGGAGGTGTCCACGTCGTCGGCCGCGATCGACCTCGAGGTCACCATCGACAACCACTCCGAGCAGGACGCCCCCATCGTCGTCGAGACGGCGATCCACGCCCTGGACCGCGAGGGTCGCCGAAGCGGCGAGGCCGTCGCGAGGATCGACGCCGCGGAGGCCGTCGTCCCGGCCGGCGGGAGCGCCTCCGTCGACGGCAGCGTCACGCTTTCCGACCCGAGGCTCTGGGGGCCGCCGCCGTCCCAGCAGCCGAACCTCTACGTCGCCCTCACCACCGTCACGCATCAGGGTGGTCTGGCGGACCGCCACGAGACCCGCTTCGGCATCCGCGACCTGCGCTTCGACCCGGACTGGGGCGTGTACGTCAACGGCGAGCGCGTCTACCTCGCGGGCGTCAACCTGCATCACGACCTGGGCGCCCTCGGTGCGGCCTTCAACCGGCGCGCCGCCGAGCGCCAGCTCGAGAAGCTCCGGGAGATGGGCTGCAACGCGATCCGTGTCAGCCACAATCCTCCCGCCCCCGAGCTGCTCGAGCTGACCGACGCGATGGGCTTCCTGGTCATGGACGAGGCCTTCGACGTGTGGGCGCGGAGGAAGACCCCCCTCGACTTCCACCTGATCTTCGAGGACTGGCACGAGCAGGACCTGCGCGCGCTGATCCGGCGGGACCGCAACAGCCCCTCGGTGATCCTCTGGAGCATCGGCAACGAGCCCAGCGAGCAGTACACGGAAGAGGGTGGAGCGGAATGGGGGAGGCGGCTCCACGAGATCGCCGGGGACGAGGACCCCACCCGTCCCACCACCACGGCGATGAACCGGGCCCAGGCTCCGGACCCGCTCCCCGGCATCGTGGACGTGATCAGCCTCAACTACCAGGGCGCGGGGGTCCGCAGCGCGCCGAGCCGTTTCCCGGAGTTCCGCGAGCGGCACCCGCGGAAGCTGGTGCTCAGCAGCGAGACCGCCGCGGCCGTCAGCAGCCGCGGCGTCCACCTGTTCCCGGTGGCGGGCGGCGTGGGCGGGCCGGTCCGTCCCGGCTACGGCGGCGACCCCGAGGCGCGTCACGTGAGCGCCTACGAGCTCCACGCCGCGGACTTCGGCTCCTCGGCGGACCGGGTGTTCGCCTCGCAGGAGCGGAATCCCTGGGTGGCCGGGGAGTTCGTCTGGACCGGATGGGACTACCTCGGCGAGCCCACGCCCTACTACGAGTCCCGCAGCTCCTACTTCGGGATCATCGACCTCGCGGGGTTCGAGAAGGACCGCTTCTACCTCTACCAGGCGCACTGGCGCCCCGACCACCCCATGGCCCACATCGTCCCCCACTGGACCTGGCCCGAGCGCGTCGGCCAGGCCACGCCGGTCCACGTGTTCACGTCGGGCGACGAGGCGGAGCTGTTCCTCAATGGCCGGTCGCTCGGCCGCCGGGCCGAGGAGCCCTACCAGTACCGGCTCCGCTGGGACGACGTCGTGTACGAGCCCGGCACGCTCGAGCTGGTGGCCTACAAGGGCGGCCGGAGGTGGGCGACCGACCGGGTAAGCACGACGCAGCCCCCGGCGGCGCTCGATGCGCTGCCGGACCGTCAGGTGATCCGGGCCGACGGCCGCGACGTGGCCTTCGTCACCGTGCGCGTCGTCGACGCGGGCGGACGGCTCGCGCCCCGGGCCGACGACCGGATCGAGCTGGCGATCGAGGGCCCCGGCGAGATCGTCGCCACCGACAACGGCGACCCCACGAGCTTCGAGCCGTTCCAATCGCCATCCCGCAAGGCGTTCAACGGGCTGTGCCTCGCGATCGTGCGCGGGAAACCGGGGGAGACGGGCCGGATCATGCTCACCGCCTCGAGCGAGGGGCTGAGGAACGGCACGACGTTCATCACCACCGTCGCGACGACTCGGGACTGATCGGCGCCCCCCGCAGGGGGCGTTCGCCGGTCCAGGGCGCCCTCGGCGACGGCCGTCACACCTGGAGCGAGGCCCGGAAGCCCCTGGCCGCGTAGTAGGACTCCGCTCCGTTGTGGTACACGAACACCTTGCCGTAGCGCCTGTCGCAGAAGAGGGCGCCCCCGAGCGCACGGACGTCCTTCGGGGTCTCGATCCAGCTCGAGGTCTTCGTGTCGAACTCGCCGACCTCCTGGAGCTCGCGGTACCGTTCCTCCGTCAGGAGCTCGACGCCCATCGCCGCCGCCATCCCGACGGCGCTGCCCGGCGGCTTGTGCTTCTTCCGCGACTCCAGCGCCATGCGGTCGTAGCACAGGCTTCGGCGACCCGCCGGGCTCTCGGCGGAGCAGTCGCAGAACGTGAAGCGACCCGCCGGGCCAGCTCGGCCGAGCACGTCCGGCTCGCCTCCCGTCGCCTCCATCTCGCGCAGCGCCTCGAGTACCGCGGGCCGGGCCTCGAGCCGGGCCTGCACCTTGGCCCAGGCGACCCCCGGATGCCGGTGCGCGTTCTCCTCGAAGCGAGCCCTCAGCGCCTCGACGAGCTCTCGCCGTTCCGGCGCCTTCACGGTTGCCGCCAGTCGTTCCCAGCGGTGTGTGTCGTCATGTCGCCAAGCGTACCCTAGCGACGAGCCGACCTGCCGTAGGGGAACCCCCGCCGCGGCGCTGCTACTCCACTGGCGATGTTCAGGGTGACAGTGACTGGAACGCCGCCGCCGAGGGGATGCACCTGAAGAGCTGCTACCGCCAGGCCTGTCGAGCGAGCAGAGCCAGCGGGGCTTCCAGCAGGTGATCGCCGGTGCTCTCCGGATGGTTCTGTGGCCCGCAGTCGTCACCCTCGCCGTCACGCTGCTCCGCCTCGCCGGCGAGCTGCGCGGGTGGAGCCGGTATTTCTTCGATCCCGCGACCGGCGGCGGAGGAGCGCTGGTGGGCATCGTCTGGCTGCCGTTCCTGTTCGGCCCCTGGTTCGCCTGGAAGCTGGTGCAGGAGGGAAAGCCCCCGAAGAGCGCCTGGAAGGCCGCCGGCCTGGCGCTGGGCGGCGCGGCGTTGACGATCGCCGTCTTCGCGAGCTCCAGCTCCTGGGCCTGATCCCCTGGGGCGTCGTGGTCGCCCTGTTCGTCGCCCTCGCTGCGGCCTTCCTTCCCTGGAGGGCCTGGCCGGAGCTGGCGCGAACGCTCTTCCTCTAAGGGGACGACCCCGGGCGGGCCTCAGGGGTCCGACAGCACGGGGAGCACGCCGCCGGGGCGGCCGTAGTGGGGGACGACGGCCTGTCCGGGAGTCGGCTCGACGAAGGCCCCGGCGGCCGGCGCGTAGTACAGGCAGCCGATCTCGTCGGGGTCGCGTGTGGGGAAGAAGCTCTCCGCGGCTTCCAGGGCGTCGAGCCAGCGGCGCTTGAGCGCGGGCAGGTCCACCGGCGCGGTGAGCGCCAGCCGGGCGAAGTCCTCGGGCCGATACTTGCCCCGCCGGCGCAGCAGCTCCAGCAGCAGCGGGGGCGTGTAGCCCGGGTCCTTCCCCGCGGCCGCCCAGCAGAGAGCGCCCAGGGGCAGGATCCGGGACATCGCATCGTGCACGTCGACGTAGTCCCTGGGCTCGTCGCGCCCCACCAGCGCGAGGAGCTTGTTGATCGCCAGGTCGACGGGGTGCAACACGAAGCCCGCGCGCTCCGATCTCACGGGCGGGAGGAAACGCCAGGCGGAGTCGTGGGCCCATTCGATCTTCGTCGCGCCGGCGCCGCGACGCGCCAGCGCCCGCACGTAGCCGGGCTGCTGCAGCAGGATCTCGACCTCGTAGCGGGACTCGACGAGCAGCCGCTGGTCGGCAGCGAAGGCGCTCGCGACCCGCTGCTCCGAGTCCTGGAAGTAGTCCAGGTCGTTGCTGTAGCGCGTGGAGCTCGGTTCGATGTGCAGCGCGGCGCCCCCCGCGAGGTAGCTGTCGGGGGAGCGGTTCGTCGCCAGCAGCCGGGCGATGGCCTCCTGGAACCCCGTCAGCGGCACAGTCGCGATCCGATGCGCCAGCCCTCGCCGCCGCCGTAGGTCATCAGGCGACTCGCGACCCACGCAAGGTCTGCCGCTGTCACGACGTAGTCGGGCGGCGACGACCAGAAGCAGCGCGCCTGGAAGCGACGATACGCACGGCGTGCCTCGCGCAGCCGCACCATCTGGCGCGCCGTCGCCGGGTCGAGAGTCCGCCGGCTGCGGAGCCCGCCGCGACGGCCGATCTGGGACAGGTAGCGACGAACCTCTCGCTGCATGTCTTTAATCATAATCCGCTTACGATATAAATCCAAGTTTTCTGGTCTGATGGAGTGCCGCAGGCGACCCCGCTCAGCTCTTGTGCCGCCTGATCAGCTCTGCCAGCTCCCCGTGGCCCCGCACTTCCGCGACCTCGGCGGCGGTCCGCCCTTGTTCGTCGCGCGCGTCCAGGTCCGCACCGTGGGCAGCCAGCAGCCCGAGCAGCTCCTCGGCCCGGCGCAGGCCGGCGTGCACCGCGAACACCCAGGGACGGCCGGAGGAGTCGCCGCCCCGGGCCAGGGAGGGCTTCGCGCTCAGGATCTGCGCCGCGCGCTCCAGGGCGTCGAGCTGGATCGCGTCGGCGAGATCCGCGTGCGGGAGCAGGCGCTCGACGGCCGCCTGCTGGTGGTTGTACGCCGCCCAGCCGAGGGGCGTGGCTCCGTGCTCCGGGTCCCGCACCGCGGGATCCGCCCCCAGCTCGAGGAGCAGGTCGATCAGCTCCAGGTCCCCGATCCAGGCGGCCTGGTGCAGCGGCGGCCGGGCCGGGACAGCTCGAAGCCGAGCGCCGCCATGAGCCGGACCCCGGCGGGCCGGCGCGCCTCGACGGCCCGGGCGACGAGGGCGGCGCGCCCGTCGGGCCCCGGCCGCTCGCCGAGCTCGGGGTCGCCCGCGAGCAGTGCCCGCACCGCCTCCCCGTCGCCCGCGACGCACGCTGCGGCGAAGGCCTCCTCGGGCGTCTGCTCGACGTGCCTCGCCCCTCGACTCGCGAGCTGAGCGGCGATCTCGCGATGGCCGCTGGCGAGGGCCGCCTCGTACGGCGTGCGCCCGTCGCGCCAGCCACACGCGTTCGGGTCGACGCCGTGGTCGAGCAGCAGCTCCACGCGGTCGGCGAAGCCGCGCCGGGCGGCGGCCCACAGCTCCTCGACCAGCGCCTGCCGGGGTCCGTGCAGTCGATCGCCGAGGAGGCGCCGCCAGCGGCCCGTGCGCTCGCGCCCGAGACCGTACTCGAAGAGGAGCACGAGGTGTCCGTCGTCGGGGCCGAAGTGGCGGTTGTAGAGCGTCTGCTCGTCGTTGGGGTCGGCCCCCGCCTCGAGGAGGGCCCGCGCGAGCGCGTCGCGCTCGGGGTGGGGCGGCTGGTTGTGCCCCTCCTCGCCCTCGCCGAAGGCGCCAGTCAGGGCGGTGAAGGGCGGCACGTTGCCACGCCACAGGAAGCCCGCGTCAGGATCCGCGCCCCGGGAGAGGAGGAGACGGGCGACATCGAGCGTAGAGCGCCCGCTTCCGGGGGCGAGCCGCGAATAGCAGGCGTAGAGGAGAGGCTCCCAGCCGAGGGCGCCGCCCTTCTTCTCCAGCAGCACGGGCTCGCGGTCGAGCCACGCCCGCGCCGCGTCCACGTCTCCCGCCGCCGCGGCCGCGTGCAGGCTGGCTCCGGCGAGGTCGGGTCGCCCGGCGAGCAGGCGCTCCGCCCGCGCCGGCCACGTCGGGTGCCAGCTCCCGTAGGCGAGGCAGGCGAGCCGCAGGAACGCGTCGGCGGGGTGTGCCGCCGCGAGCGCGACCGGATCGAGGGGCGGCGGGGGATCCCACAGGTGGCTCTCGACGACGCCCAGGTGGCGCCGCAAGCGTGCCCAGCTCGCGAAGCCGAAGGAGCGAGCGAGCACCAGCTGCGCATCGGCCAATGCGCTCCTGGCGAGCGCCGTCTCGGCGCGGGGATGGAGCTCCCGGAAGGCGGCGACGGCGCGGGGCTCGCCGGCGCGGACGGCGCGCAGCAACGACTTGGCGCGCTTCCTCAGGTTCTCGAGGGACGGATCCTCGGGCAGCGGATGGACGGGCACGGGCGACCTCCCTCCCGCAGTTGCGGGGACGGGCCCGCGGTCCGCAGCATCGGGCCAGGAAGACGCCTGTCGTGCGACACACGCCGACGGGGTTCGGGTGGGCTTCGCCCTCTCCGCGGACCGGCGGCGCCCGGCGCGCCGTGCGCGAGCTTAACACGGCGACCTACGACCTCGGCGCGAACAGCTACGTGCAGAAGCCCGTCGACTTCGACGAGCTCATGACCGCGGCGCGCCAGATCGGCGTCTACTGGCTCGACGTGAACCAGGTTCCGCCGCTCGACGCGCTGCCCGAGTCGACCTGAGACGTGGGTGAAAGGGGGGACCCCCCGACAACCCGGCCGGCTGGCGGCTGGCGACGGCCCGCAACCGCGCCATCGACGCCATCCGCCGCGAGCGCACCCGCCGCACCTTCGCCTCGGACCTCGCCCGCTACCTGGATTCGGCGATCTCCCCGGCTCCACCTTGGACCGCATGGAGATGAACTGGAGGAAGCCGCGCTCCACGTCATCGTAGTGCGGTTTCATCACGCAGATGCACACCATCAAGAGCACCCTCGATCGCCTGCGCCCACCCAGGCACGCCCCACCGTCGCCGGCCACCCGCGTTCCGAGGTTATCCTTGTGCCGCCGCCATGTTGTATCTCGTCTTCTTTCTTTCGGGCGTCTCCGCTCTGCTCTTCGAGACGCTGTGGTTTCGGCTCGCGGGGCTGAGCCTCGGTAACAGCGTCTGGGCCTCCAGCGTGGTGCTGGCGAGCTTCATGGCCGGGCTCGCCCTCGGCAATGGCCTCGCGATGCGACGCGGCCCGCGCACGCAGCGCCCGATCCGCCTCTACGCGCTGCTGGAGCTGGCGATCGGCGGGGCCGGGCTCCTGTTGGTGCTGTCGTTCCCCGGGCTGACGCCGGCACTGGCACCGATCCTCCAGCCGCTGGTCGACCACCCCTGGCTTCTGAACCTGGTTCGCCTGGGGATCGCCTTCTCGCTGCTGGTGGTCCCCGCTGCCGCGATGGGCGCGACGCTCCCGATCCTGGTCAAGGCGCTGTGCGCCGACGAGCGCACGTTCGGTGAGGCGCTGGGGCAGCTCTACGGCTGGAACACCCTGGGCGCCGTGGTCGGCGCCGTCAGCGGCGAAGTGTTCCTGATCCAGTTGGTCGGGTTGCGCGGCACGGGGGTGGTCGCGGCCGCCGTCAACGTGCTGGCCGCGTCATGCGCCATGCTGGTATCCCGGAGCCGTGAGTCGTCCTCGACGCGGCCCGGGGTCCCTCGAGTCGGTCCCGATCGGCTCGGCCGCCAGCTCGGGCCGCTGCTGGTGGCCGCCTTCCTGTGCGGCGCAAACCTGCTCGCGCTGGAGGTCGTCTGGTTCCGCTTCCTCCAGCTCTTCGTGCTGGGCACCAGCCTGGCTTTCGCCTTGATGCTGGCCGTGGTCCTGCTCGGTATCGCCGCGGGCAGTTTCCTGGCCTCAACCTGGCTTGGTCGCGACCACCGGGCCGATCGGTACCTGCCTCACGTCGCGCTCGGGGCCGCCGGGCTCGCCGCGCTCACCTACATCTCCTTCGAGCCGGGTCCCGGCGCCCCATGGGCCGCCGGCACGATCGCGGGGGCGCCGCGCTGCGCCTGATGCTCCCCGTTTCGCTCCTCTCCGGCTGCCTGTTCACGCTGCTCGGGCGCGCGCTGAAGGAGGGCGACGCCGACGAGACCGAGACGGCTGGGGTGCTGACCCTCGCGAACACGCTCGGAGGCGTGGCCGGAGCCCTGGTCGGAGGCCTCGCGATCCTGCCGCACCTCGGCGTCGAGCGCGCAATCTTCGCCTGCGCGCTGAGCTACGCGGCGATCGCCGCCTGCACCGTAGTGGCGACGCGTCCGCTCCGGTTCGAGGCCTGGGGACGCCGCGCCCTGGGGGGAGCGTTCGCGGGGCTGCTCGCCTACCTTGCCCTCCTTCCGTTCGGTCTGATGAGGAACCACTTCATCCCGCTCAGCGGGGCGTCCTTCACCGCAGACGGATCCGAGCTGATCGACGCCCGCGAGGGCCTGACCGAGACGGTGCTCTACTTCCGCCGGGAGCGCTGGGGCGAGCCCCACTACTACCAGCTGATCACGAACAGCTTCTCGATGTCGGCAACGCACGCCGTGGCGCGCCGCTACATGAAGCACTACGTGTACTGGCCGCTGGCGGTGAACCCGCATGCGCGGAGCGCTCTCCTGATCAGCTACGGCGTCGGCTCGACCGCAAAGGCGCTCGTCGACACGAATGGGCTCGACTCGATCGACATCGTGGACATCTCGCGGGAGATCCTCGAGATGAGCTCTCACGTGTTCGCCGATCCCGACCAGCACCCGCTTCGCGATCCCAGGGTGGCGGTTCACGTCGAGGACGGCCGCTTCTTCCTGCAGGTGACGGAACGTCGTTTCGACCTGATCACCGGAGAGCCGCCGCCCCCGAAGGACGCCGGGATCGTCAACCTCTACACGCGGGAGTACTTCGAGCTGGTGCACGATCGCCTCACCGACGGGGGGATCACGACCTATTGGTTGCCCGTCTTCACCCTCTCCCTTGACGACAGCCGTTCGATCGTTCGGGCCTTCTGCGACGTCTTCGAGGACTGCTCGCTGTGGACCGGCGCCGCCCTCAACTGGATGCTCGCCGGCACGCGCGGCGCTCCTGGCCACGCCGGCGAGGCGCTCTTCACCCGCCAGTGGCGCGATCCGACCGTGATCGGGGAGCTGCGGGCCCTGGGCTTCGAGGGTCCGGAACAGCTCGGCGCGACGTTCATCGGAGACGCGGCCTTCCTCGAGGAGTGGTCGCGGGGCGCTCCGCCGCTGGTGGATGACCGTCCGTACCGGCTCTCGCCGCAGGTGCTCCCCGCGCCGGCCCCGGAGTACTTCCAGGCGATGGACGCCGAGAGGGCGCGGGAGCGATTCGCCGAGAGCGACCTGATCCGGCGGCTCTGGCCCGGTGGCCTCGTCGAGCGCACGCTTCCGACCTTCGAGAGCCACGCGGTCTTCTCGGCCCAGATCGAGCGCAGCCTCCCGAGGGAGCGCGTCGCGCGGTCGCTCCACCGCGCGCTCGCCCGGACGACGGAGGAGTTCCTCCCGCTCGTCCTGATGGGAAGCGATCCCGATGCGCAACGCCTCGCTGCCATGGCCGCCGCGAGAGGCGTGGACGACGACCCGTTTCGCTACGAGCTGGCCGTCGGGGCGCTCGCGCGCCGCGACTACGCCGGCGCCGCAGTCCGGCTCGAGAGACTCGAGGCGGGGGCGGCCAAGGGCAGCGGGATCGCCGTGTTGCGCGCGCTCGCCCTCCACCTCGCCGGCGACACGGAGCAGGCACGGCTCGTCGTCGAGGCCGCGCGTCCGCCGCCCTCCGACGCCCAGGCGGCGGCAACCTGGGCCTTCCTCGACGAGCTGCTGGCATCCCGAGCCGCGCCTGGAGTCGCCGCCTACTAGCGCGTCAACCGGTGGCGCATAGGTAACACAAGCACCGTTTGCTCGTCGTGGCCTGTGGCCATCCGGCGCAGGACGCGGCTCTTCCAAATGGGGCGGGCCCCTGCTGGGCGAGCGCGCGGGCAGCCCGGTCGGCTCACCGATCGAGGCGAGGTAGCGTGCGATGCGGGCTGGGTTCCTGAGGACGGCGACGAGCCATGCGCCCCTGGCAGACGGGGCAGGCGAGCGCGTCCAGGCTGCATCATGCGGATGCAGGGGTGGTCGTACCAGAAAGCCCGCAATCTGCTCACGCGAGGCATGGCCGACCTGCGCCGACGGTTGACCGAGGCGGGCGTCCATGCTTGACGACGCGACGCTGAAGCGCCTCTGGGCCAGCAGGCTGCCCTCCGATGACCGGCATCCTGACGAGGCGACCTGGGAGCGGCTCGTGTGCGACGAGCTGCCAGCCGAGGAACGCACTGCCGTCCTCGAACACGTGGCGTCGTGCGGCGGCTGCGCGCGCTTTTATCGGGCGCTCGTGCAACTGGAGGACGACGCGCGGGCACAAGATCCGGCCCTGCCAGGCCGGGCGTCGGGGTCCGCGCCGCGGCCCTGGCTGTGGGGTGGTCTGGCCGCCGCGGCAGTGCTGGTGCTGGCGGCCCGCGTGTCGTGGCAACCCCTGGACCCCGGCCTGCCTGCGCCGGGCACGACCGCGACGACTTCGACGCGCGACGCCCACGCGCTCCAACGCGAGCTGGCGCGTCTGGGAACGGACGCAGACTCCCCTCGCCGTTAGTCCGACTAGGGAACATCCGCGCCCACGGCGACAAAGGCCCCCAGTAGAAGGGTGCTTATAGCCATCCCCCGCGTCGACCACAAACGCCCCCGGCTTGGTCGAAACGGCTCTGACCCTTGCGTCGCAACTCGCAGCGCCCAACCGCCTGCTGCCGAGTAGGGCGTTGTCACCCATCGCTCGAAACACCGACCCCGCCTGTAAGGAATGACCCGCCCAGCGCTACTAGCAAATCAGAACGAGTGATTCCGGAGCACGCATGGCCTTTCTCGAAATCAACAGAGGACTGTAGTCGGACGAGATCCTGCGCCGGGCAGCGTCCAGGGAGCATCTCACGCAGACGCGACTCGGGCATCCCTCGGTGCTCTTCGGCGACTGGCGCAATGGCGACGACACCGTCCGCGTGGTGCGCGCCGGTGCGCTCGGCGTGATGCGCGTGCCCCACCGTTATATAGAGTCCCCCGAGATGGGCGAACGCGGGATCTTCCAGGTGGAGCGCGTCGAGGTTGGCATCGCGCTGGCGCCGGACACCTTCACGCTCCAGCCTTCCACCGAATCGGGTCGGGGAAAGTAGAGCCATGCACGACACCGAGCGGGATCGAGTCTTCGGCGAATGGCTGGCGAGCCACGAAGGAATCCTCTTCAAAGTGGTCCACGCGTATGCGTTCGAGCATGCCGATCGGCAGGATCTCTTCCAGGAGGTCGCGGTGCAGGTCTGGCGCTCGGTGGACGCGTTCCGCGGCGAGTCCACGTGGATGTATCGCGTCGCGCTGAACACGGCGATCGCGTGGACGCGCAAGGAGGGCAGGCACCAGCGGGGCAAGCAGCCGTTCGAAGGGATGGAAGGCCTGCTCACCACGGAGTCCTCGGAGGGGCGCGACCCGCGCGTGGAGTGGCTGTATCGGCAGATCGCGCAGCTCAAGGATGTGGACCGCTCCGTGGCCCTGCTGCTCCTCGACGGCTTCAGCTACAAACGTGCGTCTGGCTGGTGGCGATCGGCATCTGGGAAATCCGCCGCCAGGCGCGGGATCTGTTGCCGCGCAAGCGCCGGCTGGAGGCGTTGCTGAAGGAGCTCGATGGCCAGTAGTACCTCGCCTGCATCCCGGCGCCTGGCCCTCTCGCGTCGATTGGTGTGGGGAACTGCCCGGCTGGACGGAGGGTCAGTGAAGCAAGAGCGGTTCGCCAGTCAACCCGCACGATCGCGGGCGGCCAACGCCTGCTTTTCGGCCCGCTGATCACAGCCGGCAACGTCCGCCGGACGCCCGCCCGGGAGGTGCTCCGTCGCGCCGACCCGAGGAGCGCGCAGACCGCAGACCCCCGCGGCGACGTGATCCGGCGCCTCGAGACGCAGCAATCCACGTTCCGGCCGACAACCTCTTCCGGGATTCAGACCGAGGCGGAGGGTCGCTGGGGCCTGCGGGGTGGTGGTGGCCTCGTTCATCACAGGCTCGTCACGATGCTGCGGACGCCGGCCACCCGGAATGCCCGCTGCAACCCGAAGACCCCCTCGCCGCTCAGGGCATCGCCGACCGCCGTGTCGCAGCCCGCCCGCCACCGCGCACTCGACGCCGCTGAGATCGAGCGCCCCCACCTCCTCGACGCCGGAGGTGAAAGCGGCCCTGTCCGCGTGCGACGACCGCTACTTCGCCAACGATGAACCCATCGCCGATCTGTTCGCCTGGATCAAGGAGAACCGCGAACAGGTGAGGATCGGCCGCTGACCCGGTACGTCCCCCGTCGCTCCGCTACTCCGGCTTCCAGAGGCACCAGGTCGTCATGCAGCGAAGGTCGGACACGTTGACCGTCTTCAGCGGCTCTAGGGGCACGCCGCCGAGCCGCGCGGTCATCTCGCCGAGCCTCTGTGCATCGACGAGGTAACGATCGCTGCCGTCCGGGAGGCGGTAGCGGCCGTGCCCGAGGGGCCGCACGGCGGTTTCGATCCCCATCGAAGAGGCCAGCCGTGCGAAGAAGAGGCCGTGCGGGCGCAGCACGCGCCAGCACTCGTCCACCATGCCCCGGAAGTGCGGCTCGTCCCGAGCGAAGTGGAGCACCGCGCTCGCGATCACGGCGTCGAATTGGGCGTCCGGAAAGGTGAGCGCCTCCAGGGGCTCGGCGCGGAAGTTGGCCGCCGGCAGGGCCGGGGCCAGGCGCGCGGCCAGCCGCCGCACCTCGTCCACGGCGCTCGGGGCGCTGTCCACCGCGCACACGTCGAACCCGTGCCGGAGGAAGTAGGGCAGGTTGCGTCCCCCGCCGCAGCCGGCGTCGAGCAGGCGCATCCCCGGCGTCAGACGTCCCTTGAGGAGCTGGTCGAACAGGTAGATGTCGATCTCGCCGAAGCACTCGGGCAGATCGCGGGGTGGGATCAGCGGGATCGAGGGAAGCGCCATGGCCGATGAGAGCGTGATGGGAAACGGTGTCGGTCTGTCTTACAGCGCGGCCAATCTCTCCGCGCAGTAGGCATTCAGGCTCTTCCCGGCCGCCTGGGCCTTGATCACGAGGGCTTGGTGAACGGGGGCCGGTAGGCGAAGCAGGAACCGCCCGCTGTACTTGCCGGACCCCTCGGGGGCGGGCAGGGCGACGCCCTCCGCGTCCCTCAGCCGGATCCAGTCGTCCACGATTCCCTTCAACCGCTTCAGAACGCTCGCCTCGGTCGGACCGTGGCAGCAGCGGCCGATCAGCGGCGGCGCGCTGCCCACGAAGCAACCGTCCTCCGGGCTCCATTCGACGACTCGCAGGTAGTCGCGGGCGATCGCCTTCTTTCCACGTCTCATTTCCGTCCTCCTTTCATCGCGCGAACGGCGGCAGTACGCAGGGCCACCTCCTGCTCCTGGTAGCGCTTCGCGTCGTCACCCGGGCGCCCCGACAGGGTGATGCGGACTCCCACGGGATGCAGGAAGTTCCGGTGCGAGCCCTTGCCGCCGCGGTCCACGAAGCCCGCGCGAACGAGTTCGCGCATGAGGTCCCGGACTTTGCGCGGCACCCAAGAATAGTATCACATGATATCACCATGTTGGCCAGCCCCGGGACCAACAAGCCCGAGGACCTTATCCTCGCCATCGTCGAGTTTCTCGATGAGGAGCCGAGCCACCACATGCACTACCTGGGCAATCCGTTCCACCGCGAGCCCGACTTCGGCGCGAGCAGCGTGAGATCCAACTTCGCGGATCTCTCGACGCCGGCCGAGGCGCCACGGTGAGCATAGGCAACACAAGCACCGTTTGATCGCCAACCCCTCCTGCGGGAGGTGCCTTCGCGAGCGCTCGCCAGCGGGACTCCCGTAGCGGAGAGGATCTTGGAGAGCTTCCCATGGAACGGCTCTGCGCCACAAAGGGGCCGAGAGAGAGACGCTCCCCCGGGCCTGGAGAGGCGGTCACGCTCTTGGGTGCGTCGGGTGGTGCGGGGCGGCGGAGCCGCTCAGGCGTCATCGTCGTGGCCTGTGGCCATCCGGCGCAGGACGCGGCTCTTCCAATAGGGCGGGCCCCTGCTGGGCGAGCGCGCGGGCAGCTCGGTCGGCTCACCGATCGAGGCGAGGTAGCGTGCGATGCGGGCTGGGTTGCTGAGGACGGCGACGAGCCGCATGCGCCCCTGGCAGACGGGGCAGGCGAGCGCGTCCAAGCTGAAAGTACGGGCGAGCAACTCCGCCCAGGTGCGGTATCGGCTCCACGCCACCGCACGAGCGGCGGGAGACAGACCGGCAGATTCTCGTCATCGAAAGACGAGGAAGACGAGCTGAAGCAAGTCTCGACCGTGTCTACGGTGGCAGGCCGGAAGGCGACCCGAGGACTATCTTCCGGCACTCCTCTGCCGCGAGAGGTCCATGTCAACTGGCCCGGTAAGCTCGATCAGGTGCGGGCTCGGACGGCGCCGTCCTCCCGGAGCGGCTCGCTGATGACGGTGGTCCCGGGGGAGACCTCGATCGGCGGCAACGCCCCACCGGCCCGGACCAGGGCGCCGCCACGCCTCGGAGAGCCGTGGTCCTGCCCTTCGCCGCGCCGGGGATCCAGGGGCTCTCCGTGTTCGGCGGCTTCCAGCACCAGCTCCTCGACCCGACGGGAGGCGACGTCGCTCGGCTCGCCGAGACCGCGGGCGAGCTGATCGGGACGGCATCCGGGAGTCGTGTCACGCCGCAGACGCTTCAGGTCTGCGCGCAGCTCGGAGGCGTGCTGGTAGCGGAGGTCCCGGTCCTTCTCGAGGCACTTGTTGATAATCTCCTCGAGCTTCGCGGGTAGGGCCGGGTCAGCCTCGCGAGCGCGGTCGGCGCCTCGTTGAGGATCTCTGATCTGGCGAGCGCCGTCTCGGCGCGGGGATGGAGCTCCCGGAAGGCGGCGACGGCGCGGAGCTCGCCGGCGCGGACGGCGCGCAGCAACGACTTTGCGCGCTTCTTCAGGTTCTCGAGAGACGGATCCTCGGGCAGCGGATGGACGGGCACGGGCGACCTCCCTCCCGCAGTTGCGGGGACGGGCCCGCGGTCCGCAGCATCGGGCCAGGAAGACGCCTGTCGTGCGACACACGCCGACGGGGTTC
>Ga0299906_10001240_pt1 | contig 22014 bp, 14 predicted proteins | sample RVTome_14_FD_200259 | JGI IMG/M metagenome (GOLD analysis project Ga0299906, IMG submission 200259) | Soil microbial communities from uranium-contaminated site in the Upper Colorado River Basin, Wyoming, United States - RVT145D125 (version 2) ...
CCGCTGCGGCCGCGATCGGGTTCTGGAGAAGCTCTGGAAGAACCCGACTTGAGCTACTGTTCCGTCCCTTCCAGCAGAGCGTAGGCCCGCTCTACCGCGTGCGGATGAACTCCCGGACCGGTGATGGTGGGGAAGTGAGCCGCGTGGCTCGTCATGTCGATCTTCTGCGCCGCGTCGGCGGCGCTCACTCCGTCGGCGTGCATCTTCGCGATCTTCTGCGATAGATCGCGGAGGTAGGCCTGGAAATAATCGATCTTCTCCCTCTCTCGGAATGCCTGGCCGTGGCCGGGCAGCACCACCTCGAAGTCCAGCGATTTCAGCACCTCGAGCGTATCGGCCCACTCTTCGAGGTAGCCGTCTCCCATGTAGGACAGACCCGCGGTGAGGAGATCGCCGGTGGCGACGACTTTCTCCTGGGGCAGATAGACGACCACGTCGCCGCCGGTGTGCCCGCGTCCGAAATACAGGAGCTGGATCTCCCGACCGCCGCGGAAGAGCGTCATGCGCTGCGAGAGCGTCGTGGTGGGCGGAGTGACGTCGATGGCGCCGGTCGCCTCCTGGTAGTGTTTCTGGACCTGGATGTTCTTCTCGAGCTCCGCCGCCTTGGCCGGGTCGGAGGCTTCCTTCGCCGCTTTCAACTCGGCTTCCATCTCGGTGACCCGACCGGGAAGGCCGCCTACGAAAAGGTCCCAGGAGCGTCCGTTCTTCGAGGCGCCGGCCACGAGCTTCTCCCGGGTGAGCTCGTGCCCGATGATCTCCACCCCTTCCGGAAACGCCTGGTTTCCGTGCGCGTGGTCGAAATGGAAGTGGGTGTTGACGACGTAGCGCACGGGCTTGTCGGTGATTTTCTCGAGCTCTTTCAGAAGCGCCCAGGCGGCGGCGGGCGTGATGTGCGAGTCGACGACCAGGACGTCGTCCTCGTTCACGAAAATGGATCCGTTGCAGCCGACGGTGAGGTTGCCCGTGCCGACCGCGTGGTAGATCCCCGGTTGGATCTGGTGAAAGGTGAAAGCCTCGCCCTCGTAGACGGCGCCGGGGGGCGCCGCGGTCGATGCCGTCGACGACTCGGGCGCCGGAGGCGCCTGCTGGCATGCGACTCCGAGGAGCGGGACCAGAAACGCAGTGAACCCTGGGGCGAAACGGCGCATCGATTTCAATGGGTTCAAAGGGTTCAAAGGGCTCAAAGGGCTCAAAGGGCTCAAAGGGCTCAAAGGGTACCTCCGGCTGAAAGTGGAGCTCAACTTCCCTGGAACTGACGCTCGACGGTCTCGGGAGCGCTCGACCACTCGCACGACACGAGTGTTCCCTTCCCCGGGGCGGGGCGGATATCGAAAATCGCGTCGATCATGCGCGCCCGGTAGCGCATGATGTGGAGCCCCATTCCTGCCATGCTCCCCTTCTTCCGCGTGGATTCGGGACGGGGCGCGATTCCGCTCCCGTCGTCCGCCACCGTCAGCCGCCGCCGACCGTTCACGCTCGAAAGGTCGATGACGATGCGCGTGGGGTTGGCGTGGCGGAGAGCGTTGCTCACCGCCTCCTGGGTGATGCGATAGAGGTGAAGGGCCTCGGCGCGGCTTCCCGTCGTGACCCTCGGCTCGCACCGAAAGATGCACCGGACCCCGTGGATCCGTTCGATCCGGCGGGCCAGGTCCTCGAGAGCCGCGGGGAGCCCTCCGGCGTCGATCTCGACCGGCGCCAGTCCCCGCGCCAGGCTCCGGGTCTGGGACAGCGCGTCCTCCACCAGCTTCTCGATCTGGCTCGCCTGCTCGGCATCGGGGAGCGACTCTCGTTCCAGCTGTTTCTGGAGGACCTTGCAGAGCAGAGCGATGCCCATGAGCTGTTGCGCGAGTCCATCGTGAAGCTCGTGTCCCAGACGCTCCTGCTCGCGGTTGCTGATCTCCAGGATCTCTCTCTGGAGTCGTTTCTGTTCGGTGACGTCGCGGACCACGACCAGAACCTCGTCGTCGGAGCTGGGCGCGAACCGGGCTTCGAAATCGCCGCTGCCGTCCCGCGGGAGACGATAGTCGAGGGTCTGGACGACACCGGTCGCGAGAGCCTGCTCGATGGAGTTCTGGAAGATCTCGCCGAGAGTCTCCCCCAGGACTTTCCGGACGTGAGCCCCCAAAAAGACGCTCGGCGGCCGGTAGAGACTGGTGTTCGGCGGCGCGTAGTAGTCGACGAACATTCCCGCGCGGCTCATCCGGAACATCAGGTCGGGCATGGCTCTCAAGAGCGCCCGGGTGCGGGCCTCGCTCCTTCGCAGTTCGTCCTCCGCGCGCTTGCGGTCGGTCACGTCCTCGGTGACCCCGGCGATCCGGTAGACCTCGCCCGCCTCGTTGCGAATGGGAAACCCGCGAGTCCGGAGCCAGCGCACTTCTCCATCGGGACGGAGGATGCGATAGTCGAGCTCGAAGTCGGTCTTTCCTTCCTTCGCGATCAGGTCGACCATGCTCTGACGGTCGTCGGGGTGCATCACCTCGAGGAAAGAAACGGGGTCCTGGTAGAGGCTCTCGCTCGTGAGTCCGAAGATCTCTTCGTAGGCGGGGCTGACGTAGTACATGCTCGACCCGTCGGGGGCCACGATCCAGAAGACTTCCTCGATGCTCTGGGTGAGCTGGTTGAGACGCACTTCCTTCGAGCGAAGCTCGTCCTCCGCCGCCTCGAGGCTCCGGACGAGCTTCTGCATCGACTCCGCCCCCGCGACCTCGCGGCGGTAGGAGCGCACGAGATGCAGACAGACTGCGCTCAGGGGGACGAGAGCGACGAGGACCTTGAGCGCGTGGGCGCTGAAGAAGTTCCCGTCGTAGAGAGTCGAGGAGCCGAAGGCGATGTGGAATCCCGCCGCGGCCTCGGGGACGCCCGCGAGGAGGAGCGCCTTCGCCAGGAGGCTCGGCCGACGGCGCACCAGGGCATAAAGCGTGAGGCCCGAGAGCAGAATAAGAAAGAGCACCGGCAGGTCCCAAGGCTTTCCGACGGCGGTCTCGTGAGACGTGCGCGCAATCCCCCCCGGAAGCGAGCTCCAGACGAACCCGAAGACGCCCATGGCGGCGAGCGCCGCGAGAGCGACCAGGGGCCGCTCGGGGAGCCAGCGCTTCTCGCGATGGAAAAAGAGCAAGTAACCGGCACCCGCCGTAAGGACCAGCGCCCGGACCATGCGCCCCGCCGCCCCCGACCACTGTACGAGGTCCTCGAAACGGCCCGGGTAGACGAGGAGTTCCGCGGTGGTAAGGGTGTGGATGGAATCGGAGATTCCCGATACCAGGGCCACGAGGGTGATGATGCACACCAGAGGGTCGGGGCGCGCCATCCAGGCCAGAATGCCGAGCCCCAGGGTGAAGAATGCGATGCAGACCGAGCTCCACTCGAAAAGGCTATGGACCAGGCCGGCGGACGGCCCCAGGTCGAGGGAGAGGCCGAGCGCATCGAGGACGACCGGGAGCAGAGTGAGGAGCAGCACCGCGACGATCAGGCTTCGCGGGAGCGCGTCCTCGGGGAGAGAGTCCGACCGAGACATGGTTCACTCCGTTCGCGTCGCCCAATGATAATGCGCTCGCGCCCGGGAGACGATCTCCGGAAAGTCCTCCACCAGGAGATACCGCTTCTGCACGAGCCGAAGAGCGGACTCGGTGATGGTGCCGATATAGGCCAATTCGCTTTCGTAGCGCTCTTCGATGCTCTTCCTGGGATCCGACGTTCGCTCGCGATCCTCCCGAGTGCCGGGAAAGGAGAGGTAGGAGCCGATCTCGCTCGCGAGCCGGTCGGGGGCCCCGATCGACGGATGGCGGTAGCTCCATCCCGTGTGGGTCGCGAGCGGGACTTCGATCTCCGGGAGGCGGATCCCGGCGCGATCGTTTCCGTCTTCGTCGACCGTCGGGACCAGCACAACGAACGGTTTTCCCACGCGAGGGGGCTCGTAGGCGACGATGCCTCGCTCCCAGTCCGGGCCGAAGTCGAGCCGGTGAGGCGTTAGAGGATCTCGGGGGATGTCGAACCCGGGGATTGCGGGCCAGGACGCGCCTTCGGGCCTCGCGAGCGTTCCCTCGGCGATCGTGGGGTAGGCGCTCGCCGGCGGAGACGTTCCGTCGGCGACCCAGAGCACCATCGCACGGAAGAGCGCGCGCACCACGCTCTCGTATCGAAGGGGGTTCATGGGCGCCCGGCCGACGAACGCGGGGTCGGGATTGGGCGCCGGGGGAAACGGACCGACGATGTGCGGAGCTCCCGCGATGAAATAGACGCGGCTCGTCTCGGGGATCGCCGCGTCCCGGACCCCCGCGGGATCGGTCGTGGTGAGCGAGCCCGCGCGATTGAAGTACTCCGAGTTGGTGAGGATATGGAAGAACCTGGGCACGGTGCCGCTCTCTGCGGCGCGCCGCAGAAGGCCGTCCTCGGCTCCCGTCTCCGGATCGACCTCGTTCCCGTCGGTGAAGGGAAACAGGTCGACGGGGTAGAAAATGTTGAAATGCTGGAGCGCGTCTCTCGAGGCCTGACCGAATCGATGATTGAACGAGCCGCGGCCGGCTCCACCCACCTGATCGATGACGCCGTCGAAGACCTTTCTGCCGCTCTCGTCGGCGTTGAATCCCTGGTAGACGAAGTGACGGAGAAACCGCCCTGTCTGGGAGATGCCCCATCCGATGGCCCAGCGGACGCCGGGAAGAGGATTCTCCTCGCTGCGCTCGTGCTTGAAGAAGCTAAGGAGGTCGCGCGTCCCCGCGAGGCCCGTCCCCACGACGCGCGGGTTCTCGCTCTGATAGACGACGTCGTAGATGAGGCCCGGCTCGAAACCGGAATCGAGACCGACCGTCGAGGGGTCCACGAACCGGAATCGGTCTCGAGGGATCGGCTCCGGTGGGTCGAAGGGTCGGGCGCGAACCGTCATCTGATGCTCGGAGCTCTCGGGCTCGAGGACCGGATAGGCGCGATGCCCGCGATCGGCGAGGCTCGCGGTCGTCCCGCGCTCGCCGATGAAGTTTCCCCGCACGAGCCCGCGAATCGGCGCACCGCCCGCGGTCGCCACCGGCATCTCCATGCGCATGCGGCCTTCGGGCCCACTGGGAACGTCCCACTGCCAACCCATCCAGAGAAGTGAGAAGCCCTGGAACATGAGGCTGCCGTTTCCGATCTCGGCCGCGGTCGCGGGATCCTGCGAGGGAGAACCGCTTTGGAAAACGGGCAGGATGCGCTTCGTTCCGCGGTTTCCGGCTTCGTAGAAGAGGACGCCGTTTCCGCGAGCGGGATTGACCGGCTTGACCAGATAGAAGTCCGCGTGGAACTCGACCTCGCCGTTCTCGTTCCGGGGAGCGAGCGGAAGATCGAAGACCATGCGGTTTGCCGCGAGCTCGGGATCGAGGGCGAAGTCCACTTGCCCGGCGAGCTTCTCGTAGGGACCCGCGAGACCGAAGGCGCGGCCCTCGAGCAGAACCTCGCGGCGATCGATGCGAAGGCGAACGACGCGGGCTTCGACCATGCCGGAAACGAGGCAGAGGACGAATGCCAATGCGGGGGTGAAGCGGAGCATCAGAAGCTCCAGCCGGAGAGAGACTCGAGCGCGGCTCCCACTCCGGATCCGAGCTGGACGTCGCGGCCGAGGTCTTTCAGGGTGCGCTCGAGCATCGCGAGCTGAGCGGAAAGGTACGCGGGGTGCGCCGCCATTCCCATGTGGCCGAGTCGGAAGAGCTTTCCCGAGAGCTCTCCATAACCGCCCGAGATCATGATTCCGTACCGCTCGCGCAAGTGCCCGCGGAGCGCCTTGTCCTCTATGCCGTCCGGGACCACGACCCCGGTCACGACCGGCCCCGCGATCTCCTCGCGCGCCGCCCAGAGCTTCAGGCCCATCGCCTCGACCCCGCGGCGGCAGGCGCGGGCGATGGCGCCGTGCCTCGCCGCCATACGCTCGACGCCCTCCTCCACCGCCTGCGCGAGCGCGGACTCGAGCCCGTACATCGTGGTGACCGAAGGCGTGTAGGGGAAGGTTTTCTTCTCGAGCCAGGTGTCCTTCCAGTCGAGGATGGAGAGGAAGCTCCCCCGAAGCGGATCCTTCTTCGATTCCATCGCCTTCCACGCTTCGGGACTGATCGCGAGGAGGGAAAGCCCGGGAGGGCCGCCGAGGCATTTCTGCGGACCGGCGATGGCCACGTCGATTCCCCACTCCTCGGGGCTTAGGGCTTCGCCGCCGAGGCCGGAGACGGTGTCGACCAGGGTGATGACTCCGAACTCCTTCGCGATCTTTCCGATCTCGGCTACGGGGTTCACGGTCGCCGAGGGAGTCTCCGAGTGGACCACCGAGAGGAAACGAATCCCCGGAGTCGCCTTCAGCTTCTTCCTTACCGCCTCGGGGTCGATGGCTTCGTTGTAGGCGACGCGTATCTCGACCGTCTCGCCTCCGTACTTGTCGATGAAGAGCTCGAACCATTTCCCGAAGACCCCGGAGACGAGGTTCAGTACCTTGTCGCCGGGCGAGAGCAGGCAGGCCGCCGCCGCCTCGAGCCCGAGAATCGCTTCGCCTTGCAGGATGACGACGTCGTACTTCGTGCGGTAGACGGTCTTGAGAAGAGTCGATGCCCGGTCGAAGAGCTCGATGAACACGGGATCGTAGTGGTAGAGGATCGGACGGGCCATGTCGCGCAGCGTCCGCTCCGTCGCCTGGACGGGCCCTCCGGCGAGCGTCATCTCGGGCCAGCGTTTCATGAGGCGGCTCCTGACATCCTGATGGCGGACAAGGTATAACCGATCCCCCGGCCTGGCAAGGGGGGTAGAATCGCGCCGGAGGACGGGGCCAATGAAATCTACGAGGTTCGCTCTCTGGGCGGTGGTTTTCGCGGCGGCGGCGGGCGCCGACGAAAAGAAGAAGGGGAGCGTTCTCGAGACCATCGCGCCCTTCAAGAGCTACGGGCACGTTTACGACGGCGACAGCATCGAAGCGATGCGGCCGCGAGTCATGGGGACCCACGGAGTCGTCGCGACCGGGCACTACCTCTCGACGCTCGCGGGGATGGAGGCCCTCCGGAAAGGCGGAAACGCCTTCGACGCCGGAGTCTCGGCTGCGATGGCGCTGAAGGTCATCAAAATGGACTACGCGGGTTGGTCCGGAGTCGCCCCTCTCATTCTCTATAGCGCCCGGGATCGAGAAGTAGTGACCCGCGTCGGGGCGGGCACGACTCCGGCGAGGGCCACGCTCGAATACTTCCGAACGCGGGGAAAGACGGATATCAATACCGCCCTCATTCCCGCGGACGTGGACGTGTGGCTCGCCGCCCTGGACCGCTACGGGACCCTCCGCTTCGAGGAGGCGGCCCGTCCGGCGCTCGAGGTCGCCGAGGGCGGCTATCATCTATATAAGCATCAAAAAGGGCTCATCGACGCGGAGCAGGATTCGATCGGGCGCTTCCCGTACAACGTGCAGTTCTGGTTCCCGAAGGGGGTCGGAAACCAACGTCTCGGGGATCTCATGGTCAACCGGGACCTGGGGAGGCTCATTCGCCACATGATCGATGCCGAGAAGAAGTCGCTCGCCTCCGGTGGATCGCGCTCCGAGGGGATCCGCGCGGCCCGGGATGCGTTCTACAAGGGATCCCCGGCCCGTGCGGCCGCGGAGTTCTACTCCCAGTTCGAGGACGGCCTCGTCGCCTACGAGGACCTTTTCGGCTACGAAGGCAAGTGGACGAAGCCGCTCTCGACGACCTTCCGGGGTTACGACGTCTTCGTTCCCGACGGGTGGTCCCAGGGACCGCGGCTCATCCTGTTCCTGAACATGCTCGAGAGCTTCGACTACGAATCCCTCGGGTTCAACACCGCGGAGTACGTGCATCTTCTCTCGCAGGTCATCAATCTAGGGATGGCCGACTCCCACAAATACGTCGGCGACCCGGACTTCGCTGCGGCTCCCGAGGGACTGTACTCGAAGGAGTACGCGCGCAAGCGGGCGGAGCTCGTCGACCGCGACCAGGCTTTCTCCGACATGCCTCCCTGGGGAGACCCCGTCCGAATGGAGAACGTCGCGAAGGACTCGAAGACGACCTTTGCCGCCGCGGCCGGCGAGAGCGCGGCCCGCCCCCTCGAGGACACGACCTCTCTGAACGTCATCGATTCCGAAGGGAATCTGTTCTCGATGACCGAGAGCGACGGCCACCTGGTCAATCCGTTGATTCCCGGCTGGGGGTTCGGGCTCGGGCGGCGCATGTCGCAGCTCAACCTCGACCCCGCTCTCGCGAACGTCATGGCCCCGGGGAAACGCCCGCGCAATACCAACAGCCCGGTCCTGGTCATGAAGGACGGAAAACCCTTCATGGGACTCTCGACTCCGGGGGGCGACGAGCAGCTCCAGGCGATCCTGCAGGTTTTTCTGAACGTCGTCGTCTGGGGGATGTCGCCCGAGCAGGCGCTCGACCAGCCGCGGTTCGGAAGCTACAACTACCCGGAGACGGGGAGCGAGGTCAACGAGAACCCCGGCGTCCTCAAGCTCGAGGACCGTTTTCCCGCGGAGACCGTCGGGGCTTTGCGGCAAAAAGGGCACCTGTTGAAGCCCTGGGGACTCTGGGACTGGCACGCCTGCGCCTTGACGGTCACCTATCGCGATCCGGAGACGGGCCTTCTCATCGCCGCCGGCGACGTACGGCGCGAAACCAGTGCCCTCGGGTACTGAGGACGGGAAGTGTAAGAAGGGGGATAAGGGGATAGGAGGAGATGGGGGGATGAATCCGGGAACCCTGTCCGAAGATCCCCTTGCCTTGGATTTCTGTTTTGGCGGCTTGGTACCGATATGCTGGTTGCGGTTTATGGGACGCTCAAGACCGGTGAGGACAACTACGCGCGGTTTCTTCCGGGAATGACGCCTTCGTTCCGGGGATTCGTCGAGGTTCCCTATCGCATGTACACCAACGGCGCCTATCCGATGCTCGTTGCCTCGGAAGAGAGGAACCCGATCCTCGTCGAAGTCTTCGAAGTCGACGAGACCAAGACGCGGGAGCTCGACGCTCTCGAAGAGCCTTACGAGTACTGGCGCGAGACGGTCCACCTCCACGAGTGGGGGAAGGACGTCGAGATCTACGTTCATGCGGCGCCGCCGCCCGAGGGTTTCGAGCTCCTTTCCTCCGGCGAATGGAGCTAGGGCTGCGACGACCTCTCCCGTGTTTCGTGTCGTAGCCGAGGGCGTCGAGCTCGGCAGGGGCTGGACAACGCGATGTAGCGCGGGCTCGTTTCCCGCGCACCTGTCGGAGAATCCCCGCACCCTCGCGGAAGGGGTCTCGTAAACCTTTGAGCCCGAGGAGAATGCCTGTTTTCGCGGTGGCATCCGTCTTGCTCTTCAGGCGCTCATGGGGGAGAGGCTTGCCCTGGGTCTCCTGGGTCTCATGGCGATCGCCGGCCCGGTCAATGCGGCCACGTTCACCGTCAACAACACTGGAGACGGCGTCGATGTCGCCCCGGGAAACGGGGTCTGCGCGACGGCGTCCGCGACCTGCACGCTTCGAGCGGCGATCATGGAGGCGAACGCGACCGTGGCCGCCGATGTCATTCGCTTCAACATCGCCGGGGCCGGTCCCCACACCATCACTCCCGGCTCGGCCCTCCCCAACATCAGTCGTCCGGTCACCATAGACGGCACCACCGAGCCGGACTTCGTCACGACACCGGTGGTCGAGCTGAACGGAACCTCGGCGGGGGGCGTAAGCGGCCTCATCCTGGTTGCGGGGTCGTCGGGCAGCGTCATCCGGGGGCTCGCGATCAATCGCTTCGGCATCAGCGGCGTCGCGATCAGCGGCAGCAACAACAACCTCGTCGAAGGGAACTTTCTCGGTACCGATCCCTCCGGTACCGTGGATCTCGGAAACGTCATCCACGGGATCCAGCTCAACGGCGGCGCGACCGGAAACGTCATCGGTGGGTCCTCCGGGGCGGGAAACTTGATCTCAGGGAACAACATCAACGGCGTCGACATCGTCCAGGCGGGGACCTCGAACAACCGGGTGATCGGGAACGTCATCGGCCTGGACCGCTTCGGCAACGCCGACCTCGGGAACACGTTCGTGGGCGTGGCGATTGGCCAGGGGGCGACCGCCAACATCATCGGGGAGGCCGGCGGCGGCAACGTCATTTCCGGCAACAACCAGCACGGCATCCGCCTCGTCGACGGCGCGACCTCCAACAACCGGGTGCAGAACAATTACATCGGTCTCGACGCCACCGGGATGCTCGCGAGGGGAAACGGGGCGGACGGTGTGCGGCTCGAGAGCAATCCCGTCGCGGCCACGGGCAACGTCATCGGCGGAACCACCGCAGGCCTGGGCAACGTGATTTCCGGAAACACCGGTTCGGGCATCGGGATCTTCAACGTCATGACCGGGACCCTCATCGCCGGCAACGTCATCGGCCGCAGCGTCGATCTCAGCGCCGCGGTGCCGAATACGGGAGCCGGGATCTTCATCGACAGCGCGACGACGAACAACACCACCATCGGCGGTCCCGGAGCCAACGATCCGAACGTCATCGCCTCGAACGGAGGAGACGGCATCGCCATCGTCACCACCGCCGCGGGAAACAACATCCAGCGCAACTCGATCTACTCGAACGGCGGGCTCGGCATCGATCTCGGAAACGACGGCGTGACCGCGAACGACCTCGGCGACGGCGATATCGGGCCGAACGGCCGTCAGAACTTTCCCGTGTTGAGCGCCGGCATGACCCTGGGCGGGAACGTGAACGTCGCGGGCTCGCTCAACGCCGCCGCGAGCACCACCCATCGAGTCGATTTCTTCGCCACCACTGTCGCCTTCGGAAGCGACGAGGGAGAGCGCTTCCTCGGCTCGCTGAACGTCGCAACCGACGCAGGCGGAAACGCCGTCTTCGGCGTCACCTTCGCCGCGGCGGCGAGCCCGGGTGAGCTTTTGACCGCGACCGCCACCGCCCCGATCGGCAATACCTCGGAGTTCAGCGCGGCGATCACCGCCGTCGGCAACCTCATCGTGACCACCACCGCCGATACCGTCGACGGGAACACCGCCTCGGTCGCGGCGCTCATCGCCGCTCCCGGCGCCGACGGGAGGATCTCGCTGCGGGAAGCCATCGACGCGACGAACCTCACCTTGGGGGCGGATACCATCGGTTTCGGAATCCCGCTTACCGATGCCGGCCACTTCTTCTACCAGAACGACTCCCTTCCCGGCTCGCTCTCGCTCGTGACCGCGACGACGCGCGCCGAGGCCGACATCTCGAACTTCGATCCCGATTACCCGGCCGGCCTCACCCGGAGCTGGTATCGCATTCGGCCCGCGTCGGCCCTCTCGACGATTTCGGATGCCGTGGTGCTGGATGGCTCGACCCAGCCGGGGTTCGTCACGGGAGGGCCGGTCATCGAGCTCGACGGCTCGCTCGCCGGCGCCACCGTCGACGGACTGAGGCTCACCGCCGGGTCGGCCACTGTGAGGGTGCTCGTGGTCAACAACTTCTCGCGAGACGGTCTCCGTTTGTCGGGACCGGGCGCCTACAGCGTCACCGGGAACTATCTCGGCACGGACGTGAGCGGTACCCAGGCGCGGGCCAACGTTTTGTCCGGCATCTCTTTCCGACAGCTCAGCAGTGCTTCGAGCACGGTCGGGGGGAACACTCCGGCGACCCGCAACATCATCTCGGGCAACACCGACACCGGAGTGACACTCGACGGCTTCCCCCTGCCCGGCATCAGCTCGCAGGTCCGGATCCAGGGCAACTACATCGGCACCGACGTCACCGGATCGGTCGGCCTCAACGCCCAGACGAACGGGATCTACGCCGAGTTCACGGGTGGACACCTGATCGGAGGCAGCGGCGCCGGGGAGGGCAACCTCATCTCCGGAAATGCAGGGGAGGGGATCAACCTCAACGGCAACAACGGAGGCGGCGGGGGCACCCCGGCCAATGACTGGGTGGTCGAGGGGAACCGGATCGGAACCAACGCCGCCGGGACCGCGGTCATCGCCAATGCGAATCGCGCCATCATCCTCTACGGAAACGCCAACCCTCTCTCCGGGGCGAGCAACAACGTCATCCGGGGAAACGTGATCGCGGGGTCGCAGTCGGGGACCTTCGGGGGCAACGGCATCCAGCTGCGAGGCAACACCGACAACAACGTCATCGAGAACAACTTCATCGGCACCGATACCTCGGGGACGCTCGACCTGGGGAACCTGGGAAGCGGCGTCTTCATCCAGGGCGAACCGAGCTATATCGCCACCGGGAACACCGTCCGCGGGAACGTGATCCGGTTCAACGACCTGGACGGCGTGCGCATCGAAGGCGATTCGAGCGCCACCATCACCCAGAACCAGGTCTGGACGAACGGCGGGCTCGGGATCAACCTGGGTACGGACGGGGTGACCTCCAACGACGACGCGGACGCCGACGCGGGACCGAACGATCTCCTGAACTGGCCGTTCATCCATCGGGTCGTCGAATCCGGAGGGACGTTGACCGTGGATCTCGCGCTCGATCTGCCGGCCGGATCCTACCGGGTCGAGCTCTTCAAGAACCCTTCCGGGGCGGACCCGAGCGGAAACGGCGAGGGCCAGCTCTTCGCCGACTTTCTGAACCTGACCCACGCGGGAGCGGGATTCGAGACTTTCAGCCACGTCTTTCCCGGCGCCGCGGGCGAGGTGGTGACGGCAACGGCCACGTTCTGCACCGATGGAGCCCTGTGCACGGCCTTCGGAAGCACGTCGGAGCTCGGAAACGCCTTCATCGAGGGAGTCACGGCGGTGGAGCTCCTGTCGTTCGAAGCGACGGGGGTCGACTCGGCGGTGGAGCTCACGTGGAAGACGGGCTCGGAGCTGAAGAACCTCGGCTTTCACCTCTATCGAGCTACCTCCCCATCCGGACCTTTCGAGCGCATCACCGAAGAAGTGATCGCCGGGCTCGGCTCCTCGCCCTCGGGCGCGAGCTACCGCCACCGGGACGGTGGGCTGCGGAACGGAGTGACGTACTTCTACCAGCTCGAGGACATCGAGACGACGGGACGGACCACCCGTCACGGTCCGGTCTCGGCGACTCCGGAAGAGCGAGAAGACGGGCGGAAGGACGGGCGGAAGACGTACGGAGACCCGGCGGAGGTGTCGCTGCGGGTTCTCGAGCGGAGCCCGAGAGGAGCGCTCCTCGAGCTCGTGACGGGAGGGTTCACCGCGACGGCATCGAGCGACGGGACCTACCGGATCGAAGTGCCGGGCTTCGAGGAGCTTCAGGCGCTCTCGCTTCCGGTGAAGAGGACGTGGCTCGAGGCGGTCTCGGGCCGCGGAGTGCGGATCGCCGCAATCGAGGCGTTCGAGGTCACGAACGTTGCCGGACTCGAGCCTTCGAGCGGAAGCTCGCCCGAGATCGTGGCGAGCCCCGAGGGCACGGTGCGAGCGGGAAAACGCCGGAACCGGAGGGCGGCCGGGGGCTCGGGCCTGTACCCGGAATCGGCGGCCCGAGTGCTCGAGACCGGGTTCCAGCAGGAGGTGAAGAAGGCGCTTCTGGAGCTTTCGCCTCTGCGGTGGGAGGGGAGCTCGAGACGTCTTCAGTGGACGAGGCGTCTTCGAGTGCGGGTGAGCTTCGCCGGGGTCGAGTCTCGAGACCGTCACCGGGAATCGAGAAGACATCGGAGCCGGACGGTTGTGGTGCAGCTGAAGACCTCGGACGAGGGACTCTATCGAGTGCCGCGAATCTCTCTTCCCGCGACGGAGGAGCTTCGCCTCAGCCGGCGTGGAGAGCCGGTGGCCTATCACCTGGAAGGTAAGGCGCTGTACTTCGTGGGAGAGGCGGAGGCGGTGTACGAGCTGGAGTCGGGTCCGGGCGGGCTGAGGATGCCACGTCTGAGCTCCTCCTTCGGTCCTCCGGTGAGCGCGTATCTTCATCGGGAGGAGCGGGAAGAGGACCGCTACTACCAGGCGGGTCTTCTGGAAGCCTCCTCCCTCTGGTTCTGGGACGTGGTGGTATCGGCCGGCTCGAAGAGCTTTCCCTTCACCGCGAGCTCGCTCGCCGAAGGAGAGGCGAATCTCGAGGTGCACCTCCAGGGAGCCTCTCTCGACCACCGGGTGAGGCTTCTCGTGAACGGAATCGAGGTGGCCGAGGAAAGCTTTGCCGGGAAGACGGCGAAGAGGCTCGAGGTATCGCTTCCGGCGGGGGTGCTGCGGGAGGGAGAAAACCAGCTGACCCTCCGCTCAGAGGCCGAGCCTTCGATGGTGTTCCTCGACCGGTTCGCCGTCGTCTACCCGCGAAAACCGGTGGCGGAGACGGGAGTGCTGAAGGGTTTCTTCCCGGAGTCGGGAACCCTTTCGCTCGGCGAGCGAGGCCTCGTGGTCCAGACCGCACCCGAGACGGCCTGGCTCGAGGGGAGCGAGGGAGGCTCGTTCGGGGTGGAGGCGGGGCGAGGCTATCTCGCCGTCGCTCCCGAAGCCCTTCTCGAAGCGAAGCTCCGCGTTCCGCCTGCCTCCCGGCTTCGGAGCCCGCGAAACCGCGCCGACTACCTCCTCATCGCCCCGAGAGAGTTCTTGCCCGCCGCCGAGCCCCTGCTAAAGCTCCGAAGGAGCCAGAAGCTCGTCGCCCGGGCGGTCGCGGTCGAGGAGCTCTACGACGAGTTCGGCTACGGTGAGGCCCGAGCGGAGGCGGTGAAGGAGTTCCTGGAGTACGCCTATCACCACTGGCAGAAACCCTCGGTCTGGTACGTGGTGCTCTTCGGCGATGCGAGCTACGACGAGAGAGACGTTCTCCGAACCGGAGTGCGGAACCTGGTCCCGACCCCGATTCAGAAGACGAGTTACCTCTGGACGGCGTCCGATCCGAGCTACGCCTCGGTGAACGGGGAGGACGGCCTCCCGGACCTCGCCCTGGGAAGGCTCCCCGCGGCGAGCGTAGAGGAAGCGCGAGCGCTGGTGGAAAAGCTCCTCCGGTACGAGGAGTCGGGGATGGACCTCGGGGGACCGGCGGTGCTGGTGGCCGACGACCCCGATTCCGCGGGGGACTTCGAGAAGGACAGCGACGAGCTCGCTTCGCAACTCCGAGGACGCGAGGTGGAGAAGATCTATCTCCGAGGGCTCGGCCGCGACCCGACCCGAAGCTCCATCCGGGAGGCTCTCGACCGCGGAGCCTCTCTCTTGAGCTACGTGGGCCACGGCGGCATCGCCCTCTGGGCGAGCGAGAACGTCTTCGAGAGCCGAGACCTCGAGGCTCTAAGCTCTCAGCCCCGCCAGCCCGTTCTCATGACCATGAACTGCCTCAACGGCTACTTCCACTTCCCCTACTTCGACTCGCTCGCCGAAGCCTTCGTCAAGGCCGAGGGAAAGGGCGCCATCGCCGCTTTCTCCCCGAGCGGGCTGTCCCTGAACGCTCCCGCTCACCTCTACCAGCGAGCATTGGTCGAGGAGCTCACCTCGAACGCCCACCTTCGACTGGGCGACGCCGTCCTCGCCGCCCAGAGGACCTATGCCGAGAGCGGAGCTTTCCCCGAGCTTCTCGCCATCTATCACCTCTTCGGTGACCCCGCTCTCAACCTTCGCTGAGCCGAAAAGACTCGTCCCGCCGGGTCGCTCTGGGGCGCCCCCAACCGATGCGTCCGCTGGTAGACTCTTCTTCGAGGTGAAGCGGTGCGAACGAGAACCATTCTTCCTCTCTTGACCGTCACTCTGTTCTGGGCCGGGATCGGATACGCGCTCGAGGGCGAGTCGCTGCGGGTGACCTTCCTCGGAACCGGGGCGCCCCGGCCCTCGTTCCAGCGCTACGGTCCGAGCATCCTCGTCGAAGCGGGCCCGGAGAGGCTCCTCGTCGATGCGAGCTGGGGACTGCGCGAACGCCTTCTCCAGGCGGGCTCGTTCGAGCTCCTGGTGGGGCTCGACCACGTCCTCGTGACCCACCTCCACTTCGACCACACCATCGGTCTTCCCGATCTGTGGCTCACCGGATGGCTCTACGGCCGGCGGGTCCCGCTGCGCGTCCAGGGTCCGAAGGGCACGGTGGCGTTCCTGGAGAACATCCGCCGCGCCTATCAATGGGACGTCGACTATCGAGCCGTGGTCGGGGTGCCGCTCGACGGCTCCGCCCTCGACGGGAAAGACGTCTCTCCGGGAGTGGTCTACGAGGGGAACGGCCTGAAGGTCACCGCCTTCGAGGTGGAGCACATGCCCATCGACCTCGAGACCCGGGAGCGCCTCGACTTCGACGGCCAGACGCTCGGCTATCGAATCGACTACCAGGGCCGCTCGGTCGTTCTCTCCGGCGATACCCGTCCGAGCGACAACCTCGTCGAGCATGCCCGGGGGGCGGACGTTCTGGTGCACGAGGTCCAGGTGCCGTCACCGGGGGCGACGAAGGAGGCGAACCTGGCGAACGTGAGCCTCTCGGTGCACGCGGAGCCCGAAGCGGTCGGAGGGATCTTCGAGCGAACGCGGCCGCGGCTCGCCGTCTATTCCCACATCATTCCCCCCGAGGTGACGCCGGAGCAGCTCCTCGCGGCGACACCCTATCGAGGCAGGATGGTCGTGGCCCACGACCTGATGATGATCGAGATCGGCGAGGAGATCGAAGTCTCCGACCGCCCCCGGCTCGGTGAGGAGAGCTTCGAGAAGTCGCGAGTTCTACGCTGACGGTGGTCCTTCCACCCGAAGCGCGGCACCACGTCCACCACGATCTCGGTGATGGCGGGAGGGTAGTCTTCAACTGGTTCGAGGAATCTGAAGCGCCTCGCTCCCGCGAGAGGAGACGCCTCACCGTGTGGCCGGGTTTGAGAGTTCCCCTGCTCACCACAGCGTTTTGACGGGATAGGCTCGAACCACCGGGTCAGACGTGACGACAACGAGACCGTGCTCGAGGGACTGACATACGAGCATTCGATCGAAGGGATCCTTGTGAAGGGCGGGGAGCTTGGGTAAATGCGTCATCGACTTCTCCCTCAGCGCCAGGCTCGCTATACCGTGGCGCTTCCGCTGCTTCGGGATATAGGACGACGGCGGCTCCGGAAGAGGAAGCCGCCCGAGTTTATGCTTCACCAGGATCTCCCAGAACGAAACCGCGCTCAGCCACACGTCGTTTTCCGGCGATCGAATCGCAACTGCCGCGGCTTCAGATAGCTGTTTGTCCGCGGTGAGAAACCAGAGAAAGGCTGACGTGTCGATGAGGAGCTTCATCGGCCCTCGAAAGCGTCCAGCAGTTCCTCCGGGAGAGGTGCATCAAAGTTCCCAGGGACGACAAAGTCGCCCGCACAGAGTCCCATTGGCCGGCGCCCTCGCCGCCGAACCTTGATGCGGCGGATCTCCGCGACGGGCCGATTCCGGCGGGCGAGAACGACGGTCTCTCCCTGCTCGACTTTCTTCAAGTACTTCGAGAATCGGGCCTTGGCCTCTGCGATGTTGACCTTGATCATGGTCATATATTGGACCATGATTGGGCGCCCGTCAAACTTGATTGCGCGGCTCGATGTCGTCGAAGACGTGCGCAAGTCCTTCCGTCAAGTGGGGTTGGAGCTACTCCTGGCGTTCCCTGAGGATTGCTTCCGAGACGGTCCACCATCACGAGTGGGGGAAGGATGTCGAGATCTACATTCACGCCCGCCCGAGGGCTTCGAGCTTGTAGCCTTGGGCGTATGGAGCTAGGCTTCAGCGGAAAACGGCCATGCGATTCGCGACGCTTGCCTGTGCGGTGCTGCTCCTCGGCCAGCTCGGAGGCCGCGAGCTACCCGACAACCCGGACTATCGGGGACAGCTCGTCTTCACCCGGATTCGTTACGGGGCCTCGGCGGACGCCCTCGCCTACTTCGGCGGACGAAGCACCTGGAGCCACGACTACCCGCGCGCCGACCTCCACCTGAGCCGCCTTCTGAGCGAGCTCACCACCATCGACGCGAACGTCTCTTCGACGAACGTCCTCACCCTCGACGACCCGGAGCTCTTCCGTCACCCGATCGCCTATATCTCGGAGCCCGGCTTCTGGACGCTGAGCGACGAGGATGCGGCGAGCCTTCGAAGCTATGTCCTGAAGGGCGGGTTTCTCATCTTCGACGACTTCGAGCAAGAGCAGTGGCACAACTTCGAAGCCCAGATGAGGCGCGTCGTTCCCGACCACCGGCTGGTGGAGCTCGACGTGAGCCATCCCATCTTCCAGTCGTTCTTCGAGATGCGGAGCATCGATTTTCCGCATCCGATGGTGAACGTCATGCCGTCGTACTTCGGGATTTTCGAAGACAACGATCCCGCGGAACGCCTGATGGCCATCGTCAACTACAACAACGACATCGCCGAGTACTGGGAGTGGTCGGACGAGGGCTGGTTTCCCATCGAGATCACCAACGAGGCCTACAAGCTCGGTATCAACTACATGGTTTATGCCCTGACTCATTGACGCCGCCGTCCCGGCCGGGCTCTCACTCCTCTATTCCGGCTCCGGGAAGCTTTCTCGAGGCGGGCGCGGAGGCCGTTCAGGAGAAGCTCGTGAAAGACGAGAAACGGGACGCTCCCGGTGGTCTTTTCCACCCTTTGCTTCGCCTCCCGCCAGATTTCCTCGTTTCGCGCGGCGTCCACGAACTCGTGGCCCGACCAGGTCATGCGCTCGGGCCACCACTGCCCGGGGACGATCTCGTCCGCCTCGATGAGGCCGGCGTCGTGAAGGATCCGGATGTGGTAGTGGATGGCGCCGAAATCGTATCCGTCTTCGACGAAAGCGCCCCACCCCGACGGGCTGGCTTCGCCTTGCTCGAGGTGGAGGAGAATCCGGCGAACCAGGTCCAGGTCGCGCTTCATGACGCCTTTGGGGCCGAGTGGCGCGGCCTCAGTCGGACGTCGGCGTGCCCTCGCCGCGGTAGAGAATCTTTCCTCCGACGATGGTGTAGACGACCTTCGCCTGGGGAATCTCTTCGGCCGGCACCGTCAGGATGTCTTTCGAGAGGACGACGATGTCCGCGTATTTCCCGGGCGAAAGCGAGCCCTTCACGTTCTCCTCGAACGCGGCGTACGCGTTCTGGAGGGTGTAGGACTCCAGCGCCTCCTCGCGGGTCATCACCTGCTCGGGGAAGAACGCCGTGCCGTCCGCCATGATCCTCGTCACCGAGGCGTAGAAGCTCGCGATCGGATCGGCGTCCTCCACCGGCACGTCGGTGCCGTTCGTGACGATCGCTCCCGAGGCCATGAGGTCGCGCCAGACGTAGGCGCCGGATTTCGCCCGCTCCTCGCCGAGGCGCTTCAGGACCCACGGGCCGTCGGAGGTGCAGTGGATGCCCTGCATCGAGGCGATGACTCCGAGCTTCCCGAAGCGCGGGACGTCGTCGGGATGAATGTGCTGGGCGTGCTCCACCCGCCACCGCAGATCCTTCCCGCCATTCGGAGCGTTCGCGAACGCCTTTTCGTAGATGTCCAGGGTTTCACGGTTCGCGCGATCGCCGATGGCGTGGGTATTGACCTGGAAGCCGTGCTTGACCGCGATCGCCGCCGTTGCCGCGATGTCTTCGACCGGCTCGAGCACCAGGCCCGCGGTCTCCGGGAGGTCCTCGTAGGGCTCGAGGAGCCACGCGCCGTGCGGGCCGAGGGCGCCGTCGATCTGCCGTTTGATCGACCGGACGGTGAGGTGTCCGTCGTAGGCGTTGGTCATCTTGTACCCGGGGAGCTTCTCGTCCATCGCCTCGTTCGACTCGCGCCGCACCATGACGTAGAGCCGGACGGGAAGCTTTCCAGCCTCCGCCATCTCCTTGAAGAAGTCGATGGTGGCGAAGTCGGACCCCGCGTCCTGGAAGCTCACGACCCCCTTGGAGAGCAGGTCCTGGCTCGCGAGCTCGACCCTTCGCTCGTCGTCCGCCCGTTTCTGCTCGGGCGGACGCTGGTCGAGGTACTGCTGGAGGGCGTTGCGAACGAGTCTCTGCGCCGTCTCCCGCAGGGCGCCGATAGGCTCGCCGTCCGGTCCCTTGACGATGGTCCCTCCCGGAGGATCGGGGGTGTTGCGATCGACTCCCGCCAGCTCCATCGCCTTGGCGTTCACGAAACCGGCGTGGCCGCTCGCATGGGTGAGGACTACCGGGTTCTCCGGCGACACTTCGCTGAGGCCGATGTGGAGCGGAAGACCTTCCACCGCGCCCGGCGGGGGAGAGGACCACTTCTCCTGGTGCCAGCCCCGGCCCTGGATCCAGGCGCCGGGCTCCGCCGTTTTCGCCGCCTCGCCCACCATGGTGACGATCTCGTTCCAGTCCTTGACCTTGGTGAGGTCGAGGATCATCTTCGCGTTTCCGAGCCCCATGAAGTGGCCGTGGCCCTCGATGAACCCAGGGAGCGCGAGCCGGCCGTCGAGATCGAGAACCTCGGTCTCCGGGCCGATGTAGGCTTCGATCTCTTCGTCGGTGCCGACGGCGACGATCGTACCTCCTCGCACCGCCACCGCTTTCGCCTCCGGGCGGGAGTCGTCGACGGTGACGACCTTGCCGTTTCGGAGCACGAGCTCCGCCGGCTCCTGCGCCGGCGGAAAAGCGCATCGGGTCAAGGCCAGGATCGCGGAAAGCGCCAGGAAGGCTCGCGGGGTTCGCATCGGCTTGTCTCCTATTCGAGACGGGAGCTTACATCAGCGCTTTCGACAGCGCGAGGAGCTCTCTTTTTTCCTCGAGCCCCGCTTCCAGCGGAAGCTGCGCCACGCCGAGAAGCCGGCGCATGATCTCGGCCCCGGCGAAGCCGCTTGCCGTCGCAGCGAAGTCCGTCCCCGGGCCGTAGAGCGCGACGGCCTTCTCCGCGAGCTCCGGCTGCCGGGAGAGGTGCAGATGCGCCCGCAGCACCCCTAAGTCGAAAGCCGCGCTTCCCAGGAAGCAGAACTCGGGATCGATGACGCGAATCCCGCCGGCCGTTCGGAGCCAGCTTCCGGGAAAAAAGTCGCCGTGGACCAGGGACGGTCCGTCCTCGAGGTAGAGGGCGCCGAGCTCGCGCACCCGCGCGACGTACGCGTCGTCCTTCTTCAGCTCGCGCGCGGCGGCGTCGAGCCCCGGAGTGATTCGATCGAGATCGCGATCGTTCTCGGGCGCGAGCGGAAGGCGAAAGATGTGCTCGTGGTTCAGGGCCCGCATTTCCCGGTTCTCGAAAACCGGCTCCCGCTCGGCGAAGGGACGATGGAGCTCGGCGAGAAAGGAAACGAGCGCTTCGAGCTCGCGCTCGGACAGGCGCTCTCCGCGAAAGAGGCCCGTGAAGTCCTGGGCCTCCCCCAGGTCCTCGAGGACCAGGATTCCGGACTCCGGGTCCTCTCCTAGAAGCGCGGGCATCGCGGCACGGATCGCGGGCCGGGAGGCGGCGACCCGATAAAAGGCGCTCTCGACGCGTGCGCGCCCGGCGGGCGCCTCGATCGCGGGATACTTCTCGACCCACGGGCGGGCTTGCTTGAGGATGACGCTCCTCTCGGTCGTTCTCAGCCGAAGCGTCAGGTTCATGTTCCCCTCGCCGGCCTTCGTCACCGAGAGAATCGACTCGCGGGGGGAAATCCATTGCCGGTCTCGCGCGTACTCCTCCAAAGCGTCGCGCGCCGCCGGATCGAGGAAGAAACCGCGCGGATAGGCCGACTCGAACGAAGCCCTGCTAGAATCCATGCTCGATGCCGCCGCGAGGTCATTCTAGCGTTGTTCCGTTCCTCGTCGCGGCCGTTTTGTTCTCCTCGTTCGAGCTCCACGCGCAGGACGCGCCTCCCGGGCGCGAAGAATCCATCGTCATCCACGGTCCGCCGCCGCCGGTGCCGCCCGCGGTCATCGCCCGGGACGAGGCGGGGCGGGTCACGGTCCGCGCGACGCGGATCGCCGAGCCGCTCGTTATCGACGGACAGCTCGACGACGCCGTCTACATCCGCGTCCCACCGATGAGCGACTTCGTGCAGCAGGAGCCGCGGGAAGGAGAGCCGGCGACCGAGAAGACCGACGCCTGGGTGTTCTTCGACGACGAGAACGTCTACGTGAGCGCCCGCTGCTGGGACAGCCATCCGGAGAGAATGGTCATCAACGAGATGCGGCGGGACAACTTCAACATCTTCCAGAACGAGAACGTCACTCTGGTGTTCGACACGTTCTACGAT
>Ga0299906_10001242_pt1 | contig 21995 bp, 22 predicted proteins | sample RVTome_14_FD_200259 | JGI IMG/M metagenome (GOLD analysis project Ga0299906, IMG submission 200259) | Soil microbial communities from uranium-contaminated site in the Upper Colorado River Basin, Wyoming, United States - RVT145D125 (version 2) ...
ACCGGGGGGTCGCATGAACACGGAGGGACAATGAGACGCGCAGCGCTCATCGGCACTCTTCTCCTCTCGTCGGGTTGTGGAGGCGGAGCTGCCCCGGAGGTCGTCGTCTACACCTCCGTCGACCAGGTCTTCTCGGCGCCGGTGTTCCAGGCCTTCGAACGTGAGGCCGGGATCCGGGTGCGGGCCGTCTTCGACACGGAGGAGACCAAGAGCACGGGCGTCCTGAACCGCCTGCTCGCCGAAGCCGAGGCGCCGCAGGCCGACGTCTTCTGGTCGGGCGACCCGGTGAGGCCCTTCCTGCTGATCCGGCGTGGCCTGATCGAGCCGTACGTCTCCCCCGAGGCGGAGGGCCTGCCGGCGGGCCTGCGCGGGGAAGACGGCACCTGGACGGGCGTCGCCGCCCGTGCGCGGGTCCTGCTGGTGAACCGAGGAGTCGTGCCGGAGGCCGAGATGCCGCGCTCGGTCCGCGACCTGGCGGACCCGCGCTGGGCGGGGCAGGCCGCGATCGCCAACCCGCTGTTCGGGACGACGACCATGCACGTGGCGGCGCTCTTCGCGGCCTGGGGAGACGTCGAGGCGCGGGTTTTCCTCGAGTCCCTGAAGGCCAACGGCGTCCGCATCGCGAGCAGCAACGGCGAGGTGAAGCGCCTGGTGGTCTCGGGAGAGGTGGCCTTCGGCCTGACCGACACCGACGACGCGAACGAGGCGAGGAAGGAGGGGGCGGACGTCGAGGTGGTGTACCCGGACCCGGAGGGGCTGGGTACCCTCGTGATGCCGACCACGATCGTCCTGATCTCGGGAGGACCGAACCCGGAGCCCGGGCGCAGGCTCGTCGACTTCCTGCTCTCAGCGGAGGTCGAGCGCCGCATGGCGGAGTCCGCGGCCCACATGCCGCTGCGCCAGGGCGTCCCGACACCGGACGGGGTGCCGGCGATCCCGGAGATCCGCGCCATGGAGGTGGACTACGGCCGCGTGGCCGAGGAGATGGAGCGGATCCAGCCCTGGCTGCGGGAGTGGGTGGGCCTCTGAGGTCCCCTGCCGGGAGGCGGGAGCGGGAGGTCGCGCTGTCGGCCGCAGGCGCCGCGCTCCTTCTCGGGAGCGTCGCCCCGCTCGCCAGCCTGCTCGTCCAGGAGGGGTCCGCGTGGCGCGGCGCCCTGGACGTACTCACCGATGCGAGCATCTTCGCGCTGCTGGTGCGCTCGCTCGCCCTCTCCGCGCTCGTCACGGCCCTGGCGCTGTCCCTCGGCGTGCCGCTGGGCGTCCTGGTCGCCAGGACGGACGTCGCCGCGCCGTGGCCGGCGGCGCTGCTCCACGCCTTCCCGATGTTCCTGCCGCCGTTCCTGCTGGCCCTCGGCTGGTTCCACCTGTTCGGAGCCAAGGGGCTCCTGGGCTCGGCAGCCACGTCGTCGGTCTTCTTCAGCGCCGCGGGTGTGGTCCTGATCCTGGCGGTGGCCTTCGCCCCTGTCGTCACGGCGCTCGTGGCGCTGGGCCTCGAGAGCCTGGACCCGAGCCTCGAGGAGGCGGCGCGCGTGGCGGCGCGGCCACTGCGCGTCGTGACGCTCATCCTGCTGCCGGCGGCCGCGCCGGCGTGGCTGCTCTCCGCGATCGTCGTCTTCACGCTGGCCTTCTCGGAGCTGGCAGTGCCGATGTTCCTTCGGGTGGACGTGTTTCCGGCCGCGGTGTTCTCGCGCCTGGGAGGCCTCGACTACGCGCCCGGCGAGGCGCTCGGACTCGTGCTGCCCCTGCTTGGGCTGGCGCTGCTGCTGCTGGCCGTGGAGCGCCGCCTGGCCGGCGCCCGCTCCTACGCGGTCCTGGGTCTGCGCTCTGGGCGCCTCGAGCGACTCCCGCTGGGCCGCTGGCGGGGAGCGGCGACGCTGGCGGTCTGGGCGGCGGCGTTCCTCTCGGTGGCGCCCCTCGTCGCGCTGGCCTGGCGAGCCGCGTCGGGCGGCGGCTTCTCCCAGGCCGGGGGGTGGCTCGGGGGTGCGCCCTGGACCAGCCTCTCCACCGCCGCGATCGCGGCGACGATCATCGTCGCCATCGGGCTGGTGGTGGGGCACTCGGCGGCGCGGCGACTCGGCGGAGGGGGAACGCTCGACGCCGTGTCGGTCCTCGCCTTCGTGGCCCCGGCGGCGGTCCTCGGCGTCGGGCTTATCGCGCTCTGGAATCGACCCGGCCTGCGGTGGGTCTACGGCAGTGCGGGGATCCTCGTGGTCGGCTACGTGGCCCGCTACGCGGTCATCGGTGTGCGCACGCTGGGCGCGCTGATCGCCCAGACGCCGCTCCACCTCGAGGAGGCCGCGGCCGCGGCGGGCGCCGGCTTCTGGCGCCGGCTCACGCGCGTCCTGTTGCCCCTCCACGCCCGGGGCATCGGCTTCGCGTGGCTGCTCGCCCTGGTCTTCTGCCTGCGCGACCTCGAGTTGGCGGTCCTGTTCTACCCGCCCGGGCGGCAGCCCCTCACCGTCCGCATCTTCACTCTGGAGGCGAACGGCCCCGAGCCGGTGGTCGCCGCGCTGGCCCTCGCGCACGTGGCGATGACGGCGGTTGTCCTGGGGGCGGGTGGCGGACTGCTGTGGCGGAGGCCGGCGTGACCGCAGCCGTCGCGCTCGAGGGCGTCACGCTCGCCTACGGGGACCGGAAGGCCCTGGACGAGGTCACGCTGAGCGTGGCTCCGGGCGAGGTGCTCGCCCTGCTCGGGCCCTCCGCCTCGGGCAAGACCTCGCTGCTTCGTGCCGTGCTGGGCCTCGCCGTGCCGACGTCGGGGACCGTCCGGCTCGGCGAGGAGGTCGCGACCCGGGACGGGTGCCTCCTGCTGCGTCCCGAGGAGCGTGGGCTCGGCGTCGTCTTCCAGGACCTGGCGCTCTGGCCGCACCTGACCGTGGAGGGGAACCTCGGCTTCGGCCTCGCGGCGCGCGGCGTGCCGCGCCGGGAGGCGGTGGGGCGCATCGCGGCGATGGTCCGCCGTGTAGGGCTGGCGGGCACCGAGCGCCGGCATCCCGGGGATCTCTCGGGCGGCCAGCGGCAGCGCGTGGCCATCGCCCGCGCCCTGGTCCTGGAGCCGCGTGCGGTGCTCCTCGACGAGCCGCTCGCCAGCATCGACGTCGACCTGCGGCGCGACCTGCTCGCCCTGCTGCGGGAGCTGTTCGCCGAGGGCGGCACCACGGCCGTCCACGTCACCCACGATCTGCGCGAGGCCGTGGCGGTCGCGAGCTGCTTCGCCGTCATGGAGGAGGGACGCATCGTCCAGCAGGGGGCCCTCGACGACCTCAGGCGCGCGCCGGCCACGCCGTTCGTGGGGTCTCTGCTCGACGATCTCGAAGGCAGGATGCCGGTTGGCGAGCCCGGGGGCGAGCCGAGGAGGGTGCCATGAGAGCTCCCCTTCACCGTGGTGGGTACGACGTTCGCGGCCGCCGGGAAGGTGGGCCTGTGGACCAAGGCCGATTCGGTGACCCGCTTCGACGATCTGACGCCGAACGGCCGCAGCCCGGCCGCGCCGTGCGTTCGACCGGCCTCCTCGCGCTGACGGCCGTGCTCGCCGCGGCTGCGCGCGCTGGAGCCGAGCCCGAGTGCCGGATCCTCTGCCCGCCCAGCGTGAAGCTGGAGCCTACGGTCACCTTCTCGAACCCGTTCGGTGGTGCCCGTGTGCGACTCCCGGACGGGACCGTGGCGCGGGAGCCCAGCGAGGCCGAGTTCGAGATCATCCTGGCCGTGGACGTACCGACGAGACTGCGGCGGGTGGGCCTCACTGCCGAGGCCATCTGGACGCCCTTCGCGAGCGGCTCGTTCAACCCCTTCACGGGCCGCGGCTCCGCGGCCCTCGGCGGGGCGCCGATCCGCGACAACCCCGTCGAGCTGGAGCTCGAGCTGAACCTGAAGTGGCTGCTCGCGGAGCAGACCGGGGGCTGGGTCAGCTCCCACCTCGACGTCGTCGACAAGTTCAGCCCGGCCGAGCGGCCCGGGGACCGCGCCACCTACACCCACAAGCTCGACCTCGAGCTGGACGCCGCCGTGTCGCCCTTCAACTGGCTGGCGGACGGGCACTGGCTCCGCAGCGTGGAGATCGAGGGGTCGCTCGACTACGTCGCCACGGGCCTGCCGCGCGCGGGGGACGAGGTGGCGCCCGGCGAGGTCTACCTGGATCCCGCGAGCCCGTGGTCGTTCTCGCTGGTCCTGGTGATCCAGCTCGCGCCGTGGTGAGGAGACACGTTCGGGGGCAACCGAGGAGGGACGCATGCAGTCCACGACGTCACGCCGTTCCGTGCTCGGCGCCCTGGGCGCCGGCGCGGCGCTGTCGCTCGCCCGTGAGACTCTCGCCCAGGAGCCGGCCACGGCCGAGGGCGCGCCGCCCGCGGCTTTCCGGGGTGAGCACCAGCCGCGGCCGCTCCCGTTCGACCCCTCGAAGCTCCGCGGGCTGTCCGAGCGGCTCATCCGCTCCCACTGGGAGAACAACTACGGCGGCTCCGTGCGGGCGCTGAACGCGGTGGAGAGCCGGCTGGCCGCGATGATGGAGGACCGGGAGCTGCCCGCGTACGTCTACGGGGACCTGAAGCGGGAGGAGCTGGTCCGCACGGGCTCGGTGATTCTCCACGAGCACTACTTCGCGAACCTCGGCGGGGACGGCAAGGCGGCCGGGACGGCGCGCGAGCTGATCGAGGGCTCCTTCGGCTCGTTCGACGCCTGGCGCGCCGAGTTCGAGCGGACCGCGGGCGCCCTGGCCGGCGGCTCGGGCTGGGTCGTGCTCGCCCTCAATCTCCACACGGGCGTCGCCCACAACTACTGGGCCTGGGACCACATGCACAACGCCGTCCTGGGCGCGCCGCTTCTCGTCCTCGACATGTACGAGCACGCCTACCACATGGACTTCGGCGCGGCCGCTGCTCGCTACGTCGAGGCCTTTCTGGACAACGTGGACTGGCAGGAGGTGGACCGGCGGGCGGATTGGGCTCGAAAAGTCAGCCGCGGCTGATGCGACCGTCGATCGGAGGAGATCACGAGACGCTCGCTCCCGCAGATCTCCGAGGCGCACGGGTGCCACGCCGACCGATCCTGCAACGCAGTATCCGACTGCATCGACCACTACGGTGATGCCTCCGCCGACCGAGGGCGAGCGATCAGAGGGCGGGCCTGGAACCGAACACGTTGACGCCCCTCACACCGTGGAGCCTGGCCGTGCGCTCCTTGCTCGAGCCCAGGAAGGGATCGAAGCCGTCGACGACACGCACGCCTTCGAAGCCGGCCCCCGACAATGCCTCGAGGAAGTCGCCGATTGCGAGAGCGCCGCCGATGCATGCTGCCCAGACCTCGAAGTTGCCGCGGACGTCGTCCGCCAGCGGGCTCTCCACGGCGATGTCGGCGATCTGGAGCCGCCCCCCGGGACGCAGCACGCGGAACAGCTCCCTGAAGGCAGCGCCCTTGTCGGGCACGAGGTTGAGCACGCCGTTGGAGATGACCACGTCCGCGGTGCCATCCGGGACGGGCAGCGCGTCGGCGTAGCCGCGCCGGACCTCGACGTTCTCGAGCCCGGCCTCGCGCGCGGCGCGCCGGCAGCGCGCGATCATCGCGTCGGTCATGTCGACACCGACGGCGCGGCCACGCGGACCGATCCGGCGCGCCGCCAGCAGCAGGTCCATGCCCGCGCCGCTCCCCACCTCCACGACCGTCTCGCCGGGCTCGAGAGCGGCGATCGCCAGCGGGTTTCCGACCCCGGCGAAGGGCTCCGTGCACAGCTCGGGAAGCGAGGCCAGCTCCTCGGGGTCGTAGCCGAGCTGTGCGGCTGCGTAGGCGGGACCACGGTTGAAGTGGAACTCCCCGCGGGGCTGGAGTGCGACGCGCGTGTAGGTGTCGAGTACGGCCTCGCGGAGCTTCTCGGCATCCAGGCCGGCGGGACAGGCGATCGAGGGCATCGGCGTCTCCTTTCGTTCATATGGGAGTACGCAGCCGGAAGCGAGCGCCCGCCACCCGGCCCGCTGCAGGATGGGCGAACGCAGCTTGGCGGCCGCACGGCTCGGGTCCAGCGGGGTCGCCCGGAGGGTGGGCGGGGTATCCTCCGTGCGTGGTGGTACACCTCACACACGCGTTCCGCATGGGTGCGCTGGCCCTGCTCCTGCTCCTCGTCCAGGTCGGCGCCAACCACGCGGGTGCCCTGGCCCTCACGCAGCCCGTCGCGTTCGCCGCTGTGGGCCCGGCCGGAAGGGAGCTGTGGAGTCTCCTTCCCAAGGTCGTTTCGGCTTCGTTCGTGGTCCACGCGCTGGGCGCCATCCTCGCGGGACGCCGCTCCGACCTCGTCGAGGCGCGCCGGCGTCTCCGGCGCCTCGTGCTCGTGGTGACGTGCAGCTCGGCTTCCGGAACTTCAACGCATTCCTGAACCATCGCCGTGTGCAGCGGGCCCAGGCCGCGCTCAGCGACCCGGGCCAGAGCCACCTGACCGTCGGCGAGATCGCGTACGCGTTGGGCTACCGCTCTCTCGGACCCTTCAACCGCGCCTTCAAGGACTCGACCGGGGAGACCCCCACCGAGTTCCGGGCTCGGACCCGCGGCTGAGCCGGCCCTCCGCAGGCGGTCTCGATTCCCGATCTTCTGGCCGATTCCGGAATCGGCCAGCTCTCTTCGGCAATCGCCCAGCCGGCGGGTCGGCCCCTCCTACCTTCGATGCCGATCGCACAGAGCGGGAAAGGAGGGAGCCGACCACATGTCCTGGATCGAGACACTGAGCCTCTGGAGACACGTCGTGCTGATGGACCTGCTCCGCTACGCGATCCCTGCGGGGCTGGGCTTCCTCGTCTTCCGGGTGTGGTTGGGGAGAGCGATCGCGCACCGGCGCACGCAGGCTCGATGTCCGCGGCGCTCGCAAATCTGGAGGGCGGTTGGGGCCTCGCGCTCCACGGTGTTCCTGTTCTCGCTGGTGGGCCTGGGAACCGTCCTGGCCGCCCGGGCTGGCCACACCCGCATCTACACGGACTTCGCCGAGCGCGGAGCCGCCTACGCCCTACTCAGCTTCGCCGCCATCGTCGTCCTCCATGACGCTTACTTCTACTGGACGCATCGCCTGCTCCACCTGCCCGGCGTGTTCGAGCGCGTGCACCGCGTCCTCAGCAACGTGATCGGGCACATCGGCTTCGAGCTGCACCCCCGGTGGTTCGCCTCGCATCCGCTGACGCGCTGGATGACGACGACGACGCACCACGACCTCCACCACCAGTACTTCCACGGCAACTACGGCCTGTACTTCACCTGGTGGGACGAGATCGCGGGGACGACGAGGGGGGACTACTCGGCTCGCTTCGCGGAGAACACCTCCCGCGTGCGCGCCGGGACGCGGGCGGTGCCGGACGTCGAGGACGGAGCGGTGGTATGAGGGGCCCGACTGCTTGACAGATCAGGAGCTGCGTCCTATTATCAATAGATCAATTGATTAACATATGAAGGCAGACAGCCCTCTCTTTCAGCATCTTGCGCGGCTGGGCCATGCCCTCGGCAGCGGGCCGCGGCTCGCCCTGCTCGACCTGCTCCGACAGGCGCCCCGGACCGTCGACGCGCTCGCGAAGCAGGCGGGCATGAGCCTCGCCAACGCCTCGCAGCACCTGAAGGTCCTGAGACAGGCGCGCCTCGTCGACGCCGAGAAGCACGGCATCCACGTGACCTATCGCCTGGCCGGCCAGGAGGTCGGCGACTTCTACGGAGCCCTGCGGTCGCTTGCGGAGAAGCGCCTCGCCGAGGTGCAGGAGATGCGCCGCGACTTCGCGCTCCGTAGGGGGGGCCTCGAAGAGGTCGACCGGCGGCGGCTGCTCGAGCGGGCTCGGGCCGGGGAGGTCGTGGTGCTGGACGTCCGCCCGGCGGAGGAGTACCGGGCCGGCCACATCACGGGGGCCGTCTCCGTCCCCCTCGAGGAGCTGAAGAGCCGGCTCGCCGCCTTGCCGAAGGACCGCGAGATCGTCGCGTACTGCCGGGGCCCGTACTGTGTCCTCGCCCCCGATGCCGTGGCGCTGCTGCGATCGAGTGGCTATCACGCGGCGGTGCTCGACGACGGCGTGGCCGAGTGGCGCGCACAGGGCCTGCCCGTGTCCGCGGGCGACGCCCCGTGAGCATGGTCGCCCTCGCCGGCGCGCTCGCGGCCGGGACCGCCTTCGGCTACGCCTCGCAGCGCGGGGCGTTTTGCATGAACTCCGGCATGCGCGGCGCGCTCGCCGGCGACTGGGTGAAGCTCGAGGCGCTGGCGCTCGCGGTGGCGGTGCAGCTCGTCCTGCTGCCGCTCGTGTTCGCGAGCGGCATGGCGCGGGCCGGGGGACTGTCGCTCGCGCCCGTCGCCGCCATCGCCGGAGGGTTCCTCTTTGGCCTCTCGATGCGGTGGGCGGGCGGCTGCGCCGCGGGGATCTGGTACAAGCTGGGAGCGGGCGACATCGGCGCGCTGCCGGCCGTCCTCGGTCTGGCGCTCGGCGCGGTCGCAGCCGAGTCGGGTCCGCTGGCCGGCGTCCGCGCCGCACTGCAGGGCGCGGTGCCGGCCGTCGCCCCCTGGGTGCCGCCGCCAGCCCTCTCCGCGGCGGCGGGCCTCGTCCTGATCGCCGCGCTGGCCCGGCTGCCCGACGGGCGAGCCGGCGCCTGGTCATGGCGCACGACGGGGCTGTGGGTCGGCCTCGTTGCGACGCTCGCGTGGCCCGCCTCTGCCTGGGCCGGACGCGACTTCGGCCTCGCGGTCGTGCCGGGGACGACTGGCCTGCTGTCCGGCGCCACTGGCCGTCCGTTCCCGATGTGGGATGGGGCGCTCGTGCTGGGCATCGCGGCCGGGGGGTGGCTCGCGGCGCGCCAGGCGGGCCATCTGACGCTGCGCGTCCCCGAGGTCGGCCCGCTGCTGAAGCGGTTCGCGGGCGGCCTGGGCCTGGGAGCCGGCGCCTCGATCGCCGCCGGGTGCACCGTGGGCCAGGGGCTCACCGGACTCGGCCTGCTCGCACCGAGCGCGTTCGCCGTGACGGCCGCGATCTTCGGCGGCAGCGCTGCGGCAACGCTCCTGGCGCGGCGCGCCGAGTCGGGGCCCGGCGCGCTCGCGTCCTCGCCGCCGACGGGCTGAGGGAGGCGGCATGTCCTACGTGACCTGGCTGCTCGGGATCTCCGCCGCGTTCGTGGTGCTGGAGCGGCTGTTCCCCTGGCGGCAGCGACAGTCCCTGCTGCGTCCCGGCTGGCTGCGCGACGCCGGCTTCGTCGCTCTGAACGGCCACTTCTTCTCGCTGTGGACCGCCGCTGTCACGGGTGCCGTGGCGGCCGCCGCGACCCGCGCCCTCCAGCTCTTCGGGGTCCGACTCGAGGGATCCCCGATCGGTGCCTGGCCCTTCCTCGGCCAGTTCCTCGCGCTCCTGGCCCTCGCCGACTTCCTCCAGTGGTGTGTCCACAACCTCCTGCACCGGGTACCGTGGCTGTGGACGTTCCACAAGGTGCACCACTCGATCACGACGATGGACTGGATCGGGAACTGGCGCTTCCACTGGATGGAGATCCTCGTCTACAAGAGCCTCCAGTGGCTGCCGCTCGCATGGCTGGGCGCCTCGCCCGAGGCGGCCTTCGCCGTCGCCGTCTTCACGACCGTGTGGGGCGACTTCAACCACGCCAACCTCGACGTAGGACTGGGACCGCTCGGCTACGTGCTCAACAACCCCCGCATGCACCTGTGGCACCACGACCAGTCGAGCGAGGGGGGCGTCGCCAAGAACTTCGGCGTGGTCTTCAGCGCCTGGGACTTCCTGTTCGGCACCGCCTGGTGGCCGCGCGAGCGGAGCCCCGGGCGGCTGGGCTATGCCGGTATCGAGGAGATGCCCCAGAGCTTCCACGGCCAGGCCCTATGGCCGGCCGCTCGAGCATCGACGTCTTCCCGCGCCGCGAGCCAGTGAGCGAGTGGTGCTCCTACGACGGCATCGCGGGCCGCTACGACAGCGTCTGGGGCAGCCGCTTCGAGGCCGCCGCCCGATTCGTGCGACGGCGCCTGCCCTCGACGCGCCGGGCGCGGGTCCTGGACATCGGGACAGGCACGGGCATCGCACTGAGCGCCCTCTGCCACCAGGGATCTAAAACGTCGCGCCCGGTCGGCCTCGATCGATCGTTCGGCATGATCCGCATGGCGAGGGTCCGGGTGCCCGGGGCGACATTCGCGGCGGGCGACGCGGCGATGCTGCCATTTCGCGAGGGTGTTTTCGACGCGGCTTCGGCCAGCTTCGTGGTGTCCCATCTTTCGGACTACAGGGCCGGCCTGCTGGAAGCCCGCCGGGTGCTGAGGCCGGGCGGTGTCTTTGCCATGACGAGCTGGGGCGCGGAGGGCGACTCGTACGGCGACGCGTGGCGAGAGCTGCTGGCGCGAGCCATCGCGGCCGACAGGCTCCAGGCGGCTGCCAACCGGGCCGTTCCCAACGAGGTTCGCTTCGAGAGCGCCGCCAACGTCGGCGAGGCCCTGTCCGAGGCCGGCTTCATGGACGTCGAGGTTCATTCTCACGATCTGCACGACGCGGTCTCGGTCGAGGACTTCCTCATCGACCGCGAGCTCAGCTCGACCGGTCGCTTCGCCCGTCAGGCGTTGGGTGTGGACGGCTGGGCTCAGTTCACGACTCACGCTCGCGAGGCTCTCGGGCGCCGATTCGGCTCCACCTTGGAGCGTTCCCGCGGGATCCTGCTCGGTTTGGCGAGGCGAGCGTAGCGAGACCGGGGGACCAGAGCGAGGCGGAGGCTCGCGCTCGAGTGAACGGCGGCCACGCAAGGGCAGATCGCCCCGGAATTCGCGACGACTGGCAGGGCCGACCGTGGCAGGCTCCAGGCGCCGCCGACGGGGTCCGTCGAGCAGGGGGTCGATGCGCCGGCACCCCGTGGGGGGAGGGCCCCGGACGCTCGCCGCCGAGGTCTTCTCCTCCGTCTGGTATTCTGGCCGTGCGGGAGCGGGGTCGTTCCGGCGCCACTCGGGGCGCGGTTCGGGAGCCTCGAGCAGGCGGGCCGCGGGGGCGCGATCCGCGGAACGCGGCCGGCGGCCGGGCCGCATCGGAGGCATCGGTGAGCGGGGTGCCCGCGAAGGTCGGACGCTACGAGGTGCGCCGCGAGCTCGGCCGCGGCATGATGGGCGTCGTTTACGAGGCCCACGACTCGCTGCTCGACCGCGTGGTAGCCCTGAAGACGATTCACCTCAGCTTCCAGGTCTCCGAGGCGGAGCGCAGGAACTTCGAGGAGCGGTTCCTGACCGAGGCGCGCTCCGCGGCACGCCTCTCGCACCCGGGCATCGTCGTCGTGCACGACGTGGGGCGTGACCCGGAGACCGGGACGCTCTTCATGGCCCTCGAGCACCTCAAGGGACGCCCGCTGTCGGCCCTCTACGGGGAAGGGTCGCCGATGGAGTGGCGCGAAGGGTTGCGCATCGTGGGCCGCGTGGCCGAGGCGCTGCATCACGCCCACGCGGCCGGGGTGGTGCACCGCGACATCAAGCCGGCCAACATCATGGTGCTCGACTCGGGCGATCCGAAGGTGATGGACTTCGGGCTGGCCAAGCTCCAGAAGAGCCAGTTGAGCCTCACGTCCTCCGGGCAGTTCTTCGGGACGCCGCTCTACATGTCGCCGGAGCAGGCGCTCGGAAAGACTCTCGACGGCCGCAGCGATCTGTTCTCGCTCGGGTCCGTCGCCTACGCGCTCGTCACGGGCCGGGCACCCTTCGCGGGCGACAACATCCCTCAGATCTTCCTGAAGGTGGCGCAGCAGAACGCCGCCCTTCCCTCGCTCCTGAATCCCGCGCTGCCACCGGGGGTCGACGAGATCATCACCCGAGCCATGGCGAAGGACCCGGTGGACCGCTATCGCGACGGGCGCTCCATGGCGGAGGGCGTCGAGGACGTGCTCGCCGGGCGGCTGCCGCAGCTCGGGAGTCGGGCGAGCGGGGTGGCCTCGCCGGAGGCGATCCGCGAGCCTCTCCAGCCAGCGCCGGTCGAAACGCCCGGCAACCTCGACGGGGACCTGGACGCCGCCTTCAGCACTCTCGCTCCGGGCGGGAGCCCGACGCGGGGGTCCGCCCGGCCGGCGCCCGTTCTCCGTTCGAGTCCCCCGCCGAGGGGCGGCCGTCCAGCGGCGTCGGGGACGCGGGCCGTTCCGGCCGGGGGAGGTCCCGGAGGCCACCCCGCGTGGGCAACGCGGGCCCTGGTCGGCCTTGGGCTTCTGCTCGCAGGAATGCTCGCGGGCACGCTCGTGATGCGCGGCGGTCCATCGCCCGCGGCTCCGGTGCCGGACCCGGAGGCGGACGCTGCGCCCCCGACATCTGAAGCCGCAACCGCCCTCGAGCCGGATCTCGCTCCGATCCCCACGACCCTCACACCCGACGACGCGCGGCGTCTGGCCCAGGCCGTCGCCGCGCGCCTGAGCGGCGACCTGGAGCTGAGCCGGCAGATCCTCCAACGCCTGGTCGGGAGCGATCCCGGGAACAGCGCCGCGACCGAGCTGCTCGGCCAGGTGGAGGCCGAGCTGTGGGCGAGGGAGGCGCTGCCCCTCGAGTTCAGGGCCCAGCACAACCACCGCATCGGCTCCTGCACGGGACAGCTCACGCTCGAGGCGACCGGAGTCTCGTACAGCTCCCCTGACCACGGGCTCTGGCGCTGGAGCTTCGACGAGCTCGAGAGAATGACGCGCAAGGGGCGGCGCGAGCTGGAGCTCGTGACGGGCGAGAAGGAGACCTTGCGCCTGGGCGGCGGCAAGCACTACGACTTCAAGCTGACCAGCGACACCGTCACCATCGAAGACTGGGCCCGGTTCGTGCGCTTCGGACGCGGACGCTGAGCTTCGGAGGCGGTCCTCGCACGCCTCTGATCCGGCCCGGCGCCAAGCTCGGCAAAGTCGCCGCGGCCCAGGACGGCGGCTCATCTCCGAATCGCGGTGTGCTCGTGAGCAACCTGCACGCATTCGCCGAACGCCTCTCGCTTGACTTTCTCGAGAGGCGTCCCTATCATTCTACTAAATGGTAGAATCAAGTCCTCGGCTGGACCTGCTCTTCGGTGCCCTCTCCGACAGCACGAGACGGGGCATCCTGCAGCGTGTGGCCCGGAAGGAGATGAGCATCGGCGAGATCGCCATCCACTTCGAGCTGACCTTCGGAGCCATCTCGAAGCACATCAAGGTGTTGGAGAAGGCCAACCTGGTCACCAAGCGCCGCAGGGGGAAGGAGCAGGTCGTTCTGATCGTGCCGAGGACCGTCAACGTGGCCCGCCGGCACATCGAGCGCTACTCGAGGATGTGGGCGGAGAGGTTCGACAAGCTGGAGTCCATATTGAGAGAGGACACGACGTCATGAGCGATACGACGTTCAGGGTTGCCGACGACAAGAAGACGCTGATCGTGGAACGGACCTTCGACGCGCCGAAGAGCAGGGTCTGGAAGGCCTACTCCACCCGGGAGCTGCTGCTGCGGTGGTGGGGCCCCCGGGGCTGGGAGACCATCATCAAGCGTCTGGAGTTCGAGAACGGGGGCACCTGGCACTACGGCATGAAGTGCGTCGACAGGAACCAGGGCGACTGGTTCGGGAAGACGAGCTGGGGCAAGTTCACCTACGCGAGCATTCGCCCGGAAGAGTCCTTCGAGTACACGGACCTGTTCTGCGACGAGGAGGGCAATCCCATCCCCGACATGCCGAGCTCCCATACCGTGTTGAGGCTGGTAGAGAGGGACGGAAAGACCACGGTGACGACCACGACCGTGTACGCCACCGAGGAAGCGCTCTCACAGGTGCTGGAGATGGGGATGAAGGAAGGCCTCACCCAGACCCTGGACAAGCTGGAGGAGGTGCTCCGGGGCGAGTGACGCCGAGACGGCCCCTCTACTCGTCGCGCAGCACGGCGACGGGGTCGAGCCGCGTCGCGCGGCGCACGGGCAGCGACGTGGCAACGAATGCCGTCGCGGTCAGCAGCGCGCACCCCAGCGCGAGGGTCGCCGGGTCGGTCGCCTCCAGGCCGTAGAGGAAGGACCGGGCCGAGCGGGCGAGCACCAGGCTGGCCCCGAGGCCGAGGACGAGGCCCAGCAGGACCAGGCGGCCCGCTTCCCCCAGCACCATCGCGCCGATGTCGCCGCGGCGGGCGCCGAGCGCCATGCGCACGCCGATCTCGCCGCGTCGCCGGGCCACCATGTAGGCCATCACGCCGTAGAGGCCCAGAGCCGAGAGCAGCGCCGCCAGCAGCCCGAAGCCGCCCGTGAGCGTCGCCATCAGGCGCTCTCGGGAGACCGAGCGGTCGATGTCGGTCTGCATGATGCGGAACTCGACCAGCAGGGAGCCGTTGAGCGCCGCCATCTCGGCCATGACCTGCTCCATGACGCTCGCGAAGCGGCCGCGGGCCCGCAGCACGAACGCGCGCTCGTCGGCGTGGTCGTCCTGGGCGACGGGGAAGTAGGCGATGCCGCGGGGATCCTCCCGCAGCTCGGCGTACTTGGTGTCGCCCACCATGCCCACGATCTCGTAGCTCGGGTCCTCGCTGCCGTCGTACGCCTCGTAGCGGAAGCGGCGTCCGATCGGGCTGGCGTCGCCGAAGAGGTCGCGCGCCAGCTTGCGGTTCACGATGGCCACCTTCGGCGCCGAGGCGTCGTCGTGCGGCCCGAAGTCGCGGCCGGCCACGAGCGGCGTCTGGAGCGTGCGGAAGTACCCGGGCCCCACCAGGTTGAACCACGCCAGCGGTCCGCCGGTCTCCGCCGGGTCGTCGTCCGCGTGCACGTTCTCGTTCCAGCTGTAGCCGCTGAAGGGCGTGAAGCGCACGGCCGCGGCGGACGCGACGTCGGGAAGGTCGTTCAGGCGCTCCCCGAGCTGGCGGAGCAGCTCCGGGCGTCGCTCGGGATCGATGTCCGGCGAGGTTGCACTGACGTCGGCGACCAGGATCCCCTCGCTGACGAGGCCGGTCTCCGCCTCGAGCAGGTTCTGGAGGCTGCGGCCGAAGAGCAGCGCGCCGACCAGGAGCACCAGGGAGAGCGCCACCTGCGAGACCACGAGGGCGCGGCGGAGCCCGTGGCGTTCGCCCGAGGCGGAGCCGCGTCCGCCGCGCATCGCCTCGACCGGGGCGCCGCGCGTGGCGCGGAGCGCCGGCACCAGCCCGAAGAGGAGGCAGGTGCCCACCGCGACGGACGCCGTGAAGCCCACCACGCGCCAGTCCACGTCGAGCGCCATCTCGAGCTGCCGCGGCCCCTGTCCCAGGAACGGCAGTAGCCCGCGGCTCAGACCGTATGCGACCCATGCTCCCAGCAGCGCGCCCATGCCCGCCAGCACCAGGCTTTCCGACATCAGCTGCGCCAGGAGCCGACGGCGCGAGGCGCCCACGGCCTGACGCAGCGCCATCTCGCGGGCGCGGGCCGTGGCTCGGGCGAGCAGCAGGTTGGCCAGGTTGGCACAGGCGATCAGAAGCACCAGGGCCGTGCTGGCCAGCAGGATCCAGAGCGGGCTCTCGTACTCGCGGCGGACCGAGGAGACGCCCGCGTGGGCGTCCACGATGCGCAGCTCGTTCTTCAGGTACTTCTCGATCGCGTCAGGACGGTACTGCGCGGGCTGCGTCGCCCGGAAGATCGCGGGCGAGATGTCGCGGAAGTGGGCCGATGCGCGCTCGACCGTCCAGTCGGGCTTCAGCCGGCCCATGGGGACCAGCCACCAGGCGATGTCGTTGGCCAGGCGCCCGGGGCCGCCGCCCTCCCGGAGCAGCCCGTCGGCGCACAGCGGCACCGCCACGTCGAAGCGACGCGTCGGCTCCAGCCCCACGAAGGACGCGGGCGCCACACCCAGGATGGGGAGCGGGTGGCCGTCCAGGCTGATGCTGCGGCCGACGACACCCTGGTCGCCGCCGTACTCGCTCTGCCAGAAGGCGTGGCCCAACAGGGCGCCCGCCTGGGAGCAGTCGCGGGGATCCGTGTCGGCCGGGAGCCAGTGCCCGAGCGCGGGCCTCGCCCCGACGACGTCCAGGAAGTTGGGAGTGACGTAGAGCGCCTCGGCATAGCGCGCCTCGCCGCCCCGGGTGAGGTTGAAGCGGGTGGTCGCGAACGCCAGCAACCCCGACAGCGCCTGCTGCTGGCGCACCATCTCCTCGACCTGGGGCCAGGTGAAGATGCGGTGGCGGCCCTGAAACCACCCCGAGGCGAGGAAGTCCGGCCTCGCGTCGACGGCCACCAGCTCCTGCGGGTCCGGGACCGACAGGCTCCGCAGGCGGAGCGCATTGATGAGCTGGAAGATCCCGGAGTTGGCGCCGATCCCGAGCGCGAGCGACAGGACCGCGACGGCAGCGAAGCCGGGGTTCAGCCGGAGCTGGCGCGCGCCGTAGCGTACGTCGTCCAGGAAAGTCTCGAGCCATCGGGCCACGTCCATGTCGCGGGTCTCCTCGCGTTGACGGGTGAAGGCGCCGAAGCGCCGCCGGGCCACGCACGCGGCCTCGTCTGGGGACATTCCGTCCGCGACCAGCTCCTCGGTGGACTCGGCGATGTGGAAGGCCAGCTCCTCGTCCAGCTCGGCGTCGAGCCTTCGGGACCGGAACACGTTGAGGATGCGGGTTAGCCAGCTCATGGCGGTGCTGCCGCTCAGGTCGTGCGCAGCACGAGGGCCACGCCGCGGGTCAACCGCTCCCAGCCGTCCTGCTCGCTCTGGAGCCGTGCGCGGCCGCGGGGAGTGATCTGGTAGAGACGCGCCCGGCGCCCCTTCTCGCTGAGCCCCCAGCTCGCCTTCAACGAACCCTCCTGCGTCATACGGTGGAGGGCGGGGTAGAGCGAACCCTCCTCGACGCGCAGCAGGTCCTGCGACGCCGACTGGATTGCGCCGCAGAGCGCGTAGCCATGGAGGGGACCGCGGGCCGCCAGCGTGCGCAGAACGAGGAGGGTGAGCGTTCCCTGGAGGATGTCGTTCTTCGAAGGGGTCATGCCGAGTACCTAGCTAGTTAGGTATTATGCGCCTGAAGCGACGGCTGTCAAGGGCGGCACGCCGAAGCCCGGGTCCGCGCCTGAGAGAATGGGCTTCGGACGCAAGGGTGCTGAACGATGGCCATGGCGGACGTGCACCACGTGAGTGTCTCCATCGACCGGCCGCCGGAGGAGGTCTACGGATTCGCCAGCGATCCGAGGAACCTGCCTCGCTGGGCGGCGGGTCTCGCGCGTTCGGTGGTTCGCTCGGAGGGTGTCATGTGGATCGTGGACTCCCCGATGGGGAAGCTGCGAGTACGTTTCACCGAGCGCAACACGTTCGGCGTTCTCGACCACGATGTGACCCTCGAGTCGGGCGAGACGGTCCACAATCCCATGCGCGTCCTGCCGCGCGGCGAGGGGAGCGAGGTCGTCTTCACCCTCTTCCGCCGGCAGGGCGTGACGGACGATGAGCTCGCCCGCGATCGCGACGCCGTCGAAAGGGACTTGTCGGCACTCAAAGAGCTGTTGGAGGGTATAGCGATGCCCGGGAGCCTCGGCCAGAAGACGTAGCGACTCTGCCGGACCTTCGGCCTCCGGAGATACCGGGCGTCAGCCCAGGGATAGGGCGACGCGCAGCGCTCTGTCGAGAGCCAGGACACACCCGGAGCCCAGGCTCCCTACACGGTCGGTCAGGAGTGACTTGGGGAGACTGACCAGCGCATCGCAGTGGATGCGCGGCTCGTGCTTCGACCCCTCGTCGAGACCCACTTCCACCTGCGTCGCGAGGCCGTCACGTCTGGTGTACACGGGTGCGCAAACGACAGTAGAGAATCGCGAGTCGATCAGCGCCTGATGGCTGACGACCACGAACACGCGAGATCGCTTCGGATCACCAGCGCCGGGTCGAGGGACGCGGAACAGGTCGCCGCGCCCCACTTCAGAGGTCGGCCTGGTAGGCGAGCACGTCCTCCATCTCGCGGTTCAAATCGTCGGCGGACTCGTTGAGGATCGCGAGATCGCGCGCTTCTCGAGTCGCTCGTGAGCGCCGCAGCAGGAACTCTCGGGCCGCGTCCTCGATGACACGCGAGCGGCTGCGCGTGCGCGTGGTGGCCTTGTCGATGGCCCTGAGTACGCGCTCGGACCAGCCGCTCGACAGAGAGCATAGATGGCCAAACGAACCGGACCGGGAAAGGCTCGCGACGCCTTCCGGGAGCTGTCGGCGGGCGTGCGGGCCATGCGGGACGACCGCGAGGGGCCGCTGGACCTCCGCCGGGAGTGGGTCGAACCGGCGGTGGTGTACCAGCTCAGGGTGACGCTGTTGGAGACCGACCCGCCGATCTGGCGCCGCCTGCGTATCGCTGGCGACACGAGCCTGGCACGCCTCGATCGAATCATCCAGATCGCGATGGGCTGGACGAACTCTCACCTCCACACGTTCACGGCGGGCGGCGTCATGTACGCGGACCCCAGTTCTGAATGGGAGATCAGTGTCCGCAACGAGCAGCGCACTCGACTCGAGGGGATCGCGAAGGAAGAGGGCGAGGCCTTCATCTACGAGTACGACCTGGGCGACTCATGGCGGCACCAGGTTCTCGTGGAGGAGGTGCGAGTCGCGCCGGTTGCCGCGGGCGAACTGCGCATCTTGCCCTTCAGCGCGCGCCGAACGCGTTCTCCGTCCAAGACCCGGGCCCACTTCGCTTCGCCCACCAAAACGGCGCGGCGCCTTCGCCCCGCTGCGCCTCCGGCCACGGCGTACAGCACCTGCCGAGCCAGCTCGCCGCTGCCTCCTTCCCTGGCCAGGACGAGGTCGCGCTCCGTGAGGAGCGAGCCACCCCGTGTGGACACGAGTTAGAAGTGGTTCTCGACCGCGTCGTGGCGTCGTACTCGCCCCGCAGGGCGGGCCAGTGGCCGGTGCTGGGTATACTGCGAGGGCTCGAGGGGTGTCGGATCGGCCCGCTCCCGCTCCAGGCGCCGCGTCCGCACGAATCTGCGAGACTCCAAACGGGGAGAAACCGGGAACCATGGCTTGTGGCATCGCCAAGGGAGCGTGGCGGGCGGTCGCCTGGACGTTCGTCGCCGGCCTGATGCCCGCGTCGGGCAGCGCGGCCGCGCAAGGCCAGGAGGACCAGGGCCCGGCCGTCCTGGGTCACGAGGGCCAGGCCCTCCAGACGGCGGCCGAGGCAGGCGCCGGAGACCCGGACCCGGGTCTCGATCTCGCGGCGGGCACCATCACCCTGAGCACTCCGGACTTCAATCTCAGGCTGGTCCAGTCCTCTCAGACGGTGGCCGGTCTGGAGCCGAGGGGCGCTTCCGCAGCTACGCCCCAGGCTTTCGATTTCACGCCGGCCGATCAGCTCTCGGTCCGTGAAGGCAACGGTCACTATCACCTGGGCGACCTGACGATGCGGCTGCGCGCCGGGGGCCAGGGCGAATGGAGGGACTACTCGACCGCCATGGACCGGCACCCGGTCGAGGCGCTGGAGGCGAGCGGCAAGACGCTGGCGGCGGCCGACCTCGCGCCGACCCTGCCTGCCGACTGCCCCGTCCAGGTCGTCCGGCGCTGGAAGCTGGACGACGGCAGGCTGGGGCTCGAGTTCGAGATCCGCAACGAGGGGAACCAGCCCGTCGAGATCGGCTCGCTCGGCATCCCGCTCATCTTCAACAACATGATCCACAACTTCGCGCTGGGTCGCGCCCGCACGCTGGAGGACGCCCACGCCATCAACACCTTTACCGACCCGGCCATCAACATGGACGGCGGCTACGTCCAGGTGACCCGCCTGAACGGCGCTGGCCCTGCGCTGCTGGTCGTGCCGGACGGGCGCACGCCGTTCGAAGCCTGGAACCCGCTCAACAACCCGCCGGGGCGCGGCTACCGCCACAACCCGATGCCCGACCGGGGCCAGATCCAGCAGACCTTCGAGGGCTTCTACGAGTGGCTGATCCACAGCAAGGCCTACGCCGAGAACGAGTGGAAGGACGCCGACCCGTGGAACCCGCCGACCTCCGAGACGCTCGCCCCGGGCGCCTCGAAGACCTACGGCGTCAGGTTCCTCCTGGCGCCTGACGTCCGGCAGATCGAGGACGCCCTGGTCGCCGACGATCGCCCCGTCGCCGTCGGCATCCCCGGCTACGTCGTCCCGCAGGACGTGAACGTCGAGCTCTTCCTGAAGTACGGCGAGCGGGTCGAGTCGATGAAGGTCGAACCCGAGGGCGCGATCGAGATCGCCAATGGCGACCCGACCCCAGGCGGCTGGCAGTCCTACACGCTGCGCGGGAAGACGTGGGGCCGCGCGCGCCTGACGATCGATTACGCCGACCACCTCGTCCAGACCATCCACTATGTGGTGATCGAGCCCGAGGCGCAGGCCGTCGCCGACATGGGCCACTTCCTCTTCACCAAGGCGTGGTTCACCGACAGCAGCGATCCCTTCGGGCGCGCGCCGTCGGTCATGAACTACGACCGAGCGAACGACCGGATCGTCACGCAGGACCGTCGGGCCTGGGTGGCGGGCCTCCAGGACGAGGCCGGCTCGGGCGGCTGGGTGGCCGCCTCGATGAAGCAGCTCGGCCAGCCCAGGAAGGACGAGGTCGCCAGGCTCGAACGGTTCGTGGACGAGGTCGTCTGGGGCGGCATGCAATACGACGCGGAGGGCGACCCGGAACGTCCGATGTGGGGCGTGCGCAAGAGCCTGTTCTACTACGGCGCGCCCGGCTACGATTACGATCTGCCCTACGACGACGACGACTGGATGATGTGGGTGGACACGCCCCATGCCAACGGCGTCAAGCGCGCCTACTCCGTCGCTCGCGCCTACAACTATCCGCACGTCGTCGCGGCCTACTGGACCCTGTATCGGCTGGCCCGCTACCATTCGGATCTCGTCTCGGTGCACGACTGGCGCTGGTACCTGGACCACGCCTACAACACGATCAAGTTCCTGACGATCACCGGACGGCAGCCCGGTCCCGACGGCCGCCCCTACGTGGAGTACGCCGATACCGGCCTCATGGAGGGCGACGTCTTCCTCGACGTGCTCGAGGACCTGAAGCGCGAGGGATGGACCGACGAGGCCGCCGAGATCGAGGCGGCGATGAAGCAGCGCGCCGACCTCTGGGACAGCCGCGCCTATCCCTTCGGCAGCGAGATGGCGTGGGATTCCACCGGGCAGGAGGAGGTCTACGCCTGGACCCGCTACTTCGACCTCGACGACAAGGCCAAGGTCACGCTCGACGCCATCCTGGGCTACATGCCGACCACCCCGCACTGGGGCTACAACGGCAACGCGCGCCGCTACTGGGACATGGTGTACGGCGCGGCCCCCGGCGGCCAGATCGAACGCCAGATCCATCACTACGGCTCGAGCCTCAACGCCATCCCGGTGCTCGATGCGTATCGCCGCGACCCGAGTGACTTCTACCTGCTGCGCGTCGGCTACGCCGGCACGATGGGCTCGCTGACCAACATCGACAAGGAGGGGTTCCCCTCGGCGGCCTTCCACGCCTACCCGGCGCGGCTGGAGTGGGATGCGTACATCGGGGACTACGGCGCCAACTTCTTCGGCCATGCGCACGGCACCGCCGTCTACGTGATCCACCACCCCGAGTTCGGTTGGCAGGCCTTCGGCGGCAACGTGACGGTCGACGGCGACACGATCCGGACCGAGGTTCTGGATTCGTTCCGTCGTCGCGTCTACCTGGCTCCGCTCGGTCTCTGGTTGACGCTGGACGCGGGCCGGTTCGACAGCGTCGAGTTCGACGCGAAGACGCACGCCGTGCGCCTGACGCTGGAACCCTCGACGGACGTCACGCCCAGGGCGTATCTTCGGGTCTCGCAGCCGGCCAGGGTCGCGGGGGTCGGGATCTTCCAGCCTGCGGAGAAGCTGGCCGAGGTGCGCGAGGCGTATGAGATCCCGCTCGAGAGCGAGCCGACGACGGTGGAGCTGACCGCTTCAGCCGCGGCTTCCCGGTAGCCGGTCTGGTTCAGGAGCACGCAATGCAACCCCTTCGGTATTCCTTCTGGACAGTGCCGGGTTTGGCGTCGAAGTGAGCTATCCGGTGAGGCGTAGAGCACGGCAGCGGTCGATGTCGAGCTGTTGAAGGATGAATTTCTTCAGTTCGGGTTCTCCGCCCGCGGTCGGGAG
>Ga0299906_10001244_pt1 | contig 21967 bp, 25 predicted proteins | sample RVTome_14_FD_200259 | JGI IMG/M metagenome (GOLD analysis project Ga0299906, IMG submission 200259) | Soil microbial communities from uranium-contaminated site in the Upper Colorado River Basin, Wyoming, United States - RVT145D125 (version 2) ...
GACCGTGCCGGTCTCGGTGCGCTCGGACGAAGAGAAGGATAAGGTCGGGACCAATCGCGTCTCGGCGATCTTCACCAACCTCGGCACGAACATCGAGGATCCGGTCGAGCGGCTGCGCGCGATCGCGAAGGCGAACAAGAACGCCAAGCGCGAGCACAACGCGATCGGCGCCGACATGCTCCAGGACTGGATGGAGTTCGCCGCGCCGACCACGTTCTCGCTCGCCGCGCGCTTCTACTCCGCCATGCGCCTCGCCAAACGCCACCCGGTCGTGCACAACCTGGTGATCTCCAACGTCCCCGGCCCACCGTTCCCGCTGTACTTCTCGGGCGCGAAGCTGGTTGCGCTGTACCCGATGGGGCCGGTCTTCCACGGCGCCGGCCTCAACATCACGGTTCTCAGCTACATCGACTCGATGTTGTGGGGCTTCATGACCTGCCGGGAACTCATCCCCGACGTGTGGTCGCTCGGTGACGACGTGCAGGAGTCGTTGGGCGAGCTGCTCAAGGCAGCGCACGCCCAGTCGTCCGAGAGCACATCGTCGGAGGCCTAGCCGCGCGTGCCGCTGCCCGAGGAGTTCCACCAGCTCGCGCGCGAGGTCAACAACTGGGGCCGCTGGGGCGACGACGACGAGATCGGAACCCTCAACCTCGTCACCGATGAGGTCGTGCGCGACGCCGCGAAGCTGATCCGCACCGGCAAGCGATTCCCGCTCGGGGTCGGCTTGAGCGACCGGAGCCCGCAGATCGGCAACATCCCAGGCCGCGTCAACCCCACACGCACGATGACCGCGATCAACGAGCCGGCGCTGGGTGACCCGAGCCTGTACTGCTGGAGCGAGGACGTCGTGTTCATGTCCCTGCAGGCCGCGACCCACTGGGACGCGCTCGCGCACGTCAGCTACGACGGCCGCATCTACAACGATCACGGTGCGAGCAGCGTCGACGCGACCGGCGCGCGCCGGTGCGGCATAGACAAGGTACGGACCTTGGTCTCGCGCGGCGTGCTTCTCGACGTCGCGCGCGCGCGCGGGGTCGAGCAGCTCGCCGCCGGCGACGTGGTCACCGCGCAGGACCTCGACGCGGCCGTGGAGATGGCGGGCCTGGCCGTGCAGCCCGGCGACGTCGTGCTGATCCGCACCGGATGGATCCGCCACTACCTCGGAGGCGACCGCCGCTCCTACGCGCTGGGCGCGCCCGGCCCGGGCATGCAGACCGTGCGCTGGTTCCGCGAGCACGACGTCGCCGCGGTCGCGACCGACACGCTCGCGTTCGAGGTGTTCCCGCTGGAACGCGACGATGTCGTCATGCCGGTCCACCTGCTCGACCTGGTCGAGATCGGCCTCACGCAAGGACAGAACTTCGATCTCGAGCAGCTCGCCGACGACTGCGCCGACGACGGCGTCTACGCGTTCTTCCTGGAGGCGTCGCCCGAGCCGTTCGTGCGCGGCCTCGGCTCGCCGGTCAATCCCGTGGCGATCAAGTAGCGCCCGGTTGACGCGCGCGCGCCGCGCCCGCGACTATCCCTGACACACCGTCAGGACGGGAGGTCTCGCGCTGCCGCTGCTCGGATCGATCGCCGCCGGCGCCGCGCGCCGGTTCGGTGACGCGCCCGCGCTGGTCGCTCCCGACGGGTGGAGCGTGTCCTACGGCGGCCTCGATCGGCTGTCCGACGAGGCGGCCGCGGGCCTCGCGGCGCGCGGCCTGGAGCCCGGCGACGTGCTCGCGCTGCTGCTGCCGTCCGGACCCGACTACGTCATCGCGTACCTCGCCGCCGCGAAACTCGGCGTCGCGACCACGGGCATCAACCCGCGTCTCGCGCCGCCCGAGCGCGCGCGCGCCCTCGCCGTCATCGATCCGGCGCTCGTGCTGGCGGCTGCCGGCCTGGCCGACGACGTCGCGAGCAGCGCGCCGCTGCTCGAGGTGGAACGATCGCTGGCGAACGTGCGCCGGCGCGACACCGAGGTTCCCGACGTGAAGGAGGATCCCGAGCGGCCGGTCGCGATCGTGCTGACCTCGGGCACCACCGGCGCGCCGCGCGGCGCTGTCTTCGGTGACCGGCAGCTCGACGCGGTCCGCCGCATGGACGCGGGCGACGATCGGGGCGGCGGTGGCTCGATGCTCGCGAGCACCGAGCTGGCGCACATCGGGTTCATGACCAAGCTGCCGTGGTACTTGCAGCGCGGCATGCGGATCCACCTGCCGGGCCGGTGGCGCGCCGCGACCGCGCTGCGCACGATCGCCGAGCAGCGCATCCCCAGCGTCGGCGGCATCGCCGCGCAGATCGCGCTGATGCTGCGCGAACCCGACTTCGACCGCTACGACCTGTCCTGCGTCACGCAGGTCATCGCGGGCGGCGGACCGTCCACCCCCGAGCTGATCCGTGAGGCGCGCGCGCGCTTCCACGCGCCCTACTCGGTTCGCTACTCCTCGACCGAATCCGGCGGCCTCGGCACGCTCACCGCGCTCGACGCCGCCGACGAGGAAGCGCTGTACACGGTCGGCCGGCCCCGGCCCGGCATCGAACTCGAGATCCGTGACGACGAAGGCGGGGCGCTGCCGACCGGCACGGCCGGTCAGGTGTGCTTCCGCTCCCCCTCGGTGATGAGCCGCTATCACCGCGACCCCGACGCGACGGCGGCCGCGCTGAAGGACGGCTGGCTCCAGACCGGAGACCTGGGATACCTGGACGAGCGCGGGTGCCTGCGGCTGGTCGGCCGCGCGAAGGACATGTTCATCCGCGGTGGGTACAACGTGCACCCGCAGGAGGTCGAGGCGGTGCTCGCGACGCATCCACGGGTGCGCGACGTCGCCGTGGCTCCGCGACCCGATCAGGTGATGGGCGAGATCGGCGTCGCCGTCATCGTGCCCGACGGCCGCGCACCGACCCTCGACGAACTCAGAGCGCATGCCGCAGCCCATCTCGCGGCATACAAGCTGCCCGAGGCGATACGCGTGGTCGAGGAGATCCCACTGACGGCCATGCACAAGATCGACCGGCGCACGCTGGCCAACCGGGAGGAGAGAAGCTCATGACCATCATCGCCGTCCGCTACGACTTCCGCGCCGCACCGTTCGCCGAGACCTCGCACGCCGACCTCTATTCCGCCTGCCTCGAGCAGGTGTCCTTCCTCGAGCAGCACGGTGCCGCCGACATCGTCGTGCTGTCCGAGCATCACGGCGTCGAGGACGGCTTCCTGCCATCGCCGTTTACCGCCGCCGCAGCGATCGGCGCGCGCACCCAGCGGCTGCCGATCATGATCGCCGCCGTGCTGCTGCCGGTGCACGATCCCGTCCGGCTGGCCGAGCAGGCGATCATCGCGGATCTGATCACCAAGGGCCGCGTCAGCTTCGTCGCCGGGATCGGCTACCGCGACGAGGAGTTCGCGATGGCCGGAGTGGACCGCAAGCAGCGGACGAAGCTGCTCGAGGAGTACGTCGGCGTGATCCGCGAAGCGTGGACGGGTGAACCGTTCCAGTGGCGCGGACGCACGATCCGCGTAACACCGAAGCCGCACAGCCCGGCGCCGAACATGCTGATCGGCGGCGGCGTCGAGGCCGCGGCGCGGCGCGCTGCTCGCCTGCGACTGCCGTTCATGTCATCGATCAACGATGCGGCGCTTCAGGAGGCATACCAGGACGAGGCCGCGAAGATCGGCTTCGAAGGCGGGTACGCGCTGCTCCCCAACATGGCTGCCTACGTCTTCGTGAGCAAGGATCCCGACAAGACCTGGGCCGAGCTCGAGCGTTACGCGTGGTACGAGGCCGAGACCTACCGGTCGTGGCACACCGCCGGCGTGCGCTCGCAGGTCAAGAGCACGGCCTCCGATCCCAGCGCGCTGCGCAGCGAAGGGCTGTATCGGGTCATGACGCCCGAGGAGTGCGTCGCGCTGTGCGAGCAGATCGGCCCGATGGGCACGATCACGCTGTACCCGCAGGTTTGTGGGTACCCGATCGACGCGACCTGGGAGAGCCTCGAACTGTTCCGCACCGAGGTGCTCCCGAGGATCCGTCCCCCGGCCTGACGGACCGTCAGATAGGATGCCTCGCGTGGACCTGGCCGAGCTGGTGGATCCGGCGCACACCGCGCTGGTGACGCAGGAATGCCAGAACGGCGTGCTCGGCGAGCACGCGATCTTCCCGGCGATGGCAGACGCTGCTCGAGCAGCGATCCCCGCCATGGCCCGGCTGGCGAAGGCCGCGCGCGCGGCCGGCGTTCCGGTGATCCATTGCCTGGCGCTGCGACGGGCCGACGGCGTCGGCAGCAACGACAACGCGCGCCTATTCGGCGCGGTGCGCAAGACCCCCGTGATCCTCGAACCGGGCAGTCACGCGGCGGCGGTGATCCCCGAGATCGGCGTCGAAGACGCGGACCTGGTTTCGAGCCGCCTGCACGGGCTCGGGCCGATGAGCGGGACGGACCTCGATCCGCTGCTTCGCAACATGAAGGTGCGCACCATCGTCGGCATCGGCATCAGCATCAACGTCGGGATGACCAACTTCGCGATGGACGCCGTCAACCTCGGCTACCAGTTCGTGCTGCCGCGCGATGCGACCGCCGGGGTGCCGCCCGAGTACGCCGACGCGGTGATCGACAACACGCTGTCGCTGCTCGCGACGGTCACGACCACAGACGAGATCGCAGCGGTCTGGAGCCGCTAGCCCGATGGCCGCGCGCAAGCCCAAGGGGATCGCCGCGAGCGAGCTTCGAGCGGCGGACGGTCGCGCACCCGGCCAGCGCGGGCGCGCGACCCGCGAGAAGCTGCTGCGGTGCACCGCGGCGCTGCTCGAGAAGACGTCGTATCGGGATCTGTCGGTGATCGAGATCGCGCGTCGCGCGGGAACCAGCCCCGCGACGTTCTATCAATACTTCCCAGGCATCGAGGCCGCCGTGCTGGTGTTGGCACAGCAGATGGCCGAGGACGCGCGCAAGCTGACGGTTTTGATCGACGAGGCGGACTGGCGCGGCAAGGGCGCCGCGCGCGCGGCCGAGGCGCTGGCCGACGGGTTCCTCGACCTGTGGGAGAGGCACCGAGCCGTGCTACGTGTCGTGGACCTGTCCACCGCCGAAGGCGATCTGCGCTTCGCGAACATCCGCAGTCATCTGCTGAACGAGGTGACGCTACGGCTGCGCGACGTGATCGAGTCGTTCAAGCTCGCCGGCCGTCACCCCGCGAGCCTCGAGCCGATGGCGCACGCCGCGGCGCTGGTGTCGATGCTGGCGCACATCGCGGCGCACCGGTACGGGTTCGAGTTCTGGGGCATCAAGACCGACGATGTCCGCGCGTCGGCCGCGGCCCTGCTGGTCACCGGCGTCACCGGGCGCCGGACTTGATCAGACCCGCACGATCTTGAGGTCCGGCGCGATCATCGCGAGATCGGCGGCATCGCTCGTCAGAACCATCTGCTTTCGCTCTCGTGCACAGAGCACAACGGAAGCATCAACGATGTCCGCGGTCCCGGTCACACCGCACAGCTGACCTGCGGCTCGCGCGGTTCGATCGTCCAACGCAACGACGTCAACCACCTCGGAGCCCAGCAGCCTCACCAGGCGTACCTGCCTCCGCCCGTCGCGCCAAACCTGAGCGACCACGCCTGCCGGAACGGCCAACACGTCACCGCGCTCGATCGCACGCCGGATGAACGCCGACACCCGGCGATCCTTCCGTTCGAAGGCGATCAGCGCTCCGGCGTCGAGCGTGGCCCCGTTCAAGGTTTACGCGACGGCGCATCGAGGATCTCATCGGCCCACGTACGCTCCTCATCGGTCAGCGGACCGCCGGTCTCTTCGAGCATCTCGTCCAGCAGCGCGCGCAGATCGTCGAGCCTGGACTTCTTCTCGATGGCGTCAGCGACGTACGCGCTCACGCTGGCTGCGCGACCTGCGAGGACGGCTGCTTGGGCGGCCTCGACCAGCTCCGCTGGAAGGCTTACCGCGATCTTCTTGCGTGTCATACCAATCATCATACCAACGCTTCGATCCGGCAGGTTGACATGGGCGAGCTGCTCGCGGGATACTCGTTTGCGATAGCGACCATCTGTTTGTCTGAGCAAACCCAGGAGGGCGCGCATGAAGCTCGACCTGCTCTACGAGATCGACGTACCGAAGCCGTGGCCGGACAAGCCGCACCCGCACGGCCAGCGCGAAGCCGAGCAGCGCGCCTTCTACGAGGCGATCGAGCAGATCAAGCTCGCCGACCGGCTGGGCTTCCACACGACCTGGCACGTCGAGCACCACTTCCGCGAGGGCCGCTCCCACTGCCCCGCTCCCGAGGTGCTCATCGGCGCGCTCTCGCAGGCGACCGAGAACATCCGCCTCGGCTTCGGCGTGACCCTTGTGCCGCACGGCTTCGGCCCGCCGATGCGCGTCGCCGAGAAGGTCGCGACCGCCGACATCCTGTCGCGCGGCCGGGTCGAGTGGGGCACGGGCCGCTCGACGCCCATGGAGCAGACCGCGTTCGGCGTCAACATCCCCGAGTCCAAGGCGCAGGCGAAGGAAGCGATCGAGTCCATCGTCGGCATGTGGGAGTCCGAGTACTTCGAGTTCCACGGCAAGTACCTCGACTTCCCCCGGCGCATGGTCACCCCGAAGCCGTACCAGGATCCGCACCCACCCGGTTGGATGGCCGCCACCTCGCCGGACAGCGCCAAGCTGGTCGGCGAGTACGGGCTCGGACTGCTGTCGTTCGCGATCATGCAGCCGCTGGATGTGCTCAAGTCTCGCATCGACGACTACCGAGCCGCGGTCGCCAACGCGAAGCCGATCACGCGCATCGTCAACAACCGCGTCGCGGCCTACACGCTGGTGCACTGCGCCGAGACGATGGACCAGTGCGAGGCGAACGGCATCTGGGACGCCGTGTGGTGGTGGTACCAGCACCTCGCCGAGTTCACGCTGCAGTGGGAGTTCCCCCACTTCTCGCAGGAAGAGAAGGACCGCATCTTCCCGCTGCTCAAGAAGCACTCGGAGGGCAACTTCAAACCGCAGTCGTTCAACGACTACAACATGATCATCGTCGGCGACCCCGAGCAGTGTCTCGAGAAGATGATCGGCTTCGAGGCGATCGGCGTCGATCAGCTCCTGTGCTACGTGCAGTTCGGCAAGCTACCGCACGAGTCGATCATGAAGACCATCGAGCTGATCGGCACGCAGGTGCTCCCCGAGCTCGCCAAGCGCGAGATCGAGACGCAGGCGACGGTCACGGTCAAGGCCAACGGCGATGACGACGATCCCTCGTCGGTCCAGGGGATGGCCGGGATGGTCGACTAGCCTCTGCGCCGATGGACGACTCACCGGTCCCCTCCTACCCCGAGCAGCTCCGGCTCGACGGGCGCGGCGCCATCGTCGTCGGCGCGGGGCAGGGCATCGGGCGGCAGACCGCGCACGCGCTCGCACAGGCGGGGGCGCGCGTGTTCTGCATCGACACGGTCGCTGAAACCGCCGACGCGGTGGCCGAGGAAACCGGCGGGGTCGCGCACACATGCGACGCGCGCGACCGCGCGCAGGTCGTCGAGGCGGTCGCGCGCGCGCGCGACGAGCTGCCCTCGATCGACGGGCTGGTGGACATCGTCGGCATGGCGCGCTGGTCGGCGTACCTGGATACCACCGACGAGGACTGGGACTGGACCTTCGACATGGTGCTGCGGCATGCGTTCCTGTTCAGCCAGGAAGCCGGCCGTCACATGACCGAGCAGCGCCGCGGCTCGATGGTGTTCGTCGCAAGCGTCTCGGGCATCACCGGCGCGCCGCGGCACGCGCCCTACGGGGCAGCGAAGGCGGGCCTGATGGCGCTGGTGCGCTCGCTCGCGGTCGAGCTTGGCCCGTCGGGCGTGCGCGCGAACGCCGTCGCTCCGGGCTTCGTGTGGACGCCGCGTATCGCCGAGCGCCTCGGCCCCGAGGGCGAAGCGAAGGCCGGGAAGGGCGCGCCGCTCGGTCGCGTGGCCAAGCCCGACGACATCGCGAGCGCGATCCTGTTCTTGGTCGGCGATCTGTCGAGCTACGTGAACGGTCAGACGCTGGTCGTCGACGGCGGCGTGAACGCGAAGTTCCCCTACGGGACGCTGTAGCGATGGATCCGTCCCCGTTCCTGCGCGGCAACCCCTACCCCGGGACCAAGCGCGTGCCCTACCCGCGTGCGAAGCCCGGCGACGGACGGCTGCCCGGTGACACATGGTTCATGGCGACGTATCCGGCGGGGGTGCGCCTCGAGCTGCTCGGGGATGCGGAAGCGCTGGAGGTGACCTACCGCGCATCGGAGGTGCAGCCCGGCTGGCCCGCCGACACCGGGCGCGCCTTCGAGGTGTGGCGGGGAGACGAGCGCGTCGCCGTCGAGACGGCCCAAGCCGGCGAGCACACCGCGACGCTGAAGCTCGGCGCAGGCGAGGGGCCGGTAGTCGTGCACCTGCCGGAGCGCCTCGCCCCGACGATCCTCGACGTCGCCCCCAGCGGCGGCGCGATCGAACCCGCGGCACGCGGGCCGCGCTGGCTCTGCTACGGCGATTCGATCGCCGAGGGCTGGATCGCCTCGGGCCCGGGCCTGGCGTGGCCGGCGATCGCTTCGCGCGCGCACGGCCTCGACGTGATGAACATGGGCTACGCGGGCGCCTGCCGCGGCGAGCTGGTCAGCGCCGAGCAGCTCGCCGAGCTCGAGGCCGACGTGATCACCCTGTCGCACGGCACCAATTGCCATAACCGCGTGCCGTTCTCGACGGGGCTGATGCGCGAGACCTACCAGGCGTTCCTCGACATCCTGCGGCAGGGCCACCCGGACACGCCCATCGTCGTCGTCTCCCCGGTCCTGCGGCCCGATGCCGAGACGACGCCGAACCGGCTGGGCGCGTCGCTTGCCGATCTGCGCGCGGTCATCGAAGAGGTCGCCCGCGCGCGCGGCCTGCCCCTGGTAGCCGGGGAACCGATCATCACCTCGGCGATGCTCGCAGACGAGGTTCACCCGAACGACGCAGGCATGCGCGCGATCGCCGCTGCCGTCGGGCCGGTCGTGGCAGAGGCCGTCCGTGGCTAGGCGCGCGCCGGCCGTCGATCGCTCGATCGCGATCTTGAACCATCTCGCGGCGCGCCCCGAGCAGCGCTTCACCCTGTCCGAGATAGCGCGCGAGCTGAACCTGAACAAGGCGACGCTGCACGCGATGCTCAACGCGCTCACCGACGCCGGGTATCTGGTGCGCGACGACGCGACCAAGACCTACGGTCTCGGGCCGGCTCTGGTCGCGCTCGGCCGCGCCGCTTTGCAGGCGTCACCAGCGACCGCGCTGGCCGAGCCCGAGATGGAGGGGCTCGCCGCCGAGACCGGCCTCGACGTGGTCGCGAGCGCCGCGATCCACGACGAGATCGTGATCCTCGCGCGCGCCGGCACGCCGCGTCCGTTCGGCGTCAACGTGCAGCCCGGCCAGCGGCTCCCCATGCGCCCGCCGCTCGGGACCGTGTTCGTCGCATGGTCGGGACCGACCGCGATCGACCGCTGGCTCGCGATCGGCGGCACGAAGGTCTCCAAGGCCGACCTGGCGCGCTACCGCACGATCGTGCAGACCGTGCGCGCGCGCGGCTACTCGGTCGGCCTCGAGGCCGGCTCGCTCGCGCGACGACTCAAGGGGACGGATCACCCGCGATCGCTCGAGGAGGGCGTGCGCGGCGTGCGGGTGGAGGAGTACGCGCTGCTCGACTTGGACGAGGCCGAAAGCTATCGCCTGAACCACATCGGCGCGCCCGTGTTCGGCCACGATGGCGAGGTGACGATCGCCTTGTTCCTGATCGGGTTCACCGGCCCCATCCTCGCCGAGCAGGTCGACGCGCTCGCCGCGCGCCTGTGCGACGCTGCAGCGCGCGTCACCGACAAGATCGGCGGGCGCGCGCCGGCGACCTAGCCGAACGGTGGTGGCGTCACGTCGTCGTAGATGCGCGCGGCGGCGAGGCGGCCCGAGGATCCACGTTCGTACACGGCGACGCCGGCTTGCCGGGGTAGCTCGTGATGGCCCCACCGAAGCGCGACGAACTCGACCGCGCATGCCGTCCCATCGTCGGTCGCCGTGCAGAACGCGAGACGGATCCCGCCGCCGGCGCTGAACATCGCCGTATAGATCTCGCGGATACGGTCGGCGCCGGCGTACGTGTAGGGGCCGCCGCTCGGCTCGCGCACGACCGCATCAGGCTCGTATGCGGCCATGATCCCCGCGACGTCGCCGGCGGCGAGCGCGCGCATGTAGTCGGCCGGCGCGCCGGTCAGCTCGATCGTGGGATCCGGTTCGAGCAGCGGTTCGCGCACACGATGCTCGCCGAGCAGCGGCCACATGCTGTGATACACGCGCACCGCACCGATCGCGTCGCCGTCCCGATCGGAGACGACGGTCACCGGCAATGCCCAGCGTCCATCTGGCAACGCGAGGTGCAACACCGCCTCATCGACGTGGCGCTGCTCGGTCCTCGTCGAATGCACCGCTTCGACGCTCGCGTCCAGCCCGGCCATCCACATCGCCGCATCCAGGACATAGGCGCGCGTGGCGTCGATACCGCGTACGCGGCCCGCGCGCGGATCATCGATGGTAGGCTCGCCGGCGAACGCGCGCGCCAGCCCCTCGGCATCTCCGGTCGCGAGCAGCTCGTGGAACCAGGTGGGTTCGGTCACAGTTGCAGCGGCCGGATGGGCGACATGATCGCCGCCGGCTCCTCGCGCCAGACCTCCGGCTGCACGTCGATGTACAGCTCGATCTCGTTGCCGTCGGGATCCTCGATGTAGAGGCTGTGCGTGACCGTGTGATCGCTCGCGCCGTGAATCGTGACGCCCTGCTCGCTCAGCTCGCGGAGAGCATCGCGCAGCTCGTCGTCGGTCGTGCCGACCTTCAGACCGAAGTGGTACATGCCGACGCGGCGGCCGGCCGGGATCGGCGTCGCATCCTCCCCGACCTCGATCAGCAGCAGCTCGTGATGGGTCCGGCCGGACGAGAACGCTGCCGCCTGCGATCCCATCGACGCGACCTGTTTCCAGCCGAGCACGTCGCCGTAGAACCTCCGTGAGCGCTCGAGGTTGCGCACGTACAGCACCAGGTGTCCAAGCTCTTTGACTTCCATGCTTGCCCTCCTATCCCGTTCGAGGTCTTCAACGCGCGCGCAGCATCGATTAGTCCCGGCCCCTCGGCGGCGGGAGCACACGCACGCCGAACCGTTCTTCGGCCTCGCGGATCACCGTCGCAGGGATCGGACCGGAACGTCCCTTGGCCCATCGCGGCGATCCCCTCGGGCCGAACAGGGCCACACCCACCAGCCGCGCGCGCGGGTCGTGGCTGACCAAGTACCTGATCCCGTCGAAACCGGCGGCGGCGAACGCGGCCGCCCACGCCTGGGTGACCTCGAAGTCCTCCGACGCATGGAGCGCCGCCGTAACGCCGAAGCGGCGCGCGCGCCCATCGGTCGCGTCGGCGAGGCGGAACGAGCGGACGGGCAGTCGCGAGAGCGCGCGCGCGGTGATCACCGCCAGGGAGACCTCGAACGGATCGCGGAAGACTTCGACGAAGCTTCCCAGCGGATCCTCAGCGAGATAGCACGTGCCCCGGTGTTGATCGGAGATGAGATCGAACCGGCCCTGCCCGTCAGAGGAGAACCACCAAGCCCGCTCATGGCGGACATGGATCCGATACAGGAAGGATCCGCTGCGTAACTGTCTGTGAGGGAAGCCCTCGAGCGACCGTGGGGGAAGACGGAGCGGGCTCAGTGCTCCAACCGAGCCGCCGAGCGGCCTGCCGCCGTGACAAGACGTTCGGGGTCGTGTCGTTCTGCCATCCAGCGCGCCGGGGTCTCACCGCCGAGCGCCCGCTGCGGATGCCTGAACCATGATCCGAGCGTCAATCCATCGATCTTTGCGTTCTCGAACGCCTGGAGCACGAGCCGCATCTCCGGGTATGGTCGTCCGTCCGGACCGAACTGGAAGGCGGGATATCTCGTCTCCTCCCCCCAGGGGACCGCAAGCAGCCGACGCCGCTTCACCAGGTCGTGGAGGGCCTGCCGGGTGCGGACGCCGAGAAGCTCCTGCGCCTGCTTCCCGTCGAGCAGCGGTCCGAGGACCCGCTTCCATGCGATATCGGCCACGGCGAGCAGCGCTGCTCGACGCCCGAGTTCTTCAGGATCGGGCAGCTGCGACCGCGGCAGGTCGAGCGAATCCAGCGTCTGCTGGAAGGCTGCTGCCGCGGCGGCGGTCGCACTCCTGCGTGCCATGCCCCCACGCTAAGGGCGTCAAGACCGTCAAGTCAAGAGCGTCAAGAGGCGCGAGCTGCTCGAACCGGTCAGGCCATCGCTTGGCCGCCGTTGACGCGCCAGGTCTGGCCGGTGCACCAGCGCGCGGCATCCGAGGCCAGGTACAGGATCAGGTACGCCTGGTCGATCGGATCGCCGACGGTTCGCAGGGGCGACAGGCGGCTCATCTGCTCGACGAACGTGTCGTAGCGTTCCTGGTTGATGCTCCCGTCGGGCTCGTACACGTGGCGCGCGGTTAGCCCGGACACGGTCATGCCCGGCGCGACGGTGTTCACGCGCACGCCGTGCTTGCCGACCTCGAAGGCGACGGTCTTGGTCAGCTGCGCGACTGCGGCCTTGGTCATCCCGTAGATGGCGTAGCGCGGAGCCGGCGTGTCGATCGCGGTCGAGGCGACGTTGATGATGCTTCCCGAGCCCTGCGGGATCATCACGCGCAGCGCGGCCTGGCAGCCGAAGAACACGCCCTTGAGGTTGACGGCGATCAGCTTGTCCAGGTCCTCCTCGGTCGCCTCGACGAACTTGCCGTCCACGGCGATCCCGGCGACGTTGCCCATCACGTCCAGCCGCCCGTACTCGGCCACCGCGCGGTCGACGAGCGACTCGACCTCGTCCTTGCGAGCGACGTTGACGTCGTGAGCGACGGCGCGCCCGCCGGCCTCGAGGATGCCCGCGGCGGTTTTCTCGGCGCCGGCGGCGTCCAGGTCGCCGACCACGACGGCGGCGCCGGCCTCGGCGAGAACCTCGGCGGTGGCCTTGCCGATCCCGCTCGCCCCGCCGGTGATCGCCGCCACCTTCCCGGTCAGATCGAAGGCTTGCAGCAGGCCCATCCTGATCTCCTTGCGCTCGCTTGACGCCGTTGATACCCGAGTCTATCCTGGCCACATCGCTTTTGCGATATCGACCCGGCGTTTGGAATACCAAACACGACGGGAGGGGACGACAGTGGCCGCACCCGAGACCGCCCAGGCCAAAGACGCGCGCTTCTCGAGCATCGACGAGGCGATCACCTCCATCGCACGCGGCGAGATCATCATCGTCGTCGACGACCCCGACCGCGAGAACGAGGGCGATTTCGTCATGGCGGCCGAGCGGGTCACCCCCGAGGCCGTGAACTTCATGGTCACTCACGGCCGGGGCCTGGTGTGCCTGCCGATGGCCTCGACGATGCTCGACCGGTTGGGGCTGCGTCAGATGGTGCCCGGGCGCGCCGACACCGGGGGCACCGCATTCACCGTCTCGATCGACATGCTCGATCCCCCGAACACCGGCATCTCCGCGCACGATCGCGCGCGCACGGTTCGGCGCGCGATCGAGCCCGACGCGCGCCTCGCCGAATTCCGGGTACCGGGGCACATCTTCCCGCTGCGCGCGAAGCCCGGCGGCGTGCTCTCGCGCGCCGGACACACCGAGGCCGCGACCGACCTCGCGTCGCTGGCGGGGTTCACCCCCGCGGGCATGATCTGCGAGATCCTGAACCCCGACGGCTCGATGGCTCGACGCGACGACCTGTTCGAGATCGCGCGCACCCACGGGCTGAAGATGATCACGATCGCCGACCTTCGCACCTGGCGGGCCACGCGCGAGGCGCTGGTCGAGCGCGGCGGCGAGGCGCGGATCCCAACCGAACACGGCGAGTTCAGGGCGCGCGCCTACACGTCGCTGCTCGACGGAGAGGAGCACCTGGCGCTGATCTACGGCGATCCTGCCGCACGCGAAGCGCCGCTGGTACGGATGCATTCGGAATGCCTCACCGGTGACTCGCTCGGCAGCCTGCGCTGCGATTGCGGCGAGCAGCTCCGCCAAGCCATGCGCCTGATCGCCGAGGAGGGCGCCGGCGCGATCGTGTACCTGCGCGGGCACGAGGGCCGCGGCATCGGCCTGGTCCAGAAGCTGCGCGCGTACGCGCTGCAGGAGGGCGGCGCGGACACGGTCGAGGCGAACCTGAAGCTCGGGCTCCCGGCCGACGCGCGCTCGTACGCAGTGGGCGCGCACATCCTGCGCGACCTCGGACTCGACCGCCTCCGGTTGCTGACCAACAACCCGGCGAAGCGCGCCGGGCTGGAAGAGGCGGGCCTGATCGTCGAGCAGCGCATCCCGCTGCAGACCGTGCCCACCACCCACAACCTCCGGTACCTTGAGGCCAAGCGCGACCGGCTCGGCCACGAGCTGGCCGTGGAAGAGCTGGCCTAGCCCGGAGGCGCAGATGTCCAAGCCGCACATCGTCGGGATCGGCGGCACCACGCGCGCGGGCTCCTCCACCGAGAAGGCGTTGCGGTTCACCCTGGCGGTGTGCGAGGAGGAAGGCGCCACCACTACCTGCCTGGCGGGTGACGTTCTGGCGGCGCTCCCCCATTACGCGCCCGAGAACCCCGAGCGCGCGCCCGAGGCGCAGACGCTGATCGCCGAGTGTCGCCGCGCCGACGGCATCGTGATCGCCTCGCCCGGTTACCACGGCACCATCTCGGGGCTGGTGAAAAACGCGCTCGACTACACCGAGGACATGCGAGAGGACGATCCCCCGTACTTCGCCGGGCGCGCGATCGGCTGCATCGCCACCGGCGCCGGCTGGCAGGGCACGGTGATGACGCTGGACACGATCCGATCCATCGCCCACGCGCTGCGTGGCTGGCCCACGCCCATGGGTGCGGCTATCAACTCGACGCTGAAGGTCTTCGGGCCGGGCGGCGAGCTGCTCGACGAGCGGGTGCGCTTCCAGCTGACCCAGGTCGCCCGCGAGGTCGTCTCCTTCGCGAGCAGCGCGCGCGGCACACAAGCTTAGATCCGAAGCAGGATTTTCGGGCATTCCTCTCGAAGCGGTCGGGCAAGGGGCCACCCCCGGCCCCGGGAGGGGGGAACTATGCACCGTCCGCCACGTCCGCTTGGAGTCCTGCTCATCCTCGGCGTGCTCTCGACGCTGCTGATCGGCGGCAGGGCCGTCGCGGCCGCCTGCGCCGACGCTTCGCACGCCGGCGGCGATTGGCCGGCGCTCAACCACGATCTTTCGAACACGCGCAGCCAGCCGCTGGAGGACACGATCGATGTCACCAGCGCGCCGCTGCTGGCGCCGGCGTGGGTGTTCTCGGCGCAGGATCACGGCGCCACCGGCCAGATCCAGTCCACGCCGACCATCGCCGAGGGATGCGCATACATCACGACCTCCTCCGGCTGGGTTTTCGCGTTGAACGCCGACTCCGGCGAGCTGGTCTGGAACGAGCGCCTCGCCACCACCGTCTCGGGCGTGTGCTGCGGCGGGACGCTGTTCGCCCCCGCGGTCGTCGACGGGGTTCTGTTCGTGAACGTCTCGAACAACCCTGAGACGTCTCCAGATCTGTCCGGCCCGCACGTGGTCGCCATGGATGCACACACCGGTCAGATCCTGTGGCGGAGCCTCAACGTCGCATCGGAGCCCGGGGCGTACACCAACTCCAGCGCCGTGTACTACGACGGGATGATCTTCATCGGGATCTCGAATCCCGAGATGGGCTTCCACTACATCGGAGGCTTCGCGCTCGTGGACGCCGAGACCGGCGTGATCATCAAGCGCACCCACACCATCCCCGAGGAGCAGTCGGCCCAGGGATACGCCGGCGGAGCGATCTGGTCGACCGCGGCGGTGGATCCCGCGACCGGCTATGCCTACGCCGCCACGGGCCAGCCCTCAGACTGGGCAGGCAAGGAAAGCGAGCGCGTCAACGCGATCCTGAAGATCGACCTGGCGCGCGCGCGCGATGCGAACGGGGATCCGGTGGCTTCCGAGGCGATCACGAACCCGACGTTCGGTGAGATCGTCGACGCGCGCAAGGGGACGGCCGACGATCCGCCTTACATCGACGTCGACTTCGCTGCCTCGCCGAACCTGTACCACGACGCCGACGGCAACCAGATGGTCGCCGCGTTCCAGAAGTCGGGCTGGCTCCACGCCGCGCACACGCGCCACATGACGCCGGCGTGGTCGACGCCTCTGGCGCCGTTCGGGACAGCGCTCGGCAACTATTCGACCACGGCGACCGACGGGACCAACATCTACGGGGTCGGCACCTACCCGGGTCAGATGTGGAAGATCGACGGCACGACCGGCCGTCCGCTGTGGGTCTCGCCGGTGCTGACAACCATCGGCGGCAACCCGGTCACCTACGCCAACGGCGTCGTCTATCACGCCGACGGCAAGGGGTTCCTCGACGCTTACGACGCGGCGACGGGAGCACCACTGATGCACCGGCCGATGTCCCTGGACACAGGCGGCCTGTGCACGAACGCCGGCGGCGGCGTGTCGATCGCGCGGAACACCGTGTACGCGGCATGCGGCGACCGGGGCGTGCAATTCAACATCGGACCGACCGACGACCCGGGAGGGTGGATCATCGCTTACCGCCGCCCCGCGTAATGTCACCCAGGATCGAACGAGCCTCCTGCATCGCAGGAGGCTCGTTACGTTCGCGCGATCGATCAGACGACGTGAAGCACGCCCCGCATCGTGGTGGGGTGGACCTTGCAGAAGTACTCGTAGTCGCCGGAGGCGAGGCCCGAAACGCGGGCGATGTCCGCGGTCTCGCCGAAGCCGATGGTGGCGCTCTCGAACCGACGGGCTGATGTGGCCCCCCCTACGCGGGCCACCGACGTGACGTCGTGCGGCGCGAGCGGGTCCAGGTTGGCGAATGTCGCGGCCTGCCCCTGAGGGACGACCATCTCGGGCAACGTGAAGCCGGTGATCTCGGCGGCAGGCCCCGCTGCCTGGCCGACGGTGTGGCCCGGCGCGGCCGCCAGCAGCGAGATCGCAGCTGCTGCGATGATGAGTCCGATCCTGCGTCGCATCCTTCTCCTCCCCGCTGCTCGACGAGCAGCTTTCCGGCGGTCGCGCGGTCCGGGGCCCGCGACGCAGGTACTTCGCGACCGAACCGCGGGAATCCTCCCGCTAGAACGGTGGCGTCACCGGATCGCGTGCGCTGAACGTGATCGGGTTCGCGAAGCCTTACCACGGGCGGCATGGAAATCTGACGGTCCGTCAGATATCGTGGGCGGACCGCGACGGAGGCCCGATGGACTTCGAGTACAGCCCCGAGGAGCAGGCGTTCCAGCAGGATGTGCGCGCGTTCCTCCGCGAGCAGCACTCCTCCGACGTGATGGATCCCACCCGCGAGGGCATGGCCCAGCTGGTTGACACCCCGGCGCGGCGGGCGTTCATGAAGACGATGGCCGAGCGCGGCTGGATCGGCATGAGCTGGCCGAAGGAGTACGGCGGCGCCGAGCAACCGGGCATCTTCGAATACCTGCTCAACGAGGAGCTGGCAGCCGTCGGGGCGCCGTTGATCGGCAAGGGCGTCGGCATCGTCGGCAAGACCATCATCCGTCACGGCAATGAGCGCCTGAAGCGCGAGTTCCTGCCGAAGATCTTGGGCGCCGAGATCGAGTTCGCGATCGGCTACACCGAGCCCGACGCGGGCAGCGACCTGGCGAGCCTGCAGACCAAGGCCACCAAGGTCGAGGGCGGCTGGAAGATCAAGGGCCAGAAGCGCTTCACCACCTCCGCGCACTTCGCAGACTGGTACTGGCTCGCTGCTCGCACCGATCCCGAGGCGCCCAAGCACAAAGGCATCACCCTGTTCCTGATCCCGATGAACGCCGAAGGCATCACCATCCAGCCGATGGAGACCCTCGGCGACGACGAGATCACCAACGAGGTATTCCTCGACGACGTGTTCGTCCCCGACGACTACGTGGTCGGCGAGGTGAACAAAGGCTGGTACTACGTCAGCGAAGCGCTGGACTTCGAGCGCTTCACCTTATTCACGATCTCAGCCTACGTGCGCAAGTACGAAGCGTTCCGTTCCTACGTGCGAGAGGCTTCCAGGGACGGGCGCGCGTTGAACGACGACCCGGTCGTGCGGCGCACGGTCGCGCGCCTGGCGACGCAGGTGCAGGTCGCGAAAGGCTTGTGCATGCGCGTGATCTCGACCGCGGCGGCCGGCGGCGTGCCGAACCTCGAGTCGGCCATGTTCAAGCTCTGGACGACCACGATAGGCCAGCACATCGCCGACGAGATCCTGACCATGGCCGGCCCCGACGGCGCGTTGCGCAAGGGCGAGCCGAACGCGCCGGTCAACGGGCGCTTCGAGAACATCTACCGCTACTCAGTGGTCGATACCGTGGGCGCCGGGACCTCCGAGGTGCAGCGCAACATCATCGCGCGCCGCGGCCTTGGCCTCCCGGTCACGAATTGAAGCCGAGCGCCTTCGCGATGTCGCTGATCTTTCGCACCAGCCGCAACGGCTGTCCAGGGACCGGCGTGAAGCCGTAGTGTTCGTAGAACCCACCTGCGCGCTCGTCGATCGCGTCCACGATGACGATCCTGGCGCCGGCCGCGTCAGACGCGGCAACAGCTCGTGAGAGGGCATCGAGTAACAGTTGCTCGCCGAGGCCCTGGCCTTGGAGCGCACGATCGAGCGCGAGGCGGGCGAGCAGGATGGAGGGGATGCGGTCCGGTGATCCTCTGGCTATGCGGTCAGGAAGCTCCTCTCGCACCCCAAGGTGCGCGGCGAACGAGTAGTAGGCCACGACGGTTCTTCGCTCCCGGATCCAGACGAACGTCCGAGCAGTCCGCATCCGCTGGGTATGCAGGGCCGACCGCCGCAACCATTCGTCAAGCGCTGGGGCGCCGCTCTCGAACGAGGAAAGGTCCTGACGCTCATCAAGCGGCTCCGATCGGTAGGCAGCCACCTAACGTTGGGTGAAGCGTCTGGGTTTCTTGGCGGCCCGCGCCAGCCGAGGCATCGGCTGGGGAGGCTGATCCAAAGCCTCCAGCAGCTCGTCGAAGAACGCCGAAGGAAGCGTCGTCTGCGTGCTGGAAGCGATGATGTCTTCGGCTTTCTCTGCAGCCGCGTCCAAGATGAACGAGCTCATGGACTTGTTCTGCAGCTTCGCCGCGTACCGTATCCGTGCCTCACGGACCGGCTGCGCCCGCAGCTCGATCCTCGAGGAGCGCTGCTCGTCATCTTCCCGGCGTTTGTACGGTGTCATACGGCGATGGTACGGCATCTCGCGAGATCGCGCCAGGGCTCCCGGCGATGGAAATCTGACGGACCGTCAGATACGCTCGGTTCGTGGAAAGGAACCTCACCGGGATCGTGGTGCTCGACCATTCGACGGTCGGGCCGGGGAGTCGCTGCTCGCAGATCCTGGGGGACCTGGGCGCCGAGGTGATCAAGGTCGGCCCGATCGGCGGCGACCGCTGGGCTGCACCCTGGTACGCGTACGGCGCCGGGCGCGGCACCACTCGCGCGCGCTTCGACCTCAAAGCCAAGCGCGGCCGTGATGCGTTCCTCGCGCTGGCCGCTGCCAGCGACGTGATCGTCGAATCGTTCCGGCCCGGCGTCGCCGACAAGCTCGGCATCGGGTACACGGCGGTCGGCGCGCGCAACCCACGCATCGTCTACGCGGCGACCAGCGGCTACGGGCAGGACGGACCGTCCCGCGACTGGGCGGGTCACGACCTCAACTACCTCGCCCTCGGGGGTTTCCTCGCGACCCAGGGGGCGCGCGCCGACGGGGGGCCGGCGCTCCCCGGCGCGACCGTCGCCGACTCCGCGGGCGGCGGGATGCACGCCGCGATCGCCATCCTCGCGGCCCTGGTGGCGCGCACCCAGACCGGCGAAGGGCAGTTCCTGGACGTGGCGACCACCGACGGCGTGCTCGCGCTGACGTCGTTGAACATCGAGCAGTACCTGGCGACCGGCGAGGAACCCGGGCCGGGCACGACGCTGCTCACCGGCAAGTACGCGTGCTACGACCTCTACCCCGCGGCCGACGGCCGCTGGCTCGCGGTCGGCGCGATCGAGCCGAAGTTCTTCGCGAACCTGTGCCACGCGCTCGAGCGCGAGGACCTCGCCCCGCACCAGATGGACGACGACCGGCAGGACGAGATCCGCGCTGCGCTGCGCGAGGCGTTCGCGCGCAAGACGCGCGACGAGTGGGTCGCCGAGCTGGCCGGAGCGGACTGTTGCGTCTCGCCGGTCCTGTCGATCGCCGAGGTCGTCGAGGACGAACATCTGCGCGCGCGCGGCTCGTTCAGCGTCGTGTCGCATCCCGAGCACGGTACGGTCGAGCAGGTCGCGCCTGTCATCGCCGGCGCGCAGCGCACCCAGAGCTTCACCGTACCGCCGGCGGGGACCGCGACGCGTGAGCTGCTCGCGCGCGCCGGGCTGGACGAGTCGACGATCGACGAGCTGCTCGCGGAAGGGGTGATCGAGTGAGCGTCGCGTTGGAGGAGGAAGTGCGCGCGCGCACCGAAGCGCTGCTCGAGCAGTGGGTCGGCGTCGAGCTGGACGCGGGACCGGGCGACATCGCCTGCGAGCGCGGGTTCATCGTCAACTGGGTCGAGGCGACGGAGAACGCGAACCCGATCTTCTGGGACGACGCCCTCGCCGACCAGATCACCGGCGGCCCGATCGCGCCGCCGTCGATGCTGAGCGTCTGGATGCGCCCGCTGCTGTTCGAACCCGACGCCGGCGAGCGCATCCGGCCGCTCGAGCTGCACTTCCGAATGAAGGACGCGTTCGCGCTGCCGGAAGGCATCGTGACAGCCAACGAGATCGTCTTCGGCGAGCCGGTGCGCCCCGGCGACGTGATCTCTACCAAGCAGCGGGTCGCCGAGATCGGCGAAGTGCGCTCGAACCGGCTGGGAACGGGCCGGCCGTGGACGGTCGAGGTCACCTACTCGAACCAGCGCGGCGAGGTCGTCGCGGTCGAGAGCTACCGCATGTTCTGCTACGTGCGAGGCGCGTCGTGAACATCGATGCGGTGACGACGGGGGATGCACTGCCGGTGCTCGAGGTGCCGATCAGCGCGCGCACGGTCGTCCAAGGCGCAGCCTCGACGCGGGACTGGCAGCCGCAGCATCACGATCACGCGTGGGCGACCACGCGCGCCGGGACCAAGAACATCTTCCTGAACACGCCCAACCAGGCAGGCTGGATCGAGCGCTACCTGACCGACTGGACCGGCCCGCACGGCCGCCTCGGCCGGATCTCGTTCCGGATGCGCCGGCCCGTCTATCCGGGCGACGTGCTGGTGTTCCGCGGCACGGTCACGGATGTGTCCCCCGACGGGTTCGTGGACGTCGACATCGAGCTGACCGTCGGCGAGGAGACCGCGACCACATGCAGCGCGCGCATGGCGCTCCCACGCTCGGACGGCGACAACCCGTGGCAGCGCCGCGGGGACGACTGGAGGCCCTGACCGTGGATCTGACCTTCACCGAGGAGCAGCAGACCCTCCGCCAGGTCGTGCGAGAGATGTGCGCGAAGCACTCGACGCCGCAGCACGTCCGCGAGGTGGAGGACGACCCGATCGGCTTCCGGCCGGCGCTGTGGCAGCAGCTGAACCAGATCGGGCTGCTAGGGCTGACCATCCCCGAGCAGCACGGCGGCCTCGGCCAGTCCGCGATCGAAGCAGTGATCGTGTACGAGGAGTTCGGGCGCGCGCTCGCGGTCTCACCGCACTTCGTCTCGTCCGTCGTGGCGGCCGGGCTGCTCGCGCGCGGCAGCTCGAACGAGGCGGCGGCGAAGGAGTGGCTGCCGCGCATCGCTTCGGGTGAGGCGATCCTGTCGGTCGCGTGGTTCGAGGCCGGCGGGGGGTGCGGACCCGAGGGGGTGCGCGCGCGCTGCTCGAACGGGAAGCTGGCCGGCGAGAAGCTGCTGGTGCCGTTCGCGTC
>Ga0299906_10001245_pt1 | contig 21959 bp, 14 predicted proteins | sample RVTome_14_FD_200259 | JGI IMG/M metagenome (GOLD analysis project Ga0299906, IMG submission 200259) | Soil microbial communities from uranium-contaminated site in the Upper Colorado River Basin, Wyoming, United States - RVT145D125 (version 2) ...
GCTTTGGCAGGAGGCCGGCGCCGAGGTGAACGGCGAGCTGGTGCGCTTCCCGCGGGGCCTGGTGCAGCAGATCATCCGCCGCTCGGCGCAGCCGCGCTTCGTGCAGCATGCGCGCAACCCGGCGCGCTCGGTGACCATCGGCGGCGACGCCATTGTCTTCTCGCCCGCCTACGGCTCGCCCTTCGTGCGGGACCTCGAGGGTGGCCGGCGCTACGGCACGCTGGAGGACTTCAAAAACTTCGTGAAGCTCGCCTATCTCTCGCCCTGGCTGCACCACTCGGGCGGTACGATCTGCGAGCCGGTCGACGTGCCGGTGAACAAGCGCCACCTCGACATGGTGGCTTCTCACCTCCTCTACTCCGACAAGGCGCTGATGGGCTCGGTCACCGCGCCCGAGCGCGCGGCGGACTCAATCGAGCTCTGCCGCCTCGTCTTCGGCCGCGACTTCGTCGATGCCAACTGCGTCATCCTCGGCAACATCAACGTGAACTCGCCCTTGGTCTACGACGTCACCATGACCGCGGCGCTCAAGGTCTATGCCGCCGCCAACCAGTGCACCGTCGTCGTGCCCTTCATCCTGGGCGGCGCCATGGGCCCGGTCACCACCGCCGGCGCGATCGCGCAGAGCCACGCCGAGGCCATGGCCGGCGTGGCGCTGACGCAGCTCGTGCGCCCCGGCTGTCCGGTAATCTACGGATCCTTCCTGTCGTCGCTCTCGCTGCGCACCGGCGCGCCCACCTTCGGCATGCCGGAGCCCTCGCTGGCGCACCTGGTGGTGGGCCAGCTCGCCCGGCGCCTGGGCGTGCCGCTGCGCTGCGGCGGCGCGCTGACCGGCTCGAAGCTGGCCGACGCGCAGGGCGCGCAGGAATCGAGCGACGCGCTGCTCACCGCCTGCATCGGCGGCGCCAACTTCATCCTGCATGCGGCCGGCTGGCTCGAGGGCGGCCTCACCATGGGCTACGAGAAGTTCGTGCTCGACTGCGACCATCTCGGCATGATGCACACCTTCCTTGCCGGGCTGGCGCTGGACGAGAACGCCATGGCGCAGGAGGCCTACCGCGAGGTCGGCATCGGCCGGCACTACCTCGGCGCCGGCCACACGCTGAAGAACTACGAGACCGCCTTCTACGACAGTGAGCTCGCCTCCAACGAGTCCTTCGAGCAGTGGTTCGAGGAGGGCGGCAAGGACGCCAACGTGCGCGCGGCCCAGCGGGTGAAGAAGCTGCTGGTCGCCTACCAGCCGCCGCCGGTCGACGAGGGGCAGCGCGAGGCGCTGGAGGACTACCTGGCGCGCCGCAAGGGCGCGATTCCAGACGCCTGGCACTAGCTCTGTGGATTTATGGCCATCCGATGGCTATATTTTCTGCATGAGCCGTCACAGCGTCGCCGAAGCGAAGAATCGTCTCTCCGAGTTGATCGACCGCGCCCTCCAGGGCGAAGGCGTCGTGATCACGCGCCATGGCCAACCCGTGGTGGAGCTGCGGCCTGTGCATCCGCCCGCGCGGCAGATGACTGCCGCTGATCTCGATTGGATCGCCGAACGCCGCGTTGGCAAGCGCCGCCCGGCCGAAAATGCGGGCCAGCTGCTGCAGCGCTTGCGCGACGAAGGCGAGCGATGAGTGTCTACCTGGACGCCAGCGTCCTCGTTGCGCTGTTCACAGACGATGCCCTGACTTCGCGGGCCGATTCCGTACTTCGCGAAGTACGAGATACTCTGATTGTCAGTGATTTCGCAGGGGTGGAGATGACGTCCGCCGTCTCACGCCGCGTGCGCACGCGCGATCTGACCGCCGAGGATGCGCGCCACGTTTTCGAAGCTTTCGATGGCTGGATGAATCGTGGCGTGCAACGGGAGGAGCTTCGCCCGGAAGACATTGCCAAGGCCGGCGGCTACCTGCGCCGTCTCGACCTGGTGTTGCGAGCGCCCGATGCCATCAACATCGCCATGGCTCAGCGCATGGACGCCTCGCTGCTGAGCTTCGACGAAAAGATGGTGGTTGCCGCGCGCAGCCTCGGTCTGCGGATCCTTCCCGCATGAACGCGTCGTCCTCGAACGATCCCCTGCTGCAGCCCTATCGGCTGAAGCACCTGACGCTGCGCAACCGCTTCCTCTCCACCGCGCACGAGCCGGCCTACACCGAGGCAGGTCTGCCGAAGGAGCGCTACCGCCTCTATCACGAGGAGAAGGCCAAGGGCGGCATCGCACTGACCATGATCGGCGGCTCCTCGATCGTGGCGCCGGACTCGCCGGCCGTCTTCGGCAACATCCGGCTGTGGGACGACGACGTGGTGCCCTGGCTGAAGGAGCTCAGCGACGCGGTGCACCGGCACGGCGCGGCGGTGATGATCCAGATCACCCACCTCGGCCGGCGCACCAACTGGAACGTCAGCGACTGGCTGCCGACCGTGGCGCCCTCGGCGGTCCGCGAGCCGGCGCACCGCGGCATGCCGAAGACGATGGAGGATTTCGACTTCGCGCGCGTCTTTGCCGCCTATGCCGATGCCGCCGAGCGCGCGCTGGCGGGCGGCATGGACGGCGTCGAGATCGAGGCCTATGGCCACCTCTTCGACTCCTTCTGGTCACCGCTCACCAACAGGCGCGACGACGAGTGGAACGGCAGCCTCGACAACCGCCTGCGCTTCTCGCTGGCGATCCTGGGCGCGATCCGCGCACGGATCGGCACGGCGCCGATCCTCGGCCTGCGCATGGTCTGCGACGAGGACAGCAAGGCGGGGCTCTCGAAAGAGGAGGGCATCGAGATCGCGCGGCGGATGGTGGCGAGCGGCCTCATCGACTTCATCAACGTGATTCGCGGTCGCATCGACACCAACAACCGCCTGGCCGACGTGATCCCGAACATGGGCGCACGCGGTGCGCCGCACCTGGATTTTGCCGGCGAGGTGCGCCGGGCGACGAAGTTTCCGACCTTCCATGCCGCCCGCATCGCCGATGTGGCGACCGCCCGCCACGCGGTCGCCAACGGCCTGCTCGACATGGTCGGCATGACCCGCGCGCACCTGGCCGACCCGCATATCGCCGCCAAGGTGGCGCGCGGCGAGGAGGCGCGCATCCGCCCCTGCGTGGGGGCCGGCTACTGCATCGACGGCATCTACGAAACCGGCAACGCGCTCTGCATCCACAACCCCGCGACAGGCCGCGAGACCACCGTGCCGCAGATCGTGCCGCGCGGCACCGGCCCGGCGAAGCGCGTGGTCGTGGTCGGCGCCGGGCCGGGCGGCCTGGAGGCGGCGCGCGTCGCCGGCGAGCGCGGCCACCGCGTCGTCGTCTTCGAGGCGCAGGACCGCCCGGGCGGCCAGGTGCGGCTGACCGCGCAGCTGAAGCGCCGGCGCGAGATCATCGGCATCGTCGACTGGCGCGTCTCCGAGTGCCAGCGGCTCGGCGTCGAGTTCCGCTTCGGCCAGCTCGCCGAGGCCGCCGAGGTCCTGGCCGAGGCGCCGGACATCGTGATGGTCGCCACCGGCGGGCTGCCGAACACAGCGTTCCTGGAGGAGGGCGCCGAGCTGGTCACGACCACCTGGGACCTGCTCTCCGGCCAGGCGCAGCCCGCGCCCGAGGTGCTGCTCTACGACGAGAACGGCGCGCACCAGGGCATGACCTGCGCCGAGTTCCTGGTGGGCCAGGGCGTGGCGGTCGAGCTGGTGACACCGGAGCGCATGGTGGCGCCCGACGTCGGCGGCACCAACTACCCGATCTACCTGCGCGCGCTGACCCGCGCCAACACCAAGGTCACGCTGTTCGAGCGCCTGCTGGCGGTGCGCCGCCAGGGCAATGGCCTGGTCGGCCGCTTCGAGAACGAGTACGCCAACCGCGTCACCGAGCGGCCGGCCGCGCAGATCGTCGTGGAGGCCGGCACGTTGCCGGCCGACGAGCTCTACTTCGCGCTGAAGCCGTTGTCGCGCAACCTGGGCGAGGTGGACCAGGAGGCGCTGCGCCGCGCCCGGCCGCAGGCCCTCGTGCGCAACCCCGCGGGGGCCTTCCAGCTTTTCCGTGTCGGTGACGCCGTGGCCGGCCGCAACGTGCACGCCGCCATCTACGATTCCCTGCGCCTGCTGATGAACCTCTGAGCCCGGAGAGCTTCGCTGCGTGACCATGGCCGATGAACCCGTGCAGCGCCGTCTGGCCGCGATCCTGGCAGCGGACGTCGTCGGCTACTCGCGGCAGATGGAGGCTGACGAGCAGGGTACGCTGGCGCGGCTGAAGGCGCTGCGCCGGGAGGTCTTCCAGCCGGCGATGAAGCGCCACGGCGGCCGCATCTTCAAGACGACGGGTGACGGCGCCCTGGTGGAGTTCGCCAGCGCCAGCGGCGCGGTGCGCGGCGCCATCGAGGTCCAGGAGGCGCTGGTCGCGCGCAACGCGCAGACCGAGCCCGGCCAGCGCCTCGAGCTGCGCATCGGCGTCAGCCTGGGCGACGTCATGGTCGAGTCCGGCGACCTCTACGGCAACGGCGTCAACGTGGCGGCGCGGATGCAGGCCCTGGCGCAACCGGGCGGCATCTGCATTTCCGGCAACGTCTACGAGCATGTCACCGGCGTGCTGGCGGTCGCCTTCGAGGATATGGGCAGCCACCAGGTCAAGAACATCACCCGGCCGATCCAGTGCTATCGCCTGCAGCCCCGGCCGGCGACGCCGGAGACGCCCTTCGCCCCGGCGAGCGAGCCGCCGCCGGCATCGGGCCGGCCGTCGATCGCCGTGCTGCCCTTTCAGAACATGAGCGGCGACAAGGAGCAGGAGTACTTCGCCGACGGCATCAGCGAAGACATCATCACCGCTCTCTCCCGCATCCACTGGCTCTTCGTCATCGCGCGCAATTCCTCCTTCGTCTACCGCGGCCGCGCCGTCAACGTGCAGCAGGTCGCGCGCGAGCTGGGCGTGCGCTACGTGCTGGAAGGCAGCGTGCGCAAGATCGGCCAGCGCGTGCGGGTGACCGCCCAGCTCGTCGACGCCCAGAGCGGCGTGCACCACTGGGCCGAGCAGTACGACCGTGACCTCGCCGACATCTTCGCGCTGCAGGACGAGATCACCCGCAGCGTGGCCGCCGCCATCGAGCCGCGCCTGCTGGCCGCGGAGGGCATCAGGACGATGAGCCGCCCGCCGGCCGACCTCGACGCCTGGGACCTCGTCGCCCGCGCGATGTCGCAGTTCTGGCGCATGACGCCGTCGGACGTGGAGGCGGCCATGGCCATGCTGCGCAAGGCAGTGGACCGCCATCCCGACTACGGGCCGGCGCACTCCATGCTGGCCTTTTGCCTCGTGCTGACCGGGCACTTCGGCTGGTTGCCGATCTACGAGGTGCCGAAGCTGGCGCTCGACCTGGCCCGTCGCGCGGTCGAGCTCGACGACAACGATCCCTGGGCCTATCTGGCGCTGGGCTACATCGCCTTCGTTGGCCGGCAGACGGCGGAAGCGGCGGCGCACTACCGCCGCGCCGTGGAGCTCAATCCCAACTTCGCCGCGGCGCATGGCTACTGGGGCTATGCCCTGGCCTTCGACGGCCAGTCGGACGAGGCGATCGAGCGTCTCTCGCTCGCCATGCGCATGAGCCCGCGCGACCGGCAGAATGCCATCTACATGGGTGGCATGGCGGTGGCGCACTTCCTGGCCGATCGCTTCGAGCCTGCGGTCGAGTGGGCGCGCAAGGCGGTGCAGCAGGGTCCGAGCGTGACGGCGCCGCACCGCATCCTCTGCGCGAGCCTCGCGCTGGCGGGACGTCTGGAGGAGGCGCGCTCCGTGCTGGCGCGCGTGCGCGAGATGCAGCCACACCTCTCGATCGCCTGGATCGAGCGGATGGTGCCTTACACCGCAGCGCAGATGCCCCGCTTTCTCGCCGGGCTGCGCGCGGCCGGGCTGACCTGAAGCAGCCGGTGCGGCGGCGGAACCAACCGTGAGCTTGCGGTTTCCATAGACGCACCAAGTGCGCCTCTTGCCATTGCCCGACGCGGGGAAATGTTGTTACGGTGCCGGATTAAGCCCCGCGCCGGACGACGCGGCGGCCATTGTGCGATGGAAGGAGATGCGGGCGGCGGGGCAAATGTGCCGCGCCCGCCGGTCCAGCGGACATGGGTCACGAGTTCCTGATCGAGATTGCGGGCGCAGTGGCGCTGCTGCTGTGGGCGACTCGCATGGTGAAGACCGGCATCCTGCGCGCCTACGAGGCGAAGCTGCGCGGCTGGCTGTCGCGCTCGCTGGACAACCGCCTGCGCGGCTTCGGCGTCGGGCTGGGCGTGGCGGTCGCCGTGCAGTCCAGCACCGCCACGGCCATGCTGATGGCTTCCTTCGCCGGGCGCGGCCTGCTGACCACCGCGGCCGGCATCGCCGTGCTGCTGGGCGCCGACCTGGGCTCCACGCTGGTGGTGCAGCTGCTGTCGCTCGATCTCGGCCTGGTGCCGCCACTGCTGCTGGTCGCCGGCTACATCTGCTTCAGCTGGTTCGACCGTGCCCGGGTCAAGCAGATGGGGCGCGTGCTGATCGGCCTGGCGCTGCTGCTGCTGTCGCTGAAGCTGATCAGCGCGGCCGGGGCGGGCCTCGCCTCGAGCGAAACGCTCGCCGTCGTGCTCGACAGCCTTGCCACGGACTCGCTGCTGGCCGTGCTGCTCGGCGCGGCTCTGGCCTGGGCCGCGCACTCCTCCGTCGCCACTGTGCTGCTGATCGCCTCGCTCGCCGCATCTGGCCTGGTGCCGCCGCTCCTGGCGCTGGCGCTGGTGGTGGGCGCCAACGTCGGTGGCGCGCTCATTGCCGTGGGGCTGACCTGGCGCTCAACTGCGGCGTCCCGGCGTGCGCCCTTCGCCAACTTGCTGGCGCGGGGCGTGATTGCCGTCGTTTGCCTCTTCCTGTTGCCGTTCGTCCTCGAGTACCTGCCGGCGCTGGGTGCCGGTGCAGATCGACTGGTCGTCAACTTCCATACCGCATTCAACCTTGCGCTGGCACTGCTCTTCCTGCCGCTCGCCTTTCCTCTCGGCCGGCTGGTCGAGCGTTGGTTGCCCGACAAGCCCGCCGCCGGCGAAGCGGCCAGCCATCTCGACGAAAATGCGATGGAACGGCCGCAGCAGGCGCTGGCCTCGGCCACGCGCGAGGTGCTGGCGATGGCCGATCGCGCCGAGCGGCTGTTGAGCCAGGTCGTCGACGCCTTCCAGACGCACGATGTCGACAGCATCACCGCGCTGTCGCGCGAGGACGACGAGCTCGACCGGCTGCACGAGCGCATCAAGCTCTACATCGCGCGGGTGATGCGCGAGTCGCTGACCGAGGATCAGGGCCAGCGCGCGACCGACATCCTGCTGTTCTCCACCAACCTGGAGCACGTCGGCGACATCATCGACCGCAATCTGCTGGAGCTGGCACAGAAGAAGCTGAAGCGGCGGCTGAGCTTTTCCGAGCAGGGCTGGAGCGAGCTGCGTGGCTTCCACGAGTACCTGGTGGAACAGTTCAAGCTCGCTATCGCCGTCTTCGTCACCGGCGACCGCAGCCTGGCGCGTCAGATGATCGCCGCCAAGGAGGGCTTCCGGGAGCGCGTGCACGACAGCGCCGAGCAGCATCTCGACCGGCTGCGCTCTGGCCGCATCGAATCGATCGAGTCCTCGGCGCTGCACCTCGACCTCTTGCGCGACTTCAAGCGCATCAACTCGCACCTGGTCTCGGTCGCCTATCCGATCCTGGAGGCCGAGGGCGAGCTGCGCGAGAGCCGGCTGAAGCACCCCGACGAGCCGCGCCGCGCCGAGCTCGGCGCCCAGGGTTGAGCCGGAGGCGGCGGATCGAGCGCCCTTTCCTTGACAGTGGGAGGTGGGCGGACTACATCGCTCGCCCGCGCCGGCAGAGCCCGTCGCGACAGGGTTTCAGGCGGTGTAGCTCAGTTGGTAGAGCAGGGGAATCATAATCCCTGTGTCGCTGGTTCGAGTCCGGCCACCGCCACCAACTTCCCCCCTTCGCGGCTTCATGCTTGCCGCTCCGGCTCAGGACCCCGCGCGCCCGAGGTGTTCTGCACCGACCGGCGCATCGCCTTCGAGCAGCAGCAGGAAGCTGTCGTGGCGGTGCACCTCACAGCTCGCCCAGGCCCCTGGCTTGTACCAGCGGAGGTCGACGACGACGCCCTCGGAACGAATGCCGGACACCCGGGCCTCGTAGATGTTCAGACGCAGCAGGTCGCAGCCCGACGGGGCGAGGCCTTCCTGCAGCACGACGCGATTGACTTGCCGCGCGACAGCATCGCGGTTCGCGGCGTACCAGGCATCGAAGCGTGTCTGCTCGCGCGCCAGGGCGGCCGCCCGGTCCTCTGGAGCGGCGCGCGGGTCGTGCAACAGGGCCTGGTCGCTGGCGCGGGCTTCCAGGTCCGCAGCTTGCTGCTCGGCGCGTCGCCCGGCCTGCCGCGCGAGAGCGGCCTGGCAATCCCTGTCATCCGCGGCGCAAGGCGGCGCGGCCGCCGCCGCCGTCACTTCTGTTGCGCATGAGGGGGTCGAGGTAACGGCCTCTCCGACGCCGTACAGCAGCCCGGTGGCCGCGCCGCCCGCGGCAAAGGCGGCAAGGCAAATGGGATAGAAGGGGCCGCAGGCGATGCTGGCAACAGCGCCGTAGGCCGCGCCTGCTCCAAGGCCGAGCCCGGTCCCCACCCCGACCCGCGCCGCCGCACCGCCTGTACCGCAAAAACGCGGGCTGGAAGCGGGGGCGTTCGACGCGGCCTGCCGCGCGCTGTCCGCGGTACAGCCGCCCAGGATCGTCGCAAACAGCGCGGCCCAAGCCGTCGCGCGAATGGCGAAGTAGCGCTTCATCGATGATCTCCTTTCCGCCGCGCCGCAAAGGGCGCGGCTCTGCATCGGGAAGAGGGGCGGCGCGTTGCGGGATTGCCGCGCCACCCGGGCGCGGCTAGCGCAGCAGCGTGATCCGGTTCAGCTGGTCGCGGTGGACCGCGACCGGACTCGCTCAGTGCCTTGACGCGCTTGCTCTGCGGCGTGTCGATGCGCTGGACGCCAGCGTTGCTGTTGCTGCTGCGCGACGTGCAGCCGGCGCCGACGAGGGTCGGCACCGCCACGGCGGCTGTTCGCTAGCTCTTTCATGCTCCCCTCCACAGCGTCGCCCCACGCGGGATGCCAGGGCGAAGTGGGCGGAAGCATCGCGACCGCTCGTCACCGGCTCGTCGCGCCGTCCGGCAGCGGCGCGTCAAAACGGCGTCAATTGATCAGCGCGGCTTGATCGTTTTGTCGAAACGGCTCTCAGGATTCCACGCGCCGAGGTTGTTTTTCCTTGCCAATTCAGGGCTTTGCGCCGCGGCGCACCCGCCGCAGCACGCGCAATCCGTGCTATAAGCCCGCTGCTGCAAGGCTTGGGGGGACCACGACATGGCTGTCCGGCGCGCAACTCTTTTCGCCGTCGCCCTCTGCCTTGCCGCTGCGTCCGCGCCGCGAGCGGCGACGCTCGAGGAAAGCGCGAGCCTGGCCCTGACCACGCGGCCGGACCTGGCCGAGCGTCGCGCGCTCGCCGAGGCGGCCGAAGCGGCGGTCGAGGTCGCGCTGGCGCGCTATCGTCCGACTCTCGACCTCTCGCTCTTCGCCGGCGGCCGCTGGGAGGAGGACCTGCTGTTCCAGGCCGAGCTGGCGCTGGTCGGCCGCCAGCGCCTGTTCGACGGGTTCGGCACCGAGGCCGGCGTGCAAGCAGCCGAGGCGCAACTTGCCGCGACGCGAGGCCAGATCGCGGAAAGCGTGGCCTTCGTGGCGCTGGAGGCGGCGCGCGCGCACCTCGACGTGCTGCGCAACCAGGTCCTGGCCGACATCGCCACGAAGAACCTGGAGGCTTTGCGCCGGCTCTACGGCCAGGTGCGACAGCTCGGCAGCGGCGGTCGGCTCACCGAAGCGGACGTGGCCCAGGCGGCCACGCGGGTGGCGCTGGCGGAGGCCGACCTTGCCGAACGGCTGGGCGGGCTTGCCACCGCCATTGCACGCTATGTCGCCGTGGTCGGGGCGGCGCCCGATACGCTGGTCGAGCCGCTGCTGCCCGTCGATCTCCGCCCGGCGAGCGAAGCAGACGCGGTCGCCGCGGCGCTGGAACACCATCCCAGCCTCGTGGCCGCGGAGGCCGAGCTGGCCGAGCGGCGCGCCGACGTGGAGTCGGCGGAGTCCGCCTTCTATCCGGAGATCGATGCGCTGGCGCAGGCGACGCTCGATCGGAACGTGCGCGACCTTGACGCCGAGCGGGCGGGAGTCTTCCTCGGCGGCGAGCTGAACTGGAATCTCTACAGCGGTGGCGCCGACACCGCGCGCGTCGCCGGTGCCGAGGCGGAGGCGGCTGCCGCGCAGTTCTCGCTGGCTGAACAGCGCCGGCTGGCCAGCGAGGAGGCGATGGTCGCCTACCGCCGGCTGCTGGCGGCGGAGGCGCAGTTCGCGCCGCTGAACGACGCCGCGCGCGCGGCACAGGCACTCTACGGCGCCTACGCACAGCAGTTCGATGCGGGCACGCGGCCACTGCTCGACCTGCTCGACGCCCAGGCGGAGCGCACCAACGCGGCACTGCGCGGCGCCGACCTCAGGCTGCGCCTGGCGCTGGCGCACTACGAGCTGCTCTATGCGACGGGGCGCCTGCCCGCCGCCCTCGGTCTTCCGGCGCAAGCGCCATCATGACCGGCGGCCGCCGCTTGCGGCGGGCGCGGGCGCTCGTTCCGGCAGCACTTGTCATCCTGCTGCTGGTCGACGCCGGTCGCGCGGACGAGCTTGGCCGCGCGGTCGAGCTGGCGCTGGCGCGCAACGCCGGGCTCGCCGCCGCCGGCGCCCGTGTCGAGGCGTCGGTGGCAGGGGAGCGCGCCGCCTACGCGCTCTATCTGCCGAGCCTCGACCTGAAGCTGCGCGGCGGCTACGCCTGGGAGCCGCCGGCCATCGTGATCGACGGCCGCCTTTCGGCGTACTGGGAGGGCGAGGCGCGGCTGGAGCTGCGTCAGCGCCTCTGGGATGGCGGGCGCCGCGGCTTCCGCCTGGCCGAGGCCGAGGCCGAGACAGCGGCCGCGGCCGCCCGCCGTGCTGTGGCCGAGGAGGCACTGGTCCGCGCGGTCCTGGAGGCCTATCTGGCCGCTGCCGAGGCGACCGAACGCGGGCGCCTGCTCGTCGAAGCGATCGGCGACCTGCGAGCGCTGGGCGGGCTGATCGAGGAGCAGATCGAAGGCGGTCTGGCGACCACCGCCGAGCGCCACCAGCTCGCCAGCCGTCTCGATCTGCTGGTTGCCGACCTCGCACGCAACGCCGGCGCGCTGGCGGCCGCCCACGCCCGCCTGGAAAGCCTGACCGGCGAGTTCGCCTTCACCTTCGCCTTGCCGCCCTTCCCGGCAGCGCGCTTGCCGGCCGATCCGGCCACCGCCGTGGCCCGCGCCTTGGCGGCGCAGCCGCTGCTCGCCGAAAGCCGCGCGCTGATCGATGCACGCGAGGCCGCACGGAGCGCCGCCGAAGCCGAGCTCTGGCCGACGCTCGACCTCGTGCTGGTCGGGCGGCTGGCGCAGCATCCCGCGGGCCTCGACGACAGCCGGGAGGAACTGCTGGCGCTCCTCCAGCTTCGCTGGCGCCTCTATGACGGTTTCGGTCGCGCAGCCCTGGTCGAGGAGCGCGGCCGCCGCGCCGCCGCGGCGGGCTATCAGCTGGCCGAGCGCCAGCGAACCCTGGAGCGCGACCTGGCCGAGGCTCTGACCCGGTTGGCGATGCTGGCCAGCCGTCTGCCGGCGCTCACCTCGGCACGCCAGGCAGCGGCACGCACCTTTCAGCTCTATCGCGAGCAGTTCGGTATCGGCCGGCGCCCGCTCATCGACTTGGTCGATGCGCGCCGCGAGTTGCTGCAGCGCGCCGACGAGGAGCTGGCAGGAGAGGTGGAACGGCTCGATGCCGCCTTCGCGCTCGCCTTTGCCCTGGGCGAGCTGCGGAGCTGGCTGATCGAGCCCTCGCTGCTGGAAAGCGCTGCGCCGGTCACTCTGCAGCTCGCCGCGGTGAATGGGCTCTCGGCCCTGCCCCCGCCGCCGGTCGCTGTGGGCGCGGCCGTTGCCGCCGTGCTGGCGGAGCGGCACGAGGTGCTGCAGGCCGCGCACCCCGGCAGCGACCTCAGCGTGGCCCCAGCGGTGAACGGCAAGCTCGGCGCCGGTCCCGGGCTCGCGGAGCTCGTGCAGGCCTTGCTGCCCTCGGCCTTGGACTGAGCGGCTCGCCGTTTGCCACAGGGAATCTTCCCCCCTAATCCCCGCTTCGGGTATATTGCGCGCCACGGCAACCCAGCCCGGTCTCGGCGATGAAACCGGGCCGGACCATTGGGGGATTCCGATCGTTGGCGGATAGCGTGCAGCCCGCGGGTCAGGTCGCGCCTGCCGAAGTCAGGCGGCTATCGCCGTTGGTCACTGTCCAGCGGCCGCCGGTTGCCGATGACGATCCCTGGCTGCTGGCACTGGCCTACGTGGCGCGGCACTACGGCCGGTCCTACACCGCGGCAGAGTTGGCCGCGGGCGGCAAGGCCGGCGGCGAGGCCCTGCTGCTGCGAGCGGCGGAGCGCATCGGCTTCGTCGTTGCCGAGGAACGCTGGGCGGTCGACCGCCTGCCGAACTACGCGCTGCCTGCGCTGCTGCCGCTGACCGACGGCCGCGTCGTGGTGCTGTTGCGCCGCCACGGCCGGCGCGTCGAGGTCTATGAGGCGCGCTCGGGCGCCGCCAGCCGCCACAGCGTGCGGCTTGCCGACCTTGCCGTGGCCGCCGAGGAGCGCCTGCTGTTCCTGCGGCCGCGCCACTATCTCGACCAGCTCGAGGCCGAGGAGAGCGGGCGGCACTGGTTCGCCGGCGCGTTCTGGCGCAACGGCTGGGTCTACGGCAATGCCGTCCTGGCGGCGCTTTTCGTCAACCTGCTGGCGCTTGCCGTGCCGCTCTTCGTCATGACGGTCTACGACCGCGTCGTGCCGAACCAGGCAATGGAGACGCTCTCGGTCCTTGCCATCGGCGTCGGCGGCGCGGCGCTCTTCGACTTCCTGCTGCGACTGCTGCGCAGCTATCTCGTCGATGTCGCCGGCCGACGGCTCGATTTCACGCTGGGGCGGCGGCTCTTCCAGCGCGTGCTCGGCATGCGGCTCGGCGCCTACAGGGGCGGTGCCGGCTCGCTTGCCGCGACGCTGCGCGAGTTCGACTTCCTACGCGACTTCCTCGGCTCGGCGACGATGACCGTGCTGGCCGACCTGCCGTTCGTGCTGCTGTTCCTCGCCATCATCTGGCTGATCGGCGGACCGCTGGTGCTTGTACCGCTGGCCGCTTTGCCGGCGGTTGCCGGCATCGCGCTGCTGGTGCAGATCCCGCTGGCTCGCCTGGTGCGACAGAGCCTGGCGGAGAACCAGGCGCGGCAGACGCATCTCTACGAGGTGCTGCAAGGGCTGGAGACCGTGAAGGCGGTGCGCGCCGAGGCCTGGGCGGAGCGGCGCTGGTCGGAGCTGCTGGCGCGTTCGGCGCTGTCGCAGGGCAAGACGCGCTTCTGGACCGGGCTCTCCGCCACCGCGACGCAGACCGCCCAGATCCTGGTGACCGTCGGCCTCATCGTCGTCGGCGTGCTCAGGATCGGCGAGGAGGCGCTGACGCTGGGCGGCCTCATCGCCTGTGTGCTGCTGGCCAATCGCGTGCTGGCGCCGCTGGCGCAGATCTCCGGCGTGCTGACGCGCTGGCAGCAGGCGCGGCAGGCGCTGGCGGCGCTCGACGCGGTGATGCAGCTGCCGCTGGAGCGCGCGCCGGCCGAGAGCCGCGTGCACCGGCCGACGCTCTCGGGCACGGTCGAGTTCGCCGAGGTTTCGTTCAGCTATCCCGGCGCGGACCTGCGCGCACTGGACAGCGTCAGCTTCGCCTTGGCGGCCGGCGAGCGAGTCGCGCTGGTCGGCCGCGTCGGCTCCGGCAAGACGACGCTGCTGAAGCTGGCGCAGGGCCTGCACTTGCCCGACAGCGGCCTGGTGCGGGTCGATGCCATCGACCTGCGCCAGCTGGAGCCTTCCGACCTGCGCCGGCAGGTGGGCTACGTGCCGCAGCAGGTTGCCCTGTTCCGCGGCACGATCCGCGACAACATCGCCCTGGGCGCGCCGGAGGCGGGCGACGAGGCGATCCTCGCTGCGGCCGAGCTGATAGGGCTAGGCGACTTGATCCGCCAGGCGCCGCGCGGGCTCGACCAGGACGTCGGCGAGCAGGGCTTCGCGCTGTCCGGCGGCCAGCGTCAGCTGATCGCCTTGGCGCGCGCGATCGTGCAGCGCCCGCCGATCCTCTTGCTGGACGAGCCGACGTCGGGGCTCGACGCTCTGGCTGAGCGCGCCGTGATCGACGCGCTGCGCGGCCGTCTCGGCCAGTCGACGCTCCTGCTGGCGACGCACCGCCTGCCGCTGTTCCAGCTGGTGGACCGCCTGATCGTGCTGGATCGCGGCCGCGTGCTGGCTGACGGCCCGCGCGAGGAGGTGCTGAAGCGCCTGGGAGCCGGCCGCCTGGCCGCGGCCACCGCCTGATGCAGGGCGCAACGCCGGTGCAGTATCGCGTCATGCGCGGACCGCGCCGCGCCGCGCTGCTGCTGCTGCTGATTCTCTGCGGGCTGGTCCTGGGCGGCCTTGCCTGGGCCAACTTCGCCGAAGTGGACGAGCTGACGCGCGGCCGCGGCCGGGTCGTGCCGGTGAGCGCGGTGCAGCTCGTGGAGACCCTGGACGGCGGCATCGTCACCGAGCTGCTGGTCGACGAGGGCCAGCAGGTCGAGGCGGGCCAGGTGCTGCTGCGCATCGACGACACGACGGCGGCCGCCGGCCTAGCCGAGCTGCAGGAGGGCTACTACGGCCTGCTTGCCGAGATCGCCCGCCTGCGCGCCGAGACCGAAGGCACGGCGCTGGCGTTCCCGGAGGAGCTGCTGGCGGCGCGGCCCGATCTGGCCGAGGGACAGCGGCTGCTCTATCTCAGCCGGCAGGAAGAGCTGGCGGCGGCGACAGCGGTTCTGGAGCGCCAGCTCCTGCAGCGGCAGGGCGAGCTGGCGGAGCTCAAGGCGCAGCTCGCCGGCCTGGAGCAACAGCTTGCGCTGGTGCAGAAACAGTACGACCTGGTGCAGCCGCTGGCGGCTTCCGGCGCGGTCAGCAAGGTCGAGCTGCTGCAGCTCGAAGGTGAACTGGCCGAGCTCAGCGGCGAGCTCTCTCGCATCGAGGCGGCGCTGCCGCGCGCCGAGGCGGCCATCGGCGAGGCGGAAAGCCGTATCGGCGAGCGACGTGCCTCGTTTCGCGCCGCGGCGCTGGCCGAGCTCAGCGGCAAGGTGGTCGAGCTTTCGGCGCTGAAGGAGCAGATGCGGGGGCGCGGCGAGCGGGTCGCCCGCACCGAAGCCAAGGCGCCGGTCGCGGGTGTGGTGAAGACCGTCACCGTCGCCGGCATTGGCGCAGTGGTGGCGCCGGGGGAGACGCTGGTCGAGATCGTACCGCTCGGCGACGAGCTGATCGTCGAGGCGGAGATCGATCCGGCCGAGGTCGCCTTCGTGCGCGTCGGCCAGGACGCCCGCGTGCGTCTCACCGCCTACGATTTCACCCGCTACGGTGCGCTGCCCGGCGAGGTCGCCTGGATCTCTGCCGACACCTTCGTCGACGAGGAGGGCGGCTCCTTCTATCGCGTGCGCGTGCGCACGGCCGCCGGTCTCGCGGGCCCCGGCGGAGAGACGCTGCCGGTGCTGCCCGGCATGGTCGCGGAGGTGGACATCCTGACCGGGCGGCGTACCGTGCTGGACTACCTGCTGCAGCCGATCCTCCGCGCGCAGGGCCTGGCGCTGTCGGAGCGCTGAGGCGGCGCCGGCCGGGTCGGCTGCGCCTTTCGCGGAACGGTCCGGCCGGTCATGAGCGACGACAACATCATCAAGCGCGAGGGCCTGCCCAAGGCCTACCGCGACGCGTTCTTCCTGAAGACCCCCGAGGCGCGGCCGCTGCGCATCCTGGCCGAGTACCTGGAGCCGCTGCGCCGCTTCCAGCGCTACCGCGTGGAGGACACCATCGTCTTCTTCGGTTCGGCCCGCATCATCAGCCGCGAGGCGGCGGAAGCGGTGCTGGCCGGCGCGACCACGCCGGCGGCGCGGGAGGATGCCGAGCGCGTGCTCTGGCTCTCGCAGTTCTACGAGGCGACGCGCGAGCTGGCGCGGCGCCTGACCGAGTGGTCGAAGGGGCTGGATGAGCGCGAGCGGCGGTTCGTCGTCTGTTCGGGCGGCGGCCCCGGCATCATGGAGGCGGCCAACCGCGGCGCCTCGGAGGCCAAGGGCGTCAACGTCGGCCTGAACATCGCGCTGCCGTTCGAACAGGAGGAGAATCCCTACGCCACGCGCGAGCTCATCTTCAATTTCCACTATTTCTTCATGCGCAAGTTCTGGTTTGCCTACCTGGCCAAGGCGATGGTCATCATGCCGGGCGGCTTCGGTACGATGGACGAGCTGTTCGAGATCCTGACGCTGCTGCAGACCGGCAAGATCCGCAAGAAGCTGCCGTTGGTGCTGTTCGGTGCGGAGTTCTGGGCCGAGGTCGTCGATTTCAACGCGCTGAAGCGTTTCGGCACGATCTCGCCCGGCGACCTGGAGTTGTTCTTCCGCACCGATTCCGTGGACGAGGCCTTCGGCTACATCACCGAGCAGCTGACCGCCTTTGCCCTGCAGGAGCCGGGGGCGAGACTTTGATCGGTGGCCGCCAGTGCACCGCTTTCACGAAAATCATAGCCTTTCCGTAACAATCAGTTTTCAATCTAGGGGTGGCGTTCGGCCCTCGCGGGGACGGCGACCCTCGGTTCGTGCCAATGGCGGCACCTGTCAACAAAGCGAATGGGGAGACAACGACTATGCTCAGAAGCACCAAGCGATCGATGCTGGCCAGCGCTGCCGGAGCGTTGATCGCCTTTGCCGCGCTGCCGGCCCTTGCTGGCGAGCTGACGGTCTATACGGCGATCGAGGCCGACCAGTTGGCCAAGTATCAGGCGCGCTTCAACGAGGCGCACCCGGATGTCACGATCAACTTCGTGCGTGACTCCACCGGCATCATCACCGCGAAGTTCCTCGAGGAGGCCGACAACCCGCAGGCCGACATCGTCTGGGGGCTGGCTGCGACCTCGCTGCTGCTGTTCAAGACCGAAGGCCTGATGGAGGCCTACAAGCCGGCCGGCGCCGAGCGGCTCGATCCGCTGATGGTCGACCGCGACGACCCGCCCTACTGGGTCGGCATGGACGCCTGGTCGGCGGTGATCTGCGTCAATACGGTCGAGTCCGAGAAGAACAAGCTGCCGATGCCGACCTCGTGGAAGGATCTGACCAATCCGGTCTACAAGGGCCACATCGTGATGCCGAACCCGGCCTCCTCGGGCACCGGCTTCCTCGACGTTTCGAGCTGGATCCAGCTCTTCGGCGAGGAAGCGGCGTGGAAGTACATGGACGCCCTGCACGAGAACATCGCGGCCTATACGCACTCGGGCTCCAAGCCCTGCAAGCAGGCGGCGGCGGGCGAGCATGCCATCGGCATCTCCTTCGAGTATCGCGCCGCCAGCTCGAAGAGCGAAGGCGCGCCGATCGAGATCGTCGTGCCGAGCGAAGGCATCGGCTGGGATCTCGAGGCGGCCGGCATCGTCAAGGGCACGGACAACCTGGCAGACGCCAAGAAGCTGATGGACTGGCTGATCACCGACGATGCGATGGTGATGTACAACGAGGGCTATGCCGTGCTGGCGGTGCCCGGCCTGGCCAAGCCGGTGCCGAACATTCCGCCGAATCTGGTCGACAGCTTCATCGAGAACGACTTCGAGTGGGCGGCGAACAATCGTGCGCGCATCTTGGAAGAATGGTCGGCGCGCTACGACGCCAAGTCCGAGCCGAAGAGCTGAGCCACTGAATCCTTGCGCCGTCGGGGCCACGACGAAGTGGCCCCGACGGTGACGGGCTGTTGCACGGCTGTCTCGTCATGCCCGGGCTCGACCCGGGCATCCAGACAGGCGGCATGCTGAAGCTGGATCGCCGGGTCAACCTCGGCGAGGCCGGCACGAAGAGACATCAACACGGGGCGGCGGGGGCATGGCAGGCGACGCCTATCTGCGCATCGACAGCGTCACCAAGGCTTTCGGCGACTTCCAGGCGCTGAAGGGCATCTCGCTCGCCATCGAGCGCGGCGAGTTCGTCTGCTTTCTTGGCCCGTCGGGCTGCGGCAAGACCACGTTGCTGCGTGCCATTGCCGGCCTCGACATCCAGACGACCGGGCGCATCTGGCAGGATGGGCGCGACATCTCCGCCTTGCCGCCCTCAAGCCGCGATTTCGGCATCGTCTTTCAGTCCTACGCGCTCTTCCCCAACCTGACCGTGGTGAAGAACGTCGCCTATGGCCTGGAGAACCGCGGCCTGCCGCGCGCCGCGATCGAGGCCAAGGTGGCGGAGCTGCTGACGCTGGTGAACCTCGGCGATCAGGCGCGCAAGTATCCGGCGCAGCTTTCCGGCGGCCAGCAGCAGCGCGTCGCACTGGCCCGCGCGCTCGCCACCTCGCCCGGCCTCCTGTTGCTGGACGAGCCGCTCTCCGCGCTCGATGCCAAGGTGCGCGCCAGGCTGCGGCACGAGATCAAGGATCTGCAGCAGAAGCTAGGCGTCACCACGGTCATGGTGACGCACGACCAGGAGGAAGCGCTGACCATGGCCGACCGCATCGTGGTGATGAACCACGGCGTGGTCGAGCAGATCGGCACGCCCGAAGAGATCTACGGCGCGCCGGCCTCCGCCTTCGTCGCCGACTTCATCGGCACGATGAACTTCGCGCCGGCGGAGATCGCGCGGCCCGGCCGGGTGCGCCTGGGCGCGGTCGAGCTGGAGGCGGACGACGCCGACCTGCCGGCCGGGACGCCGGTGACCTTGGCGATCCGTCCGGAGGACATCATCGCGCCGGCCGAGGCGGCGCCGGCCGACGAGCGCATCGGCGACAACATCGTGCCGGCGACCCTGGGCGATTTCGAGTTCCTCGGCTACTTCGTGCGCGCCGGCCTGGCCCTGCCTGGGCTGCCGAAGGGGACGCTGCGGTGCGACCTCTCGCACAACCGCATCCGCCGGCTGGGCATGCACGCCGGCCAGGAGGTGCAAGTGGCCTTCCCCGTGCGCCGGCTGCGGGTCTATCCGCGCGCGCCGCAGCAGGGCGCGGCATGACGGCCACCACGCTGCCCAGCTCGATGCCGGCCCAGGTGGCCGAGCAGGAAGCTCCCGACGCCCCAGTGAAACCGCGCGCCAGTCGCGACGACTGGACCATGCGCGCGCTGATGCTGGTGATCGGGCTCTACCTGGTCGTCGCCATCGCCATCCCGCTGGGCTCGGTGCTGCTGCGCTCCTTCCAGACCTACGCCTTTGCGCTGGCTGAACTGGAAATCCAGGTCTGGGATGGCCAGGGCTGGAGCGAGACGCAGAGCGCACGGGAACTCGCCGAGAAGCTGGACCTGCCGGTGGTGGCCGATCCGCGCACCGCCTCGGTCGAGCGCTTCCAGATCAAGGAGTTGTTCCCGGACATCAAGCGCACCGACGAGACGACGCGCTTCCGCCTGCGCGATCTTTCGGAGGAGGGTGGCCGCATCCTGATAAAGGGCGAGGTCAGCCAGGGCAGCGAATGGATCGAGATGGATGCCGCCACGATGCGGCGGGCGCTGCTGAGGCCCGCGCAGGCGTTCGGCCTCGGCAACTACCTGCGCTACATCCAGACGCCGGCGCTGACCAACTCGGTCTGGAACTCGCTCGAGATCTCGGCGATCACCACTGTCATCACCGTGTTCGTCGCCTTCTGGTTCGCCTATGCGCTGACCCGCACGCGCATGTGGGGCAAGGGCCTGTTCAAGACCATCGCCCTGATGCCGATCCTGGTGCCCTCGCTGCTGCCGGGCATCTCGCTGGTCTACCTGTTCGGCAACCAGGGCGTGATCCGCGAGCTGCTGATGGGCGAATCGATCTACGGTCCGATCGGCATCGTCATCGCCTCGGTCTTCTTCACCTTCCCGCACGCGCTGCTGATCCTGCTGGTGGCGCTGGGGCTGGCCGACCAGCGGCTCTACGAAGCGGCGGTCGCGCTGCGCGCCTCGCGCTGGCGCACCTTCTGGACCGTGACCCTGCCGGGCGCCCGCTACGGCCTGATCTCCGCCGCCTTCGTCGTCTTCACCCTGACCATCACCGACTTCGGCGTGCCGAAGGTGATCGGCGGCCAGTACAACATGCTGGCGGTCGACATCTACAAGCAGGTCATCGGCCAGCAGAACTTCCAGATGGGCGCCGTGGTCTCCGTCGTGCTGCTGATCCCGGCTGTGGTCGCCTTCGCGGTCGACCGCGTGGTGCAGCGCCGCCAGGTGGCGCTGCTCTCCGCACGCGCCGTGCCCTATGCACCCAAGCCGAGCCGGCGCATGGACCTCGGCATGCTGGGCTATTGCTGCGCCATCTCGCTGTTCATCCTCACCATCATCGGCATGGCGCAGTTTGCCTCGATGGTGAAGCTCTGGCCCTACGACCTGGCGCTCTCGTGGAAGAGCTACCAGTTCGACCTGATGGACGGTGGCGGCTGGGCCTCCTACTGGAACTCGATCGAGCTCGGCCTCTGGACCGCCTTCGTCGGCACCAGCGTCGTCTTCCTCGGCGCCTACCTGGTGCAGAAGACCCGCGGCTTCCGCCTCGGCCGGGGGCTTTTCCAGTTTCTCGCGCTGATGCCGATGGCGGTGCCGGGCATGGTGCTGGGGCTCGCCTACATCGCCTTCTTCAACGCGCCGAACAACCCGCTGAACCTCCTCTACGGCACCATGGCAATCCTGGTGATCTGCACCATCGCGCACTTCTACACGGTGGCGCACCTGACGGCGGTGACCGCGCTGCAGCAGATGGACAGCGAGTTCGAGAGCGTTTCGGCCTCGCTGAAGCAGCCGGTCGCCAAGATGTTCACGCGGGTGACCGTGCCGGTCTGCATGCCGGCGATCCTCGACATCGGCATCTATCTCTTCGTCAACGCGATGACCACGGTCTCCGCCGTGGTGTTTCTCTATTCCAAGGACACTACGCTCGCCTCGGTCGCCGTGCTGAACATGGACGACGCCGGCGACATCGCGCCTGCCGCGGCCATGGCGATGATGATTTTCTACACCAACGTCGGTGCGCGGCTGATCCACCTCTTCATCAGCCGCTTCGTGCTGAAGCGCACCCAGGCCTGGCGCGCGCGCTAGCCCTGCACCAGCTCCAGGAAGGCGCCGATCACGCGGTCGCTCTTCCGCTCGGCGAGGCAGGCGAGATATTCGGTCGTCGCCAGCGAGCGTTCGCGCACGCTGACGGCATGGACCCGCTCGTCGTGCCCCACCTCGCTCTCGAAAACCGCGCCGATGCCGAGCCCCTCGGCCACGGCCTCGCGCAGGCCCTCGCGGCTGCCGACGGTCCAGGCCGCGGCCGGCACCACGCCGGCGGCCGCCAGCGCGCGGTCCAGGATGGCGCGCGTGGTGGAGCCCGCCTCGCGCTGCACCAGCCGTTCGCCCGCCAGCTCCGCCAGCGCCACGCTGCGCCGCCGCGCCCAGGGGTGCGTGCGCGCCACCAGCAGCACCAGCGAGCCGCGCTCCAGCTCCAGCAGGTGCAGGCCCCGCTCGCGCTCGACGTCGGGCAGCACGCCGAGATCGGCCGTCCGCTCCTTCAGCGCCGCCAGCACCGCGGCGCCGTTGCCGAAGGTGAGCTGCAGCTCGATGCCCGGGTGCCGGCGGCCGAAGGCGGCGAGCAGCGGCATCACGAGGTAGGGCGCATCGGCCGCGACGCGCAGCCGGCCGCGCTTCAGCCCGCGCGCCGCCGAGAGCAGCTGGACAGCCTCCTGCTCCACGGCGAAGAAGCGCCGAGTCACGTCGAGGAGCGCGCGTCCCAGCTCGGTCGGCTCGCTGCGCCGGCCGCGCCGCTCGAAGAGCTGCACGCCGTAGCTGGCCTCGAGCTGCTTCACCTGCTCGGAGAGCGTTGGCTGCGTAACA
>Ga0299906_10001246_pt1 | contig 21957 bp, 13 predicted proteins | sample RVTome_14_FD_200259 | JGI IMG/M metagenome (GOLD analysis project Ga0299906, IMG submission 200259) | Soil microbial communities from uranium-contaminated site in the Upper Colorado River Basin, Wyoming, United States - RVT145D125 (version 2) ...
ACCGCGAGACGAGCTGCGCCTCCTTGATGAAGATCTGCGGCAGGTTCTTGGGGTTGGTGACGTTGTAGAACGTGCCGCCGGTCGTGTCGGACACGTACTTCATGTTGTTTCGATCGATCACGCTGCCGTGACCGGCCACCATGACCGTCGTGACGGTGATCTTGGAGTCCACGAAGCTCTGCACGAGCTGCTTGGAGGGCGGCGAGGGGTCGCCGTCGGAAATGATGATCATGTGCTTCTGGCCGGCCCGGACGCCGTTGAGCCCGTCCAGCCCGAGCTGCATGGACGAGCCGAAGTCCGGCATGTCGCCCACCACCATCTGCTTAGTGGCGGCCAGGGCCGCCGACTTGTCGCCGACCATCTGCATTGGGAACGCCCACGAGCAGCCGTTGACCTGCGCCCCGCCGGCGACGTTCCAGTTGAACTCCACGATGCCCGCGTAGTCGAGACTGCTCAGGGCCTCGATGGCCGCCTCGGCGACGCGCTGGCCCCAGAAGTTGCCCTGGGGCATCTCGCACGAGTGCATGACCAGCGCCAGCGCGCCCCGCACCATCTGCCTGGTCTGCGGCGGATCCAGCCGCACCGGCAGGGCCTTGGCCACTTCCGTGTCGATCCACCCGCCCGCTCCGAACGACTGCGGCCCGCCGAGCATGACCAGGCCGCCGCCCAGATCGTGCACGTAGGCGTGCAGGTCGCGCACCTGGATGTCGTCCAGGTCCCAGCGCGGAATGTTGGCCAGGACGATGGCGTCAAACCCGCTCAGGTCCACCAGGCCGCCGACTCCATCGCTCGTGGTGCGCTCAATGGCGATGTTCGCCTCGTTCATCGCCCGCACCAGGTACTCGGTCTCATCCGGCGTGGGCTCGACGATCAGCACCTTGCCCTCGCCGCCGACATAGGTGACGGCGATGGCGCTGTTGTTCATGTCGATCCGGTCGGACGTCACATCATCGGGCTCGAACGTGGCGTCGAACTTCACCGGACCGGGCATGTCCAGGCTCACCGTGACCGGGATCACCTTCGGCCCGGGCTCGAGCTGGACACGGAGGCCGCTGCCCGGGGCATCGTCGTTGAGGTCCAGCGGCTCGCCATCCATGCTCAGGTACACCGTGCCCGTCGTCTGCGCCTGGCTGCGCAGGACGAGCTTGACGCTGGCGGACTGACCCTGGCGGGCCCGGGCCGGGGCCACGATTCGCTCGAAGATCACTTCCTTGTCGTGCTCATATTCCAGAAGCAGCACGTCGATGGGAACCTTGTTGGCCATGGCGACCTGCGCCGCCTCGAGCACCGAATGCTCCGTCTCATTGCCGTCGGAGACGAGCACGATGCGGTTGGCGGTGTCGTCGGGCATGATGGCCAGGGCTAGGTCCACGGCGCCGGCGAGGTTCGTCGCGGTCCGGTCAGCCACGTCCTGCCCCGGAGTGACCGCCGAGTAGCGGTCGGGCATCGCGGCGATGCCGGCGTCGCGGGCCGCCACAATGACCCCCACCCGGTCGTCCGGATCCTTGGCATCCGGCGCCTCGGCGGCGCGGCGCATGAAGTCAAGGGAGCTGGACTGAAGGTGAATGGGCACGGACTGGCTGCGGTCGAGGATGACCGTGACCGTCAGCCCTTCGCCGCGCTTCTCCCAGATCGGCTGGGCCAGGGCGACCGACAGCAGCAGGATCACGAGCACACGCAGCGCGAAGGTGATGGTCGCCTTGCCCCTGGAGAGCCCCCCGATGCTCCGCCGCGCCAGAAGAAATGTGGGGACGATGAGCAGCAGCAGCAGGAGCCACCCCGGACGATCGAATTGCATGGGAAGGAATTCGTTCATGGTCCGCATCCGCCTCGTGTCAGCCGAAATCGCCCGTCCTAGGCCGGGCTCCTGAACATCTGCACCCGGTTGTTGCCCGAGTCCACCACGAAGATCTCATCCGGCGTGCCGTCCACACCCCAAGGATACTGCAATTCACCCCGACCGAAACCAAGTCGGCCGTAGACGCCCAGCGATCGGCCGTCGGGCGTGAACCGCTGGAGGCGGTTGTTGCCGAACTCGCACACCAGCAGGGAACCGTCTCCCAGCACCATCAGATCGTAGGGGTAGGACAGGGCGCCGGGCTCCTGCCCGGGGCGGCCGAACTGCCGCAGGACCTTGCCGCGCGGGTCGACGACCACGATCCGGTGATTGCACGCATCGGCGATGAACAGCTCGGTCCTGTCCGCGTTGAAGATCATCGACTGGGGCCGATTGAACTGCCCCGCATCCGGCCCGAATGACCCGAAGCTGAAGAGGACGGCGCCGTCGGGGGCGAACACCTGCACGCGGTCGTTGCCCCCATATTCGGACACGTACAGTTCGCCGGCCGGGCCGAACTCGATGTCGGTGGGATAGATGAACTGGCCGGGCTCCTGACCGTAGCCGCCGAACCGGCGCACCTCCTGTCCCTGATCGTCGTACTCGATCACCCTGAAATAGTGCGTATCCGCCACGTAGACGTGGCCGTTCGGTCCGACGTTGAGCCCGGTCGGTTTGCCCATCTCCCATTCCGGCAGGCGCCACTGCCCCAGCGGCGTGCCCTCGAAGTCGAATCGCTGCACCCGCGCGGTCTTGTCCACCACGTAGACGCACCGCTCGGCATCATCGACGGCGATCGCCCGTGGATAATTGAACTGACCCATGGCCTGCCCCGCAGCGCCGAACATGACCGTGGCGTCCAGCGGCGTGTCGGGCGCCCCGGACGGCGCGCAGCCGGGAAGTCCAATGAGTGCCGCGCCGGCGATCACCGCCGCCGAGAACCCTCCCGCCACGCGGCGCGCGGCAGCGCCCAGCGCCATGACCGTCGCGGCCGCCGCCACGGCGAGCGCGACCAGCGCCAACGACGCGATCATGACCGTGTACGGCCGCTGGTAGTGCATCGCATGGAGGACGGCCAGCGAGATCGGCGCCCGCGTCGAGGGCGGATGCACCTGCGCCGTCACCGCGATTTCGCTGAGCGAAAGGACCATGACGATGGCGCCCGCCCCCAGCGCCGCCGCCCGCAGCCGCGGCCCGGCCGTCCGCCACAGGCCCGCCAGCGATCCGTCGCCATCGAGCCGGCGCTGGTCGCGCAGCGCCGGCGTCTCGCGCGCCGCCATCCAGCGACCCAGCAGCGCGGCGACAAAGGCGAATCTGGCGAGATGGCCGAGGATGACGATCACAGGCGAATGGTAAACAGAGGCCAGCAGTGGAGTGTTCGATTCAGACATCCCGCTGACAAACGCCCCGCCCGGACTTTGTGCCCCGGCCGATGCGAACGCACCGGCGTTGTAGGCCGCCTCGAGCGCCGCCCCGACGAGCGTGCCCGGCACCAGCGCCGTCAGCAGCCACCCCAGCGTCATGACGTTGCCCGCCCCGCGGATGAACCGGCTCTCGGATTGCCACAGGACCAGCATCCCGCCGGCCACGATCGCGGCCATGACCCCCGACAAGGCCGCCAGCCCCAACGACGCGACCAGGTCCGGACCGTAGAGCGACGCGAATTCTCTCGCTCGTGCCACCGCGCCCCGGCCTGCGAGCCCCCAGGTCATCAGCCCGACCGGAACGCCGACCGCGGCGATCCAGGTCAGTGTTGCGGTCGCCATCGCGCCCCGGCTCGCGGGCAGGGTTCGCAAGGCCGGTCGCCCGAGGCGCGGCGCCATCATCGCCCAGACGGCAATCGCGCCCAGCAGGCCCGACACCGCCGCGCCCAGGCCGGCTTGAAGCGTGTCTCGTGGAGTGGCGCCGAGCGCTTCGATGGCTCTCAGTTCGTTGCCATACGTGAAGATCTCCGCCAGGTCGAAACATGTGGTGTTGCCGAACGTCATGAGGAACACGATGAGGCCGCCCAGCGCCAGCCCCGGCCCGTCGCAGCGCAGTCGATCGATGGCTCTGGCCGCCGGCCCGGCCCCGTCAACCAGCAGCGATTCTTCGCGCTGGGCGGGCGTGGTCGACACCGAGCCGGCCACGCACCACGCCACCAGCGGCCAGGACCAGCAGGCCAGACCCAGGAACAGCGTGAGGTCCTTGACCAGCCGCACGCGGTGAGCCCCGCCCGCCAGCGCCCAATCGTGAACGAGCGTTCCCGGCGGCCACGACTGCCACCACGCGTAGAAGATGACATACGCGGGCAGGCAGATCGGCGCCAGCATCAGCATGGCCGCGCCGGTCCCCCGGCCCCGCGCGAGCGCCTTTCCGAGCACTCGCCCCGGAGCCCACCCCAGCAGCACTGCGCCGCCGCTGATGAGCAGCGACCACGCGGCGCTTCGCAGAAGCAGCTCACCCGTCGGTCGAACCTCGACGCTCGTTTGCGGCATCGTCAGGATCGCGCCGGCCGTTCCTGCGACCGGCCACGCGACCGCCGCGACCCACACGGCCAGCGCCGCCAGCGGCAACAGCCAGGCGCTACGGCGCATCGGAGCCGTCGCTCCGGGCGCCATCGGCGAGCAGGTCCATGGCCTGCGCGATCGCCGACTCGCGCACAGCGGCCGCGCGTTCGAAGTCGACCTGGAGCGGATCATCCACCGCGTACTGCGGATACGCGCCCTCCAGGGCGGGATTCAGGGGAATGTTGTGCGAGCTCGACTCCGCGATCATTCGCTCCACGGCCTGCGACAGCAGGAAGTCGATCAGCCGCGCCGCATTGCCGGGATTCGGCCCGCCCCTGACCCGTGCCACCGTGTTGGGGATCAGCAGGGTGCCGTTGCCGGGCTCTTCCTCGTCCACCGAATGTCGCGGATAGACCAGCGCGACGTTGGCGCCGTTGGCCTGCGCCGCCCAGACGTCGTCGGCATCGGTCAGGCCGATGTCGGCCTCGCCGCTCGCCACCGCACGGACGACGCCGGCATTGCCGCTTGGGAGCAGTAGGATGTCGTTCTCCTTCAGTCCGAGCAGATACGCCTCGTAGAAGCCGGGGATGTCCGCATTCCAATAGGCCTTCATGGCCGCGAGATGCCCGCCCGTCGTTCCGAATCGCGGATCGGCCATGACGATTCGCCCGCGAAACCGGTCCCACGTCAGGTTCATCCAGGTGTTCGGCACGGAGTCGGCCGCAACCCGATCGGGCGCGTACACGATGACGCGCGGGCGCGCGGCGAACGCGTGCCAGCGCCGCTGGCCATCGCGATGTTGGCGCGGCCAGTCCGCGGCGGCGTCCGAAATGTGCTCGTCGAAGAGGCCCTCGCCCGCCAGGGCGACCGTCAGGAAGATCTCCGACGACCAGTAGACATCGGCCTGGGGATTGTCTTTCTCCTGCCGCAATCGATTGGCCAGGCCGGTCGTCTTGGTCGCCTCGGTGTCGCCGACGAACCGGACGCGGACGCCCTGCTCGCGCTCGAAGGCCGCAATCACCTGCCGCGCCAGGAACTCGTCGGCGGAGACGTACAGCACGACCTCGCCGCCGCCGGATGCGGCCGGTGGACGGCACGTCGCCAGCGCCGACATCAGAGCGATGCTCGCGAGAAAAAACGCCGTCGCGCGCCAGGTGGCGGCGACGGCGGGTCGATCCGATCGTCTCTCCGGGGTGGGCATGGCGGATTCAGCCGCCCGACCCGGCGCCCGATTCGGCCGGCTTGCCGGACTGATCCTTGTCCGACTCGGTCTTCTTCTCGTCCGTCTTTTCGCCCTCGGCCTCGACGGCCTTCGCCTCGGTGATCTTCTTGAGCTCGCCGAAATAGTGCTTCTGCGTCTCGTGGTAACGGCGCGGCAACTGATCTTCGCTCAGGGCCTCATCGAAGCCCTCGGCGGCCTCGGCGACGGCCTCCTTCAGCTCGACCTTCGACTCGCCGACAATCTGCGGGCCGTCGAAGAGCATACGGGCGATGATGTCGCCTTCCTGGGTCTTGACATTGGCCTTCTCATCCTTGGTGCCGGTGGGCGTCGGCGCGAGCGGCGCCTTGCCGCCCATGCCCTGGCCCCGCCCGCCAAAGGCGCCGCCGGGCTTCATGGCCAGCCCCTGTCCGAGGCCCTGGCACTGCCCCTGGCACATGCCGGCCATGGCGTTGGCCTCGCGCATGAGCTGGGCCATCGCCTCCATCTGGCTGAGCTGCGAGGCCATCTGGCCCGCGGCCTGGCCGAACTTGCCGTCACCCATCCCCTGGGCCATGTTCTGGCACGCCTGCCCCAATCCCTGGCACATCTGACTGGCCGCCTGCTGGGCCTGGGCCATCTGCTGAAGCTGCTGCTTCTGCTGCTCGTTGAGGTTCGGATTGTTCTGAATCGCCTGCTGAAGGGCCTGCGGGTTGTTCGCAAGCTGCGGATCGAGCCCCGCCTGCTTCAGCGCCGCCTCAAGCTGCTCCTTGTTTTTCGCCATCTGCTCGAGCTGCTTGGCCATCTCCTCCAACTGCTTCTCGAGCTGCTTCTTCTGCTCCTCGGTCAGCTCCCCCTTCTCCATCGCGGCCTTCAGGTCGTCCAGCGCCTTGAGCGCGGCCTGGAAGTTCCCCGCCGCCATCGCATCGGCCAGGTCCTTCGCCGGGCCGTCCTCGGGCGTCTTCAACTGGCTCAGGGTCTGGTCGAGCGCCTCGAGCGTCTTGTTCTTCTCGCCGTTGAGGATCTCATCGAGCTTCTTGCTCAGGTCCGTCACCTTCTTGATCGCATCGCGCTTGAGGTCCTCGGGCGATTTCTTCATCGCATCGGGATCGAGCCCGTCCTTGGTCAGCTCGCCGAGCAGGTCGGACAATTCGGAGGTGAGCTGCGGCTTCTCCTTGATCTGCTTGACCAGGTCGTCCATGGACGTCTGGACCTCGGCCTTGACCTGTTGCACTGCCGCATCCGGAGTCGGCTCCTCGTCCGCGAACAGATTCAGCGGCGACAGGAACGAGACCATGATCGCCAGCAGCACGATCAGCGGGCTGATCCACCACCCGTGCGGCGGCTGCACCTTGAAGTGCCGGCTCACCCGCTCGCGATTGCGAGGTTGACGCGCCGTCGAGACCGCATCCTCGATTGCCGCCTGGGCGAACACATCGTCGCGACCCTGGCAGTGCAGCGCTGTGGACAGCTTCTCGCGCAGGTCCAGCCGGTCATCCACCGCGACGGCCACCTGAAGTTCCGTGCGCCGTGCCCGATACCACAGGCCGGCCGAAACCGCCAGCCACACCGCGCCCAGTGAGGGCAGAATCCACTTCCACGCCAGGAACTCCTCGGCGGGAGCCTTGTCCACGATTATCAGCGCCAGCGCGATGGCCGTGGCGACGATCGCCACCTGGTGGGCCCGATTCAGAAACGTCGTCGTTTCCAGGCGATGGCGGGCAATCCTGAGCAGGTTTCGGATGTCATCCATGGTGGTCCGGCCCCTTTTTGCCACGTGTGCGGCATTGGCTAGTAGTCGGCTCGATCGCCTCCAGAGGCTTACGGCGGAGATGGCCGGTTCTTACCGGTCGAGTCCGCCTTTTGCCATTGCAATGATATGATTGAAACGACGGCGATGCGACTTCTCGCCGATGAAAGTCCGGAAACCGCCCACCGCCACCCCCCCCCGGCTTCCAGAAGGGATGAGTTGACCATGAAGCGTTCGGCAAACACGACAATTCTCTCCCTAGCTGTCTTGGCCCTAAGTGCGTTGGCCATCCCCGCTTACGCCCAAACCGAGACCCAGCTCCAGAATGACAACGAGCGGCTGCGGCAGCAGAATGATGACCTGGCCCGCCAACTCGAGGCCGCCAACGCTCGCATCGCGGCCCTGGAGGCCCAGGTCCAGCAGCTCCAGGAGGCCCTGCGAAAGGCCGGCCAGACGCCGCCGTCCGGGCCCCAGGCCGACGTCGTCTCCGTCGATGAAACCAAGCCCGACGCCAGCCCGAGAGGCCTGTTCAACGCCCTCCACGCCGACTACCTCGAGTCCTTCACCGATGTGCCCATGGGCGAGCGCGGCAGCCGCGAGCGAACGGCCTATCTCCGCAACGTCGATCGATGGGTCGGCTCCGCCAACCGCAAGTACAAGGTCCGCGTGCAGTGGCACGTCAAGCTCCACGAGCGGCCGAGCGATCGCATCCCCGACAGCCTCAAGCTCGTGGCCGTCGATCCCGTGAGCAGTGTCCCGCTCGGCGAGCCCTTCCTTGTCCGGCTCAATCGCGGGCTGATCGGCCGGCTGGAGTCGTTGCGGCTCAACTACGACGACATTTTCGTGCTGCGAGGCGTGGTCACGCCGCATCTGACCGTCAACGACCGCGCCGAGGTCTCCGGCGCCTTCGATCGGCCCAAGGTCGTCGGGCCCTTCGCCGAGTTCAATTACACAGTCGATCCCCAGGCGTTTCTGACCGTCAAGGAAATGCAGGAAGAGGCCGCGACGCCCACGGGGGGCTGACGGCATGCGACCGCGAGTGCTTGCCTCCGCGGCGAATTGTCGCGTGACCAGCTTCTGAGTGAACGGACGGCAGCCGCGCGGCCGGCGCTTACACCGCACCGCGACGATGTCGGCGGTAATGCCGGATCAGGGCGTTCGTCGAGCCGTCGTGACCGAGCGCCGGCTCGGGCCGGCCGTCGAGTTCGGGAACGATCCTCCGGGCCAGCGCCTTGCCCAGCTCGACTCCCCACTGGTCGAACGGGTTGATGTTCCAGATCGCGCCCTGCGTGAAGACACTGTGCTCGTACAGCGCCACCAGCGCACCCAGCGCGTGCGGCGTGAGCCGCTCGGCCAGAATCACGTTCGATGGTCGGTTGCCTTCGAAGACCCGGTGCGGCACAAGCTCCTCGGGCGTTCCCTCGGCCCGCACCTCGTCCGCCGTGCGGCCGAAGGCCAGGGCCTCCGCCTGCGCCAAGACATTCGCCATGAGCAGGTCGTGGTGGCGGCCGATCGGGTTGAGCGACTGGGCGAAGCCGATGAAGTCGCACGGCACGAGGCGCGTGCCCTGGTGGATGAGCTGGTAGAACGAGTGCTGCCCGTTCGTGCCCGGCTCACCGAAATACACCGGCCCCGTGGCGTACTCCACCGGCCGGCCGTCCACCGTCACCCGCTTGCCGTTGCTCTCCATCGTGAGCTGCTGGAGGTATGCCGGGAAACGCCTGAGATACTGGTCGTAGGGAAGCACGGCGATCGTCTCGGCCCCGCAGAAATTCACGTGCCAGACCGTCAGCAGGCCCATGAGCGCGGGCAGGTTCCGCTCCAGCGACGCAGCGCGGAAGTGCTCATCCATCTCGTGTGAGCCGGCAAGCATGGCCCGGAAGTGATCCGGGCCAATGGCGATCATCGTGGACAGGCCGATGGCCGACTCCATCGAGTAGCGCCCGCCGACCCAATCCCAGAACTCGAACATGTTCGCGGTGTCGATGCCGAACTCGGCCACCTTCGCCGCGTTCGTGGAGACGGCCACGAAGTGCCGCGCGACCGCCGCCGCATCGCCCCCCAGGCCGCCCAGCAGCCACTGGCGGGCGCTGGCGGCGTTGGTCATCGTCTCCTGCGTGGTGAACGTCTTGGAGGCGATGATGAAGAGCGTCTCGGCGGGATCGGCCTCGCGCAGGGCCTCGGCCATGTCCGTGCCGTCGACGTTGGAGACGAAGCGGAAGGTCAGTCCGCGATCCGCGTAGTGCCGCAGGGCCTCGCAGGCCATCACCGGCCCGAGGTCCGAGCCGCCGATGCCGACGTTGATGATCGTGCGGATGGGCCGGCCGGTGTGCCCTCGCCAGCCGCCGCTGCGAATCTGCTCCGCGAAGGCCGCCATCCGGTCGAGCACGGCATGGACCTGCGGAACCACGTTCTCGCCATCGACCATGATGAATGCGCCGCGGGGCGCCCGCAGGGCGATGTGCAGGACCGGGCGGTCTTCGGTGACGTTGATCCGGTCGCCCCGGAACATGGCCTCGATCCGCTGCCGCAGCCCGCACTCCCCGGCCAGCGCCACCAGCAGCCGCAACGTCTCGTCCGTGATCCGGTTCTTGGCGTAATCCAGACGGAGCCCCGCCGCCTCGGCCGTCATGCGCTCGGCCCGCCGCGGATCATCCGCGAACAGATCACGCAGGTGCAGCCCTCGGATCTCCTCGACGTGCGCCGCCAGCGCCTTCCACATCGGGCGCGCCGTCACCAGGCCGCCCGGCGTCATCGGGCGGCGCCTTCGCGTTCACTCCGCGGCCGGGCCACGCCGTTGCTCGCGATCTCCGTCGCCGCGTGGGCCGGGTCCCATATGCGGAAGCCGCCGAGAAACGCGTTGGCGTTGCTTCCCGCGCGGCAGCCCGGCGGCAGTTCGCGCAACTTCTTGACGTTGCCGCCGCCCAGCACCACATCATCGGGCATGAGCGCCGCGACCAGCTTCGCCACGCCTTCGGCGACGTGCCGCCGCCATTTCTTCGCTCCGAGCCGCTTCTTGCCGCCCAATCCCATGGAATCCTCGAACGTGCCCTTGCGATACGGCAGGTGGCCCAGCTCCATCGGCACCACGTGGCCGTCCACCACCATGGCCGAACCGACGCCGGTTCCCAGACCCAGGAACAACAGCTTACCGCCGTGGTAGCTGCCGAGGGCCTGCATGGCGGCATCATTGATCACCTTCACCGGACGGTCGAACGCCGCCCCGAAATCGAAACCCACCCAGCCGCGCCCCAGGTTGTGCGGCTCGGCGGCCGGCTGGTCATCGCGAACCACGCCGGGATACCCGATGGAAATGCGCTCGAACGCCCAGTCCGCCGTTAGCTTGATGACGGAATCCACCATGTGCTGCGGCGTGAGCCCGGGCCCTGATGGAACCTTACGCGCCTCATGCTGTCCGGTGGCCAGGCACTTGACGTTCGTTCCGCCGATGTCGATGACGAGGATGTTCATGCGTGGTCTCGGGTCAGGTCGGGCACGAAGCCCTGTGCGGTCAGGATGCGGCCCGCGCGGCATGACGAGCGGCCCCGGCGGGGCACACGGCGCGGGCCGGGGGTCCGCGTGCGGCCGCCCGCGCCGTGGGGCTGCCTCGAATCGCAGGCAGAGCGACCAGTCTCCCACAAGATCGACAGGTTTGCCGCGCGGCAGGCGCGGCCAGGTCATTTTCGCGAGATCACAACGACCGATAAGGCGGTCCGGATGACCCACGAACCAGGCAGACACCGGCAGGCGTCGGTCAGGCCGGTCGCCGTTGCGATGATCGCGAGCCATAGCGGGCAAACCTTCACACCGGTCCGCCCCTCGCTCCTCCCATCGAGTGCATCGCCCCAAAGCCACCCACGGGACTCGAACCCGTGACCTGCGCTTTACGAAAGCGCCGCTCTACCGACTGAGCTAGGGTGGCGAGTGCTGCAGCGCGCACAGTAGCACCCCCGAAGATTCCGGGCAACGCGCTGAGTTCGTTCCGATGGCCGCCGGATCAATGCGGAATCAGCTTGATCGCGTTCGAGGCCGGCAGGTTCATGGCCCCGTGCACGCGAGCGGCGGCCTCGGCGAGGCCGCTGTCGGCGTTCACCACCAGGTCCACCAGGCCATCCACATGCCGCTGCTCGGCCATATTGCCGAAACGCTTGACCGAGTCGGCCACCCGCTCCAGCAACTCGATCTGCTGCTCATCGCTGTCGACCAGGGCCGCATCGAAGAGCTTGCGCTGGGCCCTGTGGTCGGGTATGAGGGCGAGAATGTCGGACACGAGCAGGCGCGTGCCGCCGTAGCGCGTGTCCAGAGCGTCGCGCAGGGCCGAAAGGGCATCGGAGATGTTGTAGACGGCGCTGTTGGAAATGGCGATGTCGCGCAAGGCGCTCATGGCCTCGATGGCGTAGATCTCCGCCTCGGCCTCTTCCATGCGCCCGCCCGCGGCATGCTGGAGCAGCTCGTTGACGACGTCGGACATCGCCGCTTCGGGGATGCCGGTCCGCACGACCGAGACCCGCCCGTTGCCACGATACTCGGTGGTCAGGGCCGGCCGATCGACGCCGGTGGCCTGGATGACGACCGGCGAGACCGAGGTCTTGGCGATCTGCGCGAGCTGCTGGACCGACTCGCGGGCCTGGCTGGCGCTGGTGCGCTGCATGATCACCAGGTCCACGCCGGTGGATTCGTTGATCGCGCTGGTCACATCCCGCACCGACGAACCGCTGCCGACGATGCTGAAACCCATCGACTGAAGGCGGTTGACCAGACTGAGCTGGTCCTCGCGGTCGTCGGCGATCACCAGGGCGAAGCTCTGGTTGCCGCTGCGCACCGCGGAGGCCAGGAGCGGCACCACGCGGAAGTCGCCGTCGAAGCTCTCCTGCGGCAGGGTACGGGCCAGCGTCAGGGCCGACTCGTACTGCACGCGTCGATCCGGGTACTCCAGGCACTCCAGCAGCGACTGGCGCCCCGAGCCGGAGAAGAGGTTCGAGCCGCCGGTGGTCTTGGACAGGGCCTGAATCGCATCGCGAACCAGCGGCGTGTCCTGCTGGTCCAGAGCCATCCCGAGCACATCCTGGCAGACCTGCGTGCCGTACACCGTGGCGTAGAAGTCGGGCGTGTAGGTGAGGTCACCGAAGATGGGGTCATCGACGCCCTCGGGCAGGTCGTTCTCGCGCTTGAGGTTCGCCCCGACGAACAGACTCAGGGCATCGCGGTTCTCCGGATTGATCTGGAGTGCCTTGGCCGTGGCCTGCATGGTCATGACTTCGGGGTAGATGCTCGTGGGCGTGGGCTTGGCCACGAGCCCGACGAAGGCGTCGTAGGTCCAGACGTTGTTGTAGGCCTCATCGGGATAGGCGATGAGCGACTCGGTGCCGCGGAAGTAGAGCCGGGCGAGGATCGTGAAGAGCGTCGACAGGTCGGTGTCCGTGCCCTGAACGCTTGTGAAGGCGCGGGCTGCGGCTTCGCGTACCGGGCCGCCGGCGCTCTGACTGACGCTCAGCTCGCGCAGATACGGGGCGGCGTGATTCCAGCCGATCTCGCCGAGGAGGTCGCAGATGACCCGCTGGTTGATTTCGCCGACGTGGGGCAGGGCCACGCACAGCGGCGTCACGGCCTGGCGCCCGATCTGCCGGATCATGTCCTGGCAGGCGATCTTGAGGTTCTCATCCTTCCCTTCGATCAACTGCCGCAGCAGCGCCGGCACGGCGTACTCGCCGGCGGCAAGCAGGCGATTGCGGGCCAGGAGGCGCGCCCGCTGGTTGCCGGTGAGCATGACGATGGCCTGGTCGATGCGCTTGGAATCGCGAGCCATGTCCAGGCGGCCCACCTCGATGCGGCGGGCCAGTTCCGCGGCGGAGTCCTCGAGCTCCGGGACCATCAGCGCCCGCGACACCGCGCGATCAAAGTCGGCGATCTCGCGCTTGCTCTCGTCCAGCAGCGTGGCGAGGTCGGCGTCCTTGAGCGGCAGGGCCAGCAGTGCCTGCGCGTTGGCCGAGGCCAGCTCGACGTTGGCGGTCATCGAGTAATGGATGAAGTCCTCGAGAAGCTGCTCGGGCGTGGTCTGCTGCGCCGAGGCCGCTCGGATCGTGACCAGCACGCACGCGAGGGCGAAGAGGGTGCTGCGAACACAGGAAGAGAGCTTCATCGGATGTGTCTCCAGGTCGCCCCCGGGGCGGCTCGAGATGTGAGCTGGGTGACGTGTCTCGGGCATATTGAGGCGCGGCGGCACCGGGCGGAAACCGCCGAAACGTTGAAATTAGCCGGGCAGTCGCCGGCCGTCAATGTTCAATCTCACCACCTGACGCACCGGGCCATTCGCATTTGACGACCCGGCGGTTCCCGGTATGCTCCCGGGCGACTGTGGTGTCCACTCATCCCGCCCTCGTGCGGGAGGACGTAAGAGGGAAGGCGGTGAAAATCCGCCGCGGACGCGCCGCCGTGACGGGCCGATCGCCAGCCGCGATCAGCCGAGCCCAGCAGCCACTGTCGAGCCCGCAAGGGGCCTCGATGGGAAGGCGGGCAAGGCCGAGCCCGAAGCCGGAAGACCTGCCCCAGTCGCTCGGTAACGCCCTCGCGAACAGGGCTCGGCCGCGCGGCACCGGCTCGTTCCCACCGGCTCCTCCGCCCGCCGATGCTCCGTGAGGACGTCGAACAGACCTCCCATGGCGGGAACCGTTCCGCGCGAATCGGAACGAGCACAGGAGCACCAGCATGTCGCTGCGCTGCACAATCGTGCCGCTGGCCATCGCCGGCGGCGCAATGTCCATCTGTTCGTGGTTATCGGCCCTCACCACCGCCGCCCCATCGGCTCGAGGCGATGACCCCTGGGCCGATCAGATCGTCGCCTACGACGCGGGTCTCGGCGCTGCGCCAGGATACGCCGACGCCTCGACGACCCTCGGTCATCCCGAGCGATTCACGGGTGAGGGCGTCTTTCCCGGCGCGGTGACGGCCTTCAACAGCGCCTTCGGCACGGATGAGATCGTCTCCATCGGCGAGGGCGGGATGCTCGAGGTTCGCTTCGACACGCCCGTCCTGGATGACTCGGACAACCCCTACGGCATCGACCTGCTCATTTTCGGCAACGCCTTGTTCGTTTTCGACGGCGCCGGCGTGGGCAACCCCGCCGGCCTGTTCGCCGACCCCGCTTCGATCGAGGTCAGCGCCGATGGCCTGATGTGGTTCAATGTGCCGGGCGTCTTCGCCGACGATCTGTTTCCGACCGAGGGCTACCTCGACCTGACCGATCCCTTCGCCACCGCGCCCGGCCTGGTCGAGAGCGATTTCACGCGGCCAGTCGATCCGGCCCTCTCGCTCGATGACTTCGCCGGATTGACCTACGCGCAGGTGCTGAGCCGGTACCGCGGCTCCGGCGGCGGCGCGGGCGTGGACCTGGCGAGCGTGGGGCTGCCGGCGATCAGTCATGTGCGCATCACAGTCCCCGCCGATGCCGGCTTCAACGCCGAGATCGACGCCTTCGCCGACGTGGCCCCCCGAATGCCCGGCGATGCCGACCTCGACGGCATTATCAACGTGACCGACCTGCTCCTGCTCCTGTCCGGCTGGGGCGTGCCCTCGCCCGGCTCGCCGCCGGTGGACATGAACGGAGACGGCATCGTGAACGTCTCGGACCTGCTCATCCTCCTGGCGAACTGGTCGTGAGGCCCGGAGCCCGAGCCCGGCGCCGCGGGATCAGTCTGATGGAGGTTGTATTCACGGTGGCCGCGATTGCCGCGCTGAGCGGCCTGACGCTCCTGGCGCTCTCCGGCGTCCGGGCGTCAGGCCGCAGCGCGCGGTGCCTGAACAATCTGCGGCAGATGGCGCTGGGGGCCAACAGCTACGCGCTGGCGCACGACTACTTTCCCGCGGCGATCCGCTACGAACGGCGCGATGGCGTCTTTCGGCGCGTGGCGTGGGACTGGGTCACCTCGGCCGCCGGCGACGTCATCGAGCCGGGCGCCATCTGGCGTCACGCGGGCTTGGGCGCCGGAGAGATCCACCAGTGTCCCGAATACGAGGGGCCGAGCAACTTCAGCGGCGACCCATTTACCGGCTACAACTACAACACGAGCTACCTCGGAGGCGAAGCGCCCTTTCCCGCAACCGGCTGGGACCGCTTCCGTTTCGGCGTGCCGTACTCGGCGTGCAATCGCTCATCCACGTGCGCGATGTTCGGCGACGGGGGCTGGGCCGCCGGGGCCAACAAGTTCATGCGCGCGCCGGAGAATTCCGAGCGGATGCCGTGGTCGATCATCTACGGGGGCGGCCAGGCGTTCCGCCATCACGGGGGGACGAACATCGCCTTCATCGACGGCCATGTCGGCCGCCACGCGGATGCCCGCGAGGGCGTCCGCGCCACGCCCGAACTGCTGCGGCGATTCATGGCCTTTCCGAGCAACGGATTCCTCTCCGACGATGACCGCGCGTACCGGCCCCGCTGAGCCTGTCGCGGTCGAGATCGGGCGGACAACGCGCCGCGGGATCGCCGGTATGATGCCCGCGCATGTCCGACGGCGAGCACTTCGATATCGTCCTCTCCGGCCGCAAGCTGCGCGGCACGGCGTACTGGCCCTCTCGCGAATCGGGCAAGCTGCTGCCCGCCACGCTCATCTGCATTTCGCCCGACGGCCTGCCCTCCGAGGCCGGTCTCACCGAGGCCCTGGCGACCGCCCTGACCGAGGCGGGCGTCGCCGCGGTGGTCTATCACGCCGGCCCCAGCCGTCCCAGCGTCGGCGGCGACCCGACCCTGTGGAAGCATGCCGTGGATGACGCCGCGGCGGTCTTCCGCTGGGTCGCGCTGCACGACAAGGTGGACCTGGGCCACCTGGCCCTGATCGGGTACGGGCGCGGCGCCGTGGTCGCCTCCTGCCTGTCACGCCGCTCGGACCAGATCGCCGGCGTGTGTCTCATCGCCCCGAGCGCGACGTATGCCGCGCCTCCGAACAGCGATGACGAGGCGAATCGAAACGGCACGGCAGCGCTGCACCCGATCGAGGATGCGGCCCACTTTGACCGGCCCACGCTCGTACTCATTGCCGGGGGCGATGAGATCATCCCCTTCCCGCATTCCCAGGCGTACCTGAACGCCATGGAAAACGTCGAGCACCAGGTCCGCCACCTGATCGTCGCCCGGGCCGACCACGGCTTCGCCGACGAACGCCTGCGGCAACTGTGCGTCGCCCAGGTCGTGGATTTCCTGCGGAGTCTCCCGGCCGTGGTTCACGCGGAACCGCACCTGTGAACCGTCTGCCCGAGTACGTCGAGGCGCTTGAGGCGGCGCTGGCCATCGTCGAGCCGATGGCCGCGACCGACAATCCGCCGCTGGAGGCGTGCGGCAGGCGCGTGCTGGCCGAGCCCGTGATCGCCGACCGCGACCTGCCGCCCTTCAACCGGGCCCAGATGGACGGCTACGCGGTGCGGGCGGCGGAGGTGGGCCGGGTCGAAGCGTTTCCGGTCGTCGCGACGATCAGCGCCGGCATGGCCGCCGCGGTGGCCGTGCCGCCCGGCCATTGCGTGAAGATCGCCACCGGCGCCCCCCTGCCCGATGATGTCGATTCGGTCGTCCAGCACGAGCACTCCGATCGCGGCGACCCCGTGCGCTTCACCGTCGATTCGATCGAGCCCGGCCATGCCGTCCACCCGCGCGGCGCGGATGCGAAAGCTGGCGATGTCCTGCTGGCGCCGCCGCTGGTCATGCGGGCCCAGCACCTGGGCATCGCGGCGGCAGTGGGCAAGGCGAAGCTTCTCGTCACCAGCAAGCCGCGCGCGATCATCCTCTCCTCCGGCGATGAGGTCGTCGATGTGGGCGCGGCAGTCGAGCCGCACCAGATCCGCAACTCCAACGGCCTGATGGTCGCCGAACTCCTGCGCCGCTTCGGGGCCGAGCCGCTGTCCAACATCCACATCGCGGATGAGCGGGAGGCGACGATCAAGGCCGTGGCCGGGGCGATCAAGTCGGCCAACCTGGTGGTGACCATCGGCGGCGTTTCCGCGGGCGAACGCGACCACTTTCCCGCGGCGTTCGATACGTGCGAGGTGCAGCGCGCGGTCGAGGGCGCGGCAATCCAGCCGGGCAGGCCGATCGTGGTGGGCCGCACACCCAAGGGCGTGATCATCCTCGGCCTGCCGGGCAACCCGGTCTCGACGCTGGTCTGCTCCAGTCTCTTCGCCTGGCCGATGGTGCGCAAGATGCTGGGCCTGGGCACTGATTTGCCCTGGCGCGACATCAAGCTGGGCGACTCGGTGAAGCCCAACCCCCGCCGCCAGGCGTTCCGGCCGGCGCGGGTGATGGAGGACGGCACGGCGGTCGTGCCGCAGTGGGCCGGCTCCGGGGATCTCGCTCACACCGCCAACACGAGCGGGCTGGTGGCCCTACCTGTGCAGGAGCACGCTGTGCGCAAAGGGGCGGTGGTGCGCTACCTGCCGTGGCCGTGGTGATTGGTAAACAGAAAGCAGAAAGCAGAAATGGCCACACAGCAGCGCGCCCTCAGGAATGGGGCAACAATGAGGCCATGAAGTGTCGCGTGCTGCTGTTTGCTCAACTGGCCGAGGCCGCGGGGCGGCGGGAGATCGAGATCGACCTGCCGGAGGGGGCGACGGTAGGCGATGCGCTGGCCGTGCTGGGACGGGAGCACGAGGCGATCGATGTCATTCGCGACCGTATCGCCGTGGCCGTAAATGAGAAGTATGGCGCGCTGCGGGACACGTTGCATGACGGCGACACGATCGCTCTCATTCCACCCGTGAGCGGCGGATAGCGCTACGTCCGCTCAAGAATGAACTCGCGATCTCCTTGCTCATCGTAATAATACGCCAATCGACCCGGGATGCAGACGAGCAAAGTGCCCCAACCGCCAAACCGAATCTTCTCCAGTGCCTCATCGAGCGGCAAATCCAGACCATCTATCGAGTCACAGTCGGAGATTGCATGACACGTTGACGGCGCCCCTCTCGACCTGAGAAGTGATTCGGCCGAGCTTTGGTCGGCCACCGGGGTCGCATACTTCTCCAGCAAATCGCGGCAATGATTGAGTCTGTCAAGCTGACGCCCGCGCCTCGTGGGATCGGCGAGACATTCCAGATACCGCGAGCGTCTCGATGGTTCAAAGAACGCAATGATGGTTGCTCGTTCGGCAGGATGCAACGACGCGGCAAAGTTCGACTTGTCATCTTTGCCCATATGAACGCTCCCCTGCGTGGTGCTCATCTTCGTCCGAACTGCCTGGCCAGATCCGTCAGACTCAGGCGCAATGTCGTCGGGCGGCCGTGGGGGCAGTTGCTGGAGCGCTCCACCGTGTCGCGAAACTTCAGGAGCTCCTCGATCTCCTCTGGCCCGAGGCGGTCGCCGGCCTTGATCGCCGCCTTGCACGCCATCATGTCCAACACCTCGTGCAGGGCCGCCTCGGCATCGTGATTGAGCCCCTCGTTTACCGCCCGGCCCAGCAGTTCGGCCATGAAATCCACCGGATCGACGCCGCGTTCGAAGAGCAGCGAACTGAAGGCGTGCACCGCGATCGACTTCGGACCGATCGGCTCGGCCTCGATTCCCAGCCGCGCCAGCAATGGCCGCAAGTCCTCCAGCGCCTCGACCTGCCCGCGATCGACGTTTAGGGTCGCCGGCATGAGCAGGCGCTGCGACTCCAGTGCCCCCGAACCGCCTTCAGACCCCGTCTCCAATCGCCGCTTGAGCTTCTCGAACATCACCCGCTCGTGCAGGGCGTGCTGGTCGATGATCACAATGCCATCGGCATCCTGGGTCACGATGTAGCTGGAGTGGATCTGGAGAACCGACTCGGCCTGCCGCACCCCCGGATGCACCGTCTCGTCGATCTCCGCCTCGGCCGGCGGATCGAGGAATTCCGGCGCCTCGGCGGCCAGCGCCTGCCGCACTTCGCTGTACACGAAGCCCTTCTGGGTGGGATCGAGGCACTTGAAATAGTCCACGAAGCTGCTGGCGGCCGGCGCTCGCGCATGGCCGCCGTTGCCCTTCACCTCCATGCCCGATCCGAAAGCGGGCAGCGGCGCAACGGGCACCGCCAGCGCGCCGGCAAGTGAACCGGTGCGGTTCAGATCAAACTGCGGAGTCAGATCCGCGATGCGCAGGGCCTCGCGCACGGCAGTGAGCACCGCCCCGTGCACCGACGACTGGTTGCGGAATCGCACCTCGGCCTTCGTGGGGTGGACGTTAACATCGACGTAGGCCGGATCGAGCTCCAGAAACAACACGATGGTCGGGTGCCGCGCCGGGTCGATGAGGCCGCGGTAGGCCTCGCGGATGGCGTGGACGATCGAGCGGTCATTGATAATGCGGCCATTGAGGAACAGGCGCACGTGCTTCGCGGTGCCCCGGGCGATCGCGGGCGTGCCGGCAAGCCCCCACAGGCCGATCTCGCGCTCCCGGGCCTTCACCGGCAGCAGTTCATCGCGGAGTTCCTCGCCGATGATCGCCAGCACGCGCTCGGCCGGCGTCTGGTCGGGCGGCAGGTCCAGGGTACGGCGACCGTCGATGGTCAGTGCAAAGCCGATGGCCGGATGGGCCAGGGCCAGGTTGTGAACCGTGTCGGCGACCCGGCCCGTCTCCGTCTGATCCGTGCGGAGGAACTTGCGGCGGGCGGGCGTATTGAAAAACAGGTTCCGCACCGTCACCGTTGTCCCGGGGGCGCCGGCGGCGGGCCGGGGTTCGCCCGCGGCATCGCCCTCGATCTCGATCAGCCCGGCGCCTGTCTGCTCGCGCGGGCGCGACACGATCGACATGCGGCTGACGGATGCGATGGACGCCAGGGCCTCGCCGCGGAATCCCAGCGTGGCGATGGCATCGAGGTCCTCGGCCCGCTCGATCTTGCTCGTGGCGTGCGGGGCGATCGCCAGGGGCAGCTCGTCGAGGGACATGCCCGTGCCGTCATCGCTGATGCGGATGAGTTCCTTGCCCCCCTCTTCGATGCTGATGTCGATCCGCATCGCCTGCGCGTCGATGGCGTTCTCGACCAGTTCCTTGACCACGCTCGCCGGCCGCTCGATCACCTCGCCCGCGGCGATCTGGTTCACGAGCAGCGCGGGCAGGCGGCGGATGGGCATAGGGCGATTGTAGGAACGCCCTCCGCCGCCGGTGCCGATGCGCCAGGGCATCAACGGGGCATCATGAATCCTGTTGCGCTTCGGATGCGCGCGCGACAGGGCTCGACTGTTCAAAACCTGTCGCCGTGCGCATGACCAGCGGGTACGGCCGGCCGCGTCCGAACGCGCGCGGGGCGACCTTCAGGATGATCGACGACTGGTAGCGCTTGAACTCGAACCGGTCGATGGTGCGGCAGACGTGCCGCACCAGTCCGTCGTCGAAGCCCGTCTCCCGGATGATCCGCTCGACATCCCACTCCCGGTCGATGAAACGCTCCACGATCTCATCGAGCACCTCGTAGGGCGGCAGCGTGTCCTCGTCGGTCTGGTTGGGACGCAACTCCGCCGACGGGGGCTTGGTGATGGACGGCTCGGGAATGGGCGGCGCGGCAAAGCCGAGGTCCCGGGCGTGATCGTTGATCCACCGGGACAGGTCGTAGACCTGCGTCTTGCGGACATCGCCGAGCGGGGCGAGCGCGCCGCACATGTCGCCGTACAGCGTCGAATAGCCCATGGCCAGTTCGGACTTGTTGCTCGTGGCCAGCAGCAGCGCTCCGGTGGAATTGGACAGGGCCATGAGAAGGATGCCGCGCATCCGGGCCTGGACGTTCTCATCCGCCACGCCCGCCAGCCCGCCGAGGCCGGCCGTTCGATAGGTCCCCCGGGCGGTGTCGTGGAGGTCCTCGATGGATACTTCCAGAGGCGCGGCAAGGCCGAGATTTGCCGCCAGGGCCTGCGCATCACGAAGCGAGCCCGCGGACGAGTATTTCGACGGCATCATGACCCCGGTCACATTCTCCGGCCCCAGTGCCGCCGCGGCGATGACGGCAGTCAGCGCTGAATCGATGCCCCCCGACAGGCCGATCAGCGCCCGTTCGTGGCCCGTCTTGTGGGCGTACTCGCGCACGCCGCAGACAAGGGCCTCCCACAGTTCGCGCATGGGCTCATCCCACCGCCGATGCGCCGCTGCGTGTTCCGCCGGCGCGCTGAGGTCGACGGTCCTGGTGCAGGCGCTGAATCCGGGCAGCGATGCGCACAGCGAGCCATCGGCGCTGAAGACCATCGATCGGCCGTCGAAGACAAGGTCGTCGTATCCGCCCACCTGGTTGACCATGACCACGGGCACGCGGAGCTGCTTCGCCACGGCCTCGATCTGACGCCGGTGCCGCGCCCATTTGCCCAGCACGAAGGGCGTGGCGTTGAGACTCACCAGCACATCGCAGCCGCCGGCCATCGTCTCGGCGACGGGATCGGAGGCATACCGCTGCTCCATCGCCACATCGCCCGCCCGCCAGATGTCCTCGCAGATGAGCACCCCCACCCGCCGGCCGGCGATTTCAACCGCGCAGGGCGCATCGCCGGTGTGAAAGTACCGGTCATCATCGAAGACGTCGTAACCGGGCAGAAGTCGCTTGTCGCAGATGGCGATGACCTCGCCGCGCACGATGACCGAGGCGCTGTTGTACGCGGGGCGCCGGCCGGATGGGCACGTGCGGGGGTGGCCGATGATGACGGGCAGGTCGCCGGCGTGGGCGGCGAGGTCGCGCACCGCCCGCTCACACGCCGCCACGACCCC
>Ga0299906_10001247_pt1 | contig 21948 bp, 16 predicted proteins | sample RVTome_14_FD_200259 | JGI IMG/M metagenome (GOLD analysis project Ga0299906, IMG submission 200259) | Soil microbial communities from uranium-contaminated site in the Upper Colorado River Basin, Wyoming, United States - RVT145D125 (version 2) ...
GTTTTTTTCCCCCCCCCCCCCCCCCCCACAGGAATGGCATGTTCCATAATACATAATCGAATTCTGTGAAATCATCAGGAAGGTTCACGTTGGTAATATCGCCCAGGAGGGGATTGATATCAAAGCCGGCGAGGTGTGCCGTCGTCCGAGCATTGACGATCGCCATGGGATTGATTTCCACGACATACACCAGCGTCTGAGATTTGAGCGATGCCGCCCATGCGTCCGCGCCGGACCCCGTGCCGATCACGAGGACCTTGTCGCCGGGTTCGATGTCGCTCTCCAGGATGGCGTCGTAATAGATCTTATCCGACATGCCGGGGGTGTAGACGGTCGGATAGATCGGCGTCAGGACCGTTTGGCCGGACCGGGCGGGGTTTCGCAGGAAGGTGTCCAGATCCTGAAAGCTGCCCACCGGGCCGGTGGACCAGCCGTGGTCGTCGACTTTCAAGTAGTGCCAGGGACTCGGCGAATGCAAGTCGGGCGCAGGCCAACTCTGCGGCTGCTCTTGTTTCGGTGACGCGGCACGTTCCGAGAAGTAGAGTGTTGTGCCCACCGTTCCGAGCAGGAGTCCCAGCATCAGCGCCATGGGTACCCCGATCGGAATGTCACCCCACCCACGGCGCGCCTCGACGCCGCGCGGAGTCTCTTCGGGTTTCCCATCATCGGTCATGAAAGATCCGTCCGTCCGCCGCGTGTCTTCATCCCTCGTTCTGATGGGATCCTAACGAAGGATGAACGATGAAGGATGGGGGATGAGGGCTGATCTTTGATTCTTCATCTTTCATCCCTCATCCTTCATTCATCCCTCATCCGCGCTTCTGACGCGCTCCGGTGGCGCTTACCTACTTCAGCTTCTTGATCGCGATGTTGCGGAACCCGACCGCGTCACCGTGGCCGGCGAAACCGAAGTGGCCGACTTCGCGATCCTTTCCGGGATGCTTGTGCCCGGGGATGAATTCGGTCACTTGGCTGAGGTCGGTGTCGAGAATGGGCGTGCCGTTCAGCGTGACCTGGATCGTCGATCCCCGCACCACGACTTCCTGGTAGTTCCACTGACCCACCGGCCGGAGGTACCCGCGATGGGCGGCGGTCATGCCGTACGCCGAACCATGGTATTGCCGAGGATCGAGCTTGGCGTACTTCTCGGCCGTGTTGTCCAGGACCTGCAACTCGCACATGCCGTCGAAGGCCGGGTTGCCGCTGCCCGGGTAGCGAATGGCCAGGCCGTTGTTGCCGCCGGCCGGCACTTTGAACTCGAGGCGGACGGCGAAATCGCGATACGAATCACTGGTGTACAAGGTCCCGCCTTTGCCGGCCCGACACGAGATCGCGCCGTCTTTCACGGTGTAGCTCGACACCTCGCCCGACCAACCGTCCAGGTTCTTCCCGTTGAACACGGACTTGAATCCCTCGCCGCCGTGCTTGCGCAGCAGGGCGTTGGCTTCGTCGGCGGGAATCTCGCGCAGGAAGATGTTCCGCCAGCGGATCTCGCCGCCGTGGGTCTGCAACTGCACCTTTCCCTTGGCGAACAGCGGCCGCTCGCGATCCCAGAAGTTCTCCATCACCGCGTGGTCGACGACGAGCTTGTCGTTCAAGTAAACCGTGGTCGTCGCCCCGAGTTGGATGATGCGGAAGCGATTCCACTGCCCGAACGGTTTGTCAGCCAGGACCGACGGGTCCTTGCCCGGCGCGCCGGCGCTGTTGTTCCAGAGCCCGCCCGAGCCCTTGTCGGCTCCGATCTTCCACTTGCCGCCGGCCTCGGTATAGTCCCAGATCTGCACCTGCGGCGACGTGCGCAGGTAGATCCCGCTGTCGGCCTTGGCCACGGTCTTGTAGTCGATCCACAGTTCGATGTCGCCGTACTCGGCATCCGTGGTCATGTAGACGCCGTGGCCGTCGTTGACCAACTCGCCGTTCTCGACCCGCCAGTGTTGCTTCAGGTCGGCCCGATCCGCGGCTCGCTTTTCGCTCCGGTCCGCGTCGCTCATCGCCGCCAGCTTGCGGGGGTCGAAATGCCCCAAGCCATGCCAGCCGCTCAGGTCTTTCCCGTTGAACAGCGCCGTGAACCCGGCCGGGGGCTTGTTCCCCTCTTGTGCCCGAGCCGGTAACGTCAATAGAACCGTCGCCAACGCCGTCGTCGTAACCAGAAATCGCTTATGCACGTGAATCTCCTCCGAAGGGCAGCTTGTCCGTTCGTCGCGTAAGGAAACACTCTACACGCTTTGGGCGATCTCGTCACGACGGTCAGCCTACTCGTCAGGCACGCGTTGCAACAGTTCGGCCGGACTGATCACGTGGCCGCCTTTGAGCAGCAGACTGTACGGTACCGCCTGGGTGGACTGCAGCGCCGGTACGAACACCAACGTGAACGCGACGACCCAATAGCTTCGTGCGGGCCAAGAGCTTCGTGTGGAATCGTGCGACATGATGGCCAAGTCTCCTTGCGGGTCAGGTGGCCGCGCGTTTGAAGATCTCTCGCAGTCTGTCGGCCACGATCCGTTCTTCACCCGGCTTGAGCATGAACACGGAGATCAACAGACCGCGATCGCCCGTACCGCGAACCCGGCCAATGGCGATCGGCGGATCACCCTGTTCCAACTGTTCCTTGATCCGCTCGTGGTTGATGCGTACGCGGGACTCGTCCCATTGGAGGATCACGTGCGGGACATGGTTGGCGATGGGGGGTACGAATCGCTCGGTCGTCAAGGTGGGAATGCTCGCGACGGCCCGTTCGATTACGGAGATACGCCGTTCCCATTCTCGCCACTCGGATGCATGGTCGGTGTGCACGTAGCGTTTGACCGCGGCCCAGGCGGCGACCATGTCCTCCTTGCCGACCTTCATCATCCGCCCGATGTTGCCGCAGCGTGGGGCGGCGTTGAGCTTGGCGGCCTCGATGAAGGTCTTGCGTCCGAGGAGCAGGCCGGTGTCATTGGGGCCCATCAAAGCCTTGCCGCCGCTGAAGGCGACCATGTCGAAGCCCATCTTGGTGTATTTCGAGAGTGCGGCCAGGGGTGGGACGTCGGCGGCGGCGTCGAGCAGCGTCGGAATCTTGTGCCGGCGCGCGATGTCGACCCACTCGGCTCGCTTGATCCGACCATCGGGCTCGAACAGGTTGTAGAAGAGCATCATGGCGGTGCGATCGTTGACGGCGCGCTCGAGATCGGCGCGGGTTTCGACGTCGATCAGCTTGACGCCGCAGTTGGTGATCTGGTTGTCGTAGCAGGTGTGGTGCGTTTTCTGGGTGATGACCTCATTCTTCATGCCCGCGATGTCGGGCAGGCGGGCGATGCGGTCGGGTTCGCCGCGGGTGACGGCGGCGGCGGTGGCGAGCATCATCGCTCCGGCCGCTCCCGACGTGACCATGGCCGCCTCGACGTCGATCAGCGCGGCAATCTGCTCGCCCACCTTGTCCTGCAGATCGAGCAGTACGACGAAGTTCTGCGCGGCGGAACTCCAGGCAGTGACAACGTCCGGCGGCATGAGCGACCCGCCCAGCGACGTGAGCGTGCCCGCGGCGTTGATGACCGGTTTGATCCCGAGCTCGGCGTACACGCCTGGTTGTGCCGAAGACGACGCGGCCGACGGTGTGGCGAGCAGTCCGCCGACGGCACAGCCCGCGCTGGTCTTGAGCAGCATGCGCCGTGTGACATGTTCGGTCTTGCTGGTGTTCATGATGGTCCTCGCATGTGTCAGACGTCCTCGACGCCGACGGAATTGCCAGCCTTGTATGCGGAATAAGGATACCGCGGGTTCTACGTGGGCAAAAGGATTTCCGGAAATCTCGAGACGGGAATCTTGCGGTGGCTGAGCGCTCATGCGTCTATTCGTCGCGCATGGCCCGGATCGCCGTCACCGCAGCACGGCGGGCGCGAGGGCTGAGCGATTTGAGGAGCGTTTTTTCCAGTGCCGGTAGTGCGGCGGCCGGGTAACTCGCGTACAGCGCCAACCGACCGGGTGCGTCATCCATTCCCCGCGGGTACACTCAACGCCGTCAATCATGAAACCAAGGAGCCTGACCGATGCGCATTTCGAGATCATTCAGCCGCCGTGACTTCGTCCGTACCGTCGGCGCGGGTGCGGCTACGCTCCTGGCGGGGCGTCGGACGGTTCACGCGGCGACCGAGCGTCCCAAGGTGGCCGCGATCTTCACGGAGTGTACCCACCGATCGCATGCCCATGTGATTCTGGAAAACTTCCTCGAGAAGTACTACTTCAACGGCACGTTGACCGATCCCGGCGTCGACGTGGTGTCGTTCTATGCCGATCAACAACCAGCGGGCGACATGTCGAAGCAAGTCGCCGCCGATTACTCGATCCCCATGTATCCGACGATCGCCGAGGCGCTCTGTTTGGGGAGTAATACCCTGGCCGTCGACGGCGTGCTGTCGATCGGCGAGCACGGCAATTATCCACACAACGAACTCGGTCAGCACATGTATCCGCGCAAGCGGTTCTTCGACGCCATCGTCGCGGTCATGAAACGGTCGAACCGCTTCGTACCGCTCTTCAACGACAAGCACCTGTCGTATCGGTGGGACTGGGCGAAGGAGATGTACGATACGGCTGCGAAATTGAACATCCCGTTCATGGCCGGCAGTTCGGTGCCCCTGGCGCAACGACGACCTCCGCTGGAGCTGCCCGACGGCGCCGAGATCGAAGAGGCGGTGTCGATTCACGGCGGCGGAATCGAGAGTTACGACTTTCACGCGCTCGAGGTCCTGCAGTCGATGATCGAAGCGCGCAAGGGCGGAGAAACCGGCGTCACGCATGTCGAGTTTCTCGACACCGACGCGCTGTGGAAAGCCGCCCGTGACGGTCGCTGGTCGACCGACCTGGCCCGCGCGGCCATGGAGAAGGAGCTGGGCCGAGAAATCCCTGATTTGAAGGCGTTCACGGACGGCCGGGAAAAGCCGATCCCGGCTCACGGCGTCCTGGTGACGTACAAAGACGGCACGCGCGGCCTGGCCCTGAAGCTCGGTTCCAGCGGCACACGCTGGAACTTCGCCTGCCGGCTGAAGGGGAATCCGCAGATTCAATCGACCGCCTTCTACGTCGGTCCCTGGCAAAACCGGAACCTCTTCAAGGCGCTTTCACACGCCATTCAGCATCACATCATTCACCGGGAAGCGCCGTACCCCGTTGAGCGGACGCTGCTGGTGACGGGGATTCTGGATGCATCGATGCACTCCCGTCACGATGGGGGTAAGCGTACCCGCACGCCGGAATTGGAATTCGCCTACGCACCGAAGGATTTTCGCGCTATGCGTGAAATGGGCGCCAGTTGGAAGATCATCACCGAGGACATCCCGCAGCCGAAGGGCATCAATCCCAACGCGGGAAAGTAGTGGTCGCTATCCGTGATCCGCGGGTCGTTCGCGTTGACGCTCGTGCAGTCAACGGCGTACGATGCCTCAAATCGTCGCCAACGCGTTCGGGCTAAGGTACGCGACGAGCTGGTTCAAGCTTGGATACCCTCTTGATGTTGACAGCGGACGGTTGCCGAGCGCGGCGTAAGCGTTTGTGGGAAAGCTTTACTGATCCGCCGGATTGGATCCTCATCGGCGATCCCGCCCATCTGATCTACTTCGCCAACTTCGCGATGTCTCCGTTTTTCTTCGGGTCGACCGACGGTGGGGCGATGTTGATCCTCGGTGCCGACGGGTCGTCCACATTGGTGACGGACAATCTGTTGGAGGAATTCGCCGCGCAGGCGCATGTCGATGAAGTTTTCACGCCGGTCTGGTATCGATGCGTCGAGTCGGCCGGTCATCGACAATCCATGCTGGTCGAGAGTGTTCTCGATCGGATCGGCAATCTTGCCGGCACGCACGTCGGCTTCGAGCCGGCGAGCGTTCCCGCCGGTGTAATTGAACGACTGCGCGAGCAACAATCGGGCTTGAAGCTGACCGCGGTGGACTCGGCGATCCTTGCGTTGCGGCGGAGCAAGGATCGTGACGAGCTCGATGTGCTCGGTCGCTCGATGCGGGCGGGCGAGGCGGCCCATGCGGCGGCGCTGCGTGAAACCGTCCCCGGCATGACCGAGCTCGACGTATACCGGCTGGTCCAGCAAGCGGCGATGCGCGAGGCGGCCGAGCCCGTGATCGTGTACGGCGATTTTGTCTCCGGGCCGCGCAGTGAGGCGATCGGCGGCTCGCCGACGCATCGCGTGATCGAAAAGAGTGATCTGGTCCTGTTGGATTTTTCGGTGGTCGTTCACGGCTATCGTGGCGACTTTACCAATACGTTCGTCTGCGGTGCGGCGCCGACGGCCGAACAGACCGAGCTCTATGAACAGTGTATCGACGCGATCGACCATGCGGAGAAGCAGCTCCGTGCCGGCCGTACGGGTCGGGACGTTCATCAGGCCGTCGCCGGCAGGCTCGGGCCTACGTTCACGACCCACAGCGGGCACGGTATCGGACTCGGCCATCCCGAACCGCCGTTTTTCGTGCCCGAGAGCAGCGACACGCTCGTGGCCGGGGACGTCGTCGCCCTCGAGCCGGGGCAGTACGTCGCCGGCGTGGGGGGGATGCGCTACGAACGGAACTATTGCATAACCGACGATGGATATGCGTTGTTGACCCATCATGCCCTGCAGATCGATCCGACGAAGTGAATCAACGGAAAGGGATTCCCATGCGCTGTTACCGTGTTGTTTCGTTTCTGGTCCTGAGTCTGATGGTGTCTTGTGCATCGCGCAGCGACCGCTGGCCGCAGTTCCGCGGGCCCGAGGCGCAGGGTGTGAGTGCGAGTGGGGCATTGCCGGTCGATTTCGGTCCCGACCGGGGCGTAGCCTGGAAGGTGTCGATCGTCTCGGGGATCTCGTCGCCCTGCGTCTGGGGCGATCGTTTGTTCATCACCGGCTACGACAAGGAGAGTAAGCAGCTCATGGTCGCGTGTCTCGATCGTCACGACGGTCGGGTGATGTGGCAGGACGCGCCGGCCGCCGACGCGATCGAGCCGGTGCACGAAGTCAGCAGCCCCGCGTCGGCCACGCCGGTGACCGACGGCCGGCACGTGTACGTGTTCTTCGGGTCGATCGGGTTGCTGTGCTACGACTATCAGGGCAACGAGCGTTGGCGGGTTCCTCTCGGGCCGTTCGGGTACATGTTCGACTGGGGTGAGGCGGCGTCGCCGGTGTTGTGCGGTGACGCCGTCATTCAGAACTGCGACAACGACGATGAATCGTTTCTCATTTCGGTAAACAAGCGCACCGGCACGATCAACTGGCGTACTGAACGTCCACTGGCGACGGTCAGTTACGCCACGCCGACGGTCTGGAAGAGTACTGCGGGCACGCGATTGGCGGTGGCGGGCAGCGGGGCGCTAACGTTCTACGATCCGGCGAACGGTAGCGAGATTGCCCAGGTGACCGGCTTGCCCCGGATCGTCAATCCGACGCCCATCGTTGCTGACGGGTTGCTGTACGTCATGGCCTACAGTCGGGGCGAGCCGAGTCGCGACACCGCCGAGGTGCTCATGACCTTCAAGGACAAGAATAAAGACGGCATGCTCAGCAAAGACGAGCTGCCCGAGAGCATGTCGTCCAAGTTCGCGCGCGGCGACACCGACAAGGACGGTCAACTCACCCGAGAAGAACTCAAGGGCGTTTTCAAGTGGGCGCAAAGCAACCCCGGCGGCGGAGAAATCCTGATGGCGATCCGGCCGGGCGGGACCGGCGACATCACCGACTCGCACGTGGTCTGGCAATACCGCCGCTCGATTCCCTACGTACCCTCGCCGTTGATCGTCCATGACCGGATCTATATCGCCAAGGACGGCGGCATCGCCACCTGCGTCGACGCGAAGACCGGCGAGCCGTTGTGGGGCCCGACGCGACTGGACGCGCAAGGTTCGTATTACGCGTCACCCGTGTACGGCGACGGTAAGATTTACTTCATCAGCGAGCGCGGCGTCGTCACCGTCGTCGCCGACGCGCCGGAATTCACGAAGCTCGCCCAGAACGACTTGGGTTCCGGGTGCAAGGCCACCCCCGCGATCGTCGGCGATTTACTCTACGTGCGGACCGACGAGACGCTCTATTGTTTCACCAGCCAATCGCAAACGGTGCTCGCCGCCGCGGGCGGGTGAGAGGTCGTCTCGATCGCCACGCTGCACATGTCGAAGGTCAATGGGTGCACGCGTGATTCTGAAGTGCGGCTACATGATCAAGTAGGGTATTCCCATACGCGTATTCCGTCTCGTACCCATCTTACGCGGGCATCCCCACACCCCGCATTCGCGGCGGCCTACCCGTTCAATCCGATGTTGGCCATGATCCGGGCCGTCGATTGGGCGTGGTTCAGCGTATAGAAATGAATCCCCGGCACGCCGTAGGCCAGGAGTTCGGCACACATCGCCGAGGCGAGTTCCACGCCGTATTGCCGAACCGAGTCAGCGTCGTCCCCGTACGCATCGAGGCGTGCGAGCACGTCCGTCGGCAGCGTCGCGCCGCACAGGCCGCAAAAGCGCTTGATTTGGGCCGTGCCCAGGATCGGCAGCACGCCCGGAACGATCGGGACGGTGACCCCGAGCGTATTCTTGAGGTAGTCATCGAAGGCGAAGAAATCGCGGTTGTCGTAGAACAACTGAGTCATCACCACCGACGCGCCGGCTTCGACCTTGGCCGCACACCGCCGCCAGTCGAGATGCTTGTCCGGACAGCCGGGATGCCCTTCCGGATAGCCCGCCACCGCGATGTCGAACCCGCCGAAGTCGCGGATGAACTCGACCAGCTCGACCGCATAGGAGAAACCGTCCGGGCACGGCGTGAACGAATCGTCACCGGCAGGAGGATCGCCGCGCAGGGCGACGATGTTGCTGATGCCGTGTTGACGCGCCGACGTGAGATACGCGGATAACTCGTCGCGCGAACCGCCCACACAGGTCAGATGGCTCGCCGCCTCGACGCCGAACTGCGTCTTGACCCGCGAGACGACATCGAGTGTCTTGTCCCGCGTACTGCCGCCGGCACCATAGGTGCAGGTCAACATCGCGGGCGACAGCGTGAGCATCTCGGGCAGGGCTTGATCGAACAGTCGCGCCTCGGCCTCGGGGGTCTTGGGCGGGAACAACTCGAACGAGACGACTACCTTGTGGGTTTGGTGCAGGTCGGAGAACTGCATCGGTGGCTACTGCCGCCGGGCGCGAAAGCAGTCGCGGCAATAGACCGGCCGGTCTTCAGTAGGCTTGAACGGGACCGTGGTCGTGGTGCCGCATTCGGCACACACCACTTCAAAAGACTCACGTGGCGGGCGATCGCCGCCGTATCCGCCGCCACCGCCGCCGCGTCGTCCGCCGCCGCCTTGGGTCTTGCGCTTTTGACGGCAATCCCGGCATCGCTTGGGCTCGTTGGTGAACCCCCGCTCGGCGTAGAACGACTGGTCCTCGGCCGAGTGCACAAACTCCTGGCCACAGTCCACGCAATTGATCATCTTGTCTTCGAACGACATGGGTACGACTCTCCGAATTCTCCGGCATACCCGCCGGAAGGGCGTCAATCGTGCAGGTCGCCCCTGCGACCCCGGATTCGACGCCGTTGGTCCCGATCCTAACGACCGCAACTCTCCCCAGTACCGGCCCGATGCCGGGTTGTCAATACTGAATTGACAGGTTGCGGGTGCACCTTACAACCCGCGGAACAGTACACTCAGTACCGCAACTACACACCAAGCCCACGGGTTGCATCCCGTGGGGAAGTAAGCCAACCACAACAATCATAGCCAGAGTAACCGTCATGGCCTCATAAAAAAGGTCACACGGCACGGACGGATGTTTACAGTTCGTTCCACGCCACTTCGACACCCAGCCCCGGCCCGTCCGGCACGTGGACCTGTCCGCGCTCGATCCGTACCGGCCGGCGGACGATGCTGCGCTCGTGGTAGTAGGGCCCGACCAGGTCCCCCGGCATGCGGGCGCAGAGCACGTTTTCGGTGGCGCGGATCATGTGGACGACGGCGGCGGTGGCCACGTCGAGTTCGAGGTTGGACCCGATCACGCAGGGGATGTCGAAGTCGGCGAGCATGGCGATGATCTCCCGGCACCGCGAGATCCCGCCGTTCTTGCCCGGATAGACGCTAACCACTTGAGCGGCGCCCAGCTCGGCGACGCGCTCGGCCTCGGCGAGGGTGAAGACGCTTTCGTCGGCCATCACCGGCACGTCGACCTGCTGCTGAATCTCGGCCAAGACCTCCGGTCGGTCGCGGGGCACGGGCTGTTCGAGGAACGCCAGCCCGTCCCCCGCCAGCGCCTCAGCCAGGGCGATCGACTGCTCGGCGTTCATGCCGCCGTTGCCGTCGACGCCGATCATCACGTCGGCGCCCGCCTCGGCCCGAACCGCCCGATAGCGCGCGACGTCCGACTCGGCCGACACGCCCACCTTCAGCTTGAACGCCCGGAAGCCGGCGTCAAGCTGCTCGCGGACGATGCGCACGGTGTCGGCCTGATCGCGCGACGAGACCGAAAATCGTGACGGCAACACCGCACCGTTCACGTCGTCGCCGAGCAATTGCCACATCGGCTTGGACGCCGTCTTGCCCGCGATGTCCCAGCACGCGGTTTCGATCGCGCCCTTGGTGAACGGGAGCCCGAACGCGACGGCTTCCATGCGACCGAGCACGTCGTCGATGTCGCGCGGGTCCGCGCCGATGACGGCCGGGCCCAACACCTCGTCGATCAGCAGCTTGGCCGTGCCGCCGGTCTCGCCGGACCAGATCGCGGTCACCGTCGCCTCACCCGCGCCGATGATGCCGTCATCCGTCTCGATCCGGACCAGGCAATAGTCCGAGATCCGATGCGACCCGAGCGACGAGGTGATCGCGACCGACGGCCGAACCGGTACCGAAACGCGAAACGTCGTGACCTTGGTGATTTTCATGGGTTCGAATCCGTTGAACCGGTCGGTCCGGTCACCGCGGCGAGGGTCTCGACCATCGCGTCGGCAAGCACCTCGCCGGTCTGTTCCGTGAAGGGAAACTGGTTACAAAATTTGGGCGATTGCACCGACCCGTACCGACGGGCGGCGATGTCCTGGGCATCGGGCACGTAGCCGATGCGGTCGTTGGCGTAGCCGACGATCATCAGGTCCTCGAACGCGCAGCGTGAACGCACCGACAGGGCGAACGTACTGAACAACTCGGCCGGGTTGGCGACCAGGGCGAGTTCGCCGATGCGGAACGCCTGTACTTCCGTCTCCAGCGTCTCCGGGCGCGTCCGCAAGGCGGCCCTTGCTCTCTCGGACCAAGTGACTGCGAACCGGGCCAGCGCCTTGACCGCGTCTTCGACGTTCCCGCCGTAGCGCTGCTCGACGAAGATGTCTGGCCGGTTCACCATCACCCGCCCCAGCGTGTCACGCCAGCCTTCGACGTCACCCGTGGCCAGTCGTCGCGTACCTTCGGCGTAATCCGCCTCGATCTCTTCGTCGGTCCAACGTCGTGTGGGCAGCGTCACCCGGTGTGAGATGGCCGCGACCGTCGGCGCGTCCATCGGCTCGGCGCGCTCGACGGCTTCGGTGGTCGCCGCGAGCAACGCGATGCCCGGCTCGCGACATTTGTCCGGGTTTTCAAAGTGGCGTTCGAAGTTCACGTCGCCGCACGCACCCTGGAGGAATGCGCCGAAGGCGGGTCTGAACCTTAACTCCAGACCGTCGAGCACCTGGCCGGGATAGTCCCGCGACACGTTCGCGCGTCCGAGGTCGGCCATCACCGTCGGATGTGCGGCATAGTTGACCAGGATCGCCAATGGACTGCCGTCACGGGCATCGGCACGCACCACGATGATCCGCCCGTCGGTCGGTCCATCGGTCCGGGTCCGGTTGAAGATCAGCTCGTCGAAATCCGCTCGGCCGACGTGCAGCGTGGCTTCCTGGCGTCGGTTCCACGCCGTCGCCACCGCTTCGACGGTGTGTTCGACGGCACGGCTGCGAAACGTCGGGTCCACGACGCCGGCCCCTTCGATCGCAGCGCACGTCGGGGCGTTATGGGAATGCGTGCATGCGATCATGACGTCGGCGGGGGTCATGTCCGTGAGGTCGCTCACGCGTTGCCGGACCTGGTCCGCGAAATCCGCGTCGGCATAGAGGATGTCGAGCGATGCGACGGCGACCGCGTTCGTCCCGTCGTCGAAGACGACCGCGGTGACGTTTAAGTCGTCGCGCACGCGATCCCACGTCCGGCCGAGATAATAGCCGTAGCCCGCCAGTTCGACGCCCGGCTCCGGTGTCAACAGGGTTCGTCCCGCTCCAACGCGCATCCAAGTCTCCGTTCGACTCCGCCTGACATGAGACCAGAAATCGCCGGGGAACGAAAGGTGTGGGGCGGGTTTCACGGATGGTTCCGACTACAATTCCCGCGCGAAGCGATGTAGACTCATGGCAAGCGAACCACGATCATCGAGGAGTATTTCATGCGGGATTCGAGACGGCTTGTCATCGGCGCGTTGATGGGGGTGATTGGACTTGCGGTAACGGCGGCCCATGCCGCATCGCCGGCCGATCCTGCCAAGCCTGGGCCCTTTCCGGTCGGGGTCACGCGAACGCTCCTTATCGATCACCGTCGAACCGACGCGCTGACCGAAAAACCGCGTACATTGGTGACGGAAATCTGGTACCCCGCCGTCGACGAAACCCGCTCACGGACCAAGGCGCGCTTTACCGGCTTCTTGCCCGTGCCGATCGATGCGAGCGTCGAAGCGGCGCTGCAAAAGGTCTACAAACAGCCGGTCGCGCAACTGGATGAACGTTACACGTGCGACTCCGTGCGTGACGCGCCCGTACGCGACGGCCGGTATTCGCTGATCGTGTTTTCACACGGCAACGGCGGAAATCGCCACCAGAATACCTTCTGGTGCGATCACCTCGCCAGTCACGGCTATATTATCGTCTCGGCCGACCACACCGGCAATTGCAGCTTCTGCATCATCGACGGGGTCGTGATTCCCTACGCCAAAGAGCAGCGCAAGCAATCGACGGAGGATCGGCCCAAGGACATGAGTTTTCTACTCGATCAGATGATCCGCTGGGACCGCGGCGCCGACAGCCGGTTCGCGGGCAAGATCGACACCGACCATGCCGCCGCGACGGGCATGTCGTTCGGCGCGTTCACGTCGGTGCAGGTGATCGAGCAGGACCCGCGGTTCAAGGCGATCATTCCGATGTCCGGCGCGTGGGCACGATCGCACACCAACACCACGACGCCGGCCTTGCTCATGCTGGGGATCGAGGACCGCACCATCGGCGAGCTCGGCAACGGCGCCATCCGCAAGTACCACGGTGAAAACACCGGCCCGTCCTACCTGCTCGAGTTCATCCTGGGCGGGCACTATACCTTCACCGACATGTTCAAGATCAATCCGAAATTCGGCGACGGCGTGGGGCAGGGGCAACGCGCCGACGGCGCGTCGTTCGACTACACCTCGATGGAGCGCAGCTACGAGATCGTCAACGCCTACTCGACCGCGTTCTGTGGTCTGTACCTGAAGGGTGAGACCGGCTACCAAGGGTATCTCGCCAAGAACCACTGGAAAGACGAGGTCAAGTGGGATGCTCGGGGAGTCAAGTAACGACCTTTGCGTCGTCCGACACCGGATTCAGCGCCTGTTCGCAGACAGCCAGGACGGTCTCCGCGGACAAGTCGGCCAGACACGTGTGGTGGTGCGGACACTGCGAGAGCTTCTTGAGATAACACGGGGCGCAGTCGAGCTCGCGGCGGGCGACATGGTCGGGTCGATTGTAAGGCCCGGTCCGCACCGCGCTGGTCGGGCCGATGATCGTGACCAGCGGTCGGTGTAGGGCGGCGGCGACGTGGATCGGTCCGGACTCGTTGCCGATGACCAGCGCGGCCGACTCGATCAACGCCACCATTTGGCGCAGCGTCACGTTGAACAGTCGGGCGGGTTCGTTTCGACATCGGATCGCGATCTCTTCGCCGATGATGGCATCGGTTCTGCCGCCCATCAGCACGACCGCGAGCCCCAGACGTTCCTGCAAACCGTCGACGAGTTCGGCGAAACGATCGACGGGCCAAACTTTCGTTTCCCATCGGGCCGACGCGAACACCAGCGCATAGCGGTCCGGGTCGACGCCGCGAACTTGCAGGAGGCCGTGGGCGTTCACGCGTTCCGTCTCGGCGACCGGCAGGGTGAACGTTATCGGCACGTCGGCGAAGCCCAGCATCGGCGCGACCCGGTAGTACCGGTCGACCGCGTGTTCCTCGAGGGTCGGGATCGCGACTCGGTCGGTATAGAAAACGCCGGCCAGCTCGCGCGAGTTGTCCGGGCCGATCCGTGTCGCCGCGCCGGATGCTCGGGTGACGAACCCGCTGCGGAACAAGCCCTGCAAGTCAATGACCAAATCGAACCGACGTCGGCGCAGGTCGCGTATGAACCGCAAGAATCCCACCAAAGCCGACGGACTTCGCCACATGCGACCGAAATGCTTCCGTTCGAACGGAATGACCTCGTCCAGGGCGTCGTGTCCGTTCAGCAAGTCGGCACACGCCGTCGAGAGCAGCCAACTGATCTTCGCATCGGGATAGCGGCGCCGGAGCCCGTTGAGCACGGGTAACGCATGCATGACGTCGCCGATCGACGACGGCTTGATGATCAAGATACGCTCGAAGTCGCGATCGACCAAGTCGCTCATGGCCGCACCGTACCGTCGTCGAAGCCTTGCCACGTGCCGTCGGGCATGCGCCGTTCGTGCGGACGAAAGCGGGCCTTGTAGTTCATGGTGGCCGCGTCGCGGATGTAGTAGCCGAGATAGTAATAGGGAATCTCGCGCTGCCGGGCGTGGGCGATCTCCCACAACGTCGAGTAGACCCCTAAGCTGCGATGACCGTGATCCGGGTCGAAATAGAAATAAACCGTGCTCAGCGACAGCGGACATTGGTCGAGGATGCCGACGCCGACCAGCGCGTCGTCGAGCCAGTAGCTGACCTCCACGGTGTCGACCTGGGTGTCATAGAGAAACGCGCGGAACGCGTCGTAGTCGCCGGACATCGTACCGTCGTGCTGGTCTTCAAGATAGCGCACGAACAGCGCGTGCCGATCTTCGCTCGCGATCGGCTCGTTGGTTTCGACCCGCAGGTCGGCGTTTTTTCGCCAGACCCGGCGCTGCGACCGCGACGGTCGAAAGGACGCGGTACGGACACGCATCGGCTCGCAAGCCTTACACCCCGCGCAGTCCGGTTTGTAGTAGATGCGACCGCTGCGGCGGTAACCCTGTTCGAGGAGCCGGTGGTAGAGTAGCGGCGGCATCGCGTCGGCGATGAACGCGCGGTCGCGCGCCGACCGGCCGGGCAGGTACGAACACCGGTGCTCCGGTCCGAGGGGTACCGCGTCGTCGGGTACGATGATGTCGGCGATGGCGTCGGCGAGGTCGATCTCCATGGGTTCCATCATAAACAAGTCAGCCCGATCCGGCGCGGGCGCGCCGGTGAGCGCTACCGCTGGTGCGAGATGCCGCTGGTGCGAGATTCCTATCTCGCTTCGGTGCTTGCAGGAATCCTTTCCCGCGTGGTTTCTCGCGGGAAAGGATTCCCGCGCGTGGGGTTCGAGAAAGGATTCTCGAACCAGCGTATTCTCGAACCAGCGTACCAGCGTGCACTACACAGTTCAGTTGCCGAGCCATTCCGAACCAATCGCGCGGATCAGGGCAACGAAGATCGGTGGGATGAACAGCGCGGGCAAAAAGTCGGTCAACGGCAATCGCTTGATCTCGAGCAAGCTCAGCCCCGTCCCGATGAGGAGCACGCCGCCCGTCGCCTTCATGAGTCCCAGCGACACGTCGTCGGCCAGCAGGTCGGCGGCAAAGTACGCCGCCAGCGCCAACGCACCCTGCAAGCCCAGCACCGTCAGCACCGAAAACAGCACCCCCAGCCCCAGCGACGCGGCCAGGGCGATCGAGCAGAACCCGTCGAGCAACGCCTTGATGTACAAGTAGCTGGGGTCGTGCGGCGGCGTGCCGTTTTCGAGGCAGCCGAGCAGCGTCAGCGGCCCGACGCAGAAGATCACGCTGGCCGACAGAAAACCCTCGGCTACCGGGTGGTCGCTCCTCGCGGCGAAACGCCGGTGAATCCATTGGCCGAGTTGATCGATACGATCGTGCAGACGCAAGGCCGCCCCGAGCATCGCTCCGAACACGACCGACCCGACCAGGATCAGCCCCAGCCGAGGACCAAAGCGCGCGGCGGGCGCGGGGACGGCGGCGTGAAACTCATTGATTGCCGCGTCAAACCCCAGCCACAACGTAATCAGCCCCAGACCCTGCAGGATGATCTTGTGGTACCGCTCCGGCAAACGCGGTCCGACCAGCAGGCCCACGCCGCTCCCGATCAAAACCGTAACCGCATTGACAACCGTTCCGTTGAATATCGACCCGATGGGGAAGGCGGCTGGTGGTGTTGAAAACATGATTGGACACTAGGCTGAGTGATTTATGGCGTCAAATGGGCTCGGGCCTTGAAACGTTCACGCACGCACACGATGATGGCTCCGACCGATGGCATGCGGAACATTCTCGGCGAGGTGATGTAGATGAGCGACGGTCCCGCCCCCGGCGGTTACAACGCGGCGGATTTCGAGCGCAAGTGGCAACGATACTGGGACGAGCACAAGACGTTCCGCGCACTCGGGCCGGGCGAGGAGGGCTTCGACCCGAGCAAGCCCAAGTATTACGTGCTGGACATGTTTCCCTATCCCTCGGGCGCGGGGCTGCACGTCGGCCATCCCGAGGGTTACACCGCCACCGACATTCTGGCCCGCTACAAGCGCATGCGCGGCTACAACGTGCTGCACCCGATCGGCTGGGATGCGTTCGGCCTGCCTGCCGAGCGCTACGCCATCCGCACCGGCCAGCACCCGCGCGAGACTACCAAGCAGAACGTCGATAACTTCCGCCGGCAGATCAAGGCTCTCGGCTTCAGCTACGATTGGGACCGCGAGATCGACACCACCGACCCGCACTACGTCAAGTGGACGCAGTGGATCTTCCTGCAGCTTTACCACAAGGGGCTGGCCTACCTGAACGAGGCTCCGGTGAACTGGTGTCCCGCGTGCCGGGTCGTGCTCGCCAACGAGGAGGTCAACGCCCTCGGCCAATGCGAGCGCGGCCACCCCGTCGCGCGACGCCGGCTCAAGCAGTGGATGCTGAAAATCACCGCCTATGCCGAGCCATTGCTCGAGGGCCTGGACAAGCTCGATTGGCCCGAGTCGATCAAGGCGATGCAGCGCAACTGGATCGGCCGGAGCGAGGGCGCCGAGGTCGACTTCGTGCTCGACGACGCGTCGGAAGGTTGGCGCGCACGTCGCCGCGACGCCGGCTGGCCCGCGTCGCCCGAAGAATCAGTCATCCGGGTCTACACCACGCGGCCGGACACGCTGTTCGGCGCGACCTACATGGTGCTCGCGCCGGAGCATCCGCTCGTCGAGCGTATCACCACGGATGAGCAACGCGACGCGGTGGCCGCCTATGTCCACGCGGCGGCGAACAAATCGGACCTGGACCGCACCGATCTGGCCAAGGAGAAGACCGGCGTTTTCACCGGCGCGTATGCCGTCAATCCGGTCAATGACGAGCGGGTTCCGATCTGGGTCGCCGACTATGTGCTGATCAGCTACGGCACCGGTGCGATCATGGCCGTCCCCGCCCACGACGAGCGCGACTTCGCGTTCGCCAAGCAATTCAAACTCCCGGTCCGCGCCGTGGTCATGCCGGATGACGACTGGCTGCGAGACGCCTTCGAGAACGGTCGCCTCGATGGTGACTATGCTCGTGCGACCGGACGCGAAAACGTGTACGAGGTGTTGGCCAAAAGTATTTGGCAGGATGAGCAGCTCATCAATATGGGGCCTGACGCCAGCGCGACGTCACGGATCGCCGGTTTGGGCAAGAGCTGGATCCCCCAGGTGGGTCAGCCGTTTTATCAGGCGAATTGCGATCTGTTCACGGATGCGTTCACGGGCCAGGGGGTCAACGTCAATTCGCCGGCTGACGATGTGGACGCCGGTTGCAGCATCAACGACCAGCCCACCGCCGAGGCGAAAGCGAAGATCACCGACTGGCTTGCGTCGCAGGGCTTGGGCAAGTCGGCGGTGAATTACAAATTGCGCGACTGGCTGTTCAGCCGACAGCGGTATTGGGGCGAGCCGTTTCCGCTGTTGCATGACGGCGACGGGACCATCGTGCCGTGCGACGAGAGCGAATTGCCGATCGAGCTGCCCGCGGTCGATTCGTATCAGCCGGCCGCGACCGGTGAGTCGCCGCTGGCCAACGCGCATGAATGGATCGAGGTGGCGCGTGACGGTAAAAAGTTCCGCCGCGAGACCAACACCATGCCGCAGTGGGCCGGTTCGTGCTGGTACTACCTTCGCTACATCGACCCGCACAACGACACGGCCTTCTGCGCTCTTGAGAAGGAACGCTACTGGATGGACGGCGGGGTCGACCTCTATGTCGGCGGCGCCGAGCACGCCGTGCTGCATCTGCTCTACTCGCGGTTCTGGCACAAGGTGCTCTTCGACCTCGGCTTCGTGTCGACCGATGAACCGTTCACCAGGTTGTTCAATCAGGGCATGATCCTCGCGTTCACGTTCCGCAACGCCAAGGGCGAGGTCGTCGACTACCACGACGTGGAATTCAAGGACGAACAGCCTCACCACAAGCAGACCGGTGAAGTGCTGAGCGAGGCCCATGAGAAAATGTCCAAGACGCTCGGCAACGTGATCAATCCCGACGAAGTGGTGCGTGACTACGGCGCCGACACGCTGCGGCTCTACGAGATGCACATGGGTCCGCTCGAAGCCACCAAGCCGTGGGACATGCGGGCGGTTTCGGGGATGCTGCGATTCTGCCAGCGAGCGTGGCGGCTGGTGGTCGACGAAGTGACGGATGCGCTGTCCCCGACGATTCAAGATACAGAGCCGGACGAGGCGTCGTTGCGTACGTTGCACAAGTGTCTGCGGCAGGTCACCCGCGACATCGAGTCGTTCGGGTTCAACACCGCCATTTCGGCCATGATCGTTTTCGTCAACGAGATGACCAAGCTGGCGGTTCGTCCGCGGGCGGTGCTCGAGCCGTTCGTGCTCGTACTTTCGCCGTTCTGTCCGCACCTGGCCGAGGAAATGTGGCAGCGGCTCAAGGGTGACGCCTGGACCGGCACGCTCGCTTACGAACCCTGGCCGGTTTACGACGAAGCGCTGGCCGTCGATCCCGAGGTCGAGATCGCGATCCAGCTCAAGGGCAAGACCAAAGCGCGGATCACGGTTCCCAGCGATGCGTCGGAAGACCGGATTCGAGAACTCGCCCTGGCCGACGAATCCATTGCCGCCGCGGTCGCCGGCCAGACGATCCGCAAGGTCATCGTCGTCCCCGGACGGCTGGTCAACATCGTCGTCTCGTAGTGGAAGTGGTGCCATGAAACGAATGTTCATCGTTGCCGTGTTGTTCCTCATGGCCGTCGCGGCGGGCGGGTTTGCGTTGTGGACCCGTCTTGGTCAGACCGGCTCGTCGGACCTGGAGAACTGGATCGGCCGGCAGGTCGCCGCGGTGCTCGAAGGTTACATCACGCCGAAGGTCTCGTTCGAGAGCATCGACTACGAGGCGCCGTACGCGGTCACGCTCGAGGAGCTGACCCTGACCGCTGACGACCGGAAGATCATCCTCGTCGACCGGATCTTCCTGGAATTGGCCGAGATCCCGCGTGCCGGCGCGCCGTTGAAGATTCAACGCATCGAGCTGGACGGCCCGCAAGCCAGGTTCATCCGCAACGGTGATGGAGGCTTTGTCGGTTGGAGCGGATTTGTCCGACCTGAAGTGCAACAAGACCCCGATTCGGTGCCGTCGGGCGGACGGTTCAGTGACGTGCTGCGGCTACGGAGCATGGTGATCCGCGGCGGCCGGCTGCTGTATGACGACGCCGTGGCGGGCGGCGAACCGATGGTCCTGAGCGGCATCGACCTGAGATTCGATACGCCGCCGTTGAAAGACCAGCCCGGCTGCTATGCCCTCACCGGCGTGCTGAGCCACAAGCCGTTGTTTCACGTCGACGTCGATGCGGAGATCGACCTCGACAAGGCCGTGCTCGGCTTCAATTCGCTGAAGTTCGAGGCGGTGGTCGGTGAGGCGCAGTACGCCGCACTGCCGCCCGCGGTGCAGGATTTGCTGCGTCGACACCGGGTGCGCGGCGAGCTTTCCGCAACCGTCGAAGGTGAGTTGCCGCTGCTCGATCCGAAAGCGGCGACGTTGAACGTTGCGTCGCAACTGCGCAACGGGTACGTCTCGCACGGCGACGTCAGCGTCCCGATCGGACAGCTCGATGTCCGCATGAAATTGCCCGGCGACAGCATCGACGTGTCGGCGGAACGACTCACGCTGGCCCACGGCGAGCAGCCGCTCGTCGAGATCGGCAAGCTCGTGGTGGCGATGAGCGGAATCGGACAGACGGAGGCCCCATTCACCATCCCGCGCATCCAAATCACCGGGCCTAGGGTGCATCTCAAACGGTCACCCGGCGGCGGGTTCGTCGGCTGGGGCGAACTGACGGAATCATTCCGTCCTGATCCACCCTCTACCGGACAGGAAAAAACCGGCCCGCAGAACGCGGTGCCCCTGCGCAAGCTCGAGATCCGTGACGCATCCGTGATCTACACGCCGGTCGACGGCGAACCGATCGACGTGCCCGGCGTCAACCTCGATCTCGCGCTGCAGCCTTCACCACAAACGCCCGAGTGGCTGGACATCACCGGCGAGTTGTCGCGCCTCCCGATCGCCAAGGTGAGCCTCGAGGCCCGGGCCGACTTGACCGAGTCCGTACTGAATGTCGCGTCGTTTCAGATGCGCATTCTGCTCGGGGAGAGTGAGATCGCGGCCCTGCCCGCGGGGTTGCAGCAGGCCCTGCGTGATCGGCGTGTGACCGGGCGATTCGACGCCAATGCGAAGGGACGATTTTGGTGGGACGATCCGCCTCGTTCGACCGGCTTGGTACAGACCAGCCTGCGCGACGCCCGTATCGTCCACGGCGAGATGGTCATTCCCGTCGAGCATTTCGCAGTCAAGGTGCGCGTCGACGACGGGATCGCGAACGGCCGGTACGACGCCGCGTTGCTCGGCGGCAAGGCGCACGGCGCGGTCAGGCTCGAACTCGCCGACCCCCAGCCGTTTCGGGGCAACTGGATCGTGACGGACGCGCACTTGGAAGAGATCCTGCAGGCGGTGCAAGGCGGCCGGTCGAAATACGCCGGTCGGGTCGACGCGAAGGGCAACGTGCGGGGCGAGGCGATTGATTTGCCGGCGACGCTTTCGGGCGCCGGTGAGGTCGACATCCAACAGGGTCGACTCGGGAAACTGCCGATCGTCGAACAGTTGACCGCCCTGGTCGTGAAAAACATCCTCGGCCTGAACCGCACCGCGGACGATACCGCCCGGATCGAATTCCGGCTGGCGTCCGATCACGTCGATTTCCGCAAAGTGCTTATCGATTCGAGCGTGTTCAAACTACGCGGCACCGGCCGGGTTTATTACGACACCGATCTTGACATGAACTTCGGGGTCGACGGAAAGGGCAAGATCGGCGACCTCCTCAGTCCGATCACCGGCGCGGTCGTTACCTACGGCGTCACCGGCACGTTGAACAAACCCAAAATCATCCCCAAACCGCTCGGGATCGGGAATTGATCGCATTCACGCGGTCGGCGTGCGGTGCTTGATCGCCTTGAGCGCGCCGTGCTCGGGCATGTCCTTGTAATACGCGTCGAGCGGAAAGCATCCGGAGATCAGTCCGTTGCGCGGAGCCGTGGTGCAGTCGGAGAAGGTGCGACAGAGCAACTTCGACTGCATCGTTCCGGTGGACAGCGTGTCGGCGGGCAGGGACGGATACGCGAGCACCATACGCCCCAGGCCGACGAAATCCGCGTCGCCGCTGCGCACCACCGCCTGGGCGACGTGCGGCA
>Ga0299906_10001248_pt1 | contig 21936 bp, 13 predicted proteins | sample RVTome_14_FD_200259 | JGI IMG/M metagenome (GOLD analysis project Ga0299906, IMG submission 200259) | Soil microbial communities from uranium-contaminated site in the Upper Colorado River Basin, Wyoming, United States - RVT145D125 (version 2) ...
GCTGGCGGCGGCCGCCGCGGCGGCGCGCGGCGCGGGCGGCGGGACGGCCGACCCGCTGCGGCGCCGGACCGGCGGGGGCGAGGCCGCGGCCCTGATCGCGGCCGCCGCGGAGCTGCGCCTCGCGGCATGCGCCGTCGAGGCGTACGGCGAGGAGGGGCCCGCCACGGCCGCCGCCTGGGAGGCGCTCTACCGGGAGCACCTCGCGCTCGCCGAGCTGCGGAGCGAGGAGCTGGAGGCCGGCGCGCGCGCCCTCGGCGTGGAGGAGCGCGCCCACCTCGCCGGGATCCTGCGCCCCGCACAGCGCGCCCTGGCCCGGGCCGCGGAGCGCTTCGAGGCCTTCTACCTCGGCTCCGCGCCGGGCTGGGAGGCCGGCGCGACCGGAGCCCCGCTGCGGCTCCGCGACGTCTTCGCGGAGCTCGTCCCGCGCCAGCGCCGGCGGCTCGGCGCGGAGGAGGTGCGGTTCGTGTTCGTCGACGGGATGCGCTGGGACGTCTGGTGGTGGCTGAAGACGCGGCTGGTGCCCTCGCTCGGCGCGACCTGGACGGTCGCGGAGGAACCCGCGCTCTGGTCGCTCCACCCGACCCGGACCGACGTGCAGCTCGAAGCGGCGGGACTGCGCCTTCCGCGTGGCGGCGCCGCCGGGCCGCCCCCCCCGCCCGGCTTCGCCCTGCTCGAGGGGCCGGGAGGGGAGCGCGTCGAGCGGCTCGACCTCGTCGACGAGAAGCTGCACGAGTCGGGGCGGCCGCTGCTGGAGCTGCTCGCGGAGATCGAGCTGCACGCCCGCAGCCGCCTCGCCCCGCTCCTGGAGGCCGCCCCGCGGCGCTGCCTGGTCGCGCTCTTCTCGGACCACGGCTTCCGCGAGCAGGGCCGGCCCGCACGCCACGGGCCCCGCTACGCCCACGGCGGCGCTTCGCCCCAGGAGGTCCTCACGCCGGTGGGACTGCTCTACAGGGCGTGAGGCGAGCGGAACGGTCGGCGTCCCGTCCGGCGAGGCCGTCTCCGGCGACCGTGAAGCTCGCCAGCGCCTCGTGGACCCGATCCTCCGACGCGCGCAGGCCCGGATCGACGGGTGCGCCGGGCGCGGGAGCTCTCCAGTGTCAGCGCCCTGGCGCCAGGATCGGCGGCGCGGGGCCGGGGTCCGACCCGACGGATCGGCAGGCGGACCACGACGGCGCCCCACTGGACCTCCCTGTCCCCCACACTGGCGGCGCAGCTCCTGGCGGCACGGCCGGACCTCGAACGCCGGGTCCGGCGCCCGTTCTTCCGCCGCGCGGCCGCCGCCTGGGGTCTCGAGAGCGTGGCCGCCGGGGCCCCGGAGCGCCTGGCCGACGTCGCCGGTGCGGTCGCGCACGTTCCGGGAGGGCGCGCCGGCTCGTCCGGGACGCTGCTCGAGAAGCTCCGGCGCATCGAGGCCCTCCACGCCGAGGCGGGGATGGCCAGGCTAGCCCAGGCAGCCGATCTCCCACTCTACCGGGCGGCTCTCGACACGTGGATACCGAAGGCCGAGATCCGCCCGCCGGCCAAGCCTGTGGAGCGCTGCGACGGCGTCGTCGCCTGGCGAACCGCGGGCGAGACCGTCAGTCGAGGTCGGCGGGGTCGAGCCGAGCCAGGAAGGCGTCGGTCATGCCGGCAGCCGTGAGCGTGCCGCCCGGAAACGCCGCCTCGCCCTGGAAGGTGCCGGTCAGGTAGACCTCGCCTGACGGACCGATGGTCACAGTTCGGGCCGAGTCCTCGTCTGGACCGCCCGCGGTCAGGACGCCGACGAGCTCTCCGCCGGCCGTGAGTCGAGCGACCACGACGTCGCCGCCACCGACGGACTGGAGTGCCCCACCAGCCAGACTCGCCGAATCGGAGAACGTGCCGCCGACATACACGCTCCCATCGTCGGCGACCGCGACTCCCCGCATGCATCGACGCCCGGACCCGAGAGAGCGCGCGCCCACAGCACCGCGCCCACGGCGTCGTAGTGCGCGACGAAGTACTGGAAGGTCAGGCCGAAGAGGGGGCCGTCTCCGAAGTCCACCTCGTCGTCGAAAACACCGGCGACGACGGCGCGTCCGTCGGGTTGCACGGCGATCTGCGGTCCGATGAACTCGCCCGCAACTGCCCGCGCCCAGGACAACCCCCCCGTGGCGTCGAGCTTGAACAGGGCGAGGGACCGCTCTGCGTCGGCTTCGAGCGCCGTCCCGGAGACGCTCGCGGCCCCTTGGAACGTGCCGACGACGTAGATCGCGCCCGTCGCATCCGTGGCCGGCTCAGACAAGGAGTCGAACCCCGGGCCGGAGAAACCATCCGATGGCGATGCTACTCCGCGCCTTCGCGCGTGACGGCCAGCGGATCCAGCCGGCTCGCACGGCGGGCCGGGACGGCGCACGAGACGAGGGTCATCCCCGCCAGGAAGACGACGACGGGGCCCAGGACGAGGGGATCCGTCGGGCTCACCTCGTAGAGGAGAGCGTCGAGAAGCTGGCCGGCGGCGACGGCGACGGCCAGGCCCGCGGCAATCCCCGAACCAGCGAGTCGAAGTCCGTCGCTGAGCACGAGGTGCCTGATGTCGGCGCCGTCCGCCCCCACCGCCATGCGGATCCCGATCTCGTGCCGTCGCCGGGCGACGCCCCACGCGACGACGCCGTAGACGCCGAGCGCCGCCAGCACCAGAGCCGCGGCGGCGAAGGCCCCGACGAGGCGCAGGCGGAATGCGTGCGGGGCGACTGAAGCCGCGACGTACTGGTCGATGGTCTGGACGTTCGCGAGGGGCAGGTCGGGGTCGAGGGCTGCGACCTCCCGCCGCAGCGCGGGGACGAGGGAAGTCGGATCGCTGGCCGCCGCCCGGACCACGAGCGTCATGTTCGGCCAGGGTCGATCGGCGTGGGAGACGTACATCCGGGCCTCGGGTCTCTCGTCGAGACCGCGGTGTCTCACGTCGCCGACGACGCCCACGATCTCCCGGGGTCGCGGCTGTTCATCCTGGATGACGAGGTGGCGGCCCAGGGCCTCCCGCCCCTGCAGAAAGCGCCGCACGAACGCCTGGTTGACGATCGCGACGCCTGTCTCGCCTTCCTCGAAGTGGCGGCCGCGGCCCAGGGGCACTCCCATGGCGTCGAAGTAGCCGGGACTGACTCGTCGGTAGTCGGCATGACCGGGCACTCCCCCGGCGGGGACCTCGTCGCCGATCAACTCGAAGGAGCCGTGGCTCTCCTCGCCGCTCAGGGGCAGGTCGTTGGTGATGCCGGCCGACCGCACCCCGGGCAGCCCCTGAACGCGGTCCAGCAGGTCTGCGTAGAACGGGGCCCACTCCTCCCGCGCGACCCCCGATCGCGTCAGGTCCACCGCCACGGACTCGCTCCGGACGAAGCCGGCGTCCACGTCGCTCAGCCGGGCGACGGACTTCGCCAGCAGCCCGGCTACCGCCAGCAGGACCAGGGACGCTGCGATCTGGACCACGGCGAAGGCGGACTGCGCCCGCGATCCCCTCCCGCCGCGGCCGCCGCGCGCGAGGGCATGGACGAGGTCGGCGCGGGACGCCCGCAGAGCCGGCAGCAGCCCGCTCACGAGGCAGGCCGCGACGCTGCACAGCAGCGAGAACGCAAGCACGCGCCCGTCCAGGGCAACCTCGCCGATGCGGGGCACCCCGGGCGGGCTGAGGGCCACGATCACCCGGGCTCCCCAGGAGGCGAGCAGCAGGCCCGCGACGCCGCCGAGCAGCGCCAGCACCAGGCTCTCCGCGAGCAGCTGGCGGACGAGGCGCCCGCGGGTCGCCCCCATGGCGGCGCGGGTCGCGAGCTCGCGTGCCCGAGCGAGGGAACGAACCAGCTGCAGGTTGGCGACATTCGCCGCCGCGATCACCAGGACCAGGACGACTGCCGCCTGCAGCAGCAGCAGCGCGGGCCGGAAGGCGCCCAGGAGCTCCTCGTCCATCGAGCGGAGGGCGGCGGCCCGGCCCAGGTCGGTCTCGGGGTACCGGTCCGCCAGACGGGCGGCCAGCGCGTCCATCGCGGCCCGGGCCTCGCCGATCCCGACGCCCGGCTTCAGTCGGGCGACGACGGTCAGGAACCGGGCGTGGCGCCCGCTGCGGAGGTCCTCGGGTGTGGCGTCCGGACCCGTCCAGCGGCTCAGGTCCATCGGGCGGAACAGCTCGAAGCGGCGACTGGGGAAGAAGAAGTCCGGTGGCAGCACACCCACCACGCGCCCCAGCCCGATGTTGCGGCCGACGACGTCGGGGGCGCCGCCAAAGCGGCGCTGCCAGAGGTCGTGGGACAGGACGAGCGCCCGGGGCAGCGCCCCAGGTGCGGCGTCCTCGGGAACGAAGAGGCGGCCCAGGGCGGGCCGTACGCCGAGGGTCTCGAGAAAGCGCGGGGTGGCGGAGAGCCCGTAGACGCGCTCAGGGGCCCGGCCCCCGTCCGCTCCCAGGTTGAGGAACGCCTCGGTGTAGGCCTCGGTGCTCTCGAAGACGGGGCTGTGTCTCTGCCAGTCGAGGAAGGTCGGCGGTGACGTCAGCCCCTCGAGGCCGAGTTGCGGAACGCTCTCCCGGGCGGTCACCAGTCGCTCCGGGGCGCGGTACGGAAGCGGGCGCAGGAGCACGGCGTTCAGGACGCTGAAGAGCGCCGTGCTCGCGCCCACGCCGATCGCGAGACCAGCGACGGCGACGGCAGTGAACCCGGGCGATCGGAGCAGCGCACGGAGTCCGTGGCGCAGGTCTTTGAGCACGCGTCTCTCCCCAGCGACGATAGACCACGAGTGCATGGAGATCCACCCGCTCGGTGGCCCGTTCTCCATGGTGGCGACGGCCCAGGCCCGGGCATCGTTGCGCGTTTGCGCCGGTGAGCGCCTGGTACCGCTGATGCCGTCCCGGCGAGCCGCGCCATGGCGGGTTCGAGTCTCCTCGCCATCGCGGTACGATCCGACTACACGCGGAGAATCGAGATGCCATCGATCGGTCGTCTGGCCCTCATGAGCCTCTCGGCATGGATCCCGGCGCTGGCCGCCGCAGAAACGGCTCCCCGAGACCTGGCCGAGTTCGAGGGTCACTACGAGTATCGCGACGGCGCCACGCTCTTCATGGTCGCGGAGGGAGAGCGGCTGGTCGCGATCATCGGCGAGGCCAAGTACGCGCTGCGTGCGGCGGGCCCCGACGCGTTCACGAACGCCGGCGGCGGCGCGATCCCGTTCCTGCGGGACGCGGGTCGGCGGATCATCGCGTTCCAGGAAGAGGGCGACACGTTTGCGCGCCTGTCCCCGAGCGTTTCCGCGGCTGCGAGAAGGCTCCTCCAGCCCCGACCACCCGGGCCGGATGGGAGGTTGGCTACCTACCGCTACGAGCCCCCGCCCCGGCTCGCGGATGGGATCGGCGTCGCCGAGGTGGGTCCGGGCTCGCTCCCGCGCGAGACCGCAGAGCGGCTCGTCACCGGCGTGATCGGCGGCACGTACCCCGACGTGCGCTCGATCCTCGTCCATCACCAAGGAGCGCTGCGGCTGGAGGAATACTTCTACGGCTACGACCGGGACGCGCCGCATCAGATGCGCTCGCTCACCAAGAGCGTAATCTCGTTGCTCGCAGGCGCGGCGGTGGATCGGGGTCTGCTCCGCGCCGACGGACCGGGGCTCGCACGCCTGGGCTACCCCGCTTTCGACAATCCCGACCCGCGCAAGGCGGCAGTGACCCTGGCGGACCTGCTGTCGCACCGCAGCGGCCTCGCCTGCGACGACCGGGACGCCGACTCGCCGGGCAACGAAGTGAAGCTCTACGAGACACCGGACTGGGCCAAGGCGTTCGTCGACCTGCCCATGATGGCCGATCCAGGCACGGTCGCACGCTACTGCTCGGGCGGGATCATCACGGCCGGACGCATCGTCGAACGCGCGGCGGGCAAGCCCTTGCCCGAGTTCGCGCAGGAGACGCTCTTCGGGCCTCTGGGAATGAGCCGGGAGGACTGGCGGTGGAACTTCACTCTCGACCGCAGCCAGCGCAACGAGTTCGGGCAGATCTACCTCAGGCCACGCGACCTCCTGAAGCTCGGGATCCTCATCCGGCAGCGCGGGGAGTGGGAGGGCAGGCGCATCGTCTCCGCGTCCTGGATCGAGGCGGCAGTGGCGCGGCAGTCGCACGTCGACGACAGCGACTACGGCCTCGGAATCTGGCACCGGTGGTACCACGTGCCCACCCCGGCGGGCGACCGGCGGGTCGACACCATCATGCTCTCGGGGAATGGTGGCCAAAAGGTCTTCCTGGTGCCGTCGCTGGACCTCATCGCCGTCTTCACAGGCGGTGCCTTCAACGCCGAGTCGCCGGTGAACGCCATGATGGCTCGCGTCCTGCTGCCCGCGCTGGTGAACGACGGGACAGCTCCCGGAGCCGGACCGGGCGAGGATTGACACGACTGTTCGTACGGCCTTCTCGTCGAGCGCAACGACGTCGCTCCCCGGGCGCTTTCGTCACTCGGCGTCGCGAAGGCGGGCGTCGTGGGGCTTCCCCGAGCCCGCCCCCCCTGGAAGGGGAGCTGCACGGACTCCGCTTCCAGGCCGTTCCGCGCTGCGCCTACTGGAACATCTGTCGCGCGCGCTCCGCGATCGCGACGACGGCCGGGTGTTTCAGCTTGCGCTCCACGGTGATCGCGTAATAGCGCTCGCGGACACCGTCGAGGTGGCCGACCAGCCCGACGCGGTACTGCCTCTGCATCTCGGCCTCGATGGCGGAGGGCATGACGAATAGTCCGACGCCGGCGTGACCGAAGGCCTCGAGCCGAGCAGCGTCTTCGAAGGTGCCCACGACGCGGGGGGTGACGCCGTGCTTCTCGAACCACAGGTCGAGCGACAGGCGCAACGCGGAGTCCTTCCTGGGCATCAGGAAGGGCGCCCCGTTCAGGGACGCCGGGAATCGCCGGCGATGCCTCGCGGCCAGGCCGGGAGCGCCGAACACTGACAGGCCGGACTCGCCGAGCAGATGGCTGAACGCCTGCAGCTTCAAGGCGGGCGGCGCGGGCGCGTCCGCGAGGACGACGTCCAGCGAGAAGATCGCCAGCTCGGCCAGCAGCCGCTCCGGCGTGTTGGAGAGGCAGTGGAGACGAAGCGGCTCGGTGAGACGGAGAGCCGGCTCGATCATCAGGTAGGCGACAGCGCTCGGCACGACCTTGGCGATGCCCACGGCCAGCCGCGGCGGCTGCCCCGTCGGGTGGCCCTTGATGCTCTCCACCAGCTCGGATCCCAGGCCGAAGATCTCGTCGGCATAGCGATACACCCTGCGGCCGATCTCGGTCAGCATGACCGTGCGGCCGGAGCGCGTGAGGAGCTTCTCGCCGAGGGCGGCCTCGAGGTCGCGTATCTGGGTGCTCACGGTGGGCTGCGACACGTGCAGCTTCTCGGCCGCTCGGGTCACGCCCCCCTCCCGCACGACGCTCCAGAACTGGTGCAGGTGGTGGTAGTTGAAGGGCTCCACCGGGCGATGATACGCCCGCCCCCGCCGCGCATCCAGCACCTGCGCTTCCTCCGGGTAAGCACACTGGATGGATCCGCGGCCATCGAGCGCGCCGTGGTGCGGCTGGCTCGACGCGCGTGGAGTGAGCCCTGGTGGACGGTCGCGACTCGACCGAGTGAGCCTCCGCCTCAGTACATGCCACCTCCGGGCGGCATGCCGGCAGCGGCGCTCCCCGTATCGGCCTCGGGGAGCTCGCTGACGATGGCCTCCATCGTCAGGAGCAGGGACGCGATCGACGCGGCGTTCTGCAGGGCGCAGCGGACCACCTTGGTCGGGTCGATGATCCCGGCCTCGACGAGGTTCTCGTACCTTTCGGTCAGGGCGTTGAAGCCCTCGTCGGCCTTCAGCTCGCGCACCTTGGCCACGACCACGGGACCCTCGTGGCCGGCGTTGCTCGCGATCTGGCGCAGCGGCTCCTCGAGGGCGCGCCGGACGATGCTCACGCCGACGGCCACGTCACCCTTGGCCTTGATCGCTTCCACGACGTGCGTGCAGCGCAGCAGCGCCAGCCCGCCGCCGGCCACGATGCCCTCCTCGACAGCGGCCTTGGTGGCGTGCATAGCGTCCTCGACCCGGGCCTTCTTTTCCTTCATCTCGCTCTCGGTTGCGGCGCCGACCTTGATGATCGCCACCCCACCCACGAGCTTGGCCAGCCGCTCCTGCAGCTTCTCGCGGTCGTAGTCCGAGGTGGTCTCCTCGACCTGGGCACGCAGTTGCTTCACGCGACCCTCGACGGCCTTGGACTTGCCGCCGCCCTCGACGATCGTCGTGGTGTCCTTGTCGATGGTGATCTTCTTGGCCCGTCCGAGGTCGTCGAGTCCGAGCTTCTCGAGCTTGATCCCCAGGTCTTCGGTGATCGCCTTGCCGCCGGTCAGCACCGCAATGTCCTCGAGCATCGCCTTGCGGCGGTCGCCGTATCCGGGAGCCTTCACCGCCGCCACCTGGAGCGTGCCGCGCAGCTTGTTGACCACCAGCGTGGCCAGCGCGTCGCCCTCGAGATCCTCGGCGACGATCAGCAGGGGCTGCCCCAGCTTGGCGACCTGCTCCAGGAGCGGCAGCAGGTCTTTCATGCTGGAGATCTTCTTCTCGTGGAGCAGCACGACGGGGTTCTCGAGCACGCACTCCAGGCGCTCCGGGTCGGTCACGAAGTAGGGCGACAGGTAGCCGCGGTCGAACTGCATTCCCTCCACGACCTCGAGCGACGTCTCCATCGTCTTCGCTTCCTCGACCGTGATGACGCCGTCCTTCCCCACCTTCTCCATCGCCTCGGCGATGATCCGGCCGATCGTCTCGTCGTTGTTGGCCGAGATCGTCCCCACCTGCGCGATCATCTTTCCCTTGACGGGCTTGCCGAGCTTCTCGAGCTCGACGACCACCGCCGCCACGGCCTTCTCGATGCCGAGCTTCAGCTCCATGGGGTTGGCGCCGGCGGTGACGTTCTTGCTGCCTTCGCGGTAGATGGCCTGTGCCAGCACCGTCGCCGTGGTCGTGCCGTCACCCGCAACGTCGGAGGTCTTGGAGGCGACCTCCTTGACCATCTGGGCTCCCATGTTCTCGAGCCTGTCCGGGAGCTCGATCTCCTTCGCGACCGTGACGCCGTCCTTGGTGATCAGCGGGGCGCCGAACTTCTTCGCGAGAACGACGTTGCGCCCCTGCGGGCCGAGCGTGACCTTCACCGCGTCGGCCAGCCGCGTGACCCCACGCAGAATCGCCTGCCGGGAGTCGTCGCCGTACGTGATCTGCTTCGCCATCTGCCTCTTGCCTCTGCTTTCTCCGGAACGGCTGCTCTCCGCGAAACGGCTACGCCATCACGGCCAGGACCTCGTCCTCGCGGAGGATGAGGACCTCTTCGCCGTCGAGCTCGATCTCGCTGCCCGAGTACTTCCCGAACAGGATCCTGTCCCCGGCCTTGACGTCGAGCGCCACCTTCATGCCGCTGTCCAGCGTCTTGCCGTTGCCCACCGCCAGCACCTCCCCCTCCTGCGGCTTCTCCTTCGCCGAGTCCGGGACGATGATGCCTCCCTTGGCGGTCTCCCCCGGCTCGATCCGTTTCACGACGAGCCGGTCGTGAAGGGGACGGAGTCTGGTGCCGACGACCTTGCTCTTCGCCATCAGTCGGCTCCTGTCCGCAGCGGCCTTGGCGCCGGCGCGAGAACGGCCCCCGGCGACTCGGCTTCGACGCTGGCGATGACGTCGCGGATGGGTTGCTCAGCGCTGGCCATGACCTGGAGTGCCCACAGACCCGCCACGCATGCGACGACGGCCCACGCCACGCTCGGCCACAGACCGCCGAGGGGAAGCAGCCACGCCGGCACGACCGACATCGCGCTGGCCGAGAGCGCCAGGCCGAATGTCGCTCTTCCTGCGAGCCTCTTCACCTGTACCTCCTGAATGATGTTCTGCATCGAACCTCCTGCACGATCACTCTGAGCCCGGAGGGGGGAAAGGACTAATTCATTCTCATCGCCCGAGCCATAGGTCGGCCCGACCCTGCTACACGATTGTTCGGACCAAGCCGCGGCGTGCTATCATCGGTTTCCAAACCTCGCGCGGGCTCCCAGACCCAAGGCGACGTTCCTGCCGGCGATCTGCGTAGTGGTCTGAGCCGGAGACGCGCCCCGGCGCCCGCTCCGTCCGGACGGCGCTGGTGCTGTACTGGCTGGAGTGGGAGGGCTTCCGCCAGACGCGACACCGCCACGCGTGCCGCCCGCCACGGGAGCGCGGCGCTCGTCGCCGTCAGCGCGGCGAGACGGCGGAGGAACTGGAGCGCGAAGCCGTCGGCGATCTACGGCAGCGCGAGGCGACGGGGGGGCTCTGCAAGCCGGGGCGAACCTCCGCTTTCCGTTCCATCGCCCCGCCCTCCAGCGTCCCGCTCCCCGAGGATGACCTGCAGCTCGTGCGGCCGGCCGTCCTGAGCGAGCGGAATCGCCCTCGGATCGACGTCCGCGCCGTCGAGCACCGCCCGGGCGACGCCCCTCGAGCGGCCGTCCGGATTCTCGACCTCGATCGAGTAACGGGTCGTCCCGACGCGCCAGGCGATGGAGTACCCGGGCCATGCCTGCGGGATGCAGGGATCGATCCCGAAGGCCTGGCCGCGGCGCCGGAGGCCCAGGATGCTCTCGAGCCCCGCCCGGTGCATCCAGCCCGCCGATCCCGTGTACCAGGTCCATCCGGCGCGGCCGGCGTGAGACGGATGGGCGAGCACGTCACCGGCGAGGACGTAGGGCTCCGCCCGGTAGCGCTCGACCTCGCTCGGGCTGCGCGTGTGGTTGATCGGATTGAGCATGTGGAACAGCTCGGCCGCTTCGTCCCCGTAGCCGAGGCGCGCCATCGCCATCACGGTCCAGGCGGCGGCGTGGGTGTACTGTCCTCCGTTCTCCCGCACCCCGGGGGGATAGCCGCGGATGTAGCCCGGGTCCTGGGAGGGGCCGTCGAAGGGAGGAGTGAGCAGCGCCAGGAGGCGATGTCCGCGCTGCACCAGGTGGGCACGCACGGCGTCCATGGCGCGGTCCGCGAAGCGGCGGGGCACGGCGCCCGAGAGGACGGCCCAGGACTGGGGGATGGAGTCGATTCGGCACGCCTCGTTCTGGGCCGATCCGAGCGGCGATCCGTCGTCGTAGTACCCGCGCCGGTACCACTCTCCGTCCCAGGTCCGCTCCAGCATCCCTGCGATCCGGCTCGCCTCGGCCCGGTACCGGTCGGCCCGATCCAGATCGCCGCGTGCATCGCACAGCGGCGCGAAGGACTTCAGCACGTCGTGGAGGAAGAAGCCCAGCCAGGTGCTCTCGCCCCGACCCTGCCAGCCGACGCGACTCATCCCGTCGTTCCAGTCTCCGCTGCCGAAGAGGGGCAGCCCGTGTACTCCGGCGGTCAGACCCTTCTCGATCGCGCGCTGGCAGTGATCGAGGAGGGTTCCGCTCTCGGCGGACACGCTGGGCTGGATGTACGCCTCCTGGGAGCCCGAAGCCAGCGCGGGGGACTCCAGGAAGGGCACGACCACGCCGAGGACACTCACGTCTTCCGTGGTCTCCACGTAGTGAGCAACCGCGTAGGGCAGCCAGAGCAGGTCGTCCGAGCAACGTGTTCGGGTGCCGCGCCCGCTGGGCTCGTGCCACCAGTGCTGGACGTCGCCCTCGACGAACTGGCGGCTCGCCGCCCGCAGCAGGTGCTCGCGCGTGAGGTCGGGCCGGGCGAGGGCGAGCGCCATCACGTCCTGGAGCTGGTCGCGGAAGCCGAACGCACCGCCCGGCTGGTAGTAGCCCGACCGCGCCCAGAGGCGACAGCTCACATCCTGGTAGAGAAGCCAGCGGTTCATGACGAGGTCGAAGGAGTCGTCCGGGGTGCTCACCCGCACCGCGTCGAGAGTCCGGTCCCACTCCTGCCGCACGGCAGCCAGACCGGCGTCGGCCGCAGAGGGGGAGCCGTGCCGCGCGATCAGCTCGCGCGCGGAGGGGGCGTCTGCGGCCTGGCCCAGCAGGAAGACCAGCGTTCGAGTCTCCCCCGGATCCAGCGGGAGCGACACGTGCAAGACGGCGCACGGGTCGAGGCCGGCGCCGAAGCGGCCGGAGAGCGTCTCCCGGGCGAGGGCCGCGGGCCGGGCGAGCGAGCCGTTTCGGCCGAGGAACGAGGCCCGGTCCGCGGTGGCGGAGCGCGGCGTCGGGCTGGCGTGGGCGAAGGCCACGTGTCCGGCGTACTCGGTGTTGTAAGGGTTGCGGGCGAGGATCGCGCCCGTCGCCCCGTCGAGCGCTGTAACGACGTGGCGAGCCTGAGCCTCGCGCGGCGGACCCAGGATCCACTCGTTGTAGGCGACGACGCTCAGGCGGCGCGGCCGCTCGCCCTCGTTGGTCAGCGACAGACGCGAGATCTTGACGGGATCGCCGACGTCCACGAAGACCTCGAGCTCGTGCCGGATCCGGCTCGCGATGCGCGAGAAGCGGCTCAGGCCGGCCGAGTGGCGGACGAGCAGCAGGCTGCCCGCCGACCGCCGGAGCGGGCCCGGAGTCGGCGACCACACCTCGCCCGTCTCGTCGTCGCGGACGTAGATCGCCTCCGCCGTCGGGTCGCTGACCGGGTCGTTCGCGAACGGCGTCAGGCGGTTCTCGCGGCTGTTGCCCGCCCAGGTGTGGGCGGCGCCCCCGGCCGTGACCATGGTGCCGAATCCGGGGTTCGCGATCACGTTGGTCCAGGGCAGCGGCGATTCCGCATCGCCGTGGAGCACGACAGCGTAGTCCCGGCCTCCGTCGGCGAAGCCGCCCAGGCCGTTGGGTAGCGTGAGCCCGGGCACCTCGAGAGCGCCCTCGGCGGCCCCCGTCTCCGGCTTCCGGGAGGGCACGAGAAGCGGAGGCTGCTGCTCGGGCCACTGGTCGTAGGCGTGCTCGAGCTGGGCCGAGAGGCCGCCGCGGTCGTCCTCGAGGACCGCGCGGGCCACAGCCGACAACAGGACCCGCTCCGCTTCCCCCATCCGGTCGCCGCGCAGCAGATACGCCCCTCCCGGTTGGTGGCTCCACGCCCTCCACGGACCGTTGTCGAGCAGCGCCGTCAACTGGCCGTGGATCTCGTCCAGATAGCCCAACGGGTGATCGTTCAGGATCACGACGTCGGCCCGCAGCCCCTTGAGTCGCCAGTACTCCTGGGCCTGCAGGACCTCCCGGACGAGCAGCAGCCCCTCTTCCTGGACCACCCGCACCAGCAGGATCGGGAGGTCTCCCGAGATGCCGTGTGGCCAGAGGCCCTCCTGGCCCAGCTCGCTGCGGGCGAGGATCTCCGGCTTCGCCCGCAGCGAGCTGTCGGCGTAGAGCACACGCGACGCCAGCCGCTCGTAGAGGAGCGCCTCCTCGCTGTTGATTGCGAGGTGTCGCAGGGCGCTCCTGGCGTGCGCGAACGCGAGGGCGAAAGCGCGCGACGCCGCGCTCGGCTCGCGGTACTTCGCGGCGAGCGCCAGAGCCGCGTCGCGCGACGGCGCCATCGCGGTCGCGAAAGATAATCGCAGGAACCCCCCGGGGGCGAGGCGCACCCTCAGCCGCAAGCTGAGCACGGGGTCGAGCACGACGCCGGTGGTACCGGAGAGTGACCGCCCGTCGAGCGCCTGCGGATCGGCCGCCGAGCGCCCCCGGCCCAGGAAGCGCGCGCGATCCGTCTCCCACTCGAGGGGACCCTGTGCGCGCCCCTCCAGGCTGAGGACGTGGACGGCCCACAGCGCCGGCTCGTCGGCGGAGCGCGCGCGACGATGGCACAGCAGCGCCGATCGCTCCGGGAGGTACTCCGTCTCGACGAAGAGCTTTCCGAAGGCGGGATGGGCCAGGTCGTCCACCGCCGACGCGAGGACGACCTCGGCGTAGCTGGTGATCTCCAGCTCGCGCGGCCGATCCCCGCGGTTCGTCAGCGCCAGGCGGCGCACCTCCACGTCATCCTCCGACGAGACGGCGATGTCCAGCACCGAAGCGATGTCGTCGCGGCGCATGCTGAACGTCGCCTTCTCGGGGAGGAAGGTCACCAGGTAGTCGTCCGCTTCGGCCGCGACCGGATGGTGCGTCGCCGACCATACGGCTCCGCTGCGCACGTCCCGCAGGTACGTGAAGTGGCCTCCCGGATCCCGCGTCGCGTCCTCCCGATGACGCGTCACGACGCGCCCCTGGCAAAAGCTGGCGCCGCCCCCGGAATTCGTGACGACGGTGGTGAAGCTTCCGTTCGAAAGAAACTGCGCATGCGGCCAGAGCGTGTGCGGCGAGCGGAAGCGTCGCGCGGGCGGTGTGGGCGCCGGGCCGGACGCGCGCGTCTCCTGGACCGGGCGCGGCTGGGTGATCGTGGCGTCGCGCGGCAGACGCTCCTGGAGCAGCAGCTCCGTCGCCCTGACCCGGGGATCCGCGTGGAAGCGGTCCACCATGACGCCGCCGCGCAGGACGTTCGCCACCGCCACGAGCGTCATGCCCTGGTGGTGGGCCATGAAGGCCCGCACCAGCCCCTCGGACGGGTCCGCGCTCCCGCTCGCGGGCTCGCCCTCGGCGGAGTGGGTGTGGTCGATCGCCTCGTAGTAGCCGTAGGCCCCCTCGAGTCCTTCGCGAGCCAACCGCCGCAGGTTGCTCACCGCTCGCACCGGATCGACCATGGCCGCCAGGGCCGTGGCGTAGGGCGCCACCACCAGCTCGTCGGCGAGGCCGCGTTTCAGGCCCAGCCCGGGGACCCCGAAGGCCTTGTACTGGTAGTTGCCGTGGCGGTCGGCGAGGTTGTAGGCGCTCTCCGAGACCCCCCATGCCACACCGCGCTCCGCGCCGTACTCGATCTGACGCCGCACCACCATACGGCAGCTCTGATCGAGCAGCGTCTCCGGGTAGCTCTTCATGACGAGGAGCGGCATCAGGTACTCGAAGGCCGAGCCACTCCAGGAGAGCAGCGTCGGCGCCCCGCCGACGCTGGTCACCAGCCGGCCCAGTCGGAACCAGTGGGTCTCCGGAAGCTCCCCGCGGGCGATCGCTACGAAGCTGGCGAGCCGCGCTTCGGACGCCAGGAGGTCGTAGTAGGAGCGGTCCAGGCGGCCCGGCCCCTCGGCATCGGGAAGGCGAAAGCCGATCGCGAGCATCCCGCGCTGGGCGTCGTAGAGGAATCGGAACCGGATCGCATCCGCGAAGTGGTCCGCTCTCCGCGCGAGATCGCCGAGCCCAGCCCGACGCAGCCCCTCGGCGAGGGCCATCAGTGCGCCGGCGAGGTTGCCGCTGTCCACGGTCGAGACGTAGCGAGGCTCGAGGGGAGCCAGGCTCTGCGTGTCGTACCAGTTGAGCAGGTGTCCCTCGTAGCGTTCGAGCCCTTCGATCGTGGTGAGAGTCGCATCGACCCGGCGCTCGAGATCCTCCCGGTCGATGAAGTCCAGGTCGTGCGCCGCCAGGGTCGCGAGCAGCCCCATCGCGACGTTGGTCGGCGATGTGCGATGCGCTACCCGCGCCTCGGGTATCTCCTGGAAGTTGTCCGCCGGCAGGCCGTGCTCCTCGGGACCCATGAAGGCCTCGAAGTAGCGCCAGGTCTTCCTCGCGACGTGCTCCAGGAGCTCCCGATCCCCGCTTGCCAGCTCCACCCGGCGTTCGGGCACCGGACGGCTCAGGGCGTGGGCGACCAGGGGCGCGGCGACCCAGAGCGCGAGCACGGGCAGCGCGGCCGGGAGCGCTTCCGGGCGCCACAGTGCGATCCCGCCGAGACCCAGCAGCCCGATCAGCGGGCTGGCGACCATCTCCGTCACGAAGGCGCCCGCGCTCTGGAGGCGTCGTCCCCGCTCGCCGCTCGCCGCGGCAGTCTCCCAATCCAGGAGCCGGCGCTGCGTCGCCGCGAGCCGGACCAGCGTGATTCCGATCGCGTGCGCACTCTCCCAGGCCTGGCTCGCGAGGAAGGTCAGCTGCAGACCAGCCTGTGCCGCAGCCGCCCTCGCGTCCCGCCCCATCAGGCGCAGGAACACGCGCCACGACTGCTCCGGCCTGGGGCCGGCGATCGTCCTGAGGGCCAGCGGATAGAGGGGGAACGCGAGCGCGGCCAGAACCGCGGCGGTCCACACTCCGGGGCTGCCTGGCAGGAGGGTCCAGCCGAGCAGCAGCAGAGCTGCGGTCGCGGGAGCCATCAGGCTGCGCCGCAGGTTGTCCAGGATCTTCCAGCGCGAGATGAGCGGCAGGCGGTTGCGCAGGAATCCGGTGCGCCCCGGGACCACCGGGAACAGCCACCACAGGATCTGCCAGTCTCCGCGCACCCATCGGTGCTGGCGGCGGGCGTGGGCGAGCACGCTCGCCGGGTACTCGTCGACGACCTCGACGTCCGTGACGAGGGCCGCGCGGGCGTAGAGGCCCTCGAACAGGTCGTGGGAGAGCAGCGCGTTCTCGGGTACCCGTCCCTCGAGGGCTCGCACGAACGTATCGACGTCGTAGAGACCTTTTCCGGTGAAGATGCCCTCGGCGAACAGATCCTGGTAGGTGTCCGAGACCGCCGTCGTGTAGGGATCCACGCCGGTGTGGCCGGCGTAGAGACGCGCGAAGAGCGAGCCGGCCGCGCTCGCCATGGTCACGCTCACGCGCGGCTGCAGGATTCCGTAGCCCTCGGTGACGCGACCCAGCAGCGGGTCGAATTGCGGCTGGTTCAACGGATGTGCTGCGATGCCGATCAGCTTTCGTGCCGCTTCGCGCGGGAGTCGCGTGTCGGAATCGAGCGTGATGCAGTAGCGCACGCCCGCGAAGCGGGAGGCATCGCCAGCGACCACCTGGAAGCTCGTGTCGCCGGCACCCCTCAGCAGCCGGTTCCACTCCTCGATCTTGCCGCGCTTGCGCTCCCAACCCATCCAGACGCCCTCGCGCGGGTTCCACAGCCGCGCGCGGTGGACGAGATAGAAGCGATCCGTGCGGCCCTCGCCGTAACGGTCGTTGAGTGCCTCGACCCCGCAGCGGGCCGCGTCCAGGATCGCCGCATCGTCCGGAAGCGCGACCGCCGGGGCGTCCGCGAAATCGCTGAGGATCGCGAAATGGACGTGCGGATCCGGATTGCCCAACGCCAGGACCTCGAGGTGCTCGATCAGCTCTTTCACCCTCTGGACGCTGGTCAGGAGGGTCGGCACAACCACCATGGTCCGGGCGCTCTCCGGAACACCGCTTCCGAAGTCGAGCCGCGGCAGCCGGCGCGGGGGCGCCAGGCGGACGCACAGGCTCTGGACGACGGCCGCGGCCACCTCGCTGGCCGGCAACAGCAGCAACAACGCCACACCCGCCAGCGACCAGGCCGAGCCGGTGGCCTGCGCGGCGTAGAGGACGCCGAGCCCCACCATGAGGGCGGTCAGCAGCCCGAGAGACCCGAGGTAGGCCGCGGTGCGACCCGCGAAGACCAGCCGCCGCGCCCGGCGGCGGAGGCTCGGCCGGTAGGCCACGTCCGCCTCGAAGTCTGCGCGCCCCCTCCCGATCAGGTGGTAGCCGACGTGGACCGGCGGGCCTCTGAGACCGTCCTCGTCCGCCAGGCGAGCGCTCTCGACCACGCGCAGGGCCATTCGCAACTCCCCCTCACCGCTGCCGTCGGCGAGATCCTCGATGGCCTGGCGATACCGATCGCGGCTCAGGAAGTCCATCCGGCCGTAGGCGGCCGCCGGGTCGCGCTGAAGCACTTCTTCGACCAGGCTGACGGCCTCGAAGTACGCGCTCCAGTCCTGCGTGGAGCAGAGCCGCAGGCTCGCCACGACGTTGCCGACGGTCGCCTGCGCCGCCGCCTGGCGGCGGTGCTCGCTGCGGATCGCCTCCTCGGCCGTCGTGTCGTGCGATGCCAGGTGCGCGTCGAGGATCGCGCGCACGGCCGCCAGGCGAGGGCCGTACTCGCGGCCGCGTTGCAGAGCCTGGACGACGAACGCCGGGTGGAGGTCCAGCGGCAGAGGCGGCAGCCGTCCGTGCCCCGCCGCGTCGATCTGAGCCACGTACTGATCGGCGGAACGGCGGGCTCCGCGAGCGGCCAGCGACTCCTCTGCGAGACGGCGCAGGTTCTCGATCAGCGCGAGCTTGAGCATGCTCGGCCATGCCCACAGCTCGCCGATCGTGAGGGGTGCGACGGTCTGGTAACTGCGCATGAAACGCAGCAACTGCTGCCCGTCCAGCCGACTGTCACTGTGACGGATCAGCTCGACAGCCAGGGCGTAGACGCGCGCCTCACAGGGAAGCTGCCGCGTGGCGAGCTTGGGCAGCTCCCGATAGTAGCCCCGCGGCAAGTCCTTGCGCACCGCGCGGATCTCGGACGCGACCAGGTGGTAGTTGTCGAGCAGCCATTCGGCCGCCGGCGTGACGAAGGCCCCCTGGCGCACGTCGTCCGCCATGATGACGTAGACGCTCTGCAGAACGCGCGCGTTGCCGTCGAAGCGCAGGAACAGGTCGGGCGCACCCCTGCGGGACGGATCGACGGTCAGCCGGGCAGCGAGCGCACGGGCGCGCTCCTCGAGCCGCTCGATGCTGAGCAACTGGTCTCGCAGGGGCTCTTCCGGATCGCGATTGCCGCGAACGCGGTGCAGCATCCGATCCAGGATCGTCGTCACGACCCCCTCGCGTGACCGGGCCCGCCAGCGAAGGGCAACGGGACGCGCCCTGCTCGACCAGGCCCGCCGGCGCAGTCCTCCCGTGCCGCACGGCGGGTGACCTCCGCACACCCGGCCAGTCGAGTCGTGCACCGGGCCGTCAGCGAGGCCGCCTTCCGAGGCACGGACCGGCGCCGTCCCGTGCGGCCCAGGGACCGACAGCTCCGCTGGCGAGGGCGACGCCTCTCGGCCGGGGTGGGCGCCAGGCGATCACACCTTCTCCGCATCTGCTCGGTCGAGCTGCCCCATCGCCAGATCCAGCCCGGCCTGGAGGAGCACCCCTGGGGGAACGACCGCCTTCACGATGTTCTCGATCTGCGAGCGGGAGTACCCGGCTTCCCGCGTTTCGGGGTGCTCGACGAGGATCGCCCCGTAGAGCACGATCGCCTGGCGCAGGTCGTCGGCGGCATAATGCGCTGCGTGCGCTTCGGCGTAGCGTCGGGCCACAGCATTCGGCGTGGCGTCGTGTCGCATCCCTGCTTCTCCCCTCGTCACCTGAGTCCGAATCGTCCCCGTCAGGCTCATCACGGGCTCCGAACGAATCCGAGGATCGGAGCGGGCCCGCCGGGCGCTGGGTTCAACGCCTGGGCGAGCACCTGACACACGGCTCGCCGCTCGGCAGCGCGCATCGGCTGCGCGGAGGACAGGCCGAGGAGCACGGCATCCTCATGGTTCAGGGGCGGCGTGCACACCTGGAGGCAGCGATCGCAGAGTCCGCTCTCCAGGCCGTCCCCCGTTGCCGCCGGCGCGGCGAGCCCCGGGCCGAGCGCCGCGGCGCATAGCACGAGGCCCCCGACCCCACTCGTCCTCGTCATGCCTCCGCTCCTGTCTCCATCGGCTCTCTGAAAGCCGGGCCCGAAGTCGCCGATCTCCTCGAGCAGGAGGGTCTCGCCGTCTGCCTCCTTTGGCGGGATGCTCGTTCTCGCCTCGAACCGGCGAACCCTCTCATCCGGCCAGCTCCTCCCGCACCCGCACGCGGCGGATCACGTCGTTCAAGGTCAGCAGGCCGACGAGACGGTCGCGGCTCATCACCAGGAGGCGAGCGTTCCCGCCGCGCGCCATCGTCGCCACCGCCTGAACGAGCGGCTCGTCCGGCCCGGTGACGACGGCGTCGGTCAGCGGGCGCATGGCCCCCTGGACCGACGTCGACTGCCTCTCCTCCGCCGAGAGCCGCAGGACGTCCTTCAGGCAGAGGAGGCCGACGACGTCCTCGCCCCGCACCACGGGGTAGCTGCCGTGGCCGGTCCGGTTGAAGTGCTCGCCGGCCGCTTCCGCTACCGAGATGCCGGCGGGGACCGTCTCGACTCCTTCGATCATCGCGTCGCGGACGACGCTTCCCCGCAGCGCCTCGTCGAAGCGCACCTGCTGGTAGCTCGCCACGGAGGCATCCTTGATGAACCAGCCGATCAGGATGTACCAGACGCCCCCCAGGGCGTTCCCGCCGAGCAGGCTGAGGACGCCGCCGAAGATCAGCAGGAACGCGAAGCCAGTCCCGGCCTGGCTGGCGATCTGGGTGGCGCGCCCCTTGCCCATGACCCCCCACAGAGCACCGCGCAGCATCCGGCCGCCGTCCATCGGAAAGGCGGGGACCAGGTTGAAGAGCGCGAGGATCAGGTTGATCAGGGCCAGGTACGTCGCTACCGCGGCAACCCCCGGCGCCACGAAGGGCAGCGCGGCGATCGCGTAGAACAGCCCCGCGAGGGCCAGGCTGACCGCGGGCCCGGCGGCGGCGATCCGGATCTCGGCGCGGCCATCCTTCGGATCGCTCTCGAGCTGCGCGATGCCGCCGAAGATGAACAGGGTGATCGATCGGGTGCGCACACCGTGGCGGAGCGCCGCGGCGGCATGCCCCAGCTCGTGCAGGAGGATCGACACGAAGAAGAGGAGCGACGCCACGAGGCCCTTGGCCCAGTTGGAGAAAGCTGGGAGATCCGGATGCTGGGTCGGGAAGTAGCCGGTCGACAGGCTCCAGACGATCAGCCCGAAGATGATCAGCCAACTGAAGTGGAGGTGGATCGGGATCCCGAGCACGCGGGCGATCTGCACGTGGTCCGAGCGCAAGGGCGCCTTCATCGCCAGCCTCCCCTCCTGCGGCAGCACACTCTCCTCGTCCGAGAGATGCGCTGCGTGGCGAGAGGTCGCGGAGCGACCCACCGCGGCCCGCCTGTCGACGTCGCGCGGGGCTCCCTGCCTGGAAGTCGTCGCCGTACCTGCTTCTGCCTCACCACGCACCTCCTTCCTCGAGTCTGGGCCGGGGCGTGCCGGAAGACCAATACGTTTCCGCTGTTCGACCCATAGACCGGCTTCGAGGCGTCCCAAAGCACTCGGTCAGAGGCGCCAATGAGCGAGAGAGGGCGGCCTCGGGCTCCCTCGGCGAATGACCGGGCCAGCAGACCGGGTGCCGGCCAGGAGCAGAACCACGCTAACGGAGTGCCGCCAAACCACCGATTCCGGGGCGCCTCGGGCGCCATCCAGACTCTCCTTGTGATAGGCCTTGCTAATTTGAGCAGACTCGACTAATATTATCTTCTAATGGAACCAGAAGATCGGGAAGCCAATGATCTGGCGAGTGGGCAGTCGGTGGCTCTCACCGGGCCCCTCTTCGGACGTGGACACCGTCCGGTTCCAGGGGGAGGTCCCCATGACACTCATTCACTCGACTGCGTACCGCCAGATGCTCGACCAGATGCTCAACCGCCAGCAGGACCCCGCTCGCTTCGGCGACGTACAGGTGGGAGCCTCCTGGACGCCGGCCGTCGATGTACGCGAAAAAGACGGAGAGGTCATCCTGACCGCCGAGCTGCCGGGCGTCCCCCTCGACGACATCAGCATCTCGCTGGAGAACAACGTGCTCTCGATCAGCGGCGAGCGCTCCGGAGAGAAGGGCGTCGAGGACGCGAGCTACCACTGGCGCGAGCGCGCCACGGGGAGCTTCCGTCGCACCTTCACTCTGGCCACCACCGCCGATCGCGACAAGGTCGCGGCCACCTACAAGGACGGTGTCCTGAGGATCGTGGTGCCGCAGAAGCCGGAAGCCAGGCCCAAGCAGATCTCGGTGAAGGCCGCCTGACGGCGACCCGATCTCGCGCGCGGCTCGGAGCCATCGGCTCCGGGCCGCTCTTCGATCAGCGAGCCGACTCCAGCTCGAGGTTCCGCGCCGCGTAGTCGTGACGAAAGAGGGGAGCTCCGACGGCCTGCAACAGGCCGGTACCGTTGACGGAGGGCATGGCGACCAGCCCCACGCCGGCGTGTCCGAAGACCTCCAGCCGGGCGGCGACCTCGAAGGTGCCGACGACCCGTGGCCGGACCCCGTTGCGCCCGAACTCCACGTGGAGCGAGACGCGTCCGGCCTGGCGGCAGTCGACCGGACCGCGGCTCGTCCTATGGATGGAGGGAC
>Ga0299906_10001249_pt1 | contig 21930 bp, 22 predicted proteins | sample RVTome_14_FD_200259 | JGI IMG/M metagenome (GOLD analysis project Ga0299906, IMG submission 200259) | Soil microbial communities from uranium-contaminated site in the Upper Colorado River Basin, Wyoming, United States - RVT145D125 (version 2) ...
GTCCCGTCACGCTTTCCGGTCACGCCTCTCGGTCACGCCTCTCGGTCACGCCTCTCGGTCACGCTTTTCGGTCACGCTTCTCGGTCACGCTTTTCGTCAAGACTCCGCTAGCTCCGTCACCACCGGCGCATGATCCGACGGCCGCTCCTGCGCCCGCACCTGCTTGTCGATGGTGCTTGCCTTCGCCTCCTGCGCCAGAGGCGCCGACAGCAGGATGTGGTCGATGCGCAGCCCCATGTTGCGCTTGAACTGGTTCATACGGTAGTCCCACCAGCTGAACGACTTCTCGGGCTGCTCGAACAGGCGGAAGCTGTCCGCCAGCCCCAGGTCGAGCAGGCGCCGCAGCGCGTCGCGCTCGGGCACGCTGAACAACACCTTGCCCTCCCACAGCCTGGGGTCGTGCACGTCGCGGTCCTCGGGTGCGACGTTGAAATCGCCCAGCACCGCCAGCCGCGGATGATGCGCCAGCTCGCGCTCCAGCCATACGCGCAGCGCGTCGAACCAGTCGAGCTTGTAGGTGTACTTCGGGGAATCGACGCTTTCACCGTTGGGCACGTACACGCACACCACACGCACGCCATCCACGGTCGCCGCGAGCACACGCTTCTGCTCGTCCTCGAACCCCTGGATGCCGACGGCGGGATCGGTCAACGGCCGGCGCGAGAGGATCGCCACGCCGTTGTACGCCTTCTGGCCCGAGTACAGGCACCGATATCCCGCCGCCTCGATGTCGGCAACCGGGAAGTTCGCATCCTCGAGCTTGGTCTCCTGCAGGCAGACCACGTCGGGCTGCGCCCGCGCGAGCCAGGCGAGCAGCTGCGGCAGACGGACCTTCAGGGAGTTGACGTTCCAGGTGGCGAGCTTCAAATCATCTAACTTCGTTGTCGAACAGCATCCTACGTCCGAGATTGATATGGCGTGGGGCTAATAGTGGGTTCATCTTGGATTCCATGGCGTCCCCGGAACCTGCCCCGTGACCAGCAGCACCACCGGCCAGCCACATACTCTCGTACCAGAACGCGCAACGTACGGCGCAAGTTGAGGCTAACTGGAACTGCAGCAGGATCCTCGACCGCAGCTGCGTAGCCCTATCCTCCGGCTGGCGGAGTACCAGCCAAGGTGAGCCTACGAACGGGTGGATTTCCTATTCGTTGGCTGGGAGACAACCCTCGGCGTCCGCTCCAGCGCGAAACTGCGGCGACTACTTGCAGGCCTTGAGCGTAAGATGGGCAGGGAGGCGAGGGCGGCCGCTTCCGTCACCCTCGGCGCAAGTCGCGTCGAGTTGCGCCTGGCTCAGACCGATGGTCTCGGAGAGATCGGCTCCGCCGAGATCGGCGCGGGTCAAGTCCGCCTTCTCGAGCCGTGTGGCACGGAGGTTGGCGCCTTGGAGAATGGCGCCGTGGAGATTGGCGCCCTCGAGGTTTGCGCCGCCGAGATCCGCCCCTTTGAGGTTCGCGCCGGCCAGGTTGGCGTCGGTCAAGCGTGCACGCCGCAGCAGCGCACCACGCAAGTCGCTACCTTGCAGGTCGGCCGCGCGTGCGTCGGTACCCTGCAAATTCGCGCCGCTCAGGTCGGCGCCCGCCAATCCTGCATTCTGCAGCGTAGCCCCGCGCAGATCCGCTGCCGCGAGATCGACGCGCGCGAGCTGAGCCTGCGCGAGGTCGGCATCGGCGAGATTGCAACCCGGGCAATTCCGCCCATTCGTGATATCCGCTAAGGCCGTGGCGTCGTAGGCGCACACTTGGCCGCTCATCGACAACAGCACGGTGACCAGTAGACTGCGAGGCAACGTTCTGCCCATGACATGACCTCCATGTAAGCGGCACCCACGTCCTATACTAATATTAATGATGTATTCGTGTGCTCGCTACTCCTCGGTACGGAGCCCAATGTCGAAGAAACACAGGATAGGCTTCGTTTCGCGGGAAAAAGCGCTCGGGGGTTGTATCAGAAATGAAACACTCCCGACGGCCGCTGTCACATGCGCCAAGCGGCAACCCATTGAAGTAGTTATTGGAGTGAATTCCGCCGCTGTTGGAACATATCTTGCGCACCGATCCTTTCGCCCCACGCCTCAATGACAGGATTGCAGGATCGAGGAAATGGAAATACGCGAACTCCAGCTGTCCTTGAAGCCGCACGTCATCCTGGAGCGGGGCTCCGACAGCGACGACGTCGTCCTGATCGACTCTCAGAGCGGGCGCATGAACGCCTGCAACGAAACCGCGAGCGTCATCGTCTCCCAGCTCGAGGCCGGAAGCACGCTGCGCCGTCTGGTCGATACGCTGATGAGGCGTTTCGCCGTGACCGACGCGGTCGCGGTTCGGGATGTGAACGCATTTCTGGACATGCTCGCCGGCGAAGGCCTTCTCGAAACAACCGCTCGCTCCGCAAGCGCGAGAAGAGCGAGGACCGCCTGATCGCTCGCGTCGCGAATATCCGCGTCGGACGAGGCTGTGTATTGATGTGAGCGCGTGGCCACACGGGTGCTCACTGGGCGTGAACGGAAGAGGATGGAAGCCATGCCGACCTCAGCGCGCAGGACAGCCAAGACGCTGCGCGTCGCTTTGACCGGGTTTGGCGGGGTGGAGGACCCGGGACCCGGCGCTTCGGTCGCGCACGCGCTCCGCGAGGGTTGGACCGGCGACCTAGCGATCAGCGCATGGAGTTACGGCGGCCCGGCAAACGGCGCGTGGCTGCCCGGCGTGATCGAGCGCTTGCAGGTGTTGCCTGCGCTGGATGCCGGCGAGCAGCGGGTGTTCGAGGCGATTGTCGAGGCCCATGAACGCGCCCCGATCGCCGCGCTCATCCCTGGAGAAGCCGATGTCCGGCTGATCGCACGGCTGGCCGATCGGCTGGCCGATCACGGCATTTGCACGCTGCTGCCGCCGGCGCATCTGGTGGAGGCGCTCGCGCGCCCCAACCTCCCCAAGTTCCTGCACGAGCGACAGATTCCGGCGCCGCTGACGGTCAACGTGGCGCAGGTCGATCAAGTGGCGGCCTTGGCCGAGCGCATCGGCTACCCTTTGTACGTCAGGGGGGTGCACTTCGGCGAGCGCGTGGTGTACAGCGCCCAGCAGGCAGCGCGTGCGGCAGAGCAGCTCAACGAGACCCGGCAACCCGGTGTCACGCTGCAGCACCAGCTCGCCGGAGAGAGATTCTCGGTGGGGCTGGTTGCCAATGGCCATGCGCATCGGCCAGCGCTCATCACGATGAAGACCGTGGCGCTGAACGGCGAGGGCCGGACCGTGACCGGTACGATAGTCAATCTCCCCCACATCGAGCGCTTTGCGCTCGAGTTGGTGGAGGCCGCGCAGTGGCGCGGACCGCTGACGCTGGAGTTGCTGCAGCCGCTCCACGGCCAGCCGCTGCTTTGCGACGCGAAGTGCCATCTTCCCACCTGGTGCCGGGCATCTCACTGGGCCGGCGTCAACCTGGCGGTGGCCCTGCTGCAGGAGACGTTCTGTTTGCGTCGGAAGAGCGTACGGCCGCGGCCCGGAACGATGTTCGTGCGCAGCGTAACGGAGTCCCCGGTCGCGCTCGACGATCTGCTCCACCTCAGGCACTACGGCCGCCTGGACGGCTTCGCTGCGCTCAATGGCGTGCGCACGTCGCGCCTCGGCAAAGGCCGTAGCAAGGGCATCGTCGTCGCGATCACCGGGACCAGTACGTTCGATGTGGTCAATCCGGGGCTGGGCGTGGCTCGGTCGCTGCGACAGGCGCCGATGGTAAGGCGCATCTATGGCCTATCGTACGGCACGCTAGAGTCCGGTTCCTATCAGCCCGCTCTGTTCGACGAGGTGTTCCGCTTGCCCGATACCGGCTCGCTCGAGGCGCTGTCGCAACGGCTGGAGGAGATTCACCAATCGCATCCCATCGATGTGCTGATTCCCTGCCTGGACGGGGAGTTGCCCTTGTTCATCCAACTGCGGAACAAGCTCGATGCGCTCGGCATCCGCACCCTCTTGCCCGACCAGAAGGCCTTAGAAAGACGGAGCAAGAAACAGCTCTTCTGCGGCCGCTTGCGGGCAGACTGGGGTCAGTTCAGCATTCCGCAAAGCCGCTTCGCCCGCAGCGAGGCGGAAACGATGCACGCGGTGGAAGACATCGGTCTGCCGGCGGTGGTGAAGGGGCCGCTGTTCATGTGCTTCCCCGTGGAGTCGGTAAAGGAGGCGAGATGGGGGTGGCATCACCTCGCAAGCGCGGGATGGCGTGAGGCCATTGTTCAGCGCAAGATCTCCGGTCCGCACTACGCCACCAGCGTGGTGTGCGATCGGCACCACCGGACGCTGGTCAGCTTGACCATCAAGAAGCTCCTGGTCTGCCAGCGCGGAAGCACCTGGAGCGCGGTGCGGGTGAATGAGCCTCGCCTCGAAGCAGACTTCTCGAAATTTCTCCATTCGCTCGGCTGGACCGGGCCCGGCGAAGGAGAATTCATCCGCGATGAGGTCACGGATCGCTTTTATCTGATCGAGGTGAATCCGCGCTTCACCGGCTGGATCTACTATTCGGCCGCCCTGGGATGCAACCAGCCTGTGGTCGCGGTCCGGGCGGCGCTGGGGGAAGCGGTCGATGCATCCAAGTCTTTCAACGACGTCGCGTTCGTGCGCCACACCACCGAGTTACCACTTCGGCCCAGTCAACTGGCGGCGCTCGCAACGAAGGGGCACCTGCGCCATGCATGACCTGAAGCCGTACTCGCCGCCCAGGATCTCGCAGCTTCCGTTCATCGCCTTTACCAAGCATTTCACACCGGAGCTGCGCCCGGCATCGGAAGGGCAGACCGAATACGACGCGGGCCAGCTCGTCGCCAAACACGGCACGCCCCTCTTCGTCATTTCCGAGCAGCGGCTGCGGGAGGATTTCAGAAAGTTCCGCAGCACCTTTACCGATCCGCATTTCGACACGCGGATCGCATACTCGGTCAAGACCAATTACCTGCCTGCCGTGTGCGGCATTCTGCGCTCGGAAGGCGCGTGGGCCGAGGTTGTCTCGGGCATGGAGTACGAGCTTTGCCGATCGCTTGGCTTCCAGCCTTCGGAGATCATATTCAACGGGCCGCACAAGACGAAGGACGAGTTGACGCGCGCCCTCGGCGAGGGGGCGCTGGTCACCATCGATCATTTCGAGGAGCTCGACCGGGTGGAGCAGATCGCCCGGGCGCTATCCGCGCCAGCGCGCATCGGGGTGCGCATCAGCTTCCGGTACGGCGCGGCGCCATGGACCAAATTCGGTTTCAGCGACGACAACGGCGATAGCCAACAGGCGCTCGAGCGCATCGCCCGCAACCGCAAGCTGCGCCTCGAGCTGCTGCACAACCATTGCGGCACCTTCGTTCTCGCCCATGCGCTGTACGCGATGTCCGCGGAGAGGCTGATCAGTCTGGCGAGGCGCGCCCGCGCGCTGGGCATCAAGCCCAAGATGGTCGACTTCGGCGGCGGCTATCCCTCCTCGAACAATTTACGGCCGGAATACGACTTCCCGGGGGGCAGCATCCGCGTCGGTGATTTCTGGGCGCCCTATGCCGCCGAGATCCACTCGCGGCTTGCGAAGGCGAAGGAGCTGTTCGGCGGGCGCCCGACACTGGTTCTGGAACCGGGTCGTGCGGTGGTGGATGCGTGCACCGAGCTTCTGTGCACGGTGATCGCGAGGAAGTCCATCGACAAGAACGAGGATGCCGTCTTTCTCGATGCCGGCGTCAATCTGGTGCCGACGGCGTGCTACTACGACCATCCGCTCAACAGGGCGTCGATGTTGAATGGAAGCCGCTATCTGCGCAACCGCACGGTCAAGGTGTTCGGCCCCCTGTGCATGCAGTCGGATCGGCTTCGCGAAAGCGCCGTCTTGCCGCCGCTCGAAGTGGGTGAGATCGTTCGCATCTCGCACGTCGGGGCGTATTGCCATACCCAGTCGATGCAGTTCATCCAGACGCGGCCGGCGACTGTTTTGATCGGGCCTGGTGAGGCGCAACTCGTGCGCAGGCGCGAGACCTGGCGGGACGTTTTCGCGCTCGATCAGCTGCCGGCACGCCTGCGCGGCGATGGCTGCACTTTCTAGGCTTGGCGCCGAGGTCAAGCTCTCGGTTTGGGCGCTGCTGCGCGGCTGCGGCCAGCTCGCCTTTTGCGACGCCCCTTCAGCCGGCCTGCTGGTGCTTGCCGGTATCGCGCTGATCGCGCCGTTCAGTGCGCTGGGGGCGTTGCTCGGCGCTGCTTTCGCCACGCTCGTGGGGCGCTTCGTCTCAGCTTACCGGCGCGACGAATGGGCCTCCGGACTCGCGAGCTTCAATCCCGCGATCATCGGGTTGCTGTGGGGCGGCTTTCTGGCGAGCGGCGAGGTCCATATCGCCTTCCTGCTTCCGCTCCTTGCACTCAGCATGCTGCTCGATGTCGTGTTCAGGCAGCTGCTCGGCCGGCTGAAACTTCCCGCGCTTTCGATCGGAGCATTCAGCACGGTTTACCTGGTTGCACTGGCGGCCGCGCCCCCCGGCGCCTGGTTCTGGACCGAGGCGCCCACCCACGCGCTCGCCCCCTTCGGCCTCATGGGCGCCGCATGCATCGTCGCGGCGATGATCATGCAGTCTGCCTTCGCTGCGTTGTGGGCCTTGCTGCTCGGCACCCTGGTCCTGCTCGCCGGCTGGCTGACCAACCATGATCCGCGCAGCCTCATGAGCCTGGGGGCGCTCACCGTTCCGCTTGCTTCTTTCGGCGTGCATGCCGTCTTCCTGCGCGGCGCGTTGGCCGGATGCATCGCGGGCACCATGGCCGCGTCGCTCGGCGCTTTGATTTGGATCGCCTGGGAAGCCACACCCCTCGGCCAGTGGTTCCCGTCGTTGCTCATGCCGTTCATCCTCGGTGTATGGCTGTCGATCATTCTGATGCGCCGTATGAGCGCGTCGCCGCTCACCCACCTTGCCTTCTGGCGGGTGGCGTGCTTGCTCGCCGCCGCGCGTACGGGCGATCGGCAAGTGGTGGCGCTCATGAGAGACGCCGGTCGCGCAGGGCCGCCCGCTTCGAGCTTCATCGGCGGCGCGTGGCTCGACTCGCAACTGCCTCGCGATGCCTTCTCGGCAGAACAGCTGCGCGCTTCGTCACGCTGCAGGCAGGCGTTCTGGGAGGCCTGCGAACGATTGCGGGTGGACGCCAATCGACGGCAGGGTGGCGACCTCGCCGCGAGCGTCGCGAAGCTTCAGCAACGCGGCTGGGTCCGTGCGGTCGCGATCCAGGACGTGCCCGCGCTGGCGGAGACGGCGGGGCTGGAGGGCACGATCCCCTTGCATGGCGATGTCGAGCGGACGCTGTGCCTCGGCTGCGGGGTGCGGAGCGACTGGCCGCCGGTGGCAGTCTGGCGCCGCTGCGACCTCAGGTGTCGTCGCTGCCAAGGCCCGATGGTGCCCGGCATCACGCCCTTCGGCGGCGCCCTCGACGAGCCGGCGCTGAACCGTTTGAACGAGCTTGCGGCGCACTGCGCAATCGTGCTCGTGGTGGGCGAGGAGGCGTGCGAACCGGCAACGGCCGCATTCCTGGAGCATGCTCGCCGCAGCGGCGCTCGCGTGGTCTTCCTCTCGTATGGCACGGCGAGTTACCCCCGGCGAGCGGCGGATCTCTCGGTTCACGCCTCGGTACAGACTTGCCTCGTGCTGCTGCACATCGTTCTGCAAGGCTGGCACATTGCCATGCGCGCGCGCATCCGCCGCCCGGCTGGCCGCTTCGCACGCATTGTCCGCAAGGCAGGCAAAGGTGCTGCCGGATGATCAGCCGCTCCGAACGTCGTGTCCTCCTGGCTGGCTTGGCTGTGCTGACGCCGATGTTGCTTCTCGCCGGCTGGAAGCTGATGCACGCCGTGGGGCAGCCGCCCGTGGTGAGCAGCCTCGCCGGCGGGCGCGCAGGCAAGCTGCGCTTCACCAGCTATAGCGCGCAATGGTCGGACTTGGCAGCAGGCGCCTTTCGCAAGCAACCGGTCGACGTGTCAGCGGACCTGCTGCTGCCGGGTAAGACCGCGGCCCCTGCTCCGGCCGCGATCCTCTTGCACGGCAGCGACGGCCTCACTGCACATCAGTATCGCTACGCGAAGTCTTTTCTGGCATGGGGCATGGCCGTTTTCCTGATCGACAGCTTCACCGCGCGCGGGGCTGGCGATACGGTCGGCGATCCGAACGCCGTGACGCCGTATTCCATGTTGATCGACGCCTATCAGGCTCTCGCCCTGCTGCAGGCACATCCGGCCATCGACGCCAAGCGCATCGTCGTCGTGGGCTGGTCGAAGGGCGGCATGGTCGCCGATTGGGCCTCGCGCGTGCGGTATCGCGCAATGCTGTCGCCGCAGGGGCCCGTGTTCGCGGCGCATGTCGCCTTCTATCCCTGGTGTGGCGAGCAGCACTTGCCGGTACAGCTTACGGGCGCTCCGCTGCTCTATCTGGTCGGCGCGCGCGACGACTGGACCGGGGCGGCGCCTTGCATCGATTACGTCGGACGCGTTCGCGAAGCCGGTTTTCGGGTGGAATTGGCGATCTATCAACATGCCGAACACGCCTTCGACTATCCCGGCCGCTTTCGCCGCTATCTCGGCGACGCGATCAGCTGGGCGAACTGTAATTACCTCTGGGGCGAGGCCAGCTTCCGCGTCGTCTCGTCTGGCGAGACGCTGCCGTGGTCGCAGTACGCGCGCTATCTCGAGGGCTGCACGTCCCACGGTGCGCATGTCGGCTCGAATGCCCTGGCCAGGGACCAAGCGGCAAGGGACCTGCGTGCTTTTCTGTCGGAAACCCTGGCGCTGCCCGGGCAGTAAGCGGCAAAGCGCGTCTTGACTACCAATGAGACTCAGGCAACTTCACCAACCGGTAGGGCATCGGCGCGGTGTGCGTGGCCGCGATACCAAGCTTGCCCGCTTGCCGCCCCAGGCAAGGAGCACGGTGAAGTGCCCGTCATTTCCCCGGATTCCGCTACGCTGCATCCGGGCTACAAGACTACGAAACGCGCGGCTCAGTTGGTCGCGGGCGCGTCGGGATTGGCGTCGCCCGGTTGTTCCGCCGGCTGTTCCTGCGTGTCCTTGGCGACCTGGCTGGGCTCGGCGTGCCGGGCGGCGAGGCCGGGCGGGAGCGCGCTGCTGCGCGGGTAGCCCGCCGCATCCAGAGTAGCGGCCCAAGTGCTCTCCTCGTAACCGCGCAGCGCACTGCCTCCGACGATGAGCAACGGCACTTCGAGCTTGCCGCCGGCGTGCGACATCACGACGTTGGCATTGTCGGCGACGCGTGCGTCCTTCTCGGTGAAGGGCACTCCGCGCCGGGTGAGGTAGGCCACCCCTTGTTTGCAGCCTTCGCCGCAGCCCTCGGCGGTATAGACCGTGACCGGGAACTGGCGCACGGCCTCCTGCAGCCCGTAGGGCAGTGCCGAGGCGCCTGGCTTGTCGCCCAGCCGCCTGCGCTCGAGGTTGCGCACCTCGGGAGGGGGCGGCTGGTCGGAGTAGTGCACCCGGCCGTTTTCCTCGACCCAGCGATACAGCTCGGCCGCCCGCGCGGCCTCGACCCAGCCCGCGCCGGCCGCGACGGCCAGGCCCAACAGCAGCGCAATCCCTTTCATGGCTGACTCCCCGGTGGGGAAGGGTTCTCTCAGGGCGAACGGCTCAAGCAACAGCCATGCCGCTGTGCCGTAGCAGCGCCTCGATCCGGGGCTCCCGGCCGCGGAAGGCGACGAAGGATTCCAGCGCCGGGCGACTGCCGCCCACGCCCAGGATCTCGCGCCAGAAGCGCTCCCCGACCTCGGGGTTGAGCACGCCCTGCTCCTCGAACAGGCTGTAGGCGTCGGCGGACAGCACTTCGGCCCACTTGTAGCTGTAGTAGCCGGCCGCATAGCCGCCCGCGAAGATGTGCGAGAAGCTGTTCGGAAAGCGGTTGTACGGCGGCGGGATCAGCACCGCCACGCGGCGGCGCACCTGGTCCAGCAGCTGCTGCGCGGTCATGGCGCCGCCCGGGTCGAAGTCGTGGTGCAGATGCATGTCGAACAGTGCGAACTCGAGCTGGCGCACGAATATCATGCCGCTGTGGAAGTTCTTCGCCGCCAGCATCTTGTCGTACAGCTCGCGCGGCAGCGGCGCGCCCGTGTCCACATGCCGGGTCATGCCCTGCAGAACGTCCCACTCCCAGCAGAAATTCTCCATGAACTGGCTGGGCAGCTCCACCGCGTCCCATTCCACGCCGGCGATTCCGGACACGCCGCGATGCTCCACGCGCGTGAGCAAGTGGTGCAGGCCGTGGCCGAACTCGTGGAACAGCGTGGTCACCTCGCTGTGGGTGAACAGCGCCGGCCTGCCGCCCACGGGGCCGGAGAAGTTGCAGTTGAGGTAGGCCACTGGCGTCTGGATGCGGTCGCCGCGGCGCTTGCGGGTGATGGCGTCGTCCATCCAGGCGCCCCCGCGTTTGGAAGGCCGGGCGTAAGGGTCGACATAGAACTGCCCGATCAGCTCGCCGTCCGGCTTGCGGATGTCGAAGAAGCGCACGTCCGGGTGCCACACGGGCGCCTGCGCCGGCGTGATGCGGATGCCATACAGCGTCTCCACCAGGCGGAACATGCCGGGCAGCACGCGATCCTCCGGAAAGTAGCGCTTGACCTCCTGCTCGGAGAACGCGTAACGCGCCAGCCGCAGCTTCTCCGCAGCCCAGCCGACGTCGAACGCCTCGAGCCGCGAGAGGCCGAGCTCGGCGGCCGCGAACCGGGTGAGCTCCTGGAAGTCGCGCTCGGCGAAGAGCTTCACGCGGGCCGCGAGATCGTCCAGGAAGTCCAGCACCTGGGTGGGCGAGTCGGCCATCTTGGGCGTGAGCGAGAACGCCGCGTAGCTCTCGAAACCCAGCAGCTGCGCGGCTTCTTTGCGCAGCTGCAGGATCTCGGCGATGAACGGCGTGTTGTCCCACTCCGGCTTGCCCAGCTCGGACGCGCGCGTGACGTAAGCCTGGTACATCCGCTCGCGCAAGGCCCGGTGATCGGCGTACTGCATCACCGGCAGGTACGAGGGCATGTGCAGGGTGAGCTTCCAGCCCTCCTTCCCGTCGGCTTGCGCGGCGGCGCGCGCCGCTTCCAGCACGTCGGCCGGAATGCCGGCCACCTCGGCGGGATCGGTCACGATGTAGCTGAAGGCGTTGGTGGCGTCCAGCACGTTGTCGTTGAAGCGCGAAGACAGCTCGTCCAGGCGCGCGCGGATCGCCTTGAAGCGCGCCTTCTGCTCCGGCGGCAGCTCGGCGCCGCCCAGGCGGAAATCGCGCAACTCGTTGTCGATGATTCTGCGCTGCTCGACGCCGAGGCGGCCGTATTCGCCGGCGGCGCGCAGCGCCTTGAACTTCGCGTACAGCCGCTCGTCCTGGGACAGCTCCGTGTAGTACTGCGTCACGCGCGGCAGGTTGGCGTTGTACACCTCGCGCAGCTGCGGGCTGTTCATCACCGCGTTGAGGTGCCCGACCTGTCCCCAAGCGCGCGACAGGCGCTCGTTGGCATCGTCGATGGGCGCCACGAAAGCGTCCCAGGTGGGCGGCTCGGTCGCCGTGGCGGCGCGCTCGACCAGCGCGCGATTCTCCGCGAGAAGCTGGTCGACGGCGGGTGTGACATGCTCGGGCTGGATCTCGCCGAAGCGCGGCAGGCCGGAAAAATCGAGTAACGGGTTCATTGACTACGTCGTCAGCGTTCGAACACGATCGCGCCGCCGACCAGCGTATAGCGCACGCGTCCCGGCAACTCGTAACCCAGGAACGGCGTGTTCTTGCCCTGGCTGAAGAGCGCCGCCGGCTCGACCTTCCAGCGCGCCTGCGCATCGAACAGGCACAGGTCCGCCACCTCGCCGGGACGCAATCGGCCGCCGGGCAGGCCGAGGATGCGCAGCGGTTCGCTGGTCACCTTGCGCAGCGCCACGGGCAGCGGCACGCGCGCCTCCTGTGCCCATTTGAGCGTCAGCGGCAGGAGCAGTTCCAGGCCTGTGGCGCCGGGCTCGGCCTCGGCGAAGGGCCGCTGCTTGGCGTCATCGTCCACCGGCGTGTGATCGGAGCAGATGGCGTCGATGGTGCCCTCCGCCAGCCCCTGGCGCAGCGCGTCGCGGTCGCGCAGGCTGCGCAGCGGCGGAATCAGGTTGCAGTTGGAATCGAAGAAGCCGAGGTCGATCTCGCTCAGATGCACATGCGCAACCGCCACATCGCAGGTCACCGGCATGCCCTCCTGCTTGGCGCGGCGCACGAGCTCGAGGCCCGCGGCGCTGGACAGCCGGCAAAGATGGATGCGGGCGCTGGTTTCCTGGGCGAGGATCAGAATCGTGGACAGCGCGATGGTTTCGGCCGACACCGGGACGCCGGGCAGCCCCAGCCGCGTGGAAACCTGACCGTCGTGCGCCACACCGCCGTGGGCGAGGCTCGGGTCCTGGGGGCGCAGCCACACGCAGAAGCCGAACGTGGTGGCGTACTGCAGCGCGCGCGAAAGCACTAGGCTGTTGGCGATCGGCGCGTCCGCCTGGCCGTAGCCGATACAGCCGGCGTCGTGCAGCTCGGCCATCTCGGTCAGGCGCTCGCCCTTCAACCCCTGGGTCAGCGCGCCCAGCGGGTACACACGCGCCTGCTTGAGGCTGCGCGCCCGGAACTTGAGCATCTCCACCAGTCCCGGCTCGTCCAGCGGGGGATCGGTGTCGGGTGGGCAGGCCAGGCTGGTGACCCCGCCCGCCACCGCCGCCTGCATCTCGCTTTCGAGCGTGGCCTTGTACTCGAAGCCCGGCTCGCGCAGGCGGGCGGACAACTCCACCAGCCCCGGGCAGACCATCAGGCCGGCAGCGTCGATGGCGCGATCGGCCTGGAACCCCGCGGGCGCCGAGCGCACGCCCGCGATGCGCTCGTCCGCAATGAACAGATCGCCCGCGACCTGGGTGCCCTCGGCCGGATCGATGAGCGTTCCGCCCTTGATGTGGATGCGCATCAGTTGCCCGCCAGGATCGACATCACCGCCATGCGCACCGCGATGCCGAAGGTGACCTGGGGCAGGATCACGGACTGGCCGCCGTCGGCCACGCTGGATTCGATCTCGATGCCCCGGTTCATCGGACCCGGGTGCATGACGATGGCGTCGGGCTTCGCGTGCGCCAGCTTCTCCGGCGTGAGCCCGTAGTACTTGAAGAACTCCTGCGCGCTGGGCAGCAACGCGCCGTCCATGCGCTCGCTCTGCAGACGCAGCATGATCACCACGTCCACGTCGCGCAGGCCCTGCGCCATGTCGTGGTGGACCTGCACGCCGAGCTGCTCCACGTGCGCGGGCAGCAGCGTGCGCGGACCGATGACCCGCACCTCGGGCACGCCCAGCGTGGTGAGCGCGTGGATCTCGGAGCGCGCCACCCGCGAGTGCAGCACGTCGCCGATGATGGCCACGCGCAGTTGATGGAAGCCGCCCTTGTACTCGCGGATGGTGAACATGTCGAGCAGGGCCTGGGTCGGATGGGCGTGGCGGCCGTCGCCGGCGTTCACCACGTGAATGTGCGGTCCGACGTGGCGCGCGATGAGATGCGCGGCCCCGCTCTGGCTGTGGCGCACGATGAACATGTCGGCGTGCATCGCCGACAGGTTGGCGACCGTGTCGAGCAGGGTCTCGCCCTTGGTCTGCGAGGAAGTGGCGATGTTCAGGTTCACGACGTCGGCGGACAGGCGCTTGGCCGCGATCTCGAAGGTGGTGCGGGTGCGCGTGCTGGGCTCGAAGAACAGGTTGAAGATGGCCTTGCCGCGCAGCAGCGGCACTTTCTTCACCTCGCGCTCGGTGACCGAGACGAAGGAGCGCGCGGTGTCCAGGATCTGCACCAGGATTTCTGGGGGCAGGCCTTCGATGGTGAGCAGGTGCCGGAGCTTGCCTTCGGGCGAGAGCTGAGGGTTGCCGCTCATCGGCTCAGGCCGAGCGGGAGACGAGCGCCAGCGCCAGCCGCCCGGCCTCGTCGCGCTTCAGCTCGATGGTCTGGTCGCGGGTCGCCGTGACCTCTGCCCCCACGTACTGCGGACAGATCGGCAGCTGGCGCTCGCCGCGATCCAGCAGCGCGGCGAGGCGGATCGAGGTCGGCCGCCCGTAGTCGAAGATCTCGTTCATGGCGGCACGGATGGTGCGCCCGGTGTAGAGCACGTCGTCCACCAGGATGATCTCGGCGTCCTCCACCGGGAACGGGATGTCCGAGGGGCGAACGCCGGTCGCCAGCCCCTTTTTCTTGTAGTCGTCACGGTAGAACGCCACATCGATCGTTCCCATCGGCAGCCGTACGTCCAGCATCCGATGCAGCCGCTGCGCCACCCAGACGCCGCCGGTGTGGATGCCCACCAGCGCCGTTTCGGGGCGCAGGTCGGCGCGGATCTTGGCGGCCAGCGTATCGAGCAGCGCTTCCGGGTCAGGCAGCTTCATGTCCGCCATCGGGGTTCGACACACGACTGGCGAAGTAAGCCTGCAGAATCTGCTGTGCCGCCACCTGGTCCAGCATGTCCTTCTGCCGGCGGCCACGCACACCCGCCTCGGCGAGCGCCAGGCCGGCCGTGGCGGAGGTCAGCCGCTCATCCACCAGCCGCACCGGGCGGCCGAAGCGGCCGCGCAAGCGCTCGGCAAAGCGCCTGCAGCGCTTTGCCAGCTCGTGGTCGCTGCCGTCGAGGTGCATCGGCAAACCCACCACGAACAGCACCGGCGACCATTCCTTCACCAGGCGCTCGACGGCAGTGAGCCGTTCCTTGTCCGATTCCGCCGTGATCGTGGCGAGCGGATGCGCGAGCTCCAGCTCCAGTTCCCCGACGGCCACGCCCACCCGCTTCTCGCCGAAGTCGAAGGCGAGCACCGTGCCGCGGGCGGGCTCGCCGCCGCGGTCGACTGCGTTGCTGTGGCGGGGCATCGGCTGCGCATCCATCGCGGGGCCCTCAGGCGTGGCCAACGTCGTCGGAAAGGCGCGCGAGATCGACCCCGAGCAGGTCCATGGCCGCCGCTAAACGCCGCTCGGCAGGCAGGTTGAAGATCAGGTCGGGGTCGGCAGCCACCGTCAGCCAGGCGTTCTGCCCCAGCTCCTGCTCGAGCTGGCCTGGCGCCCACCCGGCATAGCCCAGCGAAACCAGGATCTCGGCTGGACCGCGCCCTTCGCCCACCGCCTCCAGGATGTCCTTGGAGGTGGTCAGGCCGATCTCGCGATTGATCGACAGGGTGGACTGCCAGGTCCCGGCGGGACGATGCAGGACGAAGCCGCGGTCGACCTGCACCGGGCCGCCGAAGTACACCGGCAGCTCCGCGTGCGTACGGTCGTGCAGCGGGATCTCGATCTGCTCGAACAGCGCCCCCAGGGTCATCTCGATGGGGCGGTTGACCACCACGCCGAGCGCGCCCTGCTCGTTGTGCTCGCAGATGTAGGTCAGCGAGCGCGCGAAGTTGGGATCGACCATGTTGGGCATGGCGATCAGGAAATGGTGGGTGAGATTGACCGATTGCATGGGCACTTGCCATTTTATCAGCAGGCGGCGCCTGCCCGGTTATCTGCATGCACCCCGGGGTCACAGGGATGAAACGGCTGCAGGAAGGAACCGATTTTGCTACCATCGCGCGGCCGGTCGAGGGCCCAAACCCGCATGGGGCCGGCGCATCCGAGACACTCCCCTGGCTACCGAACGAGAGCTAGCGACGTTCCTGGCGGAGGTGGAGCGCAGAGCGTTCAAGCAGGCGGTGTTCGCCGTGCGCAACGATGAGATCGCCCTGGACCTGGTGCAGGACGCCATGCTGCGGCTCGCCGAGAAATACGCCGGCAAGCCGGCGGCGGAATTGCCCCTGCTGTTCCAGCGCATCCTCCAGAACGCCATCCGCGATCACTATCGCCGCACCCGCGTGCGCTCCCTTTGGAGCACGCTGCTGTCCTCGCTGCAAGGCAAGGACGACGACGAGGAACGGGACCCGCTGGACACGCTCAGGACCGACGCCGGCGCCAACCGCCTCGGCGGGCCGGCCGAGCAGACCGAGCGCGGCGAGGTGCTGCACCTGATCGAGCAGGGGCTGGAGGCCCTGCCCGCGCGTCAACGGGAGGCGTTCTTGCTTCGTTACTGGGAGGAACTCGACGTGGCGGAAACCGCCCAGGCGATGGGCTGCTCGCAGGGCAGTGTGAAGACCCACTGCTCTCGGGCGACCCATTCCCTCGCGCTGTTCCTCAAGTCGAGGGGAGTGGAACTGTGAACGAACAGGAGCTGCCGCGCAAGGTTGCGCAACGCTTGGAGGAGGGGCTGGAGGCGATCCCGCCCGCCGTCTCCTACCGTCTGCGCGCCGCCCGCGACGCAGCCCTGGCCCGTGTCCAAGGCCGCGAACTGCTGGTCGGCCGATCTCGCGCCGGCGCCCTGGCCGGCGCTCCCGGCCGTTTCCTCGACCGGCGCTTCCTGGCGCCTGCCCTGGCCCTTGTCCTGGCGCTGCTCGGCGTGCTCTACTGGCAGCAAGCGCAACGCGTGCAGCAGAATTACGCCGACACCCGTTATGCCGACATCGACGACCTCGACGCCGATGTGCTGGGCGACGAGTTGCCGGTCACCGCCTACCTGGACCAGGGGTTCGAAGTTTGGCTCTATCACCACTCGCCCGCCTCCGAGCAGCAGCAATAGGCCAGCTGCTCTTCCTGATCGCCCTGACCGCTGCGCTCCCGGCCGTCGCCCAGGACTGGCCGCAGCTCACGGCTGAGCAGCAGCGCATCCTCGCGCCGCTCAAGGACGACTGGCCCAACATCGAGGCCGCGCACCGCCAGAAGTGGCTGGACATGGCGCGGCGCTACCCGACGATGCCGCCGCAAAAGCAGGAGCGCCTGCAGGCCCGCATGCGGCAGTGGGCGGAGATGACCCCCGAGGAGCGCGCCCAGGTGCGCGAGCGCTACCGCAAGCTGCAGGAAATGCCGCCCGAGAAGCGTGAGGAGATCCGGCGCAAGTGGCGCGAGTACGAGAGCCTGACGGAGGAGGAGAAGGATACCCTGCGCCAGGCCCATCCGGCCGGCAGACCGCCGCAGTGAGCGCTGCCGCCGGGGCGGCAGCGGCCGCCGAGGCAGACAGCGCCGGGCGCTCGCTGCCGGAGCCGCCGCGTCTGGCCGGGCTGCCGGTGCGCAGCGCCAGCCTGGTCTACGAGGCCATCCTGCTGGTGCCGCTGCTGTTCATCGGCGGCTGGCTGTTCCTCGCCTTCACCCACGACACCAGCTCGCCCGTGATGCGCGCGTTGTTTCGCGCCTGGCTGCTGTTGCTGATGGGCGGTTACTTCGTCTACTGCTGGGTACGCGGCGGCCAGACCCTGGCGATGAAAACCTGGCGGCTACGGGTCGCCAGGCGCGACGGCGGCGCCCTGCCGTTGCGCCAGGCCACCGCGCGCTATGTCGTGGCGCTGCTCGGGGTGGGGTTGTTCGGCGCAGGCCTGCTCTGGGCGCTGATCGATCCCGAGCGGCAGTTCCTGCACGACCGCCTGGCCGGCACCGGTATCTTCCGGACGCCTCCCTCCCCCTGACAGGGGGAGGGCCGGGGGGCTCAGCGGCGCTCGAGCTTGTAGATCAGCCCCAGCGCCATCCCGAAGAAGATCGCGGTCGGCGCGATGGCCGCCAGCAGCGGCGGCCAGCCGGCCAGCGCGCCGAGGTGCCCGAACAGCCGGCTCACCAGGTTGAAGCCCAGGCCGAGCATGATGCCGGCGAAGACCTTCCCGCTCACTCCGCCCTCGCGCACGTTCATGTAGGCGAAGGGCAGCGCCAGGAACATCATCACCAGCACCGCGAGCGGGTAGATGACCTTGTTCCACAGCGCGATCTCATAGCGTCCCGACTCCTGCTTGTTCTCGCGCAGGTGGCGCACGTACGAGAACAGCGTGGTGAGCGACATCTTCTCCGGCGGCACCAGCAGCACGCTCAGGATGCGGGGCGTGAGCACGGAGCGCCATTCGGTCTCCGCCAGGCGCGACACGCTGGTGCGGTCCTCCTCGAAGGTCGTGAGCACCACGTCCTGCAGCAGCCACTGGTTGTCGCGGACGTGCCTGCCCTGCCGCGCCAGGCTGATGCTGCGCAGCCGGTACTGCTCGTCGAACTGATAGATCTTCACTTCCTGCAGCGTGGTGTCGTGCATGATGCGGGCGACGTTGACGAAGGCGTCGTCGTCCTTGACCCACAAGCCGGAGCGGAAGGTCGAGGCGATCACGCTGCTGGTCTGGCGCAGCCGCAGCCGCTGCGCCGCCTCCTCCGACAACGGGGTGAGGAACTCGCCGGTGATGAACGCCAACGCGGCGAAGGCCAGGCCCACCTGCGCGATCGCCAGCGCCAGGCCGGTGATCGACACCCCGGAAGTGCGCATCACCGCGTACTCGGCGTTGAGCACGAGCTGCGCCAGCGCGAACATGGTGCCGATCAGGACTGCCGCCGGAAACAGCTCGTACAGCCGCCCGGGTACGCTCAAGCCCACGTAGGTGAGCGCTGCCGTCAGGCTGTAGGCGCCCTGGCCGATGTCCTGCAGCTCGTTGATCAGATCGAAGAAGCTGAACAGCATGAGCAACGCCGTGAGCACCAGCGCGACGCTGGTCACGATCTGCCAGGCGAGATAGCGGCGCAGGATCCTCATCGCCGTCGCAGCCGGATGCGCAGCCTGCCCATGCGCCGGGCCAGCAGCACCGCCAGCACGCCCACCATCACAAAGTGCACGAGCCAGATGCCGATCTCGGGCGGCAGCTTGTCCTGCGCGATCCAGGCCTGGGACAGGCTCACCAGGTTGCTGTAGATCATGAACACGAATACCGCCATGATCAGATTCACCGCGCGCCCCGCGCGCGGGTTGACCGCGCTCATCGGAATGGCCAGGAAGGCGAGGATCGCGGTGGCGACCGGCAGCCCGAGCCGGAAACCGAGCTCCGCCAGGTTGGACGGCGAGGGATCGCTGAACAACTCCCGGGTGGGACGCGACTTGTGCGACGGGAAGAAGGACTTGGTTTCGCTCTGCTCGATGCGCACGGCGTAACGGCCGAAGCTCTCTATGCGGTAGTCGGCCTGCCCCGGCGTGCCGGCATAGTGCCGGCCGTTTACCATCACCAGGTAGCGGTCGCCGTTGTCGGCCATCTCCAGATAGCCGCGGCGGGCGACCACGACGCCCTGGCGCTGCTTGCGCAGCTCGTGCACGAAGATGTTGGTGACCTGGCTCAGGTCGCTGGACAGGTTCTCGACGAAGAACACGCGCTCGGCGTTCTTGGATTCCTTGAACACGCCGGGCGACACGGCCGAGACGTCGTCGCGGTTCTCCAGCTGGTGCCGGTATTGCTCGGCCTTGCCCACCGCCCACGGCGTGAGGTAAGTGCTGAGCACGGCCACGATGAGCACCACGGGCGCGGCGAACAGTGCGACCGGCCTGAACCAGGAGGTGAGCCCCAGCCCGGAGGTCTGCCACACCACCATTTCCGAATCGCGGTAGGTGCGCGTGAGCGTCAGCAGCACCGCCAGGAACACGGTAGCCGACAGCAGCACGGACAGGTAGCCGAGGGCGGCGAAGCCCATCAGCGTCACCACCGCGTCGGCGGGGATGCGGCCGCGGGCGGCGTAGCCCAGCAGGCGGATCACCTGGGAGGTGAAGGTGATCGCCAGCAGGACGGCGAACACGGCCACACCCGCAGCGGTGAGCTCGCGCAGCGTGGTGCGCAGGAAGATCATGCGCTAGCTGTCCGCCGGCGCTTCGAACCGCTCAACGCCGAGCACGCCACGCAGCCCCGATGCACGCCGCGCTGGGCGGTGGCGGCATGCTTTGACTTCGGGGGGCGCGGGAAGCAATAATTCGCGGAGTTCTAAGCGATTCAATAATCGAACGAAACGAGGAGTGCGAGGTGGAATTTAGCACAAATGCCGCGGCCCCGGAGCAGGGCAAGAGCGACTGCATCGTGGTCGGCGTGTTCGAGGGCCGGAGGCTGACGGGCGCCGCGCAGGCCGTCGATCGCGCCTCCAAGGGGCGGCTGACCGCGATCCTCAAGCGCGGCGATCTGCCGGGCCGACTCGGCTCCACGCTGCTGCTGCATGACGTGCCCGGCACTGCGGCACAGCGCGTGCTGCTGGTGGGGCTGGGCAAGGAAGAAGAGTTCGGCGCCAAGGCCTACCGCGAGGCGGTCCAGGCCGCGGTGAAGGCACTCAACAACGGTGGGACCAGCGACGCGCTCCTCTACCTCGGCACGGTCCCGGTGAAGCAGCGCGACGGCGCCTGGGCGGCGATGACGGGCGTGGTGGTAGCCGCCGATGCGAGCTACCGCTTCGATCGCCTCAAGAGCAAGAAGGAGAACCGCAAAGGCCCGAGCCGGCTCGCCCTCTGGGCGGGCGACGCAGCGCACCGGACCGCGGTCGCGCGCGGCGCGGCGCTGGCCGAGGGGATGGCCCTCGCCAAGGACCTGGGCAATCTGCCGAGCAACATCTGCACGCCGTCCTATCTCGCCAGGCAGGCGCAAGATCTCGCCAAGCGCCACCGGCTCGGCTGCGAGGTGCTGGACGAGAAGGACATGGACAAGCTCGGCATGGGCGCGCTGCTCGCCGTCACCCGGGGCACGCGCGAGCCGGCCAAGCTGATCGTGCTGCGCTACCAGGGGGCGACGCGCAAGGACAAACCGGTGGCCCTGGTCGGCAAGGGCATCACCTTCGACACCGGCGGCATCTCGCTCAAGCCTTCGGCCGAGATGGACGAGATGAAGTACGACATGTCGGGCGCCGGCAGCGTGCTGGGTACGATCGAGGCGGTCGCGCGCATGCGCCTGCCGGTGAACGTCGTCGGGGTGATCCCCACCTGCGAGAACATGCCCGGGGGCAGCGCCATCAAGCCGGGCGACATCGTCACCAGCCTGTCGGGGCAGACCATCGAGATCCTGAACACCGACGCGGAGGGACGCCTGATCCTGTGCGACGCGCTCACCTATTGCGAGCGCTTCGAGCCCGATGCGGTGGTGGACATCGCCACCCTCACGGGCGCCTGCGTCATCGCGCTGGGCAACGTGGCCACCGGCCTGTACAGCAACGACGACACGCTGGCGCAGGCGCTGCTCGATGCCGGCGAGAGCGCCTGGGACCGCGCCTGGCGCATGCCGCTGTGGGAGGACTACCAGGAGCAGCTCAAGAGCCCGTTCGCGGACATGGGCAACATCGGCGGCCGGCCGGCGGGCAGCGTCACGGCGGCCTGCTTCCTGTCGCGCTTCGCCGGCAAGTTCAAGTGGGCCCACCTGGACATCGCCGGCACCGCCTGGCGCTCCGGCAAGGACAAAGGCTCCACCGCGCGGCCGGTGCCGCTGCTCACCACGTTCCTGATGAACCGCACCGGCGCGGCCGGCGAAAAGCGCCCGGCACGACGCAAGCAGCGGCGCTGAGCGGCGGACGCGCATGACGCAAATCGACTTCTACACGCATGTCGAGAGCCGCTATCAGACGCTGTGCGTGCTCGCGGGCAAGGCGCTGGCGCGCGGCCTGCGCATGATGATCCTGACTCCGGACAGCGGGGCGACCGAGCGCGTGGACAAGTTGTTGTGGAGCCAGCCGGCCATCGGCTTCCTCCCGCACTGCCGCGCGCACCACAAGCTCGCCGGCGTGACGCCCATCATCCTCGATCACGTGGCCGAACCGGTATTGCACGAGCAGCTCCTGGTGAACCTGTGCGATCAGCCGCCGCCGCATTTCAGCCGTTTCGAGCGCTTGATCGAGATCGTCGGCCGCGACGACGCGGAGCGCGAGCAGGCGCGCGCACGCTTTCGCTTCTACCGCGAGCGCGGCTACGAGATCCGCACGCACGACCTGCGTCCCGCAGCATGAATGCGCCCGACGACGACGACGACCTGTTCGACAAGCTGGATCAGCTCATCAGCCGCCACCAGGGCCGCCCCGCGGGGGCCGCCCCATCGCCGCCGGTGCCCACGCTCACCGAGGCCGTCGACCCGCAGCGCGGCGCCGCCGCACCCGAAATCCCGGTGC
>Ga0299906_10001250_pt1 | contig 21912 bp, 17 predicted proteins | sample RVTome_14_FD_200259 | JGI IMG/M metagenome (GOLD analysis project Ga0299906, IMG submission 200259) | Soil microbial communities from uranium-contaminated site in the Upper Colorado River Basin, Wyoming, United States - RVT145D125 (version 2) ...
GCGCTGCAGCGGGTGGCGCGGCTCCACGGGATCCCCGAGCGCCACCCCCTGGAGCTGATCGACGGCTTCGCCATGGACGTCGCCGGACGTCGCTACGGGACCCTCGACGAGACCCTCGAGTACTGCTATCACGTGGCGGGAGTCGTCGGGGTGATGATGGCGTACGTGATGGGGGCACGGGAGTCCGGCGCCCTGCGCCGGGCCGCGGACCTCGGGCTGGCCCTGCAGCTGACGAACGTCGCCCGGGACGTCGTCCCGGACGCGCGGCAGGGGCGAGTGTACCTGCCGGAGCTTTGGCTCGAGGAGGAAGGTCTCCCGCGAGCCGAGGTCGCGGAGCCGCCTCGGCGACCGCAGCTCGCGCGGCTCGCGCGGCGTCTGCTCGCCGAGGCAGAGCCCTACTACGCCTCCGCGGATCTCGGTCTCGGCTACCTGGCGTTCCGGTCCGCGTGGGCCGTGGCCGCGGCGCGACGCGTCTACGCGGAGATCGGCCGCGCGGTCGAGCGGCGCGGCGAACGGGCCTGGGACGCGCGCACCGTGGTCCCCAGGCCCCGGCAGAGCGCCCTGGTCCTGCGCGCCGCCCTGGACGCGCTGCGGAGGCGCCGCCCGCCCGACGGCGATGCCGGCGAGCCCCGGCTCTGGACGGCTCGGCTGAGCTTCTAGCTCAGCGCTCCGGGGAGCGCTCGGGGAGCGGCGGCGACCAGAGGAATCCGAAGGAGACGGCCCCGTGCTTCGCCTGGGTCCTGTGGTGGATCAGGTGCGCCCGCACGATCCGGTCGAAGTAGCGTCCCCGGGGGCGCCAGCGCAGCGGGAGCCGGCGGTGCACCACGACGTCGTGGAAGCCGAAGTAGCAGGCGCCGTAGGCGGTCATGCCCAGGCCGAGGGGCAGCGCCCAGGGCGTGCCGTGGGTCCCGAGGTAGATCAGGAGGATCGAGGGGAGGGCGAAGAAGACGCCGAACAGGTCGTTCCGCTCGAACCGCCCCGGACGCGGGCGGTGGTGCGACTCGTGGAGCACCCACAGCGGGCCGTGCATGAGGTGCTTGTGGGTGAGGTACGCCACACCCTCCATCCCCGCCAGGGCCGCCAGGAACAGCAGGACGAATGCCGCGACTTCCACGCTCCGATTCTAAGCCCCCTCACAGGCTCTCCCAGCGCCGGGCGGCGCGCCGGGCCACTCCCCAACCGAGCGCCGCCGCGACGAGCAGCATCGTCACCGGCAGCGCGAGGCTCGACAGGGGCTCGCCCCGCCAGAAGACCCGGGTGTAGCCCTCGAGAGCCCAGGTGGTGGGCGTCGCCCAGCCCAGGTCCTGCACCCACTGGGGCATGAAGAAACGGGGCACCATGCTCCCGCCGATCGCCGAGGTGATCAGGATCGCGACGTTCGCCAGGGTCTGGGCCTGCCGGGCGGTGGAGCAGGCCGAGGTGAGGGCGAGGGCGAGGCCGGCTGCGGCCGCCGCCGCCGCCAGGGTGACGAGAGCGAAACCGGCCACGTGGCCGGGCAGGTCGACGTCGTGGGCGAGCCACGCCACCAGGAAGATCAGGCTCACCTGCACGAACCCCTGCGCCGTCAGGAACAGGTACTTGCCGTCCACGAGGGCCTTCGCCCCCGCCGGTCCCGCCAGCACGCGGTCGAGGATGCCCGAGTCGCGCTCCTCCAGCATCGAGAGCGCGCCGTGGACGGCCGAGAAGAGAAGGAACAGGATCGCCACGGCCCCGGCGTAGTAGGCGACGTGGTTCCGGCCCCGGGCCGGGCGCTCCACCTCCGCGATCTCCACCAGCTCCTGGAAGTCGCCGCTCCGCTCGCTGCCCTCCCTAGCCGCCTCCAGCGTCTCGAGCCTCAGCCGCTGCAGCTCGCGACGGATCTCCTCCTTCTGCTCCGGGTCCAGCTCCGTGAAGTCGAGGTCGATCAGCTCCACGACGCCCCCCAGGGCCACGTCGGGGAGCCATGCGAAGTAGGCCTTCTGGGCCAGGCCCGCCACGAGCCGCGCGGCCACGGCTCGGGTGGGGTCCGTGACCAGGAGCAGCGGCGGGGCGCCGAAGCCCCCGACGCTGCCGAGGGGCTCGGCCTCGGCGCGCACGATCAGCCCGGCGTCGGCGGCGCCGCTCCGCACCAGCTCCCGGACCCGCTCGCTGCTGAGGGTCACCTCGGCCGCGGGCTCCAGGGCCGCCTCGCGGCGCAGGGCCGCGAGCAGCCGGCGGGACTCCTCCGAGTCCACCTCGTCGGCGTAGGCGATCCGGACCCGGAGGTGCTCTCCTGCCGTGCCGGCGAAGATCGACGCGAACACCAGGAAGAACGCGATCGGGAGCAGGACGCTCATGGCGATCGCGGAGCGATCCCGGGCCAGGGTGAGCCACATGGCCCGGAACACCACGCGGCTCACGGCTCCAGCTCCCGTCCCACCAGGCGGAAGTAGACGCCTCGCAGCCCCGCGGCGCGCAGCCGGACCTCCGCGACGTCGAGCCCCGCGTCCCGGAGGCGCGCACCGCGCCGGGCCAGCCCCTCGAAGCCCCCCTCGAGGGGGCCGACCCAGGTCTTCGCCTCGGCGGTGGGAGCCAGCCCCTCCGTCCCGAGCCGCTCCCGGGCCTCGGGGGACGGAGGGCGGGCCAGGGTCACGATCAGCTCCCGGGCGTCGCCGAAGGCGGCCCGGACCAGCTCGTCCTGCGTGCCGCGGGCGCGGACCTTCCCGTCCACGAGCAGCGCCACGGCGTCGGCGATCTCCTCGGCCTGGTCGAGATCGTGGGTGGCCAGCAGGATCCCCATGCCGCGCCCGCGCAGCTCCCGGAGGTAGTCGTGCAGGCGCTCCCGGGCTTCGGGGTCCACCCCCACGGTGGGCTCGTCGAGGAGCAGGAAATCGGGAGAGTGGAGCACGCCCGCAGCGAGGTTCAGCCGCCGCTTCATCCCGCCCGAGAGCCCCCGGGTCCGGCTCTCGGCCCGATCCTCGAGCCCGATCCAGCCGAGGGCAGTCGCCGCCTCGCGACGAGCGGCTGTGGACGAGAGACCCGCCAGGCGGCCCATCACCTCCAGGTTCTCCCGGGCGGTCAGGTCCGGATAGAGCGCGATCTCCTGCGGGACGAGGCCCAGCTGCCGCCGGGCGGCGGCATCTCCCCGGGGATCGCGACCGCCGAGCCGGACCGAGCCCGAGTCGAGGCGCAGGCGCCCGCAGATGGCCCGGACCAGCGAGGTCTTGCCCGCGCCGTTGGGGCCCAGGAGCGCGAGGATGCGGCCCGGCTCGACGGAGAGGGACGTCCCCGCGAGCACCTCCCGGCCCGCGATGGCCCTGCGGGCCTCGATGACCTCGAGCCGGCGCGCGATCTCGCTCATACCGCCGCCATCCTAGTTTAGGATCCGGGGCATGCGCTTCTCCAGACCGTCTCTCGCTCTCTCGCTCCTGCTCCTCGGCTCCGGCGTCTCGTCCGGCCAGTCGCAGGCGCCCCCGGCCTACCTCGATCCCGAGCTCGACTTCGAGGCGCGGGCGCGCGACCTCGTCTCCCGGTTGACTCTGGACGAGAAGATCTCCCAGCTCATGAACGACGCTCCGGCGATCCCGCGGCTCGAGATCCCCGCCTACGAGTGGTGGAACGAGTGCCTCCACGGGGTGGCCCGGGCGGGGATCGCCACGGTGTTCCCCCAGGCGATCGGCCTGGCGGCGACCTTCGACGCGGAGCTGATCCACGAGATGGCCGAGGTGATCAGCGACGAGGCCCGGGCCAAGCACAACCAGTTCGTGCGGGAGGGAAGCCGGCGGCGCTACCAGGGGCTCACGTTCTGGTCGCCGAACATCAACATCTTCCGGGACCCCCGTTGGGGGCGCGGCCAGGAGACCTACGGGGAGGACCCGTACCTCACGGCGCGGATGGGGATCGCCTTCGTGCGAGGCCTCCAGGGCGACGACCCGAGGTACTACAAGGTCATCGCCACGGCCAAGCACTACGCCGTGCACAGCGGCCCCGAGCCGGAGCGGCACGAGTTCGACGTCCAACCCTCCGAGCGGGATCTCCACGAGACCTACCTGCCCGCGTTCCGCGCCCTGGTTCAGGAAGGGAAGGTCGCGTCGGTGATGGGCGCCTACAACCGCGTGAACGGAGAGTCGGCCTCGGCGGACCGGCGGCTGCTGATCGAGCTGCTTCGGGAGCAGTGGGGCTTCGACGGCTACGTGGTCTCGGACTGCGGTGCGATCCAGGACATCTTCCAGGGACACGGGCTCGTGGAGACGCCGGAGGAAGCGGCCGCCCGGGGGGTGACCCGGGGCTGCGACCTGGAGTGCGGCAACGTCTACCACAACCTGGGCGCGGCCGTGGAGCGCGGGCTGCTGACCGAGTCGGACATCGACGTCGCGCTGACCCGGCTCATGAGGGCGCGGCTCCGGCTGGGGCTGTTCGATCCCCCCGAGCGCGTTCCCTTCGCCGAGACTCCCTACGGCGTCAACGACGCTCCCGCCCACACCCGCCTCTCCCGGCGCGTGGCCCGGGAGTCGATGGTGCTGCTGAAGAACGACGGGCTACTGCCGTTGCCGAAGGACCTGGGAACCGTGGCGGTCGTGGGCCCCAACGCCGACGCGCTGATCACCCTGGTGGGCAACTACTACGGAGTCCCATCCCACCCCGTCACCGTCCTCGACGGGATACGCGGGGCCGTGTCCCCGTCGACCAGGGTGCTCTACGCCCGGGGCGTGGACCTCGTCGAGGGACGGACCGACCCGCACTCGATCCCCCCCATCGAGTCCGAGCACCTGCGTCCCGAGGCCGGGTCGAACACGCGGGGTCTGAAGGGCGAGTACTTCGAGGGCCGGGACCTCCAGGGGACGCCGGTGCTCACCCGGGTGGATCCCCAGGTGGACTTCCGCTGGTTCCGCGGGGGGCCGACCGACGAGCTGGTCTCCAGGGGCGAGCTGCCACGGGAGAGCGCCCTCGGCGGGGACGACTACTCGGTCCGCTGGACGGGTCGGCTGCTGCCGCCGGTCACCGGCAGCTACGAGCTGACTCTCACCGCGAACGACACCGCGCGCCTGCTCGTCGACGGTCAGGTCGTGCTCGGGGAGTGGGCCGAGCACGCGACCGTGCGGACCTTCCGGGGCTCACTCGAGCTGGAGGCGGGGCGGGAGTACGACGTGCAGCTCGAGTACTTCGAGGGAGGGCGCGACGCCGAGGTGAGCCTCGGCTGGACCCTGCCGGGAGCCGGAGACCCTTTCGAGGCGGCGCTCAGCGCGGCCCGGGCTGCGGACGTCGTGATCTTCGTCGGGGGGCTCACGGCCGAGGTGGAGGGCGAGGAGATGCCCGCGACGTTCCCGGGCTTCCGCGGGGGCGACCGCACCGACATCGAGCTGCCGGGGATCCAGCGCCGAATGCTCCAGGCGCTCCAGGACACGGGCAAGCCCGTGGTCTTCGTCGTGATGGCGGGCTCCGCCCTGGCCCTGGGCTGGGAGCAGCAGAACCTGCCCGGGATCCTGCTCGCGTGGTACCCGGGGCAGGAGGGGGGCAACGCCGTGGCGGACGTGCTGTTCGGGGACGTGTCGCCGGCGGGGAGGCTGCCGGTCACGTTCTACGCATCCGCCGCCGACCTCCCGCCCTTCTCGGACTACTCGATGCAGGGGCGGACGTACCGCTACTTCGAGGGCGACGTCCTCTATCCCTTCGGCCACGGCCTTTCGTACACCCGCTTCGAGTACGCCAACCTGCTCCTGTCCAGGGCGGTGCTCGATCCCGGCGACCGCCTGGAGGTCTCCGTCGACGTGACGAACGTCGGGGAGCGCAGCGGTGACGAGGTCGTGCAGCTGTACGTGCGGGATCCCGAGTCGCAGCGGCCGATGCCCCTCCAGCAGCTCCGCGGCTTCGAGCGGGTCTCCCTGAGGCCGGGGGAGTCGCGCAAGGTGCGCTTCGCCCTCGTCCCGGAACAGGACCTCAGCTACTACGACGAGGAGAGGGCCGCGTTCGCCGTCGAGCCCGGAGCCTTCGAGATCCGGGTCGGTCCGTCCAGCCGGGAGATCCGTCTCGAGGGCGAGGTCCAGGTGGAGTAGGCGTCTCCCCGGCCCGGAGTGGAGTTCGCCCCGGGACGCTCAGCGCAGGAGCAGGGCTGCGCAGAGCCCGGCCCCGAGCATCGTCAGGGCCGGGGGCAGGAAGCCCCGCCGCAGCTCGGCGGAGCCGGCCACGGCGGCCATCACGGTCTTGACCAGCGTGTTCGAGAGCACGGCTATCAGGATCGCTCGCGCCGCCACCGCCGTCATAGCCGCGTCGGTCCGCGCCAGCTCCGCCATGGACAGCGCGATCGGGTCCACGTCCGTGAGCCCGGCCAGCGCTCCCGCGAGGTAGAGCCCCGCCTCCCCGAAGGCCGAGCGGGCGGCGCTCGCGACCACCAGCACCACGCCGAACAGCAGGCCGAACTTGATCGCCTCGCTCAGCTCGAAGGGGTTGCTGCCGGAGGTCACGCTGGCCCGCTCGGCGCCCCGGTGCCTGCGGTGCAGCCACGCGCAGATCCCGAGGTTCAGGGCGCCGAGGGAGACCAGCGCCACGGCGAGGCGGGCGGCCGTCCCCGGGTGGATCACCGCCACGACGGCCACCACCCGGAAGAACATCACCGTCCACGCGAGGAGTATCCCCAGGGTCAGCATCCCGGCGAGGCCCGGCTGCTGCCGGCTACGCTGGGCGAGGCCGAGGGTCAGGGCGGTGCTCGACACCAGGCCGCCGAGCAGGCCGGTGATGCCGATGCCGTGCTCCGGGCCGACGAGCTTCACGAGGACGAAGCTCGCGAAGTTCAGGGCCGAGATCAGCACCACCAGCAGCCAGATCTTGTACGGGTTGAGGACGTCGAAGGGAGGCGGGCCGAACCCACGATCGGGAAGCAGCGGCAGGACGATCACCGTGATTATGGCGAACTTGAGCGCCGCTTCGACGTCCGCGCCCTCGATGTGGGCGGCGAAGCGGTGCGTCCACTGCTTTGCTGACAGCAGCAGCAGCGTCGCCACGGTGAGGGCGGCGGCGAGGGGAATCTCTCCCGCGCCGCACAGCGCGCCGATCAGGAACGTGAGCAGCGCCGCCACCTCGGTAGTGGCCCCCACGTCCCCCCGGCTCGAGGTCAGCCCATAGGAGACCGCGGCGATCGCCGTGACCGCCAGGAACGCGGCACCCACCATCCAGGTCCAGCCCAGGCGGAGCTGCACGTCGGCGGCGGTGGCCCCCAGCAGACAGACGAGAGCCAGCGTCCGGACGCCGGCGAAGGACTCGTCCGAGGCGTGCCTTCGCTCGCGCTCGAGGCCGAGCAGCAGGCCGAGACCGAGGGCCGCCCCGAACCGCGCAGCCAGATCCACTGGGGACATGAGTGCCCGGATTCTATTCGCTCCCCACGTCCGCTCGGAGCGCACGTGTCCTTCCTTCGCCGGGGCCGGGCGTTTATGCTGCCCCGTGTCCGGCTCCACCGAGCGCCCGACTCGGTCTCTCCTGGTCTCCGCGGCGCTCGCCGTCACCGTGCTTTGGCTCTTCCGGGGGCCGCTCCTCCAGGGCCAGGTTCTCTATTTCCGGGACATCTCCGTCACGTACTACCCCGACCACTGGTACGTCGCCCGGTGGCTGGCCCGCGGGCTCTGGCCGTTGTGGCACGCGGCAGCGGACGCCGGCGCTCCGTTCCTGCCGGTGTACCCCCTGGACCTGGCGTTCCTCTGGTTGCTGGGCGCCCCCGCGACGCTGGCCCTGAGCCCGCCGCTCCACCTTCTGCTGCTGATGGCCGGCGCGTACCGTCTCGCCCGGGACCTGGGGCGGAGCCCGGTCGCTGCGGTGATCGCGGCGACCGTGCTGGGGCTCTCCGGGCTCACGCTCTCGTCGGTTCTCTTTCCCAACTTCATGGCCGGGGCCTGGATGCCGTGGGTGGTGTGGCGGACCCGGGCACTGTGGCGGGAGCCCTCTCTTCGCTCCGTGGCGGCCCTGGGGGTGCTCGCGGCGCTCCAGGTCTCGACCCTGGGCGGAGAGGTCGCGCTCCAGTCCGCTCTCATCGGTCTGGTACTGGCCCCGCGACTCCCTGGCCGCCGGGAGCTGGGCGCCCTCGCCGGCGCCGGGCTGCTGGCGGCGTCGCTCGCGGCCCCGGCGCTGCTGGGGCTGCGCGCGCTGCTCGAGGGGAGCGAGCGTGGCGCGGGCTTCTCCGAGTCGGAAGCCCTCGCCTACTCGGCCCACCCCGCCGCTCTGCTGGAGTCCGTCCTGCCCCGCTTCTTCGGGGACGTTCACACCATGACTGCGGCCGGATACTGGGGGCAGCCCTTCTTCCCTTCCGGCAATCCCTACTACCTCAGCCTCTACCTCGGCTCCGCCGTGCTCGTGCTCGCGGCGGGAGGCCGAGATCGGCGCCTGCTGGGTCTGGCCGCCCTCGGCCTGCTGGCGAGCCTCGGCGAGTACGGGCCCCTGGCGCCGCTCCTATCGTCGCTGACGCAGCTGCGGGGCCCCGTCAAGTTCTTCTACCTGACCACGGCCGCCTGCGCACTCCTGGCGGCCGAGGGGTACGACCGCGTCCGCGCCGCGGGACGCGTGGGTCGCGCCTGGGTAGTGCTGGCTCCGGGGGTGGCGCTGCTCGGGCTCTCGATGGCGTCCGCGCTCGCTCCGGCCGGCGTGGCGGCGGCGCTGGCCTTCGCCCTGCCCGGAGCGGATCCAGCTCTCGCCTGCGCCGTCGTCGCCGAGCACTGGCCTCGGGAGCTGGCCGTCACGGGAGCCACCGCGCTGGCCCTCGGGGCGACGCTGGCCTCCGGCGGACGCAAGCTCCCCTCGATCGCCGTTCTCGTGGCCTTCGAGCTGGCACGGGTGAACGGCGGGCTCGCCGCGACGGCGGACGCCAGCTTCTACGAGCTACGGCCCGAGACCGCGCGTCTCGTCGAGCACATTCGCGCCGAGGGCTCGGGACGCGTCTTCGCGTACGGCGTGGCCAACTCCCCGCCGCTGCGCTGGTCGCCGCAGCTGCTCGAGATCAACTCCGACGTCTGGCTGTACTACATGGACCGGCAGTCGCTGATCCCGCGCACCCAGGTGCTCGACGGCCTCGACGGCGCCCTGGACCTGGACCGGATGGGCTGGGCGCCCGCCGGAGCCAGTCTCACCGCTCGCGAGTACACGCCGCTGCGGTGGCAGGAGCATCGCTTCCGGCTGCTCCTCGCCGGCGTCCGCTGGGTGCTGTCCTTCCATCCACTCGGGGACGGGACCCGGCTAGCGGCCTCGGCCCGCTTTCCGGAAGTGCTGGAGCCGTTGCTGCTGTACGAGCTGGAGGGGGCGCTCCCGCGGGCGTTCTGGGTTCCGAGGGCCGAGCTGGGTCTGGCCGCTTCCTTCGATCCACGACTCGTCGTGCGGCTTGCGGAGGAGCCGCCTCTCATGCCGGCTCGCACGGAGACGGATCGCGAGCCGCGCGTCCGATACGAGCGACCGGACCCGCACCACGTGCGCCTCGAGCTGGATACCCCGCCGGGCTTCATCGTGGTCGCCGAGGGTTACGACCAGGGGTGGACGGCCGCCGGCCCCGAGGGTCCGATACCGTTGCTCCGGGCCAACGGTCGCTACTGGGCGCTGCCCACGCGGGGCGGAGAGGGGGGGATCGACGTCCGCTTCGAGCCGTCCTGGCGCCGACCAGCCCTGGCCCTCTGCGTCCTCGGTGTGCTCGCGGCCGTCGTCATGTCCTGGCCTCGGGTCCGAGAGCACAAGCGCCCGGGCGGCGGCGCAACCCCGGGGCTGATCGGGGTCAGCCCGGGCTCGGAGTCGTATCCGGCGGGCTCGGTGCATCGGTCGCATCGGGGAGGTCCGAGATGACCGGCACCGGCGGCGCTTCCTCGTCGGGCTGTGTCGGGAAGTCGCGAATCGGAGCGATCTCGTAGCGGTCCCGCGCGATGGACGGCGGCGCCTGGACGTAGGAGGCCAGGAGCTCGGCCGTGGCCACGAGGGAGTCCAGGTGGGTCCGCTCGTGGCCGTGGGACGCGTCGACGCCGAAGCAGACCAGCGCCGTCCGGATGTCGTTGCCGGCCTCCACGGCGGCGGCGACGTCGCAGCGGTAGTGCCGGAACACGTCCCTGGCGTGGGGGATGCCGAGATCGCGGCAAAGCTGCAGGAGCAGCCTCGTGAGGTGGTAGTCGAAGGGTCCCGAGGAGTCCATCATGGCGATGGTGACGCCCCGCTCGATCGATCCCTGGTTCGGAGCCGGGGTAGCGTTGTCGATGGCGACCATCGAGGCCACGTCCCCGTGGAGCACCGCCGAGGCTCCGGAGCCGACTTCCTCGCTGATGGTGAGCAGCACGTTCGTGTCGACCGCGGGCTCGATCCCGGCGTCCCCGAGCGCCTTGACCAGGGACAGCAGCAGGGCGACCCCCGCCTTGTCGTCGAGGTGCCGTGCCACGACGTAGCCGCTGGGAGTGACCTCGGGGCGCGAGTCCACGGCGACGTAGTCCCCGACGGCGACGGGCAGGGCCAAGAGGTCGTCGAGGCTCTTGCAGGGCTCGTCGATCCGGAGCTCTACGTGGTCCCAGCCGACGCCCTGGGTGTCGATCTCGTCGCCGTAGGTGTGTCCGGAGGCCTTGAGGGGCAGGATCGTCCCGCGGCGGGTTCCCTGGTCCGTGAAGACCGTGCAGCGCGCTCCCTCCGCGAAGCGGGCGGACCAGTGGCCGATGGGCGCCAGCGAGACGCGGCCGTTCTCCTTGAGCCGGGTGACCATCGCCCCCGTCGTGTCCAGGTGGGCGACGATCGCCCGCTTGCCGTGCCGCTGGCGCCCACGCAGCGTGGCCCGGACGGCGCCCCGTCGGGTCAGCTCGCAGGAGAGCCCGAGCTGCTCGAGCTCCTCGACGACGGCGTGGACGATGTTGTCGGTGTAGCCGGTGGGACTCGGGATCTCGAGGAGGCGAAGCAGCAGCTTCTCGAGATACTCGCGATCGATCGGGACCAGCCGCACCGTCGCCGCCTGTACCTGCGCCTTCATCCCGCCGACCGCGTGAAGCGACTCTGCACGACCACCTCGCGGAGCCGACAGGGACCGGGAGATTGCCCGAGCACGAGACTGCCGACGCGAGGATCTTAACAGACGGATCCCGAGGCTCCCGGGCCGCCGCGGCGCCGCGTTACTCAGCTGGAGGCCTGATCGCGTGCCACGATATGGCCGCCAGCGTCGCGCCGACCAGCGGCAGGGCGATCCCCAGCATCAGCGGGCTGAACAGCTCCGCAGAGCGGCCCGGGGTGGCGGTGAAGACCAGCGTCGCCACGTACGCCGCGTACGCGGCCAGGAACAGTCCCCCCTCCCAGCGGTCGATCCGATGGCCGGTGGCGAAGATGGGCAGGCAGGCCACGGCGACGGCGATCATGATCGGGATGTCCAGCCGCATCGCCACGGCCGGCACGGGGACGCCGCCTGGAGCAGCCAGTGCGGCGCCCCCCAGCACCACGAGCAGGTTGAACAGGTTGCTGCCGACCACGTTGCCCACGGCGATGTCGCGCTCGCCGCGGATAGCGGCCGTCACGGACGCCGCGACCTCAGGCAGCGACGTCCCCGCCGCCACCACGGTCAGGCCGATGACGAGGTCGCTGACCCCCAGAGCGGTGGCTGCAGCGGTGGCGGCCGCCACCAGCCAGCGTGAGCCGACCACCAGCAGGGCGAGGCCGACGACGATCTGGCCGGCGGACGCCAGCGGCAGTGGGCCCCTGCTGCGCGAGCCCGACTCCCGCCGGCTGGCCCGGATCGCCGCCACCGTGTAGAGGACGCCGCTCCCCAGAAGCAGCGCGCCGTCGGTCCGGCTCACGCCGCCGTCGAGGGCCAGGAGCGGCAGGGCCGCCGACGCCCCGATCATCAGGGGAACCTCGACGCGGACGAGCTGCAGCGAGACGGCCAGCGGGGTGATCAGCGCCGACAGGCCGAGGATGAGCAGCACGTTGAAGATGTTGCTGCCCACGACGTTGCCCACCGCCAGGCCCGCCTGATCCGCGAGAGCCGAGGTGACGCTGACCGCCAGCTCCGGCGCGCTCGTCCCGAAGGCCACCACCGTGAGGCCGATCACGAGGGAGGAAATGCCCAGAGCGGTCGCGAGGCGCGCGGCGCCCCGCACCAGCAGCTCCCCTCCGACGACCAGGGCGACCAGCCCGAGCAGGAACAGGATCGTGGCGCTCACGCCTCGCCGCCCGCCCGGGAGACCTCGGCCCGACGATCGACCTCGGGCAGGGTGGGGGGGGCCACGAGCCCCCCGGAGAGAACCAGCTTCAGGGCGTCCTCGACGCTCATGTCCAGGAACCTCAGCTCATCGACGGCGACCACCACGAGCACGCCGGTCGTGGGGACCGGAGGGCCCGGGATGAAGACGTTCGCCAGCCGCTCCGACGAGACGCGGCTGGTGTAGCTCGTCACGAAGCCGTACGCCCACAGGCCGCGCCGTGGGTACTCCACCAGGACGACGTCCCGGAACACCTGGCGCCTCAGCGTCGCCGTGGCCACGATCTCCCGCGAGGCGCGGTAGATTCCCCGCACCACCGGGACCTGGCCGATCCCCCGCTCCACCCAGGAGACGAAGCGCCTCCCTAGAACGTTCGTCGCGAGCAGCCCGACGCCCATCACCACCAGCAGAGTGGCGGCGGCGCCCAGGCCGGGCACCTCCCGTCCCAGGAGCGCAGCCATCCCCGGCCCGAGCAGGCTGTCCAGGCTGCGGAGCAGGAAGCGCAGAGCGAGCACCGTCGCGATGATCGGCACGGTCACCAGCAGGCCGGTGACGAAGCGGCGGCGCAATGCCCCCAGCACTCTCTTCACCTGCATCCCTCGCGAACGGTCACGGCCGTCAACGGGCGTCGCGGTGCGGACTTACCATCACGCTCCGGGACAGCTCGCGCCGTACCCGGTGGAGGAGGTGGCCGTGGGGCCGCCGCTTCAGGGCCCGGGCGATCCGCTCCACGCCCCGGCGGGGAACCGCCAGGTGGCACACCGGAAGCCCGGGAACGACCGTGGGTTGCGTGGTCAGCCCGATCACGACGGCGTCCTCGGGGGCGTACAGGACGTTGCGCTCCTCGCCGAGCATGCTGCTGTTCGTCGCGAGGGCGTCGCCCTTGCGGACCAGGTCTCCCGGCGCGACGTGGAGCTGCAGGAAGCCTCCAGCCTCCGCCCGCACCCAGAAGGAGTGATCCACGACTGCTGTGAACAGAGGTGCCGACGGCTCTCCCTTCACCAGCCCCAGCTCGATCAGGACGTTGCGGATCCCGCGCACGCCGTAGGCGACCATGCTCGGCTCCACCTTCCAGATCTCTCCCGCCTCGAGCAGGATCGTGGGCCGCCCACTCGCGCACGCGGCCGCCCGCAGCGAGCCGTCCGGACCCACTCCGTCGAGGACCACCTCGCACCCGAAGGCCATGGCGAGGCGCTCGACCTCCGGGTTGCTCAGGTCTCCCCGGACGTTGGGGAAGTTCGTGCGGCCCGCCGACGCGCTGTGCAGGTCGACCCCGTAGTCGCAGCGCTCGACGATCTCCTTGAACAGCCGGTGGGCGATCCGGCTGGCCAGGCTCCCGCTGGCGCTGCCGGGGAAGCAGCGGTTGAGGTCGCGCCGATCGGGGAGGTACCGCATGTGGCGCTCGAAGCCGAGGGTGTTGAGCACCGGGACCAGCACCAGCGTGCCGGCGGCCAGCTCGAAGGGCGGATCGAGGACGATCTGGCGCACCGTGCCGGTCCCGTTCACCTCGTCGCCGTGAACGGCTCCGGAGATGAAGACCACCGGCCCGGGTTTCGGACCGCGCCAGACGCGGACCGGGACGTCGACGCGAGCCCCGCTGAGCCCTTCGCTCACGTGGACGTGGACGTCGCGGCTCTCCCCGCGCCGAACCACCGCACCGCCCAGCTCGAAGCGGCTCACATCCCTGCCGGAAGCGGCGCTCAGAGGCTACCCTCCGCCGCCGACGCAGCCCGTGCCGCCTTCCGCTTGCGCCGCCTCTCCTTGAGCGGTACCAGATCCCGCATGGCGTCGAGGCGACCGAAGCACAACAGGTGGTCTCCGCCCTGGAGCGTGCGCTCTCCCCGGGGGTTGGAGATGACCTGCCCGTCGCGTTCCAGGTTCAGGACGACGATGTCCCTGTCCCGGAGCCGGGTCTCGGCGAGCGTGCGGCCGGCGAGCACGGAGTCGGCTGCGATCAGGATCTCGGCCACGCCGTAGCCGTGGCTGACGGTGAGGCGCTGCTGGACGTCCAGCTCCGGAAACATGACCTGAGCGGTGACGTAGTTGACGATCGCCCCGGCGACGTCGGCGCCGGTCGCCGCCTCGATCCCCTCGAGTCCGGGAGAGGAGTTGATCTCCATCACCTGGGGACCGTCGCTCCCCTCGAGCATGTCCACTCCCGCGACTCGCAAGCCCATGATCTGCGCGGCCCGGATCGCGGTCCGCTCGTACTCCTTGTCCAGGCTCACCGCCTCGGTGCGCCCGCCGCGATGGACGTTGCTCCTGAACTCCTGTCCCTGAGCGACGCGCCGCATGGCCGCCACGACCCTCTCGCCGACGACGAAGGCTCGGATGTCGCGTCCCTTGCTCTCCGCGACGAACTTCTGCACGAGGACGTTCTGCTTGGCGCTCTGGAGGGTCTCGATGATCGCCTCGGCGACCTTCAGGTTCTCCGCCAGGATCACGCCGACGCCCTGGGTTCCCTCGAGGACCTTGATGATGACCGGGGCGCCGCCCACCCTCTCCACCGCCGCCAGGACGTCCTTCCGATCCCGTACGAAGGAGGTGGCGGGGATCCCTATGTCGTGGCGGCTCAGGATCTGGAGCGAACGGAGCTTGTCCCGCGACGTGGCGATGCCCCGGGCCGTGTTCAGGCAGAACGTCCCGATCTGCTCGAACTGGCGCACGACGGCGGTTCCGAAGTAGGTGATCGAAGCTCCGATCCGCGGGATCACGGCGTCGTAGTGCCCGAGCTGTTTGCCCCGGTAGTAGAGACGGGGCTCCTCCTGCTCGAGGGACATGGCGAACCGGAGGGTGCCGAGGACCCTCGGCCGGTGGCCCCGGGCTTCGGCCGCTTCCTTCAGACGGCGCGTGCTGTAGGCCTTCGGGCTCATCGAGAGAATGGCGACCTTCATGATGCCCTTCCCTTTCCCTTCCGCCGCGCAGCCGCCAGGCGACCGAGCCGGTAGGCGGCGTCCGGGTCCACGAGGAAGTCGCCAGTCAGGGCGCTCCTGCCCAGCAGCATCCGGCACAGCATGCCACGGCGCGGGACGAGGCTGATCTCCACCGGCTTGTCGATCCCACCGAGGCGCATCCGGGTGGTGACGAAGTAGCGGGGTTGGCTCACGCCGCTGCTGGGCCGGACGCGACCCACCCGGGAGATCCGCGCCTCCGCCCGCACCCGACGCGTGCGGTCCCTGCGGAGCACCACCGAGAAGCGGACCCGTCCCCCGGCGATGGGCTCGACGTCGTCGACGTCCAGGGCGCTGCTGCGGGCTCCCGTGTCGACCTTGGCGCGGAGCCGCACCCCCCAGTCGGGGAGCGTCACCACCTCGCGACGCCCGATCACGACCTTGGGTTCCGTTCTCCGGCGCCGGCTCTCCCTTGCGCCGTCCCGTCGAATCAGCGCCATGGCGGAGCAGTATCACACGAGCGCCTGCGCTCTGGATGGCGAAGCGCTCGGGTAGACTCGGGTGCGTCGATGGCGCGGCCCCGACGCCGCCGTCAGCCCCGGGAGGAGATCGAGCGTTGGATGTGTCGCTTCAGGACCTGGGAGCCGCGGCACTGATCGCCGCCTTGCGCACGATCGACGTCTGCCTCGGCACGATCCGCACGGTCTACACCGTGGAGGGGCGCCGCCGCCTCAGCGCGCTGCTCGGCTTTCTCGAGGCCGTCACCTTCATCACCGCCGTGGGGATCGCCCTGCGGGGACCGATGGATCTGCCCCGCACAATGGGCTACGGAGCCGGCTTCGCCATCGGCACCGCCCTCGGCATCACGGTGGTGCGCGCGCTCAAGCTCGGCAGCGTTTCGGTCCGGATCGTCTCGCCCCGGGGCCCGATCGGTCTCGCCGAGGCGCTGGAGGATGCGGGGTTCCCCCTGACGATCTTCGACGGCTCGAGTCGCTCCGGGCCGATCCGGCTCATCATGGCCATCGTCTCGAAGCGGGAGCTGCCGAGGCTCCTGGGCGTGGCGAAGCCGTGGCTCGAGCAGTGCTTCGTCACGGTCGGGGACGAGCCCCTGAGCCTCTCGCCGTTCCCTCCCGCCGCGGGAATCCGGAAATAGGGGCGCCGCTCAGCGGGAGACGAAGAGACCCAGCCGGAGCGTGGTACCCCGGGCGATGTTCCGGGTGTGCGCCATGCAGTCCAGGTCGGCCTGGAGCCCCAGCCCCCGCCCCAGCTCGAGGATCAGCCCGGGGCCGAAGACGAGGTAGGTGGTGCGGTCGCCGAAGCCCGCCGCGGAGCCGGTGGACAGATCGGAAGGCTCCGTATCCCATGGCTGGACCCCCCTGACGTTCGCCATGACGAGAACGCGGCCGGCCCTGCGGCCGAGCTGAGCGCCGTAGACGAGGCCGTCGCGAAGGCCTCCCCCCCGGACCTGATAGCCCGCCTCCACGAAGGCCCAGCCGCGCCCCTGCCAAAGCGAGACGCCGGCCCCGGCCACGCCCTCGCCCTCCCATACGCCGCTGCCGCTGGGGAGCAGCGCCTCGCCCAGGGTCTCGTCGCCAGTGGGGAGCTGGAGGACACCCCGGGCGGCGAGGACCCAGGGTCCCGAGCGTCGCAGCTGCCACTGGAGTCCCAGTCGGCCGTCGCCGAAGCCGGCGGCCGCGTCGAAGTCCTCGATGGCCGTCCTCCGAACCAGGGCGAGGTCGCCCACCGCCATGAGGCCGGCCGTCAGCCCGTACTGGAAGTAGAGCGAGCCCTCGTGCCGGGAGAACGTGGGTATCCCCACAGTCTCTCCGAGGGGGGTCGCCAGCTGATCCGTGCCCAGGTACGCGTAGCTCGCCTTTGCGTAGTACCCGCCGGGCGGCGCGTTCCAGGGCCCGCCCGCCGCCGGGGAACACAGGCCGAGGAGCAGCGAGGCGAGGCCGAGGCCCCGCCTCAACTCAGCTCACCGAAACCGAAGGGGAGGTTGACGGCGCGGCACCAGATCACCACGAAGCGGTACTGGCCCGCGTCGTCGCCGAGGGGGTACTGCTGCCGGCCGGAGTAGGCCTTGATGTCCCCGAGGTTGAGGTCGCCGGGGCCGCACTGGGTCTGGCCGCACAGCCTCACTTCCAGGGCACCGGATTGCGAGGTGCGGAAGCTCGACCTCAACAGGAGGTGATGCCCGCCCTGCTCCCGGACGATCGCCGCTCCTCCTTCGGTGAAGTAGCCGTTCGCGCTCTGGAAGGTCGTTTCCCGAAGCACGGTCGGACCCGGGTCGGGGGTGGGGGTCGGCATCGGCGTGGGATCTGGCGTCGGATCCGGTGTCGGGGCGGGAGTCGGGGCCGGGGTGGCCGGCTGGTTGCCGGTCGCTCCGCTCGGGGCCGTGGGTCCGCCCCCACAGGCCAGAGCTGCTGCTGCAAGTAGAACCAGAGTCGTTACTTGCCGTGAGTGTCTCGTCATCGCACCGCTCCGTTCCCGCGCCCTTCGCGACCTACACTCATAACGCCCGCATCACCCGGACCATTCCCGCCTTCCGTCGGGCTCGATCCTGCGTCGTATCGGGTGCCGTCGCGTGTAGTTCCTACAAGCGACCTGGGGTCCGCGCCTCGCCCCGCCCGGCGAGGAGCCGCGGCCTCCGGGGCACCGGCCACGACGACGCGACTGCGGTCGTGGCGCGGGTGTGACTACCGCGGAGAGCTTCCGGAGCGCCCGTCACCTGGCGCCGAGCCGGGAAAGAGCAGGTCGATGAACCGCTGCGCAGTGGGCTGGGGCTCGTGGTTCGCCAGCCCCGGGCGCTCGTTCGCCTCGATCAGGACGTACTGTGGCGTCGCGGGGTCGGGCACGAGGAGGTCGAGGCCGACCACGGGCATGTCCAGGAGCCGCGCCGCCTCCACGGACGCCGCGGCCAGGTCGGGGTGGAGCTGGGCGGTGACGTCGTGGATGGTCCCGCCGGTATGAAGGTTTGCCGTCTTGCGCACGGCGACCTCGCGGCCCTGCTCCAGTACGGTGTCGAGGTCGAGACCCTCGGCCTCGACCGCCCGGCGGGTCTCGTCGTCGACGGGGATGGAGCTCTCCCCTCCCGTCGCCGCCGCGCGACGCCGGCTCTGCTTCGCGATCAGCTCCCCCACGGCGTGCACCCCGTCGCCGACGACGCTGGGCGGGCGCCGCACCGCCGCCGCCACCACCTCGCCGGCGATCACGATCACGCGCAGGTCTTTCCCCGCCACCCACTCCTCGATCGCGACGGGCCCGTACTTCCCGGCCGCGTCCACGGCGCGCTCGAGCTCCTCGGGTGTCCGGATGTCCACGGCGACCCCGTGGCCCTGCTCGCTGTCGACGGGCTTCACGACCACCCGCCGATGCTTGTGGAGGAAGTCGCGGTTCTGCTGGGGGGATCCGGCGTCGGCCTGATCGGGCACAGGCAGGCCCGCCTTCCGCCACACCCGCAGGGTGACCCGCTTGTTCTGGCACCGGCTCATCGCGACGGCCGAGGTCAGCTCCGACAGCGACTCCCGGCACAGGATCGACCGCCCACCCGAGCTCAGGCGGAAGTAGCCCTCCTCGGCGTCGACGACATCCACGAGGATCCCGCGCCGAACCGCCTCGTCGGCGATGATCGCCGCGTACGGGTTCAGCCCCTCGCGGCCGAGGCTGGGCGCGAAGAGCGGCTCGTTGATGGGATTCTGCTTGTTCTTGACGCAAAAGACCGGCACCCGCTCGAAGCCGAGCTTCTCGTAGAGACCGATGGCGGCCTCGTTGTCGGCGAGCACGCTCAGGTCCATGAAGCGTCGCCCGCGGCGCCTGAAGAGCGCCGCCAGGTAGACCACCAGGGCCTGACCGATTCCCGGGTGTCTCGCCTGGGGGTCCACGGCGAGGGTCCAGAGGCTCGACCCGCCCTCGGGATCACCGAAGGAGGCCGCGTGGTCGACGCCCGTGACGGTCCCCAGGATGTCTCCGGTCTGGTCGTCCTCGGCCACGGCGTAGCAGATGCGATCGCTGCGGCGGCGCTCCCAGACGAAGGCGGGAGACACGGGCACCATGTGCACCGCGAGGAACAGCCGCCGCATCTCCTCCGTGTCGCGGCGGTCGGTCACGGGCCGCACCGTGAACCCGCGTCGGGCCTGAGCGGCCCGCGGGGCCCTCTCGAGCGGAAGCCGGAAGGTGTGTGAGGGGTCGAGGAAGAGCGACTGAGGCGCCATACCCAGCAGCACGTGAGGGTCGCGGAGGTAGAGGGCGACGTCGCGCCTCCCCCGAGCTTCCCGGCGCAGGTCGTCGGCGAGGGCCCCGGCGCTCTGGTAGGTGTGTCCGAACAGGAGCCGGCCCCAGCCGCAGTCGACGGAGGCGTTCGACGCCAGCCGCCTCGCGTCCACCGGCGCCGGCTTCCAGTTCGCAAGGGAGGGCGAGCGCTCGACGTCGAGCACCGCGCGCTCTGCTGCCGTGTCGTCGCGATCAGAGCGGGGCATGAGTGCCTCCCTTCGTGGACTCCTCAGAGGTTCCGCTCCCGGAGCCACAGCTCGAGCAGGCCGAGCTGCCAGAGCTTCGACCCACCGAGCGGGGTCAGGCGCTCCTCGGGCTGTCGCCGGTAGAGATCCTCGATGTACTCCCGGCGGATGATGCCCCGGTCCCGGCAGCGGCGGCTGTCCAGGGCGTCGCGGACAAGGGCCAGGTATGCGCCCCGAAGGTACTTGAGGGCCGGTACCGGGAAATATCCCTTCGGGCGGTCGATGACCGAGGCGGGGAGCAGCGGTCGGGCGATCTCCTTGAGGATGCCCTTGCCCCCGCAGGCGAGCTTGAGCTCGGGGGGGACGACTGCCGCCAGCTCCACCAGCTCGTGATCGAGGAAGGGAACCCGCGCCTCGAGGCCGAAGGCCATCGTCATGTTGTCGACCCGCTTGACCGGATCGTCCACGAGCATGACGGTCGTGTCGATGCGGAGTGCCCGGTCGATGCCGGTGCGCGCTCCGGGACGCGCGAAGTGTCGCTCCACGAAGCGGCGGGAGTGATCCCCGTCCAGGAGCGCCGGCTCCACGGCCCGGGCGTACTCCGCGTGGTCCCGGTCGAAGAAGACCCGGGCGTAGTCTCCCGCGTGGTCGGTGCTCTCCAGCATGGGCGGGTACCAGCGGTATCCGGCGAAGACCTCGTCGGCCCCCTGCCCGGACTGGACCACCCTGACGTGGCGTGACACCTCCCGGGAGAGGAGGTAGAAACCGATCACGTCGTGGCTGACCATCGGCTCGGCCTGGGCTGCAATGCAGCCCGGGAGGTGGGGGAGGAACTCGGCTTCGTCGACGAAGATGCGGTGATGGTCGGTCCCGAAGCGCTCCACCACGGCGTCGGAGTACCGGAACTCGTCTCCGGCCTCCTCGCCACACGACTCGAAGCCGATGGAGAAGGTCGAGAGCGTCGCCCCATGCTCCGCCAGCAGCGCCGTGATCAGGCTCGAGTCGAGCCCCCCGGAGAGCAGCACCCCAACCGGCACGTCGGCCTCGAGCCGCCGGAGGACGGCGGCGCGCAGCCCCGTCAGGACCAGCTCCCCCCACTCCTGTGGGCTCCGCCGTTCGCCCCCAGCGTCGAAGCGGGGCTCCCAGTAGCAGTGCTGCTGCCGCGTCCCGTCGGCGTCCAGCTCGAGCACGGTCGCGGGAGGGAGCTTGCGCACCCCGCGCAGGATCGTGTGGGGCGGGGGCACCACCGAATGGAAGTGCATGTAGTGGTGGAGCGCGACCGGGTCGATCCCCGTGTCGACCTCGCCGGCGGCGAGCAGGGCTCCGAGCGACGAGGCAAAGCGCAGCCGCCGCGAGCCGTCCTCGGCCAGGTAGAGCGGCTTGATGCCGAGCCTGTCCCGGGCCAGGAGCAGCCGCCCCGAGTCGCGCTCCGCGATCGCGAAGGCGAACATGCCGTTGAGACGCTCGACGGCGCGCCAACCCCAGGCATGGTACGCCTTCAGGATCACCTCGGAGTCGCCGTCGGAGAAGAATCGGTAGCCCTGACCGTCCAGCTCCCGGCGCAGGTCCCGGTAGTTGTAGATGCAGCCGTTGAAGACCAGGGCGAGGCCCAGTTCGGCATCCACCATGGGCTGCTGGGCGCGCTCGCTGAGGTCGATGATCTTCAGGCGCCGATGGCCGAGGGCCGTCGGGCCCCTCAGGAGCGCGCCGCCCCCGTCGGGCCCCCGGGCCTCCATCGAGTCCACCATGGCCGAGAGCGCCCCCCAGGAGGCCGCGCCTCCGTCGAAGCGGATCTCGCCCGCGATTCCGCACATGGGCTAGGCGCGGGACAGATCGATCGTAATGGAGGTCCCGGTGAGCAAGGTGGTCCTACCGTAGCCAAGCAACAGGCGTGCCGCCAATGAAGGATTTGAGCAAAGCGCTGAGAAAGAGTCAGTTACGGCGTACCGAGACAGCCTCGAGCACCGTCCGTCGATCCAGAACTGCTCTCACTCTTGTAAATCTGACAAGGCTCGCCTGCCTCGGGCTGCTATGATTCCGACTCGTCACCCCGTCGAGCAGCGAACGACCCCCGCGGGCCAATGGGCAGGGCGGTCGGACCCTCGCATCCATGCGGCTAACGCTCAGGCACGTCTCTCAGATACTCCGGCCACTCCGCAGCGCCGCCCGGGAGACGGCCGCATGAGTGAGGCGCTGCGGGCCCTGATCGTGGACGACGACCGCAACAGCGTCCGCGCCCTGGCGGACCTGGTGGGTCGCGAGGGCTACCGCACCGCAACGGCCGAGACGCTCCGCGAGGCCCGCGAGGCTCTCGAGGAGGAGCCTGCCCAGGTCGTCCTGTGTGACCTCGCGCTTCCCGACGGCCCGGGGATCGACCTGCTCAAGGAGCTGGGGGAGGGCTCCGGCACCGAGATGATACTCATC
>Ga0299906_10001251_pt1 | contig 21910 bp, 17 predicted proteins | sample RVTome_14_FD_200259 | JGI IMG/M metagenome (GOLD analysis project Ga0299906, IMG submission 200259) | Soil microbial communities from uranium-contaminated site in the Upper Colorado River Basin, Wyoming, United States - RVT145D125 (version 2) ...
GACGAGGCGCTCGGCTTCCTCCGCGCCGCCTCCTGAGGGTGCAGACCCCGGTCTCCCCGGGGGAGGCGCCGGGGCGGTCCCGATCGCCGCGCTTCAATGGGGGGCGGGGTCGGTCGTCTCCTCGGGTCAGGAAAGCGCCCTGACGTTGACGAGCGAGTCGGCCGCGGTCGCGGACTGCAGCGGGTTGCGTAGCGGGCGGCCGAAGCCGTCGAAGCCGACCTCCATCAGGTCGCCGTCACGGAGCCGGATCCCCTCGCCGAAGCTCAGGCTGCAAGCGCCGAAGAAGTGGACGTGGACGTCGCCGGGCCGGCGGTGGGGCTCGAACTTGAAGTGGTGGTGCTCGATGTTCGCAAGGCTGTGGCACATCTCGTCCTCGCCCGTCCGGACCGGCTTCGACCAGAGGGTCTCGCCGTCTCGGGTGATCGCGATGCGCCCTGGAACGGAGCGGAAGGGCGCGTCGACGGCCAGCTCGGGCCCGAGGCTGCAGGTCCGGAGCTTGGACGCGGCCAGGTTCAGGTAGTTCTTCCGCTCGAACACGTGGTCGGAGAACTCGTCCCCGATGCACATCCCGACCCGGTGCACCGCGCCGTCCGGGCCCACGACGTAGATCCCCGCGATCTCGCCCTCCTCGCCTCCATCCTCGGCGTGAGACGGGACGACCAGCGGCTCGCCGTGAGCGCGCAGGATCGCGCCGTTCCCCTTGAAGAACCATTCCGGAGGCAGGCCGATCCTGCCGGGCTCGGGCCGGCCGCCCTCCAGGCCCCACTTGAACATGCGCATGCTGTCGGTCAGCTCCGCATCAGCGACCCCGTGCATGGCGTTGCGGTCCTTCGCGCTTCCCAGGTGCGTGAGGCCGGTGCCGGACACGAGGCAACGGCCGGGCTCCGGGTGGTCGATGGGCGCCAGCAGTCGCCACTCGGAGCGGCCCTCGTAGACGGGATCGTACGCGAGGCGCTCGGTGGAGCGCGACGCGTCGGCGAGGGCGCTGAGGGGCGACGCCCGGGCGATGGCGGCGCGGGCCAGATCGTATACGGACGAGTGCCCCGAGAGCAGCACCAGGTGCGGCTCCTCGACGAGGGCGACGCGGCGCTCCGGGCCCTTCGCGAGCTGAACCAGGCGCGTCACGGGGCGTTCCCTCCGGGCCTCACGCCGCCCCGGACCCGCCGAGCCGGAAGTCCACCTGACGGATCCGGGGCACCACGACGCAGACGAGGACGAAGGCGAGGACGTGGAGCGAGCCCGCGATGATCAGGATCGGCGCGTAGCTGTAGTCGTGGTCCCGCATGTAGCCGGCGACCTGCCCGAGCACGACGCCCCCCAGTGCGCCTCCCAGGCCGACCATGCCGGCCACCGTGCCGACGGACTGTCGCGGCACCATGTCGGTGGGGAGGACCATCACCAGCGTGGACCACGACTGCTGCCCGAAGAAGGCGAGACAGAAGACGAAGATCACGAGGCCCAGCGAGTCCAGGGACGGTACCAGCATCACCCACGGCATGAAGGCGGCGCTCATGCCGAGGGCGAGCTTGCGCGAGGCGTTCACGGAGGAGCCGCGGCGCAGCAGCCAGCTCGACAGGCCCCCGCCCACGAGGCAGCCGACTCCCGCCGCGGCGTAGGGGATCCAACCCACCCGGGTCGCTGCCTTGATGTCGAAGTCGAAGGTCTCCATGAGGAACTTGGGCAGCCAGAACATGTAGAAGTACCAGGCGGCGTCGGTGAGGAACTTGGCCGTGACGATGGCCCAGATCTCGCGGTGGGCGAGCAGCTCCCGGAACGGGATCGCCCCTGCGGTCACCGGTCCCGACGTCGCGTCCGGCTGTCCCTCGCGGATGCGGGCGCGCTCGGCGTCCTCGAGCCGGGGGTGTGTCTCCGGCGGGTGGTAGTCGAGCCACCACCAGATGGTCCAGAGGAGCCCGAGCCCGCCGGAGATCAGGAAGACCCAGCGCCAGGGGGCGAGGCCGAGCCAGCCGGTGTGGGCGAGGACGATGCCGATCAGCACCGGGGCGATCACGGCGCCCACCGCGGTCCCGGCGTTGATCATCCCCATGGCCGTCGAGCGCTCGTTCACGGGGAACCACTCGGTCACGGCTCGCGTCGCGGCGGGGAAGCCGCCACCCTCGCCCGCTCCGAGCAGGAAGCGGCTGGCCACGAGCATGGCGAGGGCGAAGGCCATCCCGGAGATCGCCCCGAAGCCGTAGTTCGCCGCCGCTCCCTGGCTCGCGCAGGCGAGCGACCAGAAGACCATGACGACGAGGAAGCCGCGCCGCGTGCCGAGGTGGTCGAGGAGGCGGCCGCCCCCGAGGTACATCAGGCCGTAGCTGAGCAGGAACGCCGAGTCGAAAAGCGCCTTGACCTGGTCCGAGAAGGGGTAGTCGCGCTGGATCTCGCTGAGCGTCCAGGGCAGGGTGAGGCGATCCAGGTAGCTGAGCACGATGGCGGCGCTGACCAGGATCGCGATCCGCCAGCGGAGCACCTCAGCGCATCTCCGGGCACGACGTCGTGTGCTGTAGTGGCTCGTGCGACGGACGTCGCATCGCGATCCTCCCCGGCGAGCCTGTCCTGGACAAGCGCCGCAAAGGTTAGCCCAGCTGACCCTGGGAAGCGAGCTTCGAGTCCTCGCTTGACGGCGCGTGCGCGGTGCTTACCTTCTGCGATGCCGTGCAGAGAACCGAAAGAGTGATGACACCATTCGCGCACCCGCTCAGGACGAGCTTGCCCGCTACTGGCGACCTGGAGCGCCCGGGAGCGGACGTGCGCGCGGTGACGGGACCGAGCGGGGCCCGGCGCAGCGGGTCGGGACGGGGTGGTGCGTCCGGGCTCGTAGCCGAGGATCTCTCCGAGGTCAGCGCCGAAGGCGGCGGGCCCATTCGCGCGCCACCTCCCGCTCGCCCGGAGTCCAGACCCGAAACGCGAACGTGGCCGCGACCCAGGCGGCGGAGGCGGCGGCCGCCGCCGCGAGCAGGGGAAGCGGACCGAGTGTGAGCCAGAGCGTGAGGGCGAAGACGCCCGTGGACGACACAGGTCTGATCGCGACAGAGAGCCACGAGATCCGATAGCCGTACGCGTGGAGCGCGCCCGCGGTCATGGCGAAGTAGCTGCCCTCGGTGATGACCGTGGCCCAGGCCGCGCCCTCGAAGCCGAAGCGGGGGATCCAGAGCAGGTTGAGGGCGACGTTGACGGCGAGTGCGAGCGTGGACACGACGACGATGGTGCTGCGCCGATTCACGCAGTAGAGCGTCGTCTCGCCGAAGTTGGAGAGGAACATGAGGGCGCCCGAGGGGATCAGCCACCAGGCCGCGACGGCGCTCGGCGCGTAGTCGGCGCCGCCGAGCAGGATCATGAAGGGCTCGGCCGCAACGGCGCCGAAGGCCGCGATGGGCAGGCCGACGAGGAGCAGGTAGCGCACGCCGCGGCGGTAGAGGTCGGCGACGCCTTCCGGAGAGCGGGCGTAGAGCGCAGCCATGGTGGGGATCAGGGCGTAGCCGAGGATCCGCGGGACCAGCGTGAGGCCCTCGAGGACGAGCGTGGGGAGGCCGTACAGGCCGGCCTCCTGCGTGCCGCGGATGCGCTCGATCATCACGATGTCGATCTGGAAGAAGGCGAGGATCACGGCTCCGGCGTAGGCGAAAGGCAGTCCCTTGCGGGCCAGCTCCCACCACAGGGCGTGGTCCCACTGGACCCGCAGCGGCAGCACGCGCCGACTCACGTAGGTGAGCAGCACGACCACGTCGGGGAGGCGCACGGCCAGGAAGACGAGCGCAAACGCGAAGGCGCCGCTGCCGGAATGGAGCACGGCGAAACCCACGAGGAGCAGCACGCAGCGCTCGGCCGTTAGCGAGACCGCCTCGACCCCGAAGAACTCGTAGCTCTTGAGCAGCCAGCGAATCGTGCTCTTGAAGGCCTTGAGCAGGAGATCGACGGCGAGGACGGCCACGATGGTGGAGGTCGCGTCTCCCTCCCGGTAGAGCCAGGCGGCAATGGACAAGCACGCTGTGAGGGTCAGCGCAGACAGGACGACCTGAAAGCCGAGCAGGTTGCCGATCAGCCGGCTGGCCTGCCCGCGATCGCGGCTGATCTCGATGGTCAACGCGTAGGACATCCCGAGATCGGGGAGCAGCCGGAACAGCCCCACGAAGGCGAGGGCCGTCCGGTACTCACCGAAGGCCTCCGGGGCGAGGGAGCGGGCCGCGACGAAGAACAGGACGAACAGGAACGCGTTCGACAACTCGCCCACGGCGGAGTAGACCGTGTTGCGGGCGAGTCGTCGGTGCGTCGCCGAGGCCGTCTGTCCGGCTCCCGGCTCGTCGGGGGTGGGCAAACTACGAGGCCACTACTAGAGCTTGACCTTGGGCACCTTGCCGGTGTGCTCTTTGCGAAGCAGCGCGTCGAGCCCGCGGCTGATCTTGCGACAACGTGCCGTGGCGTCGGACTCGAGTAGCTTCTGCCGGGCGGAGAGCGCGATCGGCAGGTGCTGGCAGGCGAGGTTGACCCAGGCCATGGGCTCGCTGGAGCGGCGCTGCCCCTCCAGAAACGCCCGCAGCTCGGCCCTCCCGTGGAGGTAGCGGGCCAGGGCCTCGACGGCGGAGCCCCACTCGTCCCCGGGGTCGCCGTCGTCGATGGCGTCCACCTCCGCCACGAAGGCCGAGCCGTGGATCAGCGTCACCACGTTGGCCCGGTGGAGGCCGTCGATCTCCACCTTCGCCGGCGAGTCCTCGGTGGCCGGTACGTAGCTGACGTGGGCCACCGTCCCGATCTCCGACAGGTTGCCGATCGTCGGCTCTCCGGCGGGGTCCCTGTGGGCGAGAGCGAGCAGGCGCCGCCCGGAGCGCCGGGCCATGGCCAGGGCCTGGGCGCCGGCGGGTCGAAGCGGTGGGAGCGTGAGGGACGCCTCCGGGAAGAGGCAGAGGTCGGCGAGGGGCACGACGGGCAGGAGCGACGTGGCCGCCTTCACCATCACGGTGCCCTGCTGCTCCATGCCGGCGCTCCTCTCGACAGACGGGATCGTACTACGCTCCGCTGCGACCGCCGAAGCGGCGCAGCAGCTTGCGGCGCAGGACCGCGGCAAGGGGGACGCGACCGACTCCGGGCAGGGTCTCGAGGAAGTCCTCGCTGACCCGGGCGATCGCCCGGAGATCGCCCCCGGGGAGCGTGATCGGGCCAGCGGCGACCTTCCCCGCGTAGGCGGTCTCGTAGCCTTCCTCGAGCGCCCAGCGCTCGGCATCGGGAGACGAGGCGTGCCACGGGTAGCAGAGGTGGCGCACCGGCCGGCCGGTGCGCGACTCGACCAGCCGCCGGGCCTCCGCCAGCTCCCGCCGCAGCTCGAGCTCACGCCTCGCCTCGTCCTCCCAGCCGCCGCCCAGCGGGGACTCGCCTGCGAAGGCGTCCCGGAGCAGGCGCTCCCAGGCGGGATCCTCGAAGAAACCGGGGCCGCCACCGGCGGCCGCGAGCTCGGTGCAGAGGCGGCGGCAGGCCACGGGCTCGAGGAAGCGGCGCGCCGACGACATGCGGGGCGCGGACTCGAAGACCGGGGTGCCCAGGGGGACGCTCGGCGGGGGGAGGTTCCCGCCATCGCCGTCGTGGAGGAGGGGGACGTCGAAGGCCGCGTAGCCACGCCGGTCGCGAGGGGTGACGAAGCCGGCCAGCCGAGGGCCGGTGTGGACGCGGGCGTGGGAGAGCGTGTGGCTCTGGAAGTCCAGGCCGCGCCGGGATAGCGTCTCAACCTCCTCCCAGTAGAGCAGCCCGTGCTCGCCATCGTCCCTCCCCGCGACGAGCGCCGTGTCGGCGTCCGGCTGGTCGAGATCGGGCAGGGGAGCGCCCGGGCGCTCGCGCATCCGCCCGGGCACGAGGAAGACGACTGCGGTCATGCCGAAGCGCGCCAGCAGCGGCGCCGCGACGCTCCAGACGCTCCCGCGTCCGTCGTCGATGGTGAGCACCACCGCCTTCTCGGGAGCGGGGCTGCGCTGCGCGATGACGTCCCGGTGCTCGTCGGCGCCGAGCGTGCGGTAGCCGTTGTCGGCCAGGAAGCGCAAGCGCCTCTCGAAGGAGACCGGCTCCAGGCTGTGGAAGACGAACACGGGCACGTGTCCGGCCGGCAGCTCGCCGCCGCGCACGAAGGGCGGATAGCGCCCCGCCCCGAGGTCCCGGGCGACTTCGAGAACGGCGGCCGCGTGAGCGACGAGCCTCCCGCTCACAGCTCGGCCAGGACCTCGTCGTAGACGGCCTCGATCTGGCGGACGCACTCCCGCACGTCGTAGCGGCGGGCGGCCGCGGCTGCCGCCGCGGCCAGCGCGCTGCGCAGCTCGGTGTCCTCGAGGACGCGGAGCAGCCCCCGGGCGAGGGCGTCGGCGTCGCCGGGGGGGACCAGCAGGCCGGTGCGCCCGTCCTCGAGGATCTCCCGGCACCCGTCCACGGCCGTGGAGACGACGGGCTTCCCCGCGGCCATGGCCTCGAACAGCGTCAGCGGCGTTCCCTCGTAGAGCGACGAGATGCACAGGACGTCGATGGCGCCGAGGGCGTCGGGCACGTCGGTGCGGTGCCCCGTCATCACGAGGCTTTCCGAGAGCCCGAGACTGGAGGCCTGCTCCCGGAGCGGAGCCTCCAGGTCGCCGTCACCGACGATCAGGAAGCGCGCGTCCGGTCGGCGGACCGCGATGCGCGCCGCGGCCTCCACGAAGTAGCGATGCCCTTTCTGGGCGTTCAGGCGCCCGATCACTCCCACCACCAGCGCGTCCGCGGGGAGGCCGACCTCCCGCCGGAAGGCTCGGGCCCGGTCCGCCCCGACGGGCGCGAACTCGTCGAGGGGTGCGCCATTCCAGATCACCCGGACCCGGCTCTCCGGTACGAAGCGCTCCCTCACCAGGAAGTCCCGGGTGGAGCCGCTGACGGCGATGGCCCGGTGCGTGAGCCCCGAGAGCAGCCGATCGGCCAGACCCTGATAGCCCGGCATCGCCGGGTCGGCAAAGTGCTCGTGGAGCACCAGGCCCGCGCCGAGCCAGCGGGCGGCGAGTCGGCCGAAGTCGGCGGCGGCGTAGCCGTGAACGTGGAGGACGCGCGCCCCGAGCTTCCGTCCCAGCGCCACGAGGTCGCTGAGGATGCGCGGGTCGAAACGGCCGCGGCCGAGGTGCCTGACGGGCACCCCCGCCTCGGCCAGGGCCCGGGAGGCGGCGTCGGGCGGCTTCAGCCCGCACAGGGCGACGTCGAAGCGGGCGGCGTCGTAGCGGGGGAACCACCAGGCGAAGAGGCGTGACACGCCGTGGATGCTCGACCCGGAGACACCGAACTTGTCGCACACGTGGAGAACGGGAACCGGCATTCAGGCCGCGGGGGCGCTGCGCGACGTCCAGACGATGGCTCCCGAGAGCGAAAGCATGACGATCAGGCCGGTTCCGACCAGGCTCACCGCCAGGGCGGACTCCCGGCTCAGGCCCACCTGTCCGAAGTAGACGATGAACAGGCTCTCGCGGATCCCCCAGCCGTTGAACGTGACGGGGATGGCCTGGACGAGGGTGCACATGGGCACGACCAGAAACGCGACGCTGAGCGCGAGCGGGATGTGGAGAGCCCGGGCCACGGTGAAGAAAAAGAGCACCAGCATGGCCTGGAGGGTCAGGCTGGCCGCGAAGGCGGCCATCACGGACCCGACGCGCTCGCGGTAGACGTGGACAGCCGACTGCACCGTCTCGAAGCGCGCGCGCACCCAGGCGAAGCGCTCCAGTCCGGTGCGGGCCATCACCCGCCGCGTGGTCCCGGGTCGGAAGAACACGTAGGCCATGATCGCGAAGACGACCCCGAGGACCGCCAGCGCCGGCGCCGCGCCGATCAGCCCCCGGACCTCGGCTCCCCCCGCGAGGAAGGCCGTCGCGGCGATGGCGTAGAGGGCCCCGAAGCCCAGGATGCGGTCGATCAGCACCACGGCCAGGGAGGTGGTGGTCGATCCGGTCAGGCGCGTGGAGTCCCGGACGCGGACGACGTCCCCGCCGATGTTGGAGGGAAGGAAGTTGTTGAAGAAGCTGGCGACGAGGTAGGACGCCGAGAGGTGGCGGAGCGGGGCGGGGAAGCCCTGTGTCCGCAGCAGCAGTCGCCAGCGCCAGGTCGCCAGGCCGAGCATGGCGCAGTAGAGGGAGAGCGCGCCCCCGATCAGGAGCATGTCGCCGCCGCGTACGCGGTCCGCAAGAGCCGCCAGGTCCGTCGTGGAGAAGAGGTAGACGAGCAGGGAGAGGCTGACGGAGAGCTTGATCAGCAGTGAGAGGTTGCGCTTCACTCGGCTTCCGGCGTCGGTGGGTCAGCCCCTGGCCGTCGGCGGCCGCGGGCAGCCGCTCGCGGCGCGCTCGCCTTCACTGTGGGCTGCCGGAGACGGGGCTGAACGGGTCTCGCAAAGCCCTCATGCTACAGTAGCTTCCGCGAATCGGTCAAACGCGCCGGCGCGGGCGGGTCGCCTGCGCTCGAGGGTCCCTTGGAGGCGCCTTGTCGGAGCCGTCGCTCCCCGTCGGGATACAGGATGCCGTCGCCGAGGAGCGGGGATCGGCCCTGCGCCGCTACCAGGACCTCGTCGTGGGCTCGCGCAGCCTGCTGCGGCTGCTCGTCTACGAGCTGGCGGTGACCGGGACCTCGTGGGTGCCCGGGGCGCTGGGGCTGGCCCTGCGCCGCGTGTCGTACCGGCCGCTTCTCGGGGCCGTTGGGCGCGGCGTGAGTTTCGGGCACGGCGTCGTGCTGCGGCATCCCCACAAGATCCGGCTCGGGGACGGTGTCGTCGTGGACGACCTCGTCGTCCTCGACGCGAAGGGGGCGGACAACTCCGGCATCGCGGTGGGAGCGGGGGTGTTCCTGGGCAGGGGGACGATCCTGTCGTGCAAGAACGGGGACATCCGGCTCGGTGACCGGGTCAACATCGGCTTCCACTCCGAGATCTTCTCGGCCTCGAGGGTGGAGGTGGGGGCGTACGGCCTGTTCGCGGCCTACACGTACCTGGTGGGAGGCGGCCACGACTTCGAACGCCCCGACGTCCCCGTGATCGAGCAGCGGCGCTCTTCGAAGGGGATCACTCTCGGTGAGAACGTCTGGCTCGGCACCGGCACCAAGGTCCTCGACGGGGTCCGGATCGGCGACGACTGCGTGGTGGGCGCGGGCTCGGTGGTGAGGCAGGATCTTCCTCCGGGCAGCATCGCGGCGGGGGTTCCGGCCCGGGTGCTGCGCAGCCGCGCGTGAGCCCGGGACCACGCCGCATCCTGGTCGTCACCTCCGGGGCGCTCTTCGTGCGCGGAGGGCACCTGGTGATCGCCGAGCAGACGAAGGCCGCCCTGGAGCGGGCCGGCCACCGGGCGGAGCTGCTCGTCACGCCGCAGAACCGTTTCGGCCGCCAGCTCTCCGCGTACCTCGCCACCTGGCTCACCGACGTGGGGGAGACCGCCGACGGCCACGCCGTCGACGGCGTGATCACGCTCCGCTTCCCGTCGTACGCGGTGCGCCACCCACGCCACGTGTGCTGGCTGAACCACCGCATGCGCGAGTACTACGATCTCTGGGAGCGCTTCGTGCGGGGTCTCGGCCGCAGGGGCCGCCTCAAGGAGGGGGCCCGGCGGCTGCTGTTCCACGCGCTGGACCGGCGCCTGCTCACGCGTCCCGGCCTCCGTGTCCTGGCGCAGTCGCGCACGATCCAGGAGCGCCTCCAGCGCTTCGGGAGGATACCCAGCGAGGTCCTCTACCCCCCTGCGCCGGAGCGGCCGTACCGGACCGATGCCTACGGGGACTACGTGTTCGCCGTGTCGCGACTGCACCCTCTGAAGCGGCTGGACCTGCTCGTGGAGGCCGCAGCGCGGATGCGTGAGACGGGTCTGCGGGTGAAGATCGGGGGCGAGGGCGAGGAGCTGGCCCGCCTCCGGGAGCTCGTCGAGCGGCGCGGGCTGGGCGCGCGGGTGGAGCTCCTCGGGCCCCTCTCGGAGGAGGAGCTGGTTCGTCACTACGCCGCCTGCCGAGCGGTGTTCTTCGCGCCCTGGAACGAGGACTTCGGCTTCGTGACTCAGGAGGCCTTCCGCTCGGGCAAGCCCGTCCTGACGGCGCTGGACTCGGGGGGGCCCGCGGAGCTCGTGGTCCACGAGCAGAACGGCCTGGTTTCTGCGGCGGAGCCGGGCGCCCTCGCCCAGCAGCTCGACCGGTTGTCAGACCGCTCCCTGGCGGAGCGGCTCGGGAGCGTGGCCCTCGAGACGGCCCGGCTCCACACCTGGGAGCGCGCCGTGGGCTCGCTGCTGTCGGCGTCCGGCACCCCTGGAAGCTGAGATTCTGCTTCCGGAAAGGGCCGACAAGTCATTGACAGATCGACACAAACGTTCTATCGTCGAACGGACCTTGGGAGTACGGGGTCGTCCTCCGACCGGGAGCTGATGGGCGCGGCCATGGGCAAGAAGATACTTCTCGCAGACGACAGCATCACGATCCAGAAGGTGATCGAGCTGACCTTCTCGGACGAGGACTTCGAGGTGACGACCGTCGGCAACGGCCGACTCGCCATCGAGAAGGCGGAGGAGGTGCGTCCCGACCTGGTGCTGTGCGACATCATCATGCCCGAGAAGGACGGCTACGAAGTCTGCGATCACGTGAAGAAGTCGCCGACGCTCTCGGGAGTGCCCGTGCTCCTGCTGACCGGCGCCTTCGAGCCCTTCGACCAGGAGCGCGCGAACAAGGTCGGCGCTGACGGTTACCTGGCCAAGCCTTTCGAGCCACAGGCGCTCGTGTCCCGGGTGCGGGAGCTTCTCGAGAGCGCCTCGCGGCCGGCGACCCCGGTCACCGTGAAACCCCCCGAGCCGCCCGCGGCTGTCGCGCCGGCCCCCGAGCCGCCGCCCCCGGTGCCGGCTCCGCAGCCGGTGCCGCCCGCGCCCCCCACGAGCCGGATTCCAGTGATCCCTCCGGGAAGCGGGTCGCCGCGGCGGACCGTGCCACCCTCCAAGGTGCCGGTCGTGCCCGCCGCTGGCGCGGCCCGCCGGCCGACGTTCAGCGGTCGCATGCCCGTCGTTCCAGGCCGTGCCGGGAGCGCACGGCGTCCGATGACGCCGACGGGGCGGGTGCCCCAGGTTCCCCCGGGGCTCGCCGGCGTGCCGCGAGCCGGAACCCCGATGCATCCGCGCACCGAGGAGGAGCCCGCTCCGCCGGGGCAGCCTGCCGAGAGGCCAGCGCAGGTGGCGGCCCCACCGCCGGCGCCCGAGCCGCCGCCCGCCCCGGAGCCGGCGACCCGGGACGCGGGCGCCGAGACCGTCGCCTTCATTCCCGACGAGCCATTCGTCGCCGAGATCGACGAGGCCGCGTCGGCGTCGACTCAGCCGATGCCCGCTCAACCCGCCTTCGAGCCGGTGGAGCCGGAGGAGGAGCCGGAGCCCCAGCAGGCGGCACCGCCCGAGCCGGAAGCGGAGCCGGAACCGGAACCCGAGCCGGAACCTGAGCCGGAACCTGAGCCGGAACCTGAGCCGGAACCTGAGTGGGGGAGCGCCGCTCCCGAGGTGCCCGCTTCGGAGTCGCTGGAGGAGCTGGAGCCGCCAGAGTCGGCGCCCTACGCTCCGGTCTACGCGGCGCCGGGCGAGCACACCTTCGAGCCTCCGGAGGACGACGCTCCCTCCCTGCGCTTCGCACCCGAGCCGGCGTCGACTCACGAGCCCCCGGAGACGATCGCCTTCAACGCCCTACCCCCGGAGCCCGAGATCGAGACCGAGCTGGAGCCGGAACCGGAGCTAGAACCGGAACCCGCGCATCAGCGCCAGGCGCAGATGTTCGAAGCGGAGCCCCCGGCGCCCCCGCCCGAACCGGAGTCGGAGCCCGAGCCTGAACCGTTGCCTCTCGCGGTGTCACCTCCGGAACCCGAACCCGAGCCGGAGCCCGAAGCGCCACCCGCTCGGCCCGAGGTGGCTCCGGCGCGGCCGCCCCGGCCCGAGCCGAAGCCGCCCACCCCGGCCTTTGTCGAGCCCGTGGTCCCGTCCTATCTCGACACCGCAGACGAGCCGGAGGTCGTGGAGGATCGTCCGGCCCCACCCCCGGGAGAGACGCAGCGCCTGGAGGCCGTGGTCCCGCCGCCGCGCGTCGCGCCGGCTCCACCTCGACCCGCGCCGTCGCCGAGCGCTCCCGAGCCTCCCCGGGCCGTCGAGCCGCCGGCTCCCGAGCCCCGCGCCGTGGCCGTGCCGGTCTCGGCCCCCGAGGTGGCCGCTTCGGCGGCCGCGTCGATCTCGGTGGACGTTTCCGACGACCTGGTGGAGAGGATCGCGGCGCGGGTCGTGGAGCGCCTCTCCGAGAAGGCGGTCCGGGAGGTGGCGTGGGAGGTCGTTCCAGACCTCGCCGAGGGTCTCATCAAGGAAGAGATCGAGCGGCTCAAAGGGGCCTGACCGGCCGCCGCAGCGGTCGCAGGGAGACCCGTTGTCTGCGACTCAGGCCACGCCCTGGCCGGCGCCGATCACCCGGCTCTCACGGGTGGACTCCACCAGCTCGCGTCTGCTCGCGATGGCCCGGGAGGGCGCTCCGGAATGGTCCGTCGTCGTAGCCGACTCGCAGACCCACGGCCGCGGACGATTCGGCCGGGCGTGGGAGTCGCCGCCTGGCAATCTGTTCCTCTCGGTCCTGCTCCGCGAGGCCTGGCGCCCCGAGATCCCCGACACCCTGGTCCCGTTGGCGGCCGGTCTCGGGGTGGCGAGGGCCCTCCCGAAGGGCGCCTGCGTGCGCCTGAAGTGGCCCAACGACCTGATGGTCGGCGACCGGAAGCTGGGAGGGATCCTGGTAGAGGGCCTGGTCTGCTCCGGGCGTCTGGAGGCGCTCGTGATCGGGATCGGCGTCAACCTCGAGCTGGATCATCGATCTCTTCCGGAGGCGCTTCGTGGGCGGGTAATCTCCGTCGCGGAGGCGACGCGGGCGGCGCCCGACCGCGAGGAGCTGGAGGCGCGGATCCTGCGCCAGCTTCGGGCCGTGCTCGAGCCGCCCCGACGCCCTGAACGGCTCCTGGCGGAGTGGCGCGAGCGCTCGGTCGCGTGGTGGGGACGTCGGGTGCGCGTGGAGTGCTGCGGAGAGACCGTGGAGGGCATCGCCGAGGACCTGGACTCCTCGGGGGGGCTGGTGCTGGCGCTCGACGGCGGAGGGCGGCGTGTGGTGCTGAGCGGCGAGGCGAGCCAGTCGAGGCCCGCGGCGGCGCCCGAGGTCTCCTGAAACGTGGCCGCCGGGTCGGACGCGAAGTACTTCCAGGCCGTCGAAGAGACCTTCGTGTCCCGGAGAGGGGACCCGCTCGTGCTCTCGAACGCGGACTGGTTCCTGGCCTGGAAATGGCGCAGGCAGGGGATCCCGCTGCGGGTCGTGCTGCGGGGGATCAACGACGCCCTGGACGCCCACGAGCTGTCCTGGAGCCGGGACCGCAAGGTCGGCAGCCTGGCCTATTGCGCCGGCGAGGTGGAGGCCGCCACCCAGCGCTGGCGCCAGGCGGTCGGCTCGGAGGATGACCCGAGGTCGGCGACCGGGCTGCTCGAGGGGCTGGCGGCGGCGCTCGCCGGAGCGGCGCCCCTCGGCCCCGAGTCGGCGAGGCTCCTGCCCATGCTTGCCGATGAGCTGGGCCGGCGATCCGGACGGGCCGAGCGGGGAGCCGCCGTCGACCGATGGCTGGCGGCACGGGAGGAGAAACTCGTGGCCGCCGTGCTGGCCGACCTGGGCCCCGAGCGCGGGGCGGAGCTGCGGGCCGGGGTCGAGGAGGGGCTGGAGCGCTACCGGAAGCGGCTGCCGCCGCGCGTGCTGGAGCAGGTCGTCGCCGACGGAGTCGCGCGCCGCGCGCTCGGGGCGGCGGGGTTGCCGCGGTTGAGCCTGTTCGACGCCGATGGGTGACCTGCCGGGGGAGCTGGAGGTCACGGTTCAGAAGGCGGTCTACCGTGGCCAGGGCCTCGCCCGCCACCAAGGCCAGGTGGTGCTGGTGGAGCGGGGCCTGCCCGGGGAGCGCGTGCGGGTCGCGGTCCGGTCGCGGGAGCGCGGCTTCCTGCGCGGGGAGGTCACGGCGGTCCTCGCGCCATCGCCGGAGCGCAGGGAATCTCCCTGCCGTTTCTTCGAGCGCTGCGGGGGGTGTGCGTACCAGGCCCTGGACTACGACGCCCAGCTTCGGCTCAAGCAGGCGGTTCTGCGCGAGTCCCTGACACGATCCGGGGTCGAGTGGAGCGAGGAGATCGACGTGGCGCCGTCTCCGGAGCGGGGATGGCGCAGCCGCGCACGGCTGCACCTCGCCCTGGCGGGCTCCCAGGTGAGCGTCGGGTTCCTGGAGAGCGGGAGCCGCCGGATCGTCGACGTGGCCGAGTGCCTCCAGGTCTCCGACGCGATGCTGCGCGCCGCCCGGGGACTGGGCCGCGCCCTCGGCCGTCTGCCCGGCCTTGCCCGGGGCGTGAGCGCCGTCTCCCTGGCCGAGTCCGGGGACGGCTCACGGCTCGTGGCCGCCCTGGAGACGCGTCTCGGCGCGACGGAGTCGGGGCGGCTCGCATCCCTCGGGGAAGAGGTCCCGTGGCTCAGCGGCCTCGGTGCCGAGCTGGACGGGCGCTTCGTGCTCCTGTCGGGAGAGGCCAGCGTGGAGACGGACGTGGAGGGGGTGCGGCTGCGGGCCCACGTTCGCTCGTTCTTTCAGGCCAACCGCTTCCTCGTAGGAGCCCTGGTGCGGGCCGTGGCGGCGGAGCTGCCCGCCGGCGCGTCCGTGCTGGACCTGTACGCGGGCGTGGGGCTGTTCGCGCTGGCGGCGGCCCGGCGCGCCGGGGATGTGACCGCGGTAGAGGAGAGCCCCCAGGCCGCGGCCGACGCGCGCTGGAACGCCCGGGCTCATCGCGACCGCGCCGTGCGGATCGTGGGCGGTGAGGCTGCGGCGGAGCTGCGGCACTGGAGGCCCGGTCCCGGGCCGGTGGTGGTGCTCGACCCACCCCGCACCGGCCTGGGCCAGGGGGTCCTGGAGGGCGTCGTCTCGAGGCGGCCGGATCGGATCGTGTACGTGTCGTGCGACCCGCCCACCCTGGGACGGGACCTGCGGCGCTTCGCGGAGCGGGGCTACGCGCTGAAACGGCTGCGGGCCCTGGACATGTTCCCGGATACCTTCCACGTGGAGAGCGTCGCGGCTCTGGAGCCGGTGTGAGCACCGCTGTGACGGTCTGAAGACTGTCCTGTCCTGCCGTCGGGAGACTCTGGCGGCGCGTAGCCTCGCCCCGTGTCGACCACTGGAGCCAGCCGACCGCTCCTCGCCCTGGCCGCCGCGTTCGCGGTCGGGGCGTGGCTGGGAAGCGAGACCGGTGTGCCAGGCGCCTGGAGCCTGGTCGCGCTCGCGGGGCTCGCGCTCCTCGGCGCCTGGCTCGGCGGCGGGCGGCCGCGCGCCGGCGGCGCGGGGCTGCTCGCGGCGGCCGTCGCCCTCGGTGCGGCGTCGGCGGCGACGGAGCGGGCGGGATACTCGTCGGCGTGCGCGACCGTCCTCGCCCGCGCCGGCTCGGAGGCCCCCGTGAGGCTGGAGGGGACGCTCGCGGCCGATGTCGAGGAGCGGACCCGGCACCGCGTGCTCCTGCTGGGTCTCGAGAGGGTCCGGCAGGGCGGGATGGAGCGGGCCTGCCGGGGCGGGGCCCGCGTTCAGGTGTACGGAGCCTCGGAGCTGCCGCCGGTCCGACAGGGAGACAGGGTGGCGGTCTGGGCGCGGGTCGGCGCTCCTTCGCCGCGGCGGGTCTGGGGTGGATGGGACGCCGCGGCCCAGGCGCTGCGCCGCGGGATTCACGTCATGGGGACCTGCAAGAGCCCGCGGTTGGTCGAGCGGGTGGAGCCCCCGGCCTCCGCCGGCCCCTCCGTCTGGGCGGCCCGGGCCCGGGCTCGTGCCCGCAGCGTGCTCGAGCGGTACGTCCCGCCGGGACCCGAGCGGGGGCTCGTGCGGGCGATGGTGCTCGGTGACCGCACTGGAGTGGGGGAGGAGGCGGCGGAGGACTTTCGGATCGCCGGAACCTACCACGTGCTGGCGCTGTCGGGGGCCCAGGTGGCGCTGCTGGTCGGGCTGCTGCTGTGGGCCTCGGGGCGGCTCGGCTTGCCGCCGGGCGGCCGGGCCGCGCTGGTCTGCGCGGCGGTGGCCTTCTACGCCCAGTTCGTGGGAGGCGACGTGCCCGTGGTCCGGGCCGCGGTCATGGCGGGGGTTCTGGTGCTGGGGCGGGCGATCGACCTGGACGGCGATCTCGTCAACCTGCTCGGCCTGGCGGGGCTGGCGCTGCTGGCCTACCGCCCGTCGTGGGTCGCGGACGTCGGGTTCCAGCTCTCCTTCGTGGCGACGCTGGCCATCCTGGTCCTCGGGCCGGTGCTGGCGCAGCGTGTCCGCCGCCTTCCGCTTCGTCTCGACCTGGCTCTGGTCGCCTCGCTGGCGGCCCAGGCCGCCCTGACGCCGCTGCTGATGGCCCACTTCAACCGGCTCGCCCCGGCGGCGCTTCTGATGAACCTGGTCGCCGCTCCGCTCGCGAGCGCGGTGCTGCTCGCGGGCTTCGCGACGCTGGCCGCCGCCGCGGTGGCCGACGCGCTCGGGGGGCTCGCGGGTGACGCCGCGTGGATCGCAGCCCACGCCTTGCTCGAGTCCGGGGAGTGGCTGCGGGGAAACCCCGTTCTCGACCTCCGGACCGGCGTCCCGGCGCTGCTGCCGGCGGCGCTCTACGGCATCGGGCTGTTCGCCGCCGCCGACGAGCGGCGGCGCCCGCGGGCGCTGGCTCTGCTCGCAGCCGGCGCGCTGCTGCTGGCACTCGGTCCGGCCCCGCGCTGGGCGGACGGCCGGCTGCGACTCGTCGTCCTCGACGTCGGGCAGGGAGACAGCCTGGTGCTCCACGGCCCGCGGGGGCGGACCGCGGTCGTCGACGCGGGTGCCCGGTACGCGGGCTTCGACGTCGGAGAGAGGGTGGTCGCTCCATACCTGCGCTGGAGCGGGGTGCGCGGGCTGGACTTCGTCGCGTTGACCCACGCCCACGCGGACCACGTCGGAGGGGCTCCCGCGCTGCTGCGCGGGTTCCGGGTGGGGCAGGTCTGGGAGGGGCCGGCCCCGACCCGTTCGCGGCGCTACGCGGAGCTGACCCGGGCTCTGGCCGGGGCGAGGCGCGTCAGCGTGCGGCGCGGGGCGCGGCTGGATTGGGACGGCGTCGCGATCACGGTCGAAGGGCCCGTCCCCGGCCCACCTCCCCCGGAGGTGCGCAACGACGACTCCCTGGTTCTCGGGGTCGAGCTGGGAGGCGTCAAGCTGCTGCTCACCGGGGACATCGAACGGGACGGCGAGCGCCAGCTCCGCCTCGGGCCGATCGCGGTCCTCAAGGTGCCCCATCACGGCAGCCGGACCGGCAGCTCCGAGGCGTTTCTTCGGCGTGTGCGTCCGGAGCTGGCGGTTGTCTCGGCGGGGTCCCGCCGCTTCGGGCATCCGCATCCCGAGGTCGTCGAGCGCTACCGGAAGGCCGGCATCCGGCTGCTCCGAACGGACCGGGACGGGAGCGTCGCGGTCGTCACCGACGGCCAGAGGATCTGGGTGGAGAGCTGCGGCGGCGTCCGGGAGACGTGGCGCCTCGGGCTCTGATCGTCCGTGATCCCCTGTGCTAATATCCTGCGTCACAGGCGGATAGGCCAGAATCCGCGAGGCCGCACCAGAGCGGTGCCGAGCGGTCGCGAGGGCTGCGCGACGACGATGGACGAGGAGACCAAGCCGTTCACCGTCCGAGACAGACGGAAGTTCACCCCGGACGGCACGCTCCGGACGGAGGACGGGTGGTCGGACGCCGGCGAGCCGGAGGCGAGCCCGGCGACCGCAGGGAGCCCGCCCGAGCCCGCCCGCCCGGAGCTGCCGGGGCCGCCGGGGGAGGAAGCCGCGGATTTCCCGAGCTTCCTCGTGTCCCTCGCGTCGCAGGCGAGCCTGTACCTGACGTCGACGGAAGGCTCCGCGGGGGAGAATCTCGGGGGCGCTCGCCACATGATCTCGATCCTCGAGATGCTGGACGACAAGACCCGGGGCCGGCGCACACCCCAGGAAGACCAGCTCCTGGAGCAGATCCTCTACGAGCTTCGGATGGCGTACGTCGAAAGGTCGCGCTCGGTGGGCATGTGAGGTCGCGGGCGCTGACACTGCTCTGGGTGTGCCTCGTCGCTTTCGCGTCGGAAGCGCAGGAGACCCGCACGTCGACTCGCGTTCGGCAGCCGGGCACCCTCGATTCGTCGTGGCAGCGCTTCATGGCGGCCGGGGACGCCACCGCACGGCAGCGGGCCTTCGAGGCGATGATGGCCCTGCGCGCGGAGCGCAACATCCGCAACCTGGACGGCGCGGCCCTCGCACTGGTCTCCCTGGGGGACCGCAACCTCGCCGGGGGGCAGGCCGCGGATGCCGAAACGCACTACGGTTACGCCGCGACACTGGCCCCGGACCTTCCCGACCCGGCCATCGGGCTGGCCCGGGCGGGGGGCTCGGCGCTGGCGGGGACGATCGAGGCGGTGCGCGCAGCCGCCTCGAGCTGGGAGGGGAGGACGCGGCTCGTGGCCGTGGCCGTCTCCTCGGTGGTGTGCGGTCTGCTCGCGGCGGTCACGACGCTGGGGGTCGTGTTCCTACTCCGCTACGGGATCCTGCTCTTCCACGACCTCAAGGAGAACTCCTCCCCGAACGTGTCCGCGTTGGCTCCCGGGCTCTTCGTGCTGCTGGTGCTGCTCCCCCTGGTGGCGTTCCAGGGTTGGGGCTGGCTGTCGCTCTGGTGGCTGGGCCTGTTCCTGGCGTACATGCGCAGCTCGGAGCGGGTGGCCGCCGGCCTGGCCCTGGTGGCGCTCGTGGGGGTCGGGCCCCTGGTGGCGAAGCTGGAGCAGCGCCAGTGGGTCGAGTCGAACCCGCTGTTCTGGGCTTCGCTGCGTACGCTGGAGGGCGTCGGTCCCGACAGCGACCGGATCGTGCTGTCGGAGGCACGGGGGGCGTACCCCGGGGACCGCGACCTGACGTATCTGCTGGCACTCGCCAATCGGCGCATCGGACGCGAGAGCAGCGCCGAGGATCTGTACCGCTCGCTGCTGGCGAGGGCTCCCGGTGACCCGGCGGCGCTGACGAACCTGGGCAACGTGGAGTTCCTCCGGGGGGACGCCACCTCGGCCATCGACCGCTACGAGCGCGCCGCGGGGGGCGACGCTCCGGCCCGCATCAGGGCCACGGCAGCCTACAACCTCTCGATCGCGAAGCGCTTCCTGTTCGACTACAACGGTGCCAGCGAGCTGCGCCGGCAGGCGGATGCCCTGGCCCGCCAGGCGACCCGTGAGTACGAGTCCCTGTGGAGCTACCCGTCCGAGGAGACCGTCCAGGCGGCGGTCGTGGACGTCGCTCCAACCGCGGACGAGCTGTGGGCCAAGTTCGCCGGGACGCGGGACGGCGTCGGCCTGGAGAACGTCACGGGCACCGGCAGGACCGGCGAGCGACCGGTGCTCGGTGCGGCGATCCGGGTGGCGAGCTTCGGGCTGGTCATGGGGCTGACCTGGCTCGCCCTGCGCATGTGGCGCGGGGGCAACCTGCTCACGGTGCGCTGCTTCAAGTGCGGGACCGTGTTCAGCCGCAGGTCGACCATCGGCGCCGCGGCCGGCGGCGTGTGCACGCAGTGCTACCACCTGTTCATGGTGAAGGACGGCATCTCGGGACCGGCGCGCCGCCAGAAGCTGGCCGACGTGCAGGTCGAGGAGCAGCGCCGGGGGCGCGCGTTCCGATTGCTGTCGATCCTGTCGCCCGGAGCGGGACACGCCTTCGCCCGCCATCCCGTCCTCGGTTTCGTCCTGCTCTGTATCTGGTACGTCGCCGGCGCGTGGGTAGTCCTGCAGCTGGGGCCCCTGCCGCTGCTGGAGTCGCCCGACCTCGGGCGCTGGCCCGTCATTCCCGCCGCGGCGATTCTCGCTCTCGTCTTCCTGATCGCGAACGTGGCGACGCCGCGCCTCGACGTCCCGATGCCGGCCCGGCGGCCGCGCCGAGCCGCCTGAGGAACGATGGCACTCGAAGGGACGATCAGGGACTTCGGCCTCCCCGACATCTTCCAGCTGATCGGTCTCCAGCGGAAGAGCGGGGTGCTGACGCTGAAGAGCACCCAGGAGACCGTCACCGTCACCTTCGAGAACGGTCAGGTGGTCAACGCCGACTCCTCGGCGAAGCGGGTGGACGAGCGGGTCGGGATGCTCCTGGTCAAGCAGGGGAAGCTGACCGAGGCGAGGCTCGACGAGGTGCTGGACCGGCAGCGCCAGACGCTGCAGCGCATCGGGCACATTCTCATCGCCGGACAGTACGTCAGGCCGGAGGATCTGAGCCAGGCGCTGCAGGTCCAGGTGTCGCAGCTCGTCTTCAAGCTGTTCCGCTGGAAGGAAGGGGACTACCACTTCGAGCAGGCCGACAAGGTCCAGTACGACCGCGAGCACTTCAACCCCATGAGCGCGGACTTCATCCTGATGGAAGGCATCAGGATGGTGGACGAGTGGCCGATGATCGAGCGGAGGATCCCGTCTCTGGACGTGGTGTTCCGGAAGCTCGTGGACTCCTCCCAGATCCGCCTCGGGGGCGACAAGCAGATCGACGAGGCGCTCGGCTCGGGGGGGGCCAGCGAGATCTCCCTCACCGACGACGAGGCGCGCGTATACCGCCTGGTGGACGGATCGCACACGGTGCAGGAGATCGTCGACAGCACGGGCATCGGGGAGTTCGAGGTCTGTCGCACGCTCTTCGACCTGCTGAGCCGCGACCTCATCGCGGTACTGGGCCGGCAGAAAGCCGGGGGGGCGCGGGCGGACGTGCGCCGCGCCGCGCCGTCGCGGATCCCGGGCTACGTGCTCCTCGGCGCGGCGCTGTTCGCAGCGGCCGTGGGCGTCACGGTCCACCGGGGCGCTCCGTTCGCGGTGCTCGGTCTCGGGACGATGCTCCGGGTGCCCCTGGGAGGCGTGCTGCACGGAACGTCCCGGGCCCGCCTGGAGAACGTGGACCGGGCTCTGCAGGCGTTTCGGGCCCTCGAGGGGCGGCTCCCGGAGGGGCTGGGTCAGCTCGCGGACGCCGGGCTGCTGCGGGCCGACCAGCTCGCGGACCCCTGGAACCGCCCCTACGAGTACAGCCGGGTGGGGGACGGCTACGTGCTCAGCGCCGTCAACGCCGGAGGAGAGCCGCTTCCGGGCGGGTTGATCGAACGGCGCTGGGCGGGCAACAGCGCGTTCTGAGCGCCTCTCCGAACACGACCCGCCTCGTGCGCCTCGAGGACGGCGCGGGCCCCGCAGGGCTCGGCCGGAGCGCCGCGGCGCTCGGCAACTTCGACGGCGTGCACCTGGGCCACGTGGCGCTCGTGGGGGAGGCGCTCGCCGCGGCCGGCGCGTCGGGGGCCACGCCCGTTGCCCTGACTTTCGACCCGCACCCGTCGCGAGTGCTCAGCCCGGATCGGGCCCCCTCCACCCTCATGACCGCTGCGCAGAAGGCGGAGGCGTTGGCCGCACTGGGCGTGGGGGCGGTGGTCGTGGTGCCGTTCACGGTGGAGCTGGCCTCCCTCTCGCCTCTGGAGTTCGCCCGGGAAGTGCTGGTGGGCCGGCTGGGCGCCTCCTGCGTGGTGGTGGGTGAGCACTTTCGCTTCGGCCGCGGGCGCTCGGGAGACCTCAAGGCCCTGCGGGCCCTCGGCCGCGAGCTGGGCTTCGCCGTGCGGGGCGTCTCCCCGGTGCTGTGCCAGGGGCTCCCGATCAGCAGCACGCGGATCCGGGAAGCCGTGGCCCGGGGCGACGTGGGCAGCGCCAGGGAGATGCTGGGCCGGCCCTACTCCATCGACGGGGACGTGGGCAGGGGCGATGGCCGGGGCAGGAGCCTCGGCGTTCCCACGGCGAACCTCGAGCCGCGGAACGAGCTGCTCCCGCGTCGCGGAGTCTACGCGGGGCGCTGCCGCAGCGGCGGCCGGGAGTGGCCGGCGGTCGC
>Ga0299906_10001253_pt1 | contig 21896 bp, 15 predicted proteins | sample RVTome_14_FD_200259 | JGI IMG/M metagenome (GOLD analysis project Ga0299906, IMG submission 200259) | Soil microbial communities from uranium-contaminated site in the Upper Colorado River Basin, Wyoming, United States - RVT145D125 (version 2) ...
ACGAAGGGTATTCGGGAACCGGCATCGGCCTCGCGATCTGCAAGCGGATCGTCGAAAAACACGGAGGCAAGATCTGGCTCGATTCCCAGCCGGGACGAGGGACGGTCGTCTATTTTTCCGTGCCATTGACTACGGAAGGGTGATGACCGCAGAACCCGCCCGCCGTGTTCGTGGTGGAGAACGACCCGGGCGCCGTGCGGCTCCTCCAAGTGATCCTCCCGGTGGATGGTTCGTTCTCGCAGTTTCGACGGGCCGGGTCCCTGGCTCGAGCTCTCGAACGGCTCGCACCGCAAGCGTGGGAAGTCATCCTGCTGGACCTCGGGCTACCTGACAGCCGCGGCCTCGAAGCCCTCGAGAAGTACCTGCCGGGTTACACCGAGAACGGCCTGGGGATCCGGACCATCGATTCTGAGACGTCGTTCCTGCGAAAGCCGTTCAGCGCGGCTGGCCTCGGGCGCAAGGTGCGGGACGTCCTCGACTCGTGAGCCGCCTGCAGCGCTGAGCTCGCGCTTCCTCCGGGCGAGGCTTCTGTGCTAAATTTTCAACAGTAGCCGAGAGGAGCAGCGCACATGAAGCTTTCCCGCGATCTCGGCTTCGGGTTCCGGCTGCTCCGAAAGCGTCCCGGTTTCACGGTGGCGGGGGCTCGCGCTCGCTCTCGGGATCGGCGCCACCACCACCATTTTCAGCGCCGTCGATGCGCTTCTGTTGCGGCCCCTGCCTTGTTGAGGGCGACGAGGAGAATTGAACTCCGCGCGGAATCCCGATGGAAGCACGCGGGCGGTCGCGAGCCTATCCGTCGAAGGCGAGCCGCTGGGGCCATTTCAGTTCCTGGGAACTCGCCCCGACGACCCCAACGACGTCATCCCCCACGAGCATCGGCGCGAGCTCCGAGGCTACCGGGTGTTCTGTGCATGGCTCAATCACGACGACTCGCGCGCCATCAACACCCTCGACAGCTACGTGGGACCACCGGGCCCGGGCACGTCCGCCACTACCTCATCGACTTCAGTTCCACTCTCGGGAGCGGGTCCGACACGCGGCGGCGGATCGCTCCTCAGGACCCGAGGGGGGGGAACGAGTACATCGTCGACCTGAGGTCGGCGTGGAAAGCGTTCTACACTCTCGGAATCCGGGACAGCGACTGGCGCCGCATTCCCTATGCCTACCCCTCGGTTCGCGGAGGCCGGGCGGATCGAATCCGATTACTTCGATCCAGCGGGCTGGAAGCCCGAGTACCCCAACCCCGCGTTCGACCGGATGCTCGCGGACGACGGTTTCTGGGCCGCGAAGATCGTGGCTCGATTCTCCGATGAAGCGAACCAGGCCATCGTCGCGACGGGGGACTTCCTCTCCCGGGAGGCGGAAGGCTTCCTCGCGGACACGATCATTCGGAGGTGCGACAAGGTCGTCGCGCACTATTTCCATCTCGATCTCCTCCGAAGGGATCTCGGTGGTGACCGTCCAGTTCGTTCTCGAGAAGGACGGCGACGTCGCCGCCCAGGAGGTTCGGGACCGGGTGAACTCCATTCTGGGCCAACTTCCCACGGACGCGGATCCCCCGATCATCGAGAAGATCGCTCCGGACGCATCGCCGGTGCTCTCGATCGTGTTCTCCGGTCCGGCGGGAATCCGCGACATCACGGAGTTCGCGGACAAGATCCTCCGCCGGCAGATCGAATCCGTGCTGGGGGTGGGCCAGGTGCGGATCGTGGGCGGCCGGCCGCGGCAGATCCACGGTGGTGGACACCTCGAAGCTCGCCGGGCTCGGGCTCACGGCCGCGGAAGTGTTGCAGGCGCTCCAGACCCAGAACGTGCAGCTCCCGGGAGGGAAGGTGGAGCAGGGCGCTCGCGACCTGACCCTCCGCACCTACGGGCGGGTGTCCTCGCCCGAGGAGTTCGCTTCGATTCCGGTCGCGATCCGCGGCGGCCATCCGGTGCGGGTGGGAGACGTCGCCCGGGTCGAGGACGGCATGGCGGACCCGGATACGGTGGCGACGTTCGGAGGCGAGCCGGCGGTCGTGCTGCAGGTCCGCAAGCAGTCGGGCACCAACACCATCGAGGTGGTGGACCTCCTGAAGGAGGCGGGTCGGAGAGCTGCGGGGCCAGCTTCCCCCGGGCTGGGAGAAGAGCTATCCGGCCGAAGCCCGGCGCGCTTGGATACAAGGAACAGTTGTGCTGGACGCCGTCGTGGGGCGAGCGGAAAAGTCGAGAACGTCGTGGTGGTCCGCTCCATTCCTCTCCTGGATGGGGCGGCGATCACGCCGTGCGGCAATGGGAGTACGAACCCGTAATGATCGAGGGTCGTGAAATTCTCCGGCACCTTCAAGAAAAGGCCGACCGCGCTCCGCCCGAGGACTTCTCCTGAACCCCGTCAGCTCCGAGGAGCCCGTTCCAGCGCGCTAGAAGCCCGCAACCGCCAGCCCCCGTGCGCCTTCCGCCGTCGTTTGCCACTTCACAAACTCCTTGACCGTAACTCCGGGCATCCCGTTTCGCCGAGCACACAGGCCAAGTGCACGATACGGGCCCTTCGAGCCCGCTCAGGATCCATATCGCACCGCCGGGCCGCCGGTTGCACGAACTACAAATCACCCAAGGTGCTGGAGCCACTGCTGAGATTTCTGCGAACCTTGGGTGCAGTGCCGGTTCCTCCGGCGTTGGAACCGACAGGGGTTGAGGCGGTCCTGGAAAGGTATCGCACTTACCTGAAGGTCGAGCGGGGTCTGGCCAGTTCGACTACCCGTTATTACATCGACTTGGTTCGTCCATTCGTGAAGGGACGAGAGAAAGCGTCCGGCATTCATCTCTCTGGATTGACGTCGAGAGATGTCACGAACTTCGTGCTCGCTGAATGCCGTAACCGTCGCCGTGGGTCGGCAAAACTGATGGTTACCGCACTGCGCTCGCTACTGAGCTTCCTGCAAATGGAGGGAGAACTTACACAGCCGCTCGCCACGGCAGTGCCCTCGGTCGCCACCTGGCGGCTCGCCGGGTTGCCGCGGTCGCTTGAGCCAGCCCAGGTGCGGGAGCTGCTAGCCAGCTGCGATCGGCGCAGAGCCACCGGTCGGCGGGACTTCGCATCCTGATGCTGCTCGTGCGACTGGGGATGACTAAGAGTGGCACACTTTCCGGCCGGCCGCAGTCCGGGCTGTCGGCGTCGATCACCGGCCGAGAGCGCGAAGTGCTGGGGACGCTCCTCGACAACCTTTCGAACAAGCAGATCGCCGAGCGGCTCCACATCTCGGAGCGAACGGTCCAAGTTCCACGTCTCGAATCTCCTCGCGAAGTTCCAGCTCCCCCGCCGGCAGGACCTCATCCTTCACTGCCTCGGTCTCGCGGCGAGGGACCGGGCGCGGGAAGCCGACGCCTAGCCGCGGAGCAATAACCAGACCCACGCGAGGGCGAGGGTGGCGATGGTCACCGGCACTCCGACCCGCGCGTGGCGGCGCCAGCCGATCTCGACTCCGAGCCTTCGGGCCTGGTCGAGCACGATGATGTTGGCGATGCTTCCCACGACGAAGAGATTGCCGGCAAGAGTGCTCGATAGCGCGAGGATCGCGCCCGCCTCCGGGCCCTGCGCGTAGGGAAGAAGAAGCATCACCGCAGGCACGTTGGAGACGAGGTTCGAGAGCGCGGCCGTCGCCAGAAACAGTCGTCCCGGCCCGGCGAAATCGATGCCCATCGCGCCGAGCTCGCGCATCGCGAAGGCGAGCGTTCCCGAGGAATCGAGGACGCCGTTCACCACGAACAGACCGAGAAACAGGACCAGGAGGTGCCAATCCACGAGACCGAGGATCTCCCTCGAGGCCATGCGCCGACTGCTGAGGAGGATCCCAGCGGCGGCGAGAGCGGCGACGTCTCTCGGAAACGACGTAGCCAGAAAGAGGAGCACCAGAGCGCCGATCACCAGAAGCCCCTTCGCCGTCTGCCAGCGGTCGAAGGAAGGGGATTCCACGTCGGGCGCCGCCGTCTCCGGCGCCACCCAGCGTCCCTCCATCTGCAGGACGATCACCAGCCAGACGACGCCGAGGCCGAGAATAGACGGAACGCTCGCGTCGAAGAGGTATCCGCCGAAGGAAAGGCGAAGACTCTCGCCGATGAGCATGTTCTGAGGGTTTCCGATGAGGGTCAAGGCCGAGCCGACGTTCGAAGCGCAGGCGAGGGCGAGGAGGAACGGAACCGGATCCAGCTTCCGGCGAACGCAGCCCTCGATGAGCACCGGGGCCATCGCGAGACAGACGATGTCGTTCGCAAGGAGCGCGGAAAGAACTCCCGCGACTCCGATGAGCCACGCGAGGAGCACCGGTGGACTCACCTCGAGACCCGCGAGCCTCCGGGTGACGTGGGAGTAGAACCCGCCGAGCCGGAACTGAGCGGAGACCACCATCAGACCGAAGAGAAGCGAGATCGTGGGGACGTCGACGAATTGCAGCGCGCCGTCGGGGCTGGCTCGGCCGGTCACCATCAGAGCGATCGCTCCGAGAAGCGCGATTCCGGTGCGGTCGAGGGCGAGCCCCGGGATCTCTCCCAGGATCATTCCGAGGTAGACGAGGACGAAGATGGCGAGAACGACGGGGTCCACGGCGGTCGAGTCTACTCTTCCTCGGAAGTTCCTTCGCGCCCCCGGCCCCCGTACGCCAGCGCCATCGCCCGCTCCGTGACTTCCTTAATGCGCACTCGGCTCTTCGCCTCGCGCGCTCCCCTCGCTCGCTCGGGGAGGACGGCCGGACTCCCGCGCTCCGCGCCTTCGGCGCGAGCGCTTCCTCCCGGCCGGGCTCGCTCCACTCGCGGTCCCTCCGCGGGCATCGCCAATCAGTCCTCCTCTGCCGATCCTTCGCGGCTCCGGCCCCCGTACGCCAGCGCCATCGCCCGCTCCGTGACCTTGTCGTACAGCCTTTCGAGCGATCCGCGGATCTCGGGATGGGGCTTCCAGAAGTCGGGAAGCCCGAGCCTCTTGAGAAGCGAGGCGGAGACTGCGGGAGGCTCCACCGAGATGGTGATTCCGTCGAAGCCCTCGCCGAGCTTCCAGAAGTGGTCCATCGACTCCTCGAGGCTCGCCTCCGCCCGCGTCGCCGGCCGGCCGGAGGCTTCGGCCGCGCGGCGGCGGCGGATCTCCCTCAGCAACAGCTCGCGCGATCTCCCTCTCCAGCGGAAGAGCAGAAACGGGTCCTCGTCGAGCCGCTCTGCCAGCACGTAGTAGAGCGCCGCGACGTGCTTGCAGGGCACGACCTCGTCGGGGCAGCTGCAACTCATCCGGAGCTCGCGCGTGGAAGCGGGGAAGAGCGGCAGATGAATCTCCGCGAACAGGTCCTCGATGTTCTCCGGCATCTCGCCCGAAAGGAGTTTCGCCGCGAAGAGCGCCTGGGACGCGAGCGCTTCGACGGCGCGCTCCCATTCTTCGCCGGTGAAGACCCGGAGAGACAGCTCCACCCGGTACGGCTCGTAGCGCGAGCCCTGGACGTCGGCGGTGATGAGACCGGGCTCGATCGAGACCGTGAGCACCCTCTCGGCGCGAGCGTAGCGTTTCCCGCGCTCGAGCCTGCGGGCGACGCCGATCGATTCCATGACCGCCCAGAAGCGATCTCCCCACCAGCGACGGTGAGGTCTCGCCGAATCCGCCATCGCTCTAGACCTCCACCGCTTCCTTACGGAGCTCGAAGAGCTCTCGCAGACTGTCGGTCGAAAGCTCGGTGATGAAGCCGTCGCCCGACTGGATCACCGCCTCCGCGAGCTCCTTCTTCCGTTCCGCGAGCTCGTCCACCCGTTCCTCGACGGTTCCGGCGCAGATGAACTTGTAGACCGCGACCGATCGCTTCTGGCCGATACGGAACGCCCGGTCCGTCGCCTGGTCCTCCACTGCCGGGTTCCACCACCGGTCGTAGTGGAAGACGTGCCGGGCTTCCGTCAAGTTGAGCCCGAATCCCCCCGCTTTCAGCGAGAGCACGAAGACCGGCGGGCCTTCGCGGTCTTCCTGGAAGGCACCGATGAGACGCTCGCGCTCGGTGGCGGGGACGGCGCCGTGCAAGAACAGCACGTCGACGGAAAGCGACTCGCGCAAGTGCCTCTGAATCAGCTTTCCCATCTCCGCGTACTGGGTGAAGACCAGCGCTCGATCGCCTTCCGCGAGGAGCTCCTCGAGCATCTCGGTGAGCCGCGTGAGCTTTCCCGAGCGGTTTACGAGGGAGCTTCCATCGGCGAGAAAGTGCGCCGGGTGGTTGCAGATCTGCTTCAGCCGGGTGAGGGCCGCGAGCACCTCGCCTTTTCGCCCGATGCCCTCCGAAGCTTCGATCTTCTCGAGGCTCTCCGAGACCACGGCCTGGTAGAGCGTCGCCTGCTCCTGGGTGAGGCTGCAATAGACCTTCATCTCGTTCTTGCTCGGGAGATCCTTGATGACCGTGGGGTCGGTCTTCACCCGCCGCAGGATGAAGGGCTCGACGAGCTTTCGGAGCTCGGTGGTGGCCGAGGGATCGCGGTAGCGCTCGATCGGGAGCGCGTATCGCCGTCGGAACGAGGCTTCGGAGCCGAGGTAGCCGGGGTTCAGGAACTCCATGATCGACCAGAGCTCCGAGAGCCGGTTCTCGACCGGGGTTCCGGTGAGAGCGATTCGCCGGGGCGCCACGAGCTTCCTCAGGGCGCGGGTCTGTTTGGCCTGCGGGTTCTTGATGTTCTGGGCCTCGTCGAGAACGAGCCCTTCCCACTCGACGCCGCTCAAGCGCTCGAGGTCGCGATGCACCAGACTGTACGTCGAAACCACGAGGTGATGGCGCGCCGCCTCTTTCTGGAACCGCTCTCCCTCGTGGCGCTCCTGGCCGTGGTGGATCAGAACCCGGAGAGTGGGAGCGAACCTCTCCGCTTCCTTTCGCCAGTTCGAGACGACCGAGGTCGGGCAAATGAGAAGCACGGGCCGATCGAGCTCGCCGTTGTCTTCGAGATGGAGTAGAAGCGCCAGGACCTGGATGGTTTTTCCCAGGCCCATGTCGTCCGCGAGACAGGCGCCGAGGTTCCACCGACCGAGAAACGAGAGCCACGAGAGACCGTACTTCTGATAGGGCCGGAGCTTCCCGTGGAATGATCGGGGCGCCTCGAGACGGGGTAGCTCCTCGCGCCCGGCGAGCCGGGTGAGAAGGGTCTCGATCCATCCCGTCGCCTCGAGGTCGGTGACGGGGAGACTCCCGTCCTTCGGCCGCCCGAGCTCGAGCTGGAGCACGTCTCCGAGAGTCATTTTCGGAGACTCGGGGCGCGCTTGAAGCGCCTGGAGAACCTCCTCGACGCGCTCGGGCGAGAGCTCGACCCACTGCCCCCGCACGCGGACCAGGGGCTGCTTCATCTGCGCGAGCTCGAGGAACTCTTCGCGCGGAAGGCTCTGTCCGCCGAGGGCCACCTGCCAGTCGAACTCGACCAGCGCCTCTAGACCGAGGGGACTGAGAACGCTCCTCGGACCGCTCGGCGAGGGAGTCACCCGGAGGCTCAACCCGACGCCGCGCTCGCGCTTGCCCCACCAGGACGGGAGGAGGATTCCGAAGCCGCTCTCGCGCAGGAGATACGCGCCCTCCTTGAGGAAAGCATAGGCTTGATCGAGATCGAGCGGGCAGGACTCCGGTCTCGACTCCTTGAGGCTTTCTTCGATGGGAGGAAAGAGAGTCGCGGCGCGGCCGAGGCTTTCGAGCACCATCTCTTGCGGCCGCGAGAGGAACCTCTCGAGGTAGCGCCAGGTCGTCCCTCCGTGCTCCCAGACGCGGGCCACGGGCACGAGAAGACTTTCGTCGTCGACCGCTTGCAGGAAGAATCGGAGCTCCCAGGTTTCCGCGACCGTTTCGTCGCCTTCCGAAGCCTCTTCGGGCCCGGTAGGCGGGTCGAGGCGGAATGCGATGCGGAACGGCGATACCTCTTCTTCCTCGAGCTGCGCTTTCCAATCGAGGAGCTCCTCGGCCGGACCTTCTCCGCCTTCGAAGAGCCCGCTTCCCTCGACGAGCGTAGCGAGGAGCTCCTCGCCCGTAGACTCCACGAAACGCGGCCTGAGCCGAAGCCGGGAAGCGGCTCGGCGAACGAATCGATCGACGAGCGCCGAGAGAAAGCTCCGCAAGAGCGAGTCCGACGTGAGCTCGCCCTCTTCTGAAGAGAAAAGCGCCCGGCATACCGGGGGCATGGCCTCACGAAGCGCGTCGAACCGGTCGATTTCCTGTTCGACCAGCGGCTCCCACCGGGAGAGCGCCGCCTCGTCGTGGGTGACGAGCGCGGGAAGAAATCTCTGGCGGGCCAGGAGCTCGAGGGCGAAGCGGGCGGCGACCGACCAGTATCGAATCGCCGCCCCCAGGCGGAAGCGGTGGGGGTCCAGCTCGTCCTGGGTCGGGAGCATGACGAGCCAGTCGAGCGCGGCTTCCGGGGAGAGAGTCAGGCCAGAGACCCTCCAGGGAGCGAGCCGCCGTTCTCGCGGGGGGGAAACTTCGCGCTCGAAAAGGAGCTCCGGGGAGGGGAGCGGCGCGGCCCCCTCCGTCGGAAGAACGAGCGTGACCCGCCTCTCGAGAGCCTCGGGTCTCGAGTCCGGATCGGCAAGGGGGAGAAGGAGACTCTCCAGGATCCTCTCCAAGAGGAGCTGATAGGGATGATCGGGTGGCGCGGCCGAGGCTCCGCCGGTAGATTCAGCCCAGAGGAAGAACCGTCCGGTCTTGGGAAGCCAGTTCCCGTGTACGACGATCACGAAGGGGACTCGGGGAATCCTTTCGACGCCGGGGTCATTGACTCCGGCGAAACGGCCAACTTCCAAGATTAGCGAGCCGGGCGAAAAGAATCAACGCAGTCCGTAGCCAAAGGCGTGACGGGAGATTGAGTCTTGCCGCCTCACCGGTCCTCGAGGCGACCCTCCCCTTCGAGTACGGCCGCGCTTTCGGGATGAACCTGCGTTTCAAGCTCGGTGGCGAGGTCCCCGTATTTCGCGCCGTCTGGCTGGAAAGAAGAGGGCGAGTGGCGAATCACCGCCTACCACGTCGAGCGTCCGTAGTCTGCGGCCGAGAGCTGTCCGCTGGCGTCTAGGCTCACCCTGGAACCTTCGGAAGTGAGGAGCCGGGGCTTTCACCGAGCCCGGCAGGGAACCGCTATCGCAGCGTGAGGGCGGGGTCGCCGATGAGTTGATAGATGATGAGAAGCTCCGGGAAGGCGCCGGTCTCGGCGTAGGCTTCCTGGGCGCCGAGGATCGCGTCGCCCAGGCGCTGGTGGCTTCCGCGCACGAGCTCCTCGAGAAGTGCCTCGTGGTAGAGGTTGGCGGGGCCGTTGAGGCTCAGACCGCTGGGGGAAAAGGCGGCGACGGCACCCTTGGCCTCGGCCTTGACCAGCGCTTCGGCGAGCGAGTCGAAGTAGGGAAAGTGAAAGTACCCGTTCAGGCAGTTCATCGTGAGAAGGAGCGGCTGCCGGGGCTGAGGCACCAGCGCAGCGATATCACCGGTGTTGAAGAAGTTCTCATCCGCCCACAGGTGAATGCCGCCGTGACCGATGTAGCTTACGAGCGAGGCGCCTTCGTCGAAGCTTCTCTGAATCGCGTTACGGGTGGCGCCAGCACCGAGCCGGCGCAGGTAGATCTTCGTGGGATTTCTCGTTGTCAAAATGCCTGACGCCAGTCGATCGGCGTCGGCTTCGAAGTCGCCTGCTTCATCCGCATCGTCGGCGACGAGCACCACCAGGGCGTCCAAGCTGGCCTCGGCCATCTCGTAGGCGAGGATCTTCTCGACCATCGCCTGGACTTCACCAACGGTCGCCGCCGGCAGACGCCCGATCGCGAGGTCCGGAAGAAGGTCGTCACCGTTCACCATCGCGTAGCTCGGGTCCGACGCCGTCCACAGATAACTCGTCCTCACCATTCGTGGTGGGACGCGATTCACAACTCCCGTCTTCAAGTTGTTCTTGAAGTCGTACGTCGCGTCCCCTAAAAGCAGCACGTAGCGCGGTGAGGGTTGCCGCCACTGGTGATAGGCGTAGCTCAGAAAATCCTTCACTGCCTCGGGGGTCGACTCTCCGAAACCGAACTCCGAGTAGATCTCCTCGATCGGAATCGCCTTGACGGTGAGTCCCTCGTCCCGTCTCCGCTGGAGCAACGATGTCGCCGCGTCCAGGAAGATCTGGGGACCGATGGCCAGATAGTCGGCGCGATTTCGTGTGTCCTTCAAGCGGCTCGCCCCGGGTAACGAAATCGATGGGTGATACGTGGCTTCGGGGCTTACGGCAAGATAGCGATGGCCGGCCTCGACGCGGAAACTCAGGCGCCCATCGGCGTCGACCAACGCGTCGTTCGTCCAGATCGGCCGCGCCTCGCTCGTATCCAGAACGTGGGTTCCGAGTCCAAGCTCCGAAACCGCTGCGGTGCCCGATTCGCTCCATCGGCCTTCCAGCCGTCCATCGGCCGGGAGCGCGATCCGCGGATATTCCACAGCGAATTTGTCGAGCATCACCATCGAGTAAGAAGCCTCGGTGTCGCCCACGCTTTCGAGCTCGAGGACATTGTTACCGTCTCGAAGGAGACCCGGAGCCAGATCACTTTCGACCTGTTGGGCCAGCTTGCCGTTCCAGCGCAGCTCATGGACCAGGCTTCCATTCACGTACACCCGTAGATGGTGATCGGGATCGGCGGGGAGATCACTCGTTCCCTGGAGCCAGACGCTCAGTTTTGCGCCATCCGGGCTCGGTGCCAGAGCGGACACGTCGAAGGAGTAACTTTTGACCTCGGGCGCGAACAGCGATTCCCAGAGCCATACATCCGGCGCGTCGACGAGCGCCGCCTGGTAGTAGCGGTTTTCCTCCCACTCTGCCCGATGCCAGTAGAAGGGTTGCGGCTCTCCCGAAGGAGCTCCGGAGAGGCTCGCCATCGCCTCTCCTGGACGGCCCACTTCGAGCTCGTATACCGCTTCTTCGCCAAATGGGTTCGCCGAAGCACCTTCGCTCATGAAGTAGAGCACCGAACCTGGCGCGAAACGCTCCCCGTTGGGCTCCAAGTGGTACGGGACTGCTTCGCCGTGACGACTCAGCCGCAAGTCCCGCGCAGGCACGCCGCGGCGACCTCGCATGATTTCCTCGTAGTGAACGCTGTAAAGGCCTCTCTTCTTAGTTCCGAGACGCGCGACCACCCTGCGCGGTTCGTGGCTCGGTTGCGTTCTGTGACGACGGCCCCCTCCTCCTTTCGTTATGAATTCCGACGGCTCGCGCTCGAGGAAAGACAGACGGACGACCAGACGGCGCGCGAGCACGAGCTGATCTGTTGCGCGATCCCATCGAAGGGGAGAAAGCTCCACCAGCACTTTCTTGAGGTCCCCCTGGAAGCCCACGCTCACCACGCTCGCAGCCTCCGAGGGATACAGTGTCTCTTCCAGGAGCGTTCTCGTCGCCCTCGCGTCTGGCTTCCGGCGCGCACGGACCGTGCCCTGTGCGGAAGCCTCGAGCTCGTAAGGCGCGGCACCCGAAGGTCGCAGGCCCGAGAATGCCTCGACTTCTTGTGCGCTCACCGACAGGAGCTCGACCTTTCGGCCGGCGACGGCGTCCACCCAGGCACGCTTCACCGGAATCTCCAGCCGGATATCGTCGGTGCGAGCTTCGAAGCTCGGGATTTGCAGGCGGACGGAGCCGTCCTTCTGGACTTCCGCAAAGAAGCCCTCCGTCGAAAGCTCCAGGGTCACCCCAAACCGCCCCCGGCTCGTGACTCGGAGAGAATTGGCCGAAGGGTCTCCATACGTGATGAGCGACGTCCCGTCGTCGTCCGTCGGACCACCGCTTGGGGAAGCTCCTGCTCCAGGCGTCGCTGAAACGGGACCGTGACGTTTCGTCCTTCCGCTGGTCTCGATGTCCTCCAGCTTGTAGTAGTACGTGACACCGTTTACGAGTTCCGCGTCCACGTATCTGTACGTCGCCCCGTTGGGCGAAGAGCCCAGCCCGGGAATTGCGGTCGCCGTGACTCGCTCGTACGGGCCATCCGCCGTCGTCGAGCGGTACAGGTGGAACCCCAGGTTGTCCAATTCGGACGCGGTCTCCCAGCTGAGATGGACCTCTCGGTCGTAACCGGAGCCGGCGAGAGAAATGAGCGTTACCGCGGTCGCCGCGCCGAACTCGTCCGCCCCGATGTCCCACTGCCCCGTAGGTCGCAATGCCTGGTCGATGTCGCAGCAAAAAGCTCCGGAAAGATCGGTTCCTGCATCGATCGCCGTGGAGGTCCCAGCCAGGTGGAAGTCCGAGCCCAGGGTCGCAAACTGAATAAGGGGGTTCTCCGACCCCAGGCAGGTCCCGCAAGATGCGGTGCCGTCCTCCGACATGTTGTACGACTGCGTTCCGGATGGGATGTCGAAGTCCAAACCGCCGTTTCCCATCGAGATGGTGTTGGTCACGGAGACCGGGGTTCCCGTTTTCTCGTCGATACCGTTCCCGGCCATGTTGTAGATCGTGCAGTTCTCGATGATCAGTGTGTCGTCGGCATCGTCGCCTTCGATTCCCTGGGCGTCTCCGTTAAAGATGATGCTGTTTCGCACCGTCATGCCATTGACCTGTCCTTGTCTCATGGCGATGCCTTCGGTGTTGCTCGAGGCGTCGAAGAAATCGCGCACCAGCATGAACTGTATGAGGACGTTGGTGGCGGCGTTGACCCGTAGGTTCGGAAAGCCGGTAGGCCCGTGATGGTTCTTGAGGTCGAACCATTGGATGAGGGTGTAATTATCCAGGATCTCGATGCCCATTCGGTCGGCAACCTGACCGTCGAGAACGACTCCCGTTCCTGCGGTCCCGTTGTGCCGCTGGCCGGGAGCGACGGTCAAGTGCATGAAATGCGAAGCGTCCGTCGTGGAACCGTCGATGGTGAGCGTCTCGGTAAACGGACCGTCCTTGTAGGCGACTCCCACTTCTATTCGGTCCAGGCCCACCAGGTTTCCATCGCGGGCGTTCTCCCAGTCTTGGAGCGTGTTGAACGCCCGCGTTACGGTAAAGGTTGCGGTAGGCGTGCTGTGGTCCACCGTGGCCGCGCTTTGAAGCGTTACCTGGGTAGGAGAATCATAGGACGCGATGAATAACGTCTCGCCTTGGATGACGAGCACGTCCCCCATGCCCACGGCGCCTACTGCGGTCTGCGCAGGCAGGGGAGTGGTAAAGGTCACCGTGGTGGAGCCTATCGGTACCGACGCCATTCCGACGGCGTGAAGGTTTCCTGCGTTCGTTCCGATGGAGCGAATCACGGTAGCGGCCGCAGCGGTGCCGGCATAGGACATCGCGGTCACGAGAAGGGCGGTGCGAAGAGCTTGCGGCAGACGGCAAATGCTTTCCATCGATCGAAGCCCGCTCATTCCCTGCAGGAGAGTCTCCAAGGATGCCCGGGAGGGCACCGGCCCGAGGACCGGGGGGTTAGCTCAAAAAGATCTCCGTACCCGCCTCTACAAGCAGGAGGTGAGAGAGCAAAGGGTGTGCCAGCATCGTCCACGTTATTCAGAGTGAAATCAAGGAGTTGTGGTTTGTGGCTCGGAATCTCCTCCGCTTCCGTGGGTGATTACCAACGGATCTACGGGGAAGGCCCACAACGTGAACCGAGAATGGCTCTACCGGGTGAGCCCGACCGATGCGCCGACGTTCGCTGCCTCGGTGCTGGTGCTCTTCGGGGTGGCGCTCCTCGGGTGCTACCTTCCGGTCCGCCGGGCGGTGGGCCGTGATCCGATGGATGCGCTCCGCGGAGAATAGGCGTCAGTATCCGAGCGCGATGCCTGGGCGGTGGGGCTCCATCCCGCCGCGAAGGCAGCCTTTCTCGGAGTCGACGTGGATGCCGCTCGGTCTTCCGAACCAGGAGCTCAAGAGCCCTTCCTTCTTTATGAGGACGTCGTGGCCTCTCGCGCGCAGTCCGTCCGCGACCCCTTCGGGAAAGTGCGATTCCAGGAGGAGCGGGGGCGAAGCCTCGGTGTGTATCCGCGGGGCTTCGATCGAGTCCTGGATTCCCAGGCGGTGGTCGACGAAACCGAGAAGCACCTGGACGACGGAGCTCATGATCTTGCGCGCGCCGGGGGAACCGAGCGCGAGGAGAGGGCACGAGCCGCGGAAAACGAGCGTCGGCGCGGCCGCGTGAAGCGCGCGTTTTCCCGGCCGGATGGAGTTGAGCCGGCCGGGCTCCGGATCGAACCACATCATTCCGTCGTTGAGGAGGACGCCGATCGACGGCACCATGACTCCCGAGCCGAATCGATTGCCGAGAGTGGCGGTGAGGGCGACGAGACTCCCGTCGCGATCGGCGACGTTGATATGAGTCGTGTGCTGGCCGGGGTTCTCGAACGAGCCCGGGGAGCCACGGGAAAAGCCGTCCGGGATCTCGACCGCCCGGCGTCCTTGGGCCGAGATCCACCGTCTCCGTTCGTCCGCGTAACCGGGCGACAGGAGCATCTCCAGCGGAACTCCCTGCGCGGCGGGATCGGCGAGATGCCGGAATCGATCCTGGAAGGCCACGCGCAGGGCTTCGGCCAGGACGTGCAGACGCGATATGTCATCGAGCTCTTCGAGGTTGAAACCCTGCAAGATCGCGAGGACCAGCGCGACGGTGGGGCCTCCACTCGGGCCCCCGAGGGTCTCGACGCGATGGTCGCGATAGCTCGTTCGGATGGGAATGCTCACGTTCGCTCGATAACACCCGAGGTCCTCGAGAGAGAGAATGCCGCCGTTCGTGCGAACCCACGAGACCATCTCCTCGGCGACGGCTCCCTCGTAGACAGAGCGCGGACCTTCGCTCGCGGTCCGACGAAGCGTGCGAGCGAGAGCCGGTTGCAGCAGCCGTTCGTCGAGGGCATCTGTCTGGTAGAAGACGGCGAGCGTGTCGGCGAACGGGCGCAGCCGGGATCGCGAAAGCGCGCTCTGGGCGAAGAAATACTCGTCGATGGGGAAGCCTTCCTCCGCGAGTCGCACTGCGGGGGCCGCGAGCTCCTCCCAGGAAAGCCTCGCGTGCGCGCGGTGAAGCTCGTCGAGCGCGGCGACGGCGCCGGGTACGGCGATCGAGCGGAATCCCGTCTCGGACTCGTCGTTCCGCGTCGCCCGCCAGCCGTAGACACCGAGGCGTGGATCGTCTCCCGGGGCGAGCTCGTACATATCCTCCCGCGACTCTCCCGGAGCGGTCGCGGTTCCATCGAACGAGCGGGTCTCGCCGCTCGAGGCGTCATATACCAGAGCGTAGAGCGTGCCCCCGAGACCGCTCATGAACGGTTCGACGACGCCGCTCGCGAGAGCCGTCGCGATGGCCGCGTCGACGGCGTTGCCCCCGCGCTTCAGGATCTCGACCCCGGCCTCGGCGGCGAGGGGATGCATGGCAGTCACCATGCCGTTCTCGGCCGACGCTTCGGTCTTGCTCGTGCGTTGCAGGCTCTTCAGCGTCACGCGGCGAATTTGGCGGAGAGGGTGGGATTCGAACCCACGTGCCGGTTACCCGACAAGACGCTTTCGAGGCGCCCCCGTTACGACCACTTCGGTACCTCTCCGCAAACTTTCGCGCCCGGCGCTTTTCAGTCGTTGTCGCGCCGGTATTGAAAAAAATCCTGGAGCACTTTCCGGCAGTCCTGCTCCAGGATGCCGGAGACGATCGCAAGCCGATGGGGAATCCCGATCTGCTTTAGATCGACGAGCGATTCTACCGCGCCGAACTTCGGCTCGGGAGCTCCATAGACCAGAGTTCCGATCCGCGCCTGCACGATGGCGCCCACGCACATCATACAAGGTTCCACGGTGACGTAAAGAGTCAGACCCGAAAGACGATAGTTGGAAAGCTCGCGGGCCGCCTTCCGTATTGCCACTACCTCGGCGTGGGCCGTCGGATCCACCGCGCGGATCGGCTGATTGAAGCCGACGGAGATGACTTCCTGCTCCTGCGCGATGACGGCGCCTATCGGAACCTCGCCCAGGTGAAGAGCGTTACGCGCCTCCTCGAGGGCAAGACGCATCATTTGCTGCTGGATCCCTATCGCCCCTCACCTCGCTCGCCCCCGAGAATACTCGACTCGTTTGGGGGTCCGCAAGCGCCGTTCACATCGAGACTTTGGCACTAAAATGCCTTTCCCATGCTTCCCACCGGCTGGATCGGCGAAATCCAGGAGCGATACGGAAGGACCCTGACGTTCCCCGAGATCCGGAAGGGGGTGGTGGCGCTCTCGCGCATCTACGTAGAGGAGAGGCGGCGGATCGATCGGGGCGCGGTCTTCGAAGGGGCGGGCAAGCGCGCCGCCTTCGCCTGTTTCTACAGTCCGCTCCACTTCTTGCTGGTTCGGGAGATCGTGACGGCGCTCGGAGCCGCGCGCGAGCCTCCGGACAGAATTTTCGACCTGGGCTGCGGGCTCGGCGTCGCCGGCGCAGCCTGGGCGACCCTTTGCGAGCGGAAACCCCAGGTCGTCGGGTTCGAGAGGAGCTCTTGGGCCGCTGATGAAGCGCGATGGCTCTTGACGACGCTCGGGCTCCGCGGTCGGATCCACCAGAAGCCCCTTCACCAGGCGCCGCCGGCGGGGAAGGCCGACGCGATCGTCGCCGCGTACACGGTGAACGAGCTCGACGTGGCCGGGAGGGAGAAGCTTCTCGACCGGCTCCTTGCGGCACGAGAGCGGGGAGCTTCGCTTCTCGTCGTGGAGCCGCTCGCCCGAAGGACCTCACCGTGGTGGCCCGAATGGCAGGACAAGTTCCTCGGGGCGTGCGGTCGGGCCGACGAGTGGCGTTTCGCGACCGAGCTCCCGCCGTCTCTCGCCCTTCTCGATCGAGCCGCGGGGCTGGATCACCGGGAGCTCACCGCGCGCTCCCTCTACCTGCGGACGCCTGACCCGACTCTCGATCCGTTGTAACATCGGGAATGGCGAAGAAGGCGCCCGCCGGAGCGCAGGCGGTCTTGAGAGCGATCTCGCTTCTCAAGGCGTTCCCACCCGAACGGCCCGAACGAGACGTCGCCGAGCTCGCGAACGAAGCGGGCCTGAGCCGCAGCACCACGCATCGCCTCCTGGCCGCGCTCGAGAGCGAGGGCCTGGTTACGCGCAACCCGGCAAGCGCGCGCTATCGGCTCGGGCCGGAGACGGTGGTTCTAGGGGCTCGGGCCCTTCGCGCCGTCAGTCTCCGCGAGACCGTCCATGCGGAGCTCGAGGCGCTCGCCGAAGAAACGGCGGAGACCGCCACGCTCGAAGTGCTCTCCCAGGGGAAGATGCTGATCCTGGACGAGGTCCTGGGGGCGCATCTCGTGGGCGCGTCCCCGTCTCTCGGGACTTCCTGGGCGCTCCACGCCACTTCGACCGGCAAGGCGCTTCTCGCGGAGCTTCCGAGAGCGAAGACGTTCGTGCTCCTGGCGCAGCCGCTCACGCGCTTCACCGAGCGCACCATCGTGACCCTCGAAGATCTGGAAAAGGAGCTCTCGCGAGTGCGCGATGACGGATTCGCCACCGTCAGCGGGGAGCTCGAGGAGGGCTACGCCGCCGCCGGAGCGGTCATCCGGGTCCCCATGAACGAGCCCTACGCGAGCCTGAGCGTCGGCGGTCCGAGCGCCCGGCTCCAGACGCCGGCCCTTCGAGAGCTGGGAGCTCTGGTGAAGGCGCGAGCCGAAGAGGTCTCGAGACGCCTCGGCTTCGAGCCCCAGTAATACCGTCTACTCGCGGAAGCGAGCCAGTAGCTTCCGGATCTGCGCGTAGTGGTAGCGGTCGTGGAGGCACTTTCCCGAGACCAGCAACGCCGGCGCTACGGGCAATCGCTCCCGGGGGTTTCCCGAGGGAGCCAGCGGGAACGGAGTCGGCTGATAGAGAACGGGCTCCTCCATCTCGATCACCAGGTCCTGGAGCCGCGCGGTCGCCTCGTCGAACTCGCGGAAGATTTCCTCGAGCGTGCGCTCCCGCCGCGCCTGAACCTCCCGCTCATTCCATTGATTCGGACCCAGGATCGACATCGCGAACGGAATGGCGTAATCGAAGCTCTCTTTCCGCGCGACGGTCGCGATTTCGCTTCGGAACTCCCGGGCCCAGGAGGCGAGGTGGGCGAGGAGGTCCTTCAGCGTCCAGGCGGCGTTCGCGAACCGGGCGCCCATCTCGTCGTCGACGAGACCCTGGAGGGACTTCCACTCCTCGCGGACTTCCTCGCGACCTCCCGCGCCGACATTCCCGCGAGCTTCGCGAGAAGCACGTCGATCTCCTCCTCCGGACAGATGCGGCGGGCGAGGGACAACGCCTTCGCCGCTTCGAGGTCTCGGAGCAGCGTATCGGGACCGCTCGCGGCGACTCTCTCCTCGACTTCCTCCAGAGGGTCGCTTCTGCGCGATCGGGCGAGCCGCAAGTGGCCTCTCGCCACGAACTGACAAGTGCGAAACAAGAAGCTCAGCACCGGCCGGGCTTCGGCCGACTCCATCTCGGTACCGAACTCCCAGCGACGAAACCGGCCATAGAAGATCAGCCAGACGTCCTGCGCGAGGTCGTCTACCGAACCGCTGTCCACCCGCACCGCGAGCCACGAGGCAACGATGCGCCGATACTCCTGAAACAGCGCCTCGAAGGCGGCGTCGGCGGACATCTCTCCCCGGGACCGCGCTCGAAGGACGCGGTTCTCCAGGGGGGAGGGTCCTTCCTCCTTCACTCCCATCATGAAACCAGCGTTCATTCTTTCGCGAGAAAATCGCGAGGGCAACATGTCAGGGTATTGGAGGATTCCCCCTCAGAACCGACGCTCTCCTCCCCTACGAAGGATGCCCATATGTAAGGAGGCAAGATCCCGATCCGGGGAGACCAGCTCGAGAGGGATTGGCTGGTCTTCGCCCGCGGGAAGCAGGAAGGCGCCAACCGCTTCTACCTTTCGCGCGCGAAGAACTGAGCTCGCGCCGCGACGAGCTCATCGAGGGGCGGGCACCCGTTGGCGCAACTCGGAAAACCAGTTCGTGACGACGACCAGCCGTTTCGCCTCACGGCCCTCGTCGGTCCGGACCATGAAGAACTCGGAGCCGTCCTTGGAGACGTCATAGTTGGCGTAGGGCGCTCCCGCCTCGTCGAACGGGGCTTCGAACAAAGGCCGGGGAGTTCCGGGCTCGAAGCCTCGCTCCATCTCGATCGAGACCGCCATCATCCACTCTTCGTCGCGATAAAGGAGCTCGGCTCCGTCACCTCGCCAAACCGGCTCGCGTCCACCGGCGGTCGAGATCGGCCACTTGCCGGAGGAGCCGTCGGCGGGGCGTACGTAGACTTCGTCCTGTCCGGTCTCGTTCGAGACGTAAGCAAGGAAGCGACCATCGGGGGAGAAAACCGCGGCACTCTCGTTGAACGTCGAATTCTGGAACGGCTCGGACTTTCCTCCCTGGCCTCCCTGGCCTCCCTGGCCCCCCTGGCCCCCCTGGCCTCGGTCGCGCCAAATCCAGATGTCGAGCCCGGTCTCGGGGTCGAACTCCACGAACGCGAGCTTGCTTCCGTCGGGCGACCAGGAGGTCGGGAACTGCGTGTTGGGGCTTTCGGTGAGGCGTCTTTCCGGCTCGGAGGAGTCGATGGATTTCGAGAAGAGGTTGAACGCCCCTCCACGCTCGGCGGTGAACGCGATGTGATTTCCATCGGGGTTCCAGACGGCGACGCCGTTTTGCCCGTCGAACGTGACGCGGCTCATGGTGGCCCGGCCCAGCTCCATGGACCAGACGTCGGTGGATCCTCGCTCCGTCAGGATCGTCAGGAGACTCTTGCCCGAGGGCGATAGACGGGGGACCTGGTAGGCGCGGGAAACGGGGTTGAGGAGCCGGGCCGCGCCGTCACGGCGGAGCGTGAGGAGCCTCCCGTAGATCTCCTCGCTCTCCTCTTCCCGGGGGGCGTAAACCAGAGTTCCGTCGGCGGAGACGTCATAGAACGCCGCGCCCGTGAGCCGGTCGAAGTGAACGTCCTCCACCATTTTCGTCGGCTCGCCCACGACCTCGTCATCGTTCGAAGGGTCGAAGGCCTGGGCCATGAGCGCGGAGTCGCGGACGAACAGCAGGTGTCCGGTAGGAACGAGGCGGGCGTAGGAGCCGTCTTTCACCAGCAGCTTTCGTTCGCGACTCTGGAGATTCAACATTTCTACGTCGAATCCCTCCGCGGTCCAGCAGGTGAAGAGCACGTGCTTGCCGTCGGGAAGGATCGAAGGCCAGCGATGGCTCCTTTCCCCTTTGTCCAGAACCAGCTCCGTCAAAGGTGTCGGGGAAGCGCTGCGGGGGCCCATCATGGAAAGCCCGCTCTCGGTTCGAGGCGAGAAGACGATCTGGTCGGAAACCCAGCTCGCGCCGCGGGAATTCGGGCTCTCGCTGAGGCGCACCGGCGAGGAATCCTCCCGGGACATGCGATAAAGCTGAGACTTTGCGAAGAAGCCGAGCTCGTCCGTGGAGAAGCGGAAGAAGGGGCCCTGAGCGCCCTCGGTTCCGCTGAGCCTCGTGGTCTCGAGCTCATCCATGAAACGACGGCGAAGCTCCGTCGCATCGCCGCGTTGAACGGTGTAGACGAGGCTCGAGCCATCGGAGGAAATGGAGAGGGCCGGCCCGGTGTCGAGCGCCATCGGCTCCGTGGGAGGAAGCTCGAGGGCGAAGCGATGGACCGCGTCGACGGTCGGGGCGGCGTTCACGGAGAGCAGGCTCTTGACGAAAATGCCGGCCCCGAACGCGAGGCCGATTAATAGAGCGATCGAAGCGGAGGAAATTCCCGGCGACGGCGCCAGCGATACCTCGGAGGGTGTCTCGGAGGCTTCCTCGATGACGAAGCGCGCGTCCCCGATGTCCCGAAGTCGGTGGTTCAGATCTTTCTGGAGACAGCGGCGCAAGAGCTTCCTGACGTCCGCCGATACGTCGGGTGGGAGAATTTCAAAGTCGGGTTCCTCTTTGAGCACGGCCGCGCGCACATCGGCGGCGCTATCCCCCTGGAAGGGGCGGCGCCCCGAGAGGACCTCGAACAGGCAGCAGCCGTAGGACCAGATGTCGGTCCTCTTGTCGAGCGGCTGGCCTCGTGCCTGCTCCGGGCTCATGTAGGCGACCGTTCCTACGATGGTTCCGACTTCGGTAAGATTGTGAGGTCCGGTTTGCGTTTCGGAGCCGGTCTTCCCCGACGACTCGAAGATCTCTTTCGCGAGTCCAAAGTCCAGAACCTTGACGACGCCTTCGGGCGTGATCTTGACGTTCTCCGGCTTCAGGTCACGGTGGATGATCCCCCTTGCGTGAGTAGCCTCCAGGGCCAGAGCCATTTGTCGGAACAGGGGCAGCGCCTCGCGCAGCGGCAGGGCCCCTTCCTCCAATCGATGGGCGAGGGTGACTCCGGGCACGAGCTCGAGCACGAGGTAGACGAGATCGCCCTCGCGCTTCAGATCGTGGATGAAGCCGATGTTGGGATGACTCATCTGCGCGAGCATGTGCGCCTCGCGCTCGAGCCGTGCGCTCCGCTCCCGATCGCGGCTGAGCTCCTCGGGGAGTACCTTGATCGCGACGTCGCGTTTCAATCCGGTGTCATGGGCCCGGTACACCTCGCCCATACCCCCTGCCCCAATGCGCGCGACGATCTCGCAGCTTCCGAGCCGGGTCCCAGGTTCCAGCGGCATGGCGAGAAAACCTTGAAGGAGACGAGGATAGTGCAACGGCGCCGGCTATTCAAGCCGGAAAGCTCGCTTGAAGCGCAGGTCGAATCAGGCTAGTCTCTGGGACTGGAGAGAGCGATGAGAAAGCTCGTCCTCCCGCTCGCCCCCCTGCTATTGGTGATCAGCTCTGCCCCGGCGCGGGCGGCGAAGCTCGAGGACGAAACGCTCGCCGCCTGGGAGGCCTACAGGAACCTGACCGAGGCCCGAATCGAAAAAGAGCTCACCTCCAAAGATCGCTTCCTGGTCCGTGACTTCCTCGACGCCCGGGTAACCCCGGAGATCCTCTCGAGGATTCGCACGGGGGTCTACGTCCGGGAGATGGAAACCAAGGGCGAAGAGGG
>Ga0299906_10001254_pt1 | contig 21895 bp, 16 predicted proteins | sample RVTome_14_FD_200259 | JGI IMG/M metagenome (GOLD analysis project Ga0299906, IMG submission 200259) | Soil microbial communities from uranium-contaminated site in the Upper Colorado River Basin, Wyoming, United States - RVT145D125 (version 2) ...
GGGTGCCTCACTCGGTTCCTCGTGCTCCTCTTCCCTGACCCACAGCCGGCGCAACGCGGTTAGCCTCCCGGCCAGCAAGCCGCCTCCGTTTTCACCGCCGATTGGGTCTGGTGCGTAATGACCGAGGTAGGTCCTAACCGAGAGCAACGAGCCCCCGCCGACCTGGTTGAGTACTACGCCCACCACCCTGGCGCCCGCCCGGCGGAGCTGCTCCCGCATCGAGCGGATCGCGTTCTCCATCGTATGCCCAAGCCTGACGACCATGATGACGCCATCTACTTTGGATGCCAGGACAGAGGCGTCGGCGAGTAGGAACGGCGGGCTGTCGATGATCACCGTGTCGACTTCCTGCTTCAAGACTCGCAATAGGGCGTCCATCCGCTTCGAGCCAAGCACTTCGGTTGGATTCGGAGGAGGTGTACCTCCTGTGATGACGGTTAGCGCGGGCTCTTGCGTGCGGCGGGAGGCTTCGCTTACCCCGATCTCACCCAGGACCAAGTCGCTCAGTCCGCCGACATTGCTCAGGTTGAGGAAGTTGTGAATGCTCGGTTTGCGCAGATCAGCATCGAGCAACAAGACCCTCCGCCCGCCGCGGGCCATCGTCATCGCTAAGTTCACGGCGACCGTGCTCTTGCCATCCTCGGTCCCTGGACTAGCGACGAGCAAGGTTTGCACCGCCTGGTCGACTTCGGCGAAGTCGAGGTTGGTTTTCAGTGTGCGGAACGCCTCGATCAATGGCGAGCGCGGGGCATCAATGAGCAACCCTGGAGGCAAATCGAGATTTCTGCGCCAGCGCGGGTTGGGCAGCCTCGTGATCCGGCCTATTATTGGCAGCTGCAGCACTCGCTCCACATCTTCCTCAGTCCCCAGTGTGTTATTCAGTGATTCCAGCAGGTAGGCAGCTACGATCCCCAACGTCATGCCGAGCGTGGCCCCTAGCAGGACGATTAGCCAACTCGACTGTTCTGTGCCACTCGGTCTCCTTGGCAACACAGCCGGCTCCACCACGCTAATCGTGTTAACCGCCTCCTGATCAGTGCTCTGCAAGAAGGAGGAGTAAACCGAGCGGAAGGAGGCCAGCTTGGATTCGAGCGCGGTGAGATCGGTTGCGGCCTGGGCGATCGTCGCGGCGCTCACCAGGTCGGCGAGCTCTTCATGCTTTGCGGCAATCTCAATCTCGGTCTGTTCGATGCTCGCCTCGATGGCGACAAGCTGTGACTCGATGAATTCGTTCCGGGTGCCGTCCTCCTGGTCGGCATTTGCCGGACTGCGCTCGATCAATTGCTCCGCCAATGCGTTGGCGACCGCCTGCGCCCGAACCGGAACTGTGTCGCGGACCGTGACCTCGATGAGTTGTGAGTCATCGGGCACGTTGACCTCGTAGGCTGGCAGGACCTCCAGGTCTAACTGCTCCATCACCGCTTCGCGCACCGGATCGCGCGTGATGATGTCGGCATACAACGTCGCCAACTGCCGGCTGAGCTTGAAGTCGGCGTCGGTCGGATTGGGGAGTGAAATAGTGGTGCCAACGATGAGCGTTGTTCGAGCAGTGTAAATGTCGGGGCTGTTGTCTTCAACCCAGTAGCTCGTCACGCCCGACAGGAAGGCGGCGAGCAAGATCAGCCACCACCACGCCCGTAAAGGCCTCGCCAGTTCTCGGAGTTCCATCGTCACCAACCTCCTGTGGATGTATTAGGCGCGACGTTCGCCAGGGTAGAGGCCTGCCCCCTGATGGAGGCGTCGGCGGGATCGTAAAGGAAGACATTCATGTTGAATTTCCTCGCTTCGACGTGCACATCGTAGTTGGCCACCAATCGAGCGTGGGCCCATATCCACTCATGCAGCCAGGGCCACTTCTGCACTACGTTAAGATCCTCGACGAACCAGATCCTGCGGTTGGCGGCCAACAACGGCTCAAGCTGTAGGGTAGCCATCCCAAGGGTTTCGCCTCCGAGGTAGTAGTCGCCCAACCGTCGATCGGGTGTGACTACGAAATCCCCCTCTTTCCTGTGCAATTCGACGTAGCCAAAGGCCGCTTTCCAGTTGTCCCGGTTTCCGTGCTGATAGCCGAAATACAGAACGTCCTGGCTCAGCGGAGCGAGAACCAGGGCCGCCACCACGCCGTAGGCCAATACGCGGCGGGCCGGCTTACCCGCCCGCAACAGCGCCGTCGCCGCGGCCGCCGCCAGCACGACCCATCCGCCAAGCGAGATAAAAACGTAACGGTTGGCAGTGTACTGGAAGAACGAGAGTAGCATGACACCAAGCAGGGGCAGAACGCTGAGCAGCAACAGCAACAGGCCGGCTCGGTTTCGCCGGGCTATCAAGTCCCAGGCTCCGGCCAAGGCGAGGCAGACGGTGGGGATGCCCAGGTAGAACACGACCCCGCCGGCAATCCAGAATGGCGTGGTGTTGACCCAGCCGAAAATCTCTTCCCACGACGTTGGCGTCCGCAATGCGGGGAAGGTCAGGAGGAGATAGATGCCCGCCAGAAGTCCCGACCCGACAAGCCAGGCCATGTTCCGCCAGCGCATTCCCTTCGGGACGCCGAAGAGCGGCGGGCGGGCCACGATCAGGTAGACGCCGGCGACTGGGACGAAGGCGATCGCCAGCGGCCGCTCGAGCGCCGCCAACCCCAGGCAGATGGCGGCCAACAGGAAGTACACGCCCCGATCCCTCTCGAGCCCCAGGTAGAACAGGAAAATTGCCAGCGTGAAGAACAGGAGCAGCGACGTGTAGAATCTGGCATTCTGTGACCAGTAGAGATGCCACGGGGAGATCGCCAGAAGGACGGCGGCCAGGATGGCGGTCGGGCGGTCGAAGACGATGCGGACCAGGAAGTAGAGCACCGGGACTGTCGCCACGCCTAGCAGCGCCGGCATCAACCTAGCGCTCGCCTCCGACACGCCCCACCGGGCCAAAGCGAAATGGGTCAGGAGGATCGATAGCGACCAGCGGCTCGGTGCCAGCCCTCCGAGATCGACGGCCCGCTCGACCGTAATGATCTCATCGCCCCAGAAGCTCCATGTCCCAAGTTGGTACAGGCGCAGGGCGGCAGCAACCAGCGCGATGATTCCTACAGCGAGCAACTCACCGCGACGACCGCTCACCAGCCGACCGAGCGTCGACATGATCCGCCGACCGGGCCCGCCGCCCACCTCAAGATCAAGGCTCAAGGCAGCCGGGTGACTACGAGGACGGCATCGGCCTCGAAGGGCGCCGTCCATTGGCTAAAGGCCCGATCCTCGGCGCTGATTACCTGACGTTCCCCCGTCGCCGGGTCAATCCACAATGCCGAGAAACTTGCGCTGGAAGTCGACAAGTCGAGGTCCAGCGCACCGCCCTTAGGCAGGTAGACTAGGTACACCTCGCCCGGTTTCGCCAGTACGTACCCTTCGCCACGAATGATCAGTTCATTATGTGGTCGCATTTCCCAAAATGGGTGCTGCTCAATGATCGCTCTCGCCCGGGCCAGGTCCTGCAAGTGGAGCCCGAAGTCGCGATAGTCCCTCAAGGGGGACGTATGTATTTCGAAATTGCCGCCACCCATGTAGATCGACCACACAATGTGGCGGCTCAGCGCTCGGTCGTTGGACCCGATCTTGCCGGTCTCGTCGAACGACAGCGCAATCGGATGCCTCGACTCAGCCAGCATCCTGTACCAACCAACGGCATCCGCATTGGAGGGGTGGCGCCCCGTCTGCAGGCTGGTGAGGTCGAAGCGTGTATCGCCGACGAACGGTTGCCACGCCCTTAGCCCCCCAGCATGGTGAACGGTGACCGGATGGTGATAGGCGTCCAGCGCCCGCAGCTGATCGGCAAAGTCACCGACCTCGGCCGGCGAGTAATTTTCATTGAACTCCTCGGAGAGGTTCCAGACAATTGCGCTGTGATGCGCAAACCTGGCGACGATCTCGCGGTAGTACAGGCTTCGATCGAACTGCGTCCAGCCCGAGTCGTCCTCGAGCACCAGGTGGAGCACGATCCCTTTTGCCTGAATGTGGTCGAACAGCAGCTCCCATTCGGCGAGTTTGGCGATATCGAAGTGTTCGGTATGCTGCATGGCCTGGCGTTCGTCCTGACCATGCCACGGCCACACGTTCCGACCATCCCCACCGATGTTCATCAGCATGATGTACACGGAGTTCACGCCGACGCTCGCCAAGTAGTCCACCGCGGCGATCTTCGATTCGAACCCGGCCGTCTGTCCGGCGGCCAGGAAGTCCTCCGGGTCATCAATTCCCCCCTTGAGCCAGTACAGTCCTGCTTCAAACCTGAGGTACGGGCCAGCCACGGGGAGCAGTCTCCCGACACAAGCAAACGTTGGCAGCCCCCCCGCAAAGTAGTCCGGACAGCTGGCGGGCTCTTCAACCTCGAAGCTTCCTTGCTGTTCATCAAGGGACGGCTCATCGCTGTGAGTAGTGTACGACCATGGACCGGCCAACGGCGGGCTGAAACGGGCGCGCCAGATGTTGCCATCCATCCCGCCGGCACCATCCCCGTCATAAAATGCCGGGATTTCGAAGGCGGATCCATCCGGGCCGGTAAACGTCACCGTGACGTCGATAAGGAACGGGTTCGAGGTCGGGTTCAATCCCTGCATTGACGAGCCGGCGAAGGTCAGTTCGACCTTCGACCACTGCCGGTAGGGCTCATCCGGCCCTTGCACTCCGCCTTGCACGCTCGGTGAGGTCGTGCTCGGCTCGGCATCGACAGGACCCGGGGTGGAACCCTCGCCGGTCGGGAGTGCGACAGTGCGCGGTGTCGGGGTGCAGGCCACCCAAACCGAGGCCGCGGTCCCGATCAGTAGGCCCAGCAGGACTGCGGGCCGGCCCACGGCGCGCCAACCGAAAATCGTGGCCCTTCGTGACGGACCAGCCACCCCAGACAAGTCAATCCCCGACACTCGGATCACCCGGGGGGCGCCGTAACCAGCAAGCCGTTCACGGTCATGGTGAGGAGCGCAACACTCGGCCATGAAACGTACCAGCGAGATGCATCCGGGACGAACCCGAGCTCAGTCCAGTACATGTGATCGGCAAATGGGACCGTGACCACATCGAGCACCTCCCGACACGCGTTCGGAACCTCATCAAGAGCGCCGCGCAAGCTTTGCGCCAGGTCGAATTGGCCGAAGACCAACACCGTCGGCGAGCGTGGGCAAGGGGAGAACAGGCGCTGCGGCGTGAAGCGCGCTCCTTCCGCGGCAATTCGCTCGGCGGAGACGCTCGCGCCCATATTTGCCCGGAACTTGGCGGCATACGCCTGCATTTCCGAGGGGTCATCGAGGAAGGTGCGCATGTCGCCAGGGCCGATGGCAACGACCAGGGAATACGCTTGGTCTTGGCCCGCCCGCAGTACTTGGAGAGCGCCAAGCGAATGCCCCATCAGGATAATGTTGGATGGCGTCACGCCGTACGCCGTTGACAGGTGCGCCACGGCGGCCTCGATATCACCAGTCCGATCGAGGATCGGATCGTCCTCCGTCAAGCCATCCGTCAGTGACGCCCCGAAGCCGCGCATGTCCAGAGCTAGCACCGAGACGTCCTCGCGGAGGTTGCCCACCAGCCGGCGGTAGAGGCTGTGATCCTGGCCCCCTGCCCGGTTCCCATGCAGGAAGATGACCCATGTGGCCGTATCACGGCTGCCTTCTGCGATGGAACCGGCCAGGTGATATCCATCGGCCTCGATCTGGATTGGCCGCGGGCTCCGCAAAGACACGGTGTCCCGCACGACCCAGGCGCCGAACGCCAACACGGGCAACGCCGCGAGCAGGAAAGCCCGCCGAGGCAAGGTTGTCGACTTAGTCAGCGCCCCTCCTGGCGAGTGCCGTTTGGGACCGAAAATACACGGGTCTGCATGGCAGGTGGCGCCACCGGAATCCGCCGTCCGGCCCCACGGGAGCAGCATCGCAAGGAGCTGTTCGAGGAGAATCCAATTCCATACGACCCTGGCGCGGATCCACTCGTCCATGCCGAGGTAGTGGCGCTCGCCGGGCCAAAGGGTAGGGTGGGCGTAGGGCCAGCCGAATCCGTGGCGCCGCCGGTCTGGGCCGTCCTCGCGTTGAGATCTGCGCTCAAAGATTCGATCGTCGCCGTCGCTGTGGCCGGAATCCACGTCGAAGTCTCAGTGCTTGGCGCGGAGGGTGTCTGCATGGGCCGATGGCCGATCGGTGTGTCGGTCGGTCTAGCCGCTGGCGCTTCCAGTCCCATCGTCGGCGCTGGGGACGGAGTTGCCATACCTGTCGGGGACGGCGTGGACGCCGGTTCGCTGCCCGAGTCCGAGCCGGGCGCTGCCGACGGCGTCGGGCTGGGGGTCGCAGTCGTCGGGGCCGAACGTGGCTCGTCGTCAGCAGTGCAAGTCGCGGTCAGCAAGATAGGTACGCTCAGCCTGGTGGGAGTGGGCTCGGGGTCCTGGTTGGCCGGCCACCCGGGCCATCCGTCGCGGTCACGGTCGCCGCGGTGGCGGAGGCGGTTGCCGCGGTGGTGGGCGTCTTGGTTGAGCGCCCGCCACCGGGCGTGTGGGTCGCTGTCGCCGGTTGGGTTGTCACCGTCGCCGATCTGGCGGCAGTGGCGGTTGCGGACGAGTTAGGTGGTTGCGTCGCCCGGCCGTCGCTCGTGCTGGTCACCGTCGGCGGGATCTCGCTGGCGGTCGGTGTGCCCTCCGCCGGAGTCGGCGTGGCCAGCGGGTTTTCCGTGCCGACCACCGTTAGATCATCCCAGCAGGCGCGGGGCCCTTGCTTCTTGCGCAGCCCAACCCGACCTGAGGTGAAGCGGGCCGGGCTGTAGTCGTCGAATTCAAGTGTGTTCTCGCCCCCCTCGTCATCGACCGCGAGGGAAAAGTGGGTGTGATCCGGATAGGTTTCGACTTGCAGCCGGAACTGGTAACGAGTGTCGGTGGCGAAGTGCAGCGTATTGTCTTCGATCAATTGCGTCTCCACTCCGTTGTTGAATCGCCTTAGCCGGAACCCGCCTTGGAGCGGATCGGTATCCCCGGATTGTATGTTCACCTGGTAAAGATTGTCGGGGTCCTGGTAATACAGCACAACCCCGGCGCGTGAGCCGAGGCCATCGAACTGAATGACGCCTGAGTACAAGTAATTGCTTTCGCGGGACCACGCGGGAACGGTCGCGCTAATATACAGATTGCCTGCGTGGTGCCCGCTGCAGATCATCAGGTTTAGGTCGTTTGACTCGATGCTGTAACCCGCCAGTTTCCCAGTGAATTCGCTCAGGTCGGATTGATTCCACGTCCAGATCGTGTCCCCCGAGCCGGCAACCGCCTGAACTGTGAGCACGGCGACGAGCGACATGAGAATGATCGGGGTTAGATACTTGGCAATGGGGGCTCGTCGGCCCACAACTGGCCGTTCGTTGCCGTGTTCAAACATCATCCTGGTCTCCCTCCGTGAAGGCCCGGCGATAGTCCGCAGGTAGAATCCAACGGTGTTAGGTTTTCGTTGCAACGGCGATAGCATACAGGGCTTGGTCGTCGGAGCCGGCGACGATGTTGAAGCCGTCGTTCACAATCTGCTCCACCTGAACCCCTGTCAATGTCTCGCGCACCCGGCTGCGCCAGGCGGTCGGGATCCTGTGCTTCAACTTGAGGGTCATCAAGATCCGTTCGATCCAGCGCGACGCCGGATTGAAGGCATAAGCCCGGTAGGCCACATTCGGCAGCTGGCAGTGGTGTTCGATCCGGCCGAAGTACGGAGAGAGCGCTGCCAGCAGCCCTTCCCCGGTGAACTCTCGGAAATGGTTGCGGTTGAGCGGCGATCCATCCGTTTTCTTGAAGCTTGTCTCGGCGTTGGTGGTCGCGCAGATGAACCGCCCACCGACTGCCAGCACACGGTGCGCTTCCTGCAGGAACGGCTGGTGCTCCGGCAGGTGCTCGATTAGCTCATTGCAGACGATCGCACCAATGCAGCCTGCCGGGAAAGACAGCGCAGTACAGTCCATCACGCCGAATTGGAGGGTGGCCTTTGGGTAGCGATGGCGGGCGTGGCGCAGGAGTCCCGGCTTGATATCGATGCCGATGACCGTTTCGGCGGTTTCTGTCAGGATATTAGCGCCAAAACCTTCCCCGCAGCCCGCGTCGACCACCTTGCAGCCTTCGACCAAAGGCCCAGCCCAACGGTAGAAGGCCTGGTGCATCGCAACCATGTACTGGCTCGATCGGGGGTCTTCCGGGACCAAGAAGTCGACGTCGGCGAAGTACCGGTCGAGTTCATGTGCCTCAGGCAGGGAGGGTTCCCTTTCCGCGCCGCCCTCCGACGTACACAATCGCCCCAAGCAACGAGACTGCCAGCACGACAATCGACGACAGCAATCCGAGCGCGACGGCCTGGTCTGCCTCGACCGAGGCGCCAAGGGCTGCCGTCAGAACGATGAGCGAGCCTTCTCGCACGCCGATCCCGTTCAGGCTAATCGGGATCATCGTCAACAGCGCCACCAATGGCGCCAGGACGAAGTAGTGGCCCAACGAAAGTGCCAGCGACAAACTGCGGCCCAGGCAGTAGTAGAAGGCAATGCCCATTAGCTGGACTCCGAACGAGGCGGATATGATCTGCCAGCGCAACGCTCCCGGTCGGCCCAGCGCCGCGAAGCTCTCGATCAGCAGGTCGACGGGTACGCCGAGCCGACCTCCCCGCCGCTCCGACAGCCAGCCCAGCAATCGGGGCAAGACCCGTGGGTGTAGCAACAAGAGACTACCGCACAGGGCGAGCAGGACAACGCCGATCCATAGCACCGCGCCATCCAAGCCGAGGCCCGCACCCAGGAGCAGGACAACCAGCGCAGGTAGAGCGACATAGGCGAGGGTGATCAGCCCGATAACCCGTTCCATGAGCACCAGGAATAGTGAGCGGGCGTACCCGACCTCCCCATCCGCGACCCAGTAAGCCCTATAGAGATCACCGCCGACGGAGGTCGGGAGGAAGTTGTTGAAGAACAACCCCACCAGGACCGCCCGGATCAGGCCCACCAGGGGTGGCCGCAGGCTGAACAGCCGGAGCAAGGCGGACCAGCGCAGCGCCCATACAACCTTCGCCAGCAGTTGCACCGCGACGGCCGCCAGCAGCCAGTATGGGTCGAGACCTTGTACCAGCACAGCTACTTGCCCCGGCCCGACACGCCACAGCAGGTACGCGACGATGCCCACACCGAGACCGAGCCGAATGGCGTAGGAGACCGACCGGCGCATGCGGCCCTCCGCCCCCTGCACAGCAGGCGCCTGGCCGCTGACGGCAGAGGGAGCCAGGTCAGCCACACGTGCGCTCGGTGGTGCCTGCGCTGGCCGATGGCGGCTGCGGCCCGCACCCAGGATGGATGATCAAGACTCGACCGCCGCCGGCACACCGACCGGCTGCAGTGGGTGGGTCAGCGGTTCGGGGTGCCGGATCAAGTAGCTGCCGATGGCCAGGTAGTCGAGGTTGCCCTGCAGAAAGGCGCGGACGCAATCATCGGCGGAGTTCACAATCGGCTCGCCATGCATGTTGAAGCTTGTATTGATGACCGCCGGCAAACCGGTCCGGTCGCGGAAGCCGCGGATGATCCGGTAGTAGCTGGGGTTTGTCTCCTCCCGGACCAGTTGTGGGCGCGCCGTCCCGTCAACGTGGACGACCCCAGGTAGGTTCGTACGCATCCATGGCTTGCAGTCAAACGTGATCGTCATGAACTCGGCCGCATGCTCTCCGCCCCCCACGTTGAAGAAGCAGTCGTCACGCGCCTCGTACAGGGTGGCCGGCGCGAATGGCATGAATTCGGTACGTTGCAGATTCTCATTGAGCCAGTCGTTGACACTCGGGTCGGTTGGTTTGTACAGGATCGAACGGTTTCCGAGGGCGCGCGGGCCATACTCCATACGCCCCGCCGCGCGTGCAACGACATGTCCTTCGCTGAGCAGATCGGCGACGTGGTCCTCGATTGGCCGTTCGGTGGGCTCGGGTCGGAGTCCGTACTTGCTGAGCGCCTGCTCGATTGCCTCCTCTGTCAAATCACGTCCGAGATAGACATCGGAGAGTGGGGCCGGATCTCGCGGCATCGTCCGATCCAGCACCCCCGGTACACAAGCCGCCAACGCCGCGCCGACCGACAGGCCGCCGTCGCTCATATGCGGATGAACAAAGAACCGATCGATCTCCGCTAGACCCAGCACCTCCTGGTTGACGCGAACATTGGCGAACACCCCACCGGCGACAGCGAGATCGCGCAGCCCGGTGCGCTGCGCCCAGAATCTCGCGTAGCGACGCACGACCCGTTCGAAATGTCGTTGAATGCTGGCGGCCAGATCCTCTCGGGCCCAGCCCTGCGGCAACTGTCGTCTCAACTCATCGGCCGCCGCCCGGAAGACCAGCCCGGCGCGGTTCACGATCGTCCCACCCGCCTCATCGACGAATTGCTCCAGGAGGTCGAGATACTTGGGCTCTCCGTGACCCGCCAGTCCAGTGATCTTGCCCTCGTGTTTCATCGCCTTGAAGCCGCATAGATCGGTTACGTACGCGTAGTAATTGCCCAGCGAGTTGAACGATGAGACCTCGTGGAGGAGCTTGAGCCGACCATTGGTTGCGGTAGCAATGAGTGAACTTCGACCGTCGCCGCCCCCGTCGATGGAAACCACCAACGCGTTCTCAAAGCCGCTTGTGAAGTAGGCCGACGTCAGGTGGGCGAAATGATGGTCAACGAACTTGACCGGACATCGGATCGAGAATTCGTCCCGCAGGATCTGTTCGATCCGCCGCTGCCGGAGGCTAAATTTCGGCGAAAGCAGGGCATAGTAGCCCGCCTCCAGCCATGGGAGGTTCCTCTGAAAGCGGGACAACGGACCTGCGAGGCGTTTGATGGCACTGTCAGCTCGGCTATTCGACGACAACTGCTGCCAGCCGTCAAACGGCTGCAGCTCGTCAACGAAGATCCCCCTTTCCGCGGCCACAACAACCGCATCAAGCGAGTCGGGGGTGGTAGCGGACAGGTCCATTACCTCACGTATCGCCCCCCGGGGGAAACCGACGACCAGCTTCAACCGAGAGAGTCGTTCCTCGTTCACGGCCGCCAGAATACGCCCGTCCTCGACAATGGCGGCGCCACTGTCACCCTCGGTCGTAATCCCCAAGACTCTCATAGTTAGGGTTCCATTCTCAGTTCAACACGCGGCTGCACAAGGATCAGGGCCTCACGTCCGACCGCAGTCTGGCAGTATGTCTACCAAGGCCCCGGCCGCCGTGGTCATGGGAGGGAGCAGGGCCCGAGGGTCCTGCTCCCTCTCGAAACAGACTAGATGCTTGGGCTCAGTCTAGCCCGCAGCCCAGTTCATTTTGGAGTTCGAAGGTGTCCTTGGCGTCCTCGAACTCACCCGAGTTGTAGGCCGCCTGGACGATGGCCATCACTTCCACCACGTTGTACAGGTAGTCAACATCCGGGTTTGCGGCGTTCAGGAGGGCAGCAACGGCATGCCGGCCGAGCGCGGCCTCGCCACCACCGCCCCGCTCCAGCGCCTCCAGGAGCGTGCCTCCGAACGAAGAGGTCACCCCGAAGGCTGCGTCATAGGAATCGCTCGGGGAGTGGTCTATCCACGAGTCGGAGTGAGCCGGCTGCTTCCAGAAGCCAGGCGTGCACCCTGCAAACCCGTTCTCATCCTCCTCTTCCCATGAGATCTCGATGTTGTCGATGGCGCCGGAACCATTCAGGTCCACGATCATTGAGTCCGCGCCCGCAACGTTGATAGGAACAACGGCCATCCCCCCATTGCCGGTGTCAGGCAGAGCGATCGTCGCCAGTAGGGTTGTGAAGCCGCCACTGTAGACATTCACCGTGGCGTCACCCTCGGCTTCGGCGAACTCGACGTCGAGAACCGTGATACTCTCGACCGTCACGACCCCGTCGGCCCAGCCCGAGAAGTCAAAGGAGTAGAACGCCCCCGCCACGTCGATGTCGTCCGGGTCGCTCGAGACGAGATCTTCTGAGATGATCAGGACGTTGCCCAGACTGGGTTGGAAGAGATCATCGTCGCCGCCAGAGCAGCCGCCAGTGCAATTGGCGTCGAAGATCATGGCGCGGTTGGTCCCGGGGTCGTGTGGATGGGCGGCGAAAACCCCAACCGATCCGCCGCCGTCATCGCCTGAGATCCCGATCCCGTGCGAAACGCTTGACACGATCGTTCCTTCCGCCAAGCCTTCGAAATCAATCTTGGAACTGAAGCTCGCAGCGGCGGCAGGGGAGAAGACCGAGACAGCCATGGAAAGAACCATGACGGCGGTCACCCCACCCTGGAGCAGTGCGGTCTTAGTTTTCATGACTCATTTTCCTCCTTTGGATGGAAGCCTCTTAGCTACTTGACAACGCGTTTGTCTTCCTGGGCCGCTCCTTTCGTTCAAATGAGCAAGAAATTACCTATTTGGATGCCGACGGGAGCCCGCCCTGGTGGGGGAGGTCGCTGAGTGTCCGCCGGAGACCTTCCTCCAGATCGACCCGGGGCACAAACCCGAGCAAGCGGCGGGCCTTCTCCGTACTGAAGGCTGCATCGCCGCTGAAGAACTTGAGGCTGCGGGTGCTAAAGGGGGCATTCCGGCCGATCACACCGAAGAGTCTCTCGAGTATCCACGCGCCCGTCCAAACGACCGGGCGGGGCAGTCTCATCCTAGGGGGCTTCCGCCCAATCAGGCTGGCCATGTTTTCAACCAGCCGCCGCAGTTCCACAGGATTGGGCCCGGCCATGATGAAAACCTCCCCCACGGCGTTCGGATGGTTGGCGGCCAGTTCGAACCCCTCAAGCATGTCGTCGATGAAGATCGGATGGCGGAGGTTCGTCCCGTCGCCAACATAGAAGAATGTCCCGTTGGCGAGGCTGTGGTAGAGCTTTCGGGTGCGTGGGCATCCCGGACCGTACACCCACGCCGGTCGGATTACCACAACCGGGTACCCGACCGCCCGGCCATACGCCAGCACAGTCTGCTCCCCTGCCAGCTTGGTGCGCTCGTAGCCGATTTCCGGAGCGGGCTTGGTCGTTTCGTCCGCAGGTTTGGGCGGCGCGTCCCCAAAGACACCGACGCTGCTGCAGTGCACAAACCGCCCCACCCCGGCGGCATGGCACCGCCTAGTCAACCGAGCGGCGCCCTCGACGTTCACTTCTCTGTACTCCTGCTCAGAGGCCCCGGTTTCCAGATGCCTGCTTGCCAGATGAAAGCAGATCTGTTGGCCAGCCAGGTGGGGATCCACCCGCCGATCATCCCCGAAGTCTGCCTCGACAACCCGCAGCCGGCCCTCGCCTGAAACGGCCTCGAGCGAGCCGACATTCACATCGATGGCGGTTACCCGCCGGCCGCGCCGCAACTGATCGCGCACGAGGTGGGTGCCAATGAAGCCTCCGGCACCTGTGATGAGAACGTCCATCTAGGAGATCTTCCTACCGGCAACGATGACGGCATAGCCTCGGCCAAATGGGATTAGCGCGTCCAGGCGCGAGATCGCCCAGAACAAAGGGTAGATCCAACTGTAGAGCCGGTAGGTCCCGCCGACCGATCTCAATTGCTCCTGGGTCTGTGGTGCGATCCCCGGTTTGTGGTCCGCGCCCGCGCGATCTCCCCGAAGCAGTTTGACATAGGCGAAGTTGATTCCAAGTTCCAGCATTTCTGAGAAGAACCGCGAGTAGCTGGCAGCGGCATAGGGCGTGACCCCGACGGCCTGCAGCTGCGCCTCCAACTCGGGGACGTCATATCCGACAACGAAGTGGCCATACACCGTGGGCGACATCCCCAACTGGTTCTTGATTCGGACCCCTAACTTGCGTTCATCACCGTTGGGTGTGCTGACAATGACACGCCCGCCAGACGTCGTTACCCGAGCAAGCTCCCGATTGAACTCGGCTGGCTGCTCAAGGTGCTCGTGCACGTCGATTGCAACCACCGTATCAAAGGCTCCGTCAGCATAAGGTAGGGTCGGTTTGGTCGAGTCAAGCCGGGCGACCGCGTCTCCGGTCAGCTCGGTGATCTGCTGGATGCCCGTTCCCTCGGCGTCCGCCCAGGACCACCGACCGCCCATCTGCTTGAACTTCCAGTTCATCGCCCCATTATTATCGCCACAGGTAACGAGCAGGCATGCCTGGCGGCCCAGGTCGCCAAGGAGTTTTCCAATCTCCTTCACTTTCTGCTGCTTCTTGATCGTCCTGCGGAACATGCGCAGTTGCCAGGGTTCGTTGCCGTCCCCGCGCCCCGAGTTAGCTGCTTGGTCCTCGCCGGAACTGCCCGCGCCGGCGCGAGCCGCTTCCGGTTTTTGCCGTGTCGGCGGCATCATGCGGACTTCGGGGGCCCGCCGTGCTGGGCCGCCGGGTTGGGTTTGGCTTGCTGGAAAAGCGGTGAACGGAAAACGATGAGCAGGAGGGCGGAGTAGACGCTTTCGAACGCGATGAACGTCAGGTGGCTGGCATCCAGCACTCCACGCGAGTAGTGAACCGGTGGGAAGATCTGGATGGGCGCAATAACATATGCGGCGCTAAACGGCCACAGCAGCTGCACGCCCGGGCCCCCGCCCAGCATGTCGAGTAGGACATGTGATCCATACAGAACCGCGGTCAGCAGGAAGGCGCGGCTCCCGTCCCGACCCAGGACGGCGAAGATCAGCCCAACCAGCCCGGCGATGGTAAGCGTGAAGACGATGCTGTGGCTGAACGTGTGGTGGATCCGTCGATCAAACACCAGTTGAAAGATGAAGTCCAGGTCGGCGACATTCGCCAGGACCAAGAGGCTCGCCAGGCGCACCAGTCTTCGCCACCTCGAAGAAGGCGCCCGCTCCGGAAATAATTGGCCCAGCGCGATCCCAGTAGCCGAGTGCGCGATCGGCGAGGGCATAATTTAGTGGGCCGCCGCGTACGTGCGGGCAGCGTAGTGGGCATCAAGCTCGTCGAGTTCTTGCCGCCGGTCCGTGTCTCGCCAGGCAAGTTCATCGCCCATTGTCTTGGCGATGGACTGCAGCAGATCAGCGGTGGGTCTTCCCGCCGAGCCGAGATCCATCCGCCGCAGGACAACATCGCCCAAGTGGAGAGCCATCTCCTCACGCACGGCATATCGGGTCTGGGCCCTGAGCAGCTCTTCCTGAGGGAACCGATTTCCCCCGCCGGCGGCTAGAGCGACGATCCAGCCCGCCTCGGTGCCATAGAGACTGGCCAGGTTCCCGGCTGCTTCGGCCTGGAGGCCGGGCGACAGGCGGAGCAATTCATCGGCCAGGACGACCGGATCTGCCCCCTGCCTGGCTCCATGCAATAGCTCGGTCTCCGTCCGGCAACGATCTACACGGCGTCCGAGCTCAGCCGTGACCCAGTCGACGGCCCTTTCGGCAAGTTCCCGGGCCGCCGTGTACTTCACGCCGACGACCGTAAGCAGCCCGGCAAGATCATCCCGGCGGCGGTGGTCAACCAGCCACCCGTCGCGGATCAGGACAACATGCTGCCCGCTGGAACCGACCCGCACCGGGAGCAGTCCCGCATGGATGAGCGAGACATCGTCGGCCGAGAGGTCGGCCGCCGGGTACGCTCGATTGACGGTTTCCAGCATGTGCCGAATCTGCTCGTCTTCGACCTGGAGCGGTTCTGGGCCGCCGCTGTATGGCAGGTGGAACGTACCCACGAGGCATCGGTCGCGCCAGGGCACGGCGAACAGGGTCGCCGCTCGCCGCCGGCTGCCATTGGCATCGGCGGCATCGGGCGCCGTCGAGAATCCGACCGCTTCACCGACAACGAAGGGCCGGGTCACCAGGTTGACAGCCAGCGATGGCCAGAAGATCCGGGGCCGATCCGCGGCCTGGGCTCCAGCCAGGACCGTATCGACCCACGGCCCGGCCGCATTGACCGTGACCCTTGCCCGCACGTCCAGAGCCTCGTCGGCGACTTGGTCGTGCACTGTCGCCCCAACCACTCGCCCTCTGCGTACGATCAATTGGCACGCCTCGGCGTAGTTCACGACCGCGGCGCCTGCCTCGACCGCCGACTTGAGCACGGCAAGCAGGAACCGCTCGGTGTTGTAGATCTGGGCGTCATACCATAGGGCGGCCCCGGTGATCGCGCTGAGCTGCGCCAATCCGGGGACTCTGCCTATCGTTTCATCCCTGGAGATGACGCGGCCGGGAGGCAGCCATTGGGCTTGTTCCAGGCCACGATTGCGATCAAAGCCGATCCCGTCCGAGGCTAAGAGGGCCAGGCGCATAGCGGGCATCGACCGCAATCCGCCAGCCGTCGTCGGCAGAAGGAACGCCATGGGCCGGACCAAGTGCGGCGCCATCCTCATGATCGCCCGGCGCTCCCGGACCATCCGGCGCATGCGGTCGGGTCTCGCGTCCTGCAGGTAGCGAAGGCCGCCATGGACGACTTTCAGGCTGTTGGCCGAGGTTGCCTGCCCGAAGTCGGAACGTTCGATCAGTGCAACTGAGAGGCCGCGGAGGGCGGCATCCCATGCCAGGGCGGCCCCGTAGATCCCGCCGCCGATCACCAACAGATCGAAATGCTCATCGGCCAGCCGGGCGATGTCGCGTTTCATCGGCGCCTGTCTTGTCGGCGTCTCATTTCCAGGCGAACGCCATCAGGTGCCAGCCAGACGGTTCGATCCAGCGCCGCGGCAGCGCATTGAACGCGCCCACGAAGAGACGGTTATAGAGGAACGCCTTCCACCCACCATGGAGTCTTGTCGGCACCGGGAAACGCTCGGCGACAATCGTCACGCGCCGGAAACCGGCCAACAGTTGCTCGAACTGATCTCGCCTAACCAGGTGGAACGCCGGCGCGTCATCGTGTTCCAGGTTGACACCAGTCAGCCGGGATAGGAGCGGGAGCCAGCCGCGCTGGTTGTACATCATCAAGATCGCCTGGCCCGCAGGTTTCAGGACCCGATGAATCTCATCGAGCATGCGACCAGGATCGGGTGTGTACTGCAGGACGCCATGCGCATACACCAGGTCGTATTCGTGCTCCGGGAACTCGAGGTGCTCGCCGTCCATCACCAGCAGCTTGGCATCCAGACCCTGGCTCTCGAAATTCCGCTTAGCGAGTTCGATCGATCGCTCGGCCAGATCGACCCCCGTAACATCCGCGCCACCACGGGCGAAGCGTGCCAGATCGATCCCTACACCGCAGCCTACTTCGAGCACACGCTTGCTTTGGAAGCCAGCGAAATCCACCAGTCGTGGTAGATAGCGCAGCTTGTTGAATCGATAGGCCTCGAGCTCTCCGAAGAACTCTGATGTCCCGATGGGGTGAGTGACGATCTCGAGGTCATGGATGTTCCGATTCCAGTAATCACGGACATCGCCGACGGTGACACTCGGAAAGGCTCCTTGCACTACGATGCCCGAGCCAGATCGGCCTCGACCACTGCCTGTGGTTTGTTGGCCCCGGACCACAGTTCAAGAACCATCAATGCCCAGAGACGATGGCTGTGGTTCTCCTGCCCATGAAGATGTTCGGCCTTCCATCGCTCGACACAGGCTGCCTCGAAGTACCCACCCTGCCGAATCCGGTCCGGTGCCAGCAGCTCCATCATTAGCGGCAGAAGTGGGCCACGGAGCCAGTGTTTGATCGGGATCGAAAACCCTTGCTTGGGCTTGCTGAGCACGCTGGCCGGCAGGTGCCCCATCATCGCTTTACGCAGTATGCTCTTTGAGCTGAGCGCCCGCATTTTGAACGATTCGGGCAAACTCCAGGCGAATTCCACAACCCGGTGGTCCAGGAACGGTACGCGCGCTTCGAGGGACACCGCCATGCTCATCCGGTCCACCTTGGCCAGGATGTTGTCCGGCAGGTAGCTCTTGATGTCTACGTACTGCTGTTGCGCCAGTGAGTCGCGATGGCCCGCCCGGTTGAACCGCTCTTCGAACTCCTGAGAAAGCGTGCCCTGATCGATCGAACTCAGAAGACCGGGCTGATACAGGCTCTTCTTGTCCGCCTCCGTCAGGAACATCATCCAGCGTGTATGCTGGAGCTCTGGCGGCATTGCCGCGCCCTGCACGAAGCGCCGGGCCATGTTCACAATGCCCTTCTTGGCTGGTCGAGGGTAGATGCGCGCCATGACGTCGGGAAGTATCGACAAGCGAACGGGCCCCGGCAGGAGCGCGTAGTAGCGCGACAACCGCTCCGCCCGGTAGGTATCATAGCCGCCGAAGACTTCGTCCCCTCCGTCGCCGCTCATTGCCACCGTCACCTGATGGCGAGCGAGTTCGGAAACCAGGAACGTTGGAAAGATCGAGAAGTCGGCGATCGGCTCGTCCAGGTGTTGGCCGAGCCTGAGCGCCAGCGCATGTAGGTCGGGGTTCAGGACCTTCTCATGGTGCTCGGCGCCGAACGCTTCGGCCGCTTGACGGGCCCAGGGCAGTTCGTTGTAGGTTTGATCATCAAAGCCGATCGAGAACGAGCGGACAGGGTCGTCCTGATGGCGGCTCATCAAGCATAAGACGGTGCTGGAGTCGATCCCGCCGCTCAGGAACGTCCCGAGCGGCACATCGCTCACAAGGCGTAGCTGGACCGCGTCGTCGAGCAGGGCGAACAATTGCTCGGCACACTCTTGCTCGCTCGTCGGCACCGGCACCTGCCGGAGATCCCAGTACTCGACATCGCGAAGTTCGCCCGCCTCCAGGGTCAGGTAGTGGCCTGGTTCGAGTTTGAAGATGCCTTTGAAGATGGTACGCGGTCCCGGAATGTATTCCAGCGTCAGGAATTGATCGAGGGCGATCGGATCAATCTCCCTCGGCACTCGTGGGTGGGCGATGACGGCGCGGAGTTCCGAGGCGAAAACCAGCAGGCCGGCCTCAAACCAATAGTAAAGCGGCTTGATCCCGATTCGGTCGCGGGCAAGCACCAGGCGTTCCCGGGGCTGATCCCAGAGAGCGAAGGCGAACATGCCGTTAAATTGCTCAAGACAAGCAGGCCCGAACTCCTCGTATGCATGGACGATCACCTCGGTGTCGCCAGTGGTCTTGAATTGGTGGCCTCTGGCTTCGAGTTGGCTCCTCAGTTGGCGAAAGTTGTAAATCTCGCCATTGAAGACAACGTGGATGGTTCCATCTTCGTTCGAGATCGGCTGATCCCCGGTCACAAGGTCGATGATCGCCAGCCGCCGTACACCCAAGTCGGCGCGCCGGTCGTGGTAGTAGCCAAGACCGTCTGGTCCACGGTGACGCAGCAGGGAGGTCATTGTGCGCAGCACCGACTTACGCGTTTGGCTGTCCTGCTCCGGACTGATGACACCACAAATCCCGCACATAGTCAGCGCTCCGTTGGGCTGGGCGCTGGTTCGGCCGGACGTGCTCGCGGGATCAGCCGGCTGTAGAGCCCTTCCACTTTGGACAGGTAGCGAGCCGGGTCGTAGTGTTTGAGCGCATGTTCTCTGGCACGCCCCGCCAAACGAGGACGCAGGTCGTCGTCTTCAACAAGGCGCGTAAGCCCATCGGCCAGACTCGCCGGATCAGGGTCAACCAGGAGCGAGAATTCATCGCTCAAGACTTGGGTATGGGCCCGAATGCGGGTCGCCAGGATCGCCCGCTGAGCGTGCAAGTAGCTGTAGATCTTAAGGGGAACGGAAGTGTCCATTATCCGCGGTGAGATGAGGACCTCGCCGAGGCCCAGGTAGGCGAAGGCATCATCGAGCGGGACTGATCCGGTGAGCACAAACTGACTGCGAGGCTGCAGCCGCTCAATCTCCGCCTGCAGCGCCTCGGTCTGGTAGGGCTTCCCGCCCACCAGAACGAAGGTCACTCGATCGGCGACAGCGTGGGGCAGGAGCATGGCCATCTGGATCAAGCTCTCGAGGCCTTGGTAGGGCTCGAAAGTTCCCGTATAGATCACTGCCAGGCGACCGTCGGCGCGGAGCTGGTCGCGGATGGCATGGTATTGAGCGCCAAGCTCCGTGCCGCTGGCGCCAATATTGATCGGCATATTGTCGATCTGTTCGACGACCAGGCGGGGATTGATGCCCCGGACGTACTCGGTTAGTTCTTCATCAATTGTGATGACTGCGTCGCTGGTATTCAGTGTCCACCGCTCCGCCCACCGGAACAGCAGCACAACCGGCCCGTTAGGACCGTACCCGAGGTTCATTAGTTGTCTCGGCAAGCTCGAATGCATGTCATAGATATGCATCGTTTGGAATAGAGCTGCCAGGAGCATCCCAATGAAAGACGCCTCCTCATGGGAATGAATGACGTCGTAGCGACGACGAAGGAGGAGGGCGAACGCCTTAAAGAATAGAACCGCGTCGAGCACGATTTTCGCCAAAGAGGGTCCGACCTTCACCTGGTGGACAAATGGGACCGACGGAATCCGCGCGATGGTGACGTTGCTGATTTGGACGTCTTCGCCGACATGGTAGGTGACCAGGTCGACTTCATGCCCTAGCCGCGACAGCGCCCTCAGTCGTTGATAGACGCTGATTGGCGTCCCCCGCGGCTCGAAGAAAGGCTCGGGTGCGAGCATCAAGACTTTCATCACTACCTGCTCTCCAGCCTACAAACGCGGATGGGTGTCAGTCGCCGACACTGAGATCTGCTTCACGATCCCGAGGCCGGAGCGGCAATTCGGCCAGGGACGGTTCGTTCGCACCGAGACTGAGGTGCGCGTCCACTCCGTTGAGCCCTAGGGAGATGGCGATGGCACTAAGCAACGCCAGGTCGGCTTCGGAGAAGCGCTGCTTGTTGGGATTGACCAGGGTCAGTGCTCCGAGCACACGCTCGCCGGCGAGGAGCGGCACGCTGATGGCCGTTCTCGGCACATCCTCGGACTGCTCCCACGGATTTCGGTACCACCGATGATCGGAGCGAGTGTCCTCGACGAGCGCCGCCTGTCCCGTCCGGTAGACCCAGCCAGCCAGGCCATCGCGAACCGGCCCGGCGAGGGCCGCGTGGCTTGTCCGCTGGGTGTGTCCGGCGTAGGCGACGACTCCATCGAGGATGTCACCGCTCTCGTTGAATACGATGATGCTGCCGCTGCGGGCGCCGACGCTTTCAACCGTTAGCTGCAATGATCGCTCCAACAAGGCGCTTAGACTGTCCGCGTGATTCAACGCCTGCTGCAGTTCGCGCAGTGGCAACCGCCAGTCGCGCACCAACTCTTGACGGGCTGCCGCGATCGGCGTGGATCCTGCCGCCAGTGTGGTGCTTTCCACCTGCTCCCGAAGCGCCTTCGTTATCAGGTGCTCCAGCATCAGATGAATGTCTTCGACATGTTCGATACAGTCAGATGGAACATGGACTTGAAGATCGACGACCGAACCAAGCCGGCCGCCGTCATTGCCAGTGAATCCAATGGTGAATGCGCCGTGTTCTTTGGCCGCCAGCATCGCATGCACGACATTCATCGAGTTGCCGGAGGTCGATATCCCAATGACAACGTCGTCCGGCTCAACCAGGCTAATCAGCTGTTGGGCAAAGACGCTTTCGTAGCCCTCGTCGTTGGCGTAGGCTGAGAAGACCGCCATGTTGTCGGCCAGGCCAACGACCCGAAAGCCGGGACGGCCCGCCAGGCGGGTGTTCTTGGCCAGGTCGCAGACGAAATGTGAGGCGGTCGAGGCGCTGCCGCCATTCCCCATGATGAACACGGTCCGCTGTTCCAGGCGGGCCCGGTGCAGGCGCTGGATAGCGGCATTGATCGAGGCTTCTGACAGCCGACCCAGGGTTCCATGAAGATCACTCAAGTACTTCTGCACAACACTCATCAGGGACACCTCACCTTCTCAGAGCGTCCAGGGGGGAATTCGGTCAAGGACACTTGGCACGGCCGTCGGGAATGGAACAAAGGGGCGGATGGTTAGCGACGGTAATTGAAGATGACCTTCGCGCCGTCGGATTCGAGTTGGATGGGCAGCTCGCGCATGCCATTGAGGGCGGCACGCACCGAGCGCCGCCGGTCTTGCGGCACATAGATCAGTAGG